>ERZ1035037.12-NODE-12-length-90082-cov-73.126373_pt1 | contig 90082 bp, 137 predicted proteins | sample MGYA00520618_ERZ1035037 | MGnify/ENA primary metagenome ERZ1035037 (study PRJEB33766, sample SAMN09781741) | gut metagenome | biome: gut microbiome | host: Homo sapiens | place: Madagascar | study: EMG produced TPA metagenomics assembly of the PRJNA485056 data set...
AGGAAAACGAAATAACCGGCTTCGGGCAGAATATATTTGCTGCGATCACGCGCAGAACTGCGTGGACAACAGATGCGATATGGTCTGGATGTAGGAGGACAGAAAATGGATGCTGTGGAGTATTTCAAAGCATATGCGAGAATGTGCGATTCTTTTGATTCTAAGAACAACATCACGGGAAAACCGTGTGTAGGCTGTCCGCTTGAAAATATAGGCAATGGGTGCAACATGCTCGACATCGCCGACAGGGCGGACGAAGCCGTATCTGCTGTTGAGCAGTGGGCGAAAGAACTTCCTGTTAAAACAAGGCAGGACAAACTGCTCAAAGTGTTTCCCGGGGCAAGAATGGTAAACGGCTGTGTGCCTTTGTGCCCTATGAATATTGATGAGGAATATCAAGAACGCAGTCCATGTAGTTATAAATTCTGCGATGACTGTCGTCGTGATTTTTGGCTTCAGGAGATCGAGTGATGGAGCGCAGAAATACGACTCAGACTTTGTGCCGCTTTTGCCGCGGCGCGCAGAACGCTTTCCACAAGATCTCGAACACGGAGAAATACAGCGGCGTCGAGATCGCAGTCAACCGGCAGGGGATGCTCCGCGTCCGTGTTTTTGCGGATGATGAAGAAACTTTCACGACGCAGGATGTCGTGAACATCAATTTCTGCCCGATGTGCGGGCGCAGGTTCAGGAGGATCGGCGATGGGACAGCATAAGCATAATCCAACGGCGATCGCCGCCAGGAACGGAGAACTCCCGCCGAAGCAGCGCGAGAAGCGTCTGACGAAGCGGCAATCCGAGTACCTTTTTCGCCGCATGATCCTCAACGCCATGCACGCTGATGCCATTCTGCCGGAGGGCATGACAGAAATTATTGCAAAAGGGGTTGATCTCAAGTGAGCGGCCGCGGAGAACGAATGAATCGGGATTATCTCGAATTTTTGAAATCTAAGCAGAATGTTGCGGTTGATGCTGGATTTGAGGTGGATGATCTGAATACGCACCTTTTCCAGTATGAAGCGGACATTGTGCGGTGGGCGCTGAAAAAGGGAAAGGCGGCGCTGTTTGAGGACTGCGGGCTTGGAAAGTCGATCCAGCAGCTCGCGTGGGCCGAAAAGGTATGCCAGCACACAGGAAAGAGCGTTTTGATCGTTGCACCGCTCAGTGTGGCGCACCAGACCGTGCGCGAGGGAGAAAAGTTCGGCATCAAAGCCGTTTACGCGCCGGACATGGCTGCTGTTGGGGATGTTGGTATTTATACAACAAACTATGACCGGCTGGAAAACTTCACGGCGCAGGAATTTTCCGGCGTTGTGCTTGATGAATCAAGCATTTTGAAGGACTACACCAGCGCGACAAAGCACAGGCTCATTGAGATGTTCCGCCAAACACCGTATAAGCTCTGCTGCACGGCCACGCCGTCACCGAATGACTATGTAGAACTCGGTAATCACGCGGAGTTTTTGGGCATTATGAGCCGGACGGAGATGCTGGCAACGTACTTTGTGCATGACGGCGGCGAAACGCAAAAATGGCGGCTGAAAGGACACGCGCAGGAAGCGTTCTTTGCGTGGGTGGCCAGCTGGGCGTGCTGTATGACCAATCCGGCTGACCTCGGCTATGAAATGGACGGATTCACGTTGCCGGAGCTTCGGCTGCATGAAATTGAGTGCAAATCCGGCATGATGGAAGATGGGGACGGTCAGGTTGGGCTGTTTCCGCAGGTATCCATGTCGCTGATGGAACGGAGAAAAGCCCGGCGCGACAGCATGAGTGCCAGAGTATCCCGCGCGGCGGAGATCGCCCGGTCTGAAAACACGCCTTGCCTGCTTTGGTGCGACCTGAATGCTGAACAGGATGAGTTGGAACGTATTCTTGGCGATGATGCTTTTTCCGTGCGCGGCGCTACGTCGAACGACCAGAAGGTCGATTACGAGCGAAGATGGCGAGAGGGAGAACGGCGCATCCTTATCAGCAAGCCGTCCGTGTTTGGATATGGGATGAACTGGCAGCACTGCTGCCGAGAGATTTTCGTCGGGTTGTCGGATTCGTTTGAGGCGTATTATCAGGCAGTTCGCCGGTGCTGGAGATATGGACAGACACGGCCGGTGGACGTGTATATCGTCATCTCAGAAGCAGAGGGCGCGGTGAAGTCAAATATCGAACGCAAGCAGCGCGATGCGATCCGGCTGACGCAGGAGCTTGTGAAATACACGAAAGACATTCTGCGTGCAGAAGTGCGGCATACGACCAGAATCACGGAGACCTATTTTGCAAAAGAAAGGATGAATGTGCCGTCATGGCTGAAAATTTCGTAAGAAAAGAAGTCATCACAGACCGATATGCGATCTACAACGGTGATAGCTGTGAGATCATGCCGGGTATTCCCGACAACAGCATCCATTTTGAGATTTACTCGCCTCCATTTGCATCGCTCTATACCTACTCCAACAGTGACCGCGATCTTGGGAACTGCAAATCTGACGGGGAGTTTTTTGCACACTTCGATTTCATCATCAAAGAGCTTTACCGCGTGTTGATGCCTGGACGTATCATGGCCGTTCATTGTATGAACCTGCCGACCTCGAAAGAGCGCGATGGATATATCGGCATCAAGGATTTTCGCGGGGAGCTGATTCGCGCGTTTCAGAATGCCGGTTTTATCTACCACTCGGAGGTCTGTATTTGGAAAGACCCGGTGATTGCTATGCAGCGCACGAAGGCGCTGGGGCTGCTGCATAAACAGCTCAAAAAGGATTCGTGTATGTCGCGTCAGGGGATTCCAGATTATCTGGTCGCGATGCGGAAGCCGGGCGATAATCCGGAGCGGGTGGAGCACACGAATGAATCGTTCCCTGTTTCCGTATGGCAGCGATACGCGTCGCCGATTTGGACAGATATTAACCCATCAGATACCTTGCAGGCCACTTCCTGCCGTGACGAGAAAGACGAGCGCCATGTATGTCCTTTACAGCTTACGGTTATCCGTCGCGCGCTCAATCTCTGGTCGAATCCCGGTGATACGGTTCTCAGTCCGTTTATGGGAATTGGGTCTGAGGGCGTTGTGGCACTTCAAAATGGTCGCCGGTTTGTCGGCGTGGAGCTGAAACCGAGCTATTACGAGCAGAGCGTGAAGAACTGCGCGTCTGTGACGGAAACTGCGCAGGAAAGTTTGTGGTAAGGAATTGGGGTGAATACGATGAGTGATCTGGAACACTCTGCGATAGAGCTTTTGAAAGTAGCGTCTGAAATGCCGCTGAAGCTGTACAAGCAGCCGCTTGTCATCACGTACTCCGGTGGGAAGGACTCGGACGTGCTCCTGCATCTGGCAGGGAAAGCGGGTATCCCGTATGAGGCGCTGCACTCGCTGACCACGGCAGACGCGCCGGAGACGGTGCGCCATGTGTGGGCCACCTTCCGCCGATTGGAGCTACAGGGCGTCCCGTGCACGATCGACACGCACAAAACGCAGGATGGGCGGAACGTGACAATGTGGAATTTGATTCCGCGCAAACTCATGCCGCCGACACGCCTCATGCGATACTGCTGCACAGAACTCAAAGAGGGCGGCGGAAAGGGACGATTTATCGCAACCGGCGTCCGCTGGGCAGAATCCGTAAAGCGAAAAAATCGCGGAATGCTGGAAGTGCAGCACAGTGACATTAGAAAAAGGCTGACGCTGATGAACGACAACGACGAGAGTCGGATGGCGTTTGAGAGCTGCCAGCTCAAAGGGAAGCGCGTCGTCAATCCAATTGTCGGGTGGCAGGAGGCGGATATATGGGACTATGTATCCGCGGAGCACATCTGCATGAACCCTCTGTATGATTGCGGATGGAAGCGCGTGGGGTGCATCGGCTGCCCGATGGCAGGCAAACACAGAATCACGGAGTTTGCACGGTATCCAAAGATCAAAGCTGCGTATGTGCGGGCATTTGACAGGATGCTTGCGGAACGGCAAAAGCGAGGATTGTCTTGCAACTGGCAAACAGGTGTTGACGTGATGCACTGGTGGATGGAGGACGGCGTGCTGCCGGGGCAGATGATATTTGAAGGAATGGAGGAGGAAACCCTATGACTGAAAAAGAGATCGTGCAGGCGCTGCGGTGCTGCACGGACCATAGCTGCAGCGCCAAGTGTCCGGCATACCAAGCCGGGCTGGATTGCAGGGAAGAAATGCACAAAGCGGTGCTTAATTTGGTTGAAAGCCTGACCGCCGAGAACGCAGGCCTGCGCACTGCAAGTACAGCTCCTACGACAGCCAGCCGAACGGCGCTATGGTATGCCTGAGAACGAAGGACGGCTTCTGGCGGAAGGAAACGGATTTTTTTGCAGCTACGGCGAATATCAGACAAACATGGGAGGTGTGACGCATGAGTGAATACATTGCCTGTGATGCGGCGATTGCCATCATTGAAGAAAAGCAGAAGGAACTTTGCCCGGTTGGACGTTACAGCAGACATTATGTGTACGGCACGGACAGAGAACGCTTTGATGCGTGGCAGGAGATTATAGACGCGCTTGTGGCTTCCAAAACAGCGGATGTTGAAGAAGTGGTTCGGTGCAAGGATTGCAAGCACTACGGAAACAATCCAAACGGGCTGTGTTATCTGCACACAGAGCCAAAGGCGAATTGGCAAGGGTATTCCGGCGAGGCAGTTTGCGTAGAACCAGACGATTTTTGCAGTTACGGAACGCCAAAAAATGATGGAGGAGAAACATGAGTAAAGCCGTACTTATCAGCATCCGCCCGAAGTGGTGTGAGAAAATCGCCAACGGTGAAAAGACGATCGAGTTGCGCAAGACACGCCCGAAACTCAATCCGCCGTTTAAGTGCTATATCTACTGCACGAAAGACCCGGCAAAACAGTTTTGGACCGGGCCTCGTTATTCTTACGCAGATGATCACAGCCACAATGCGTTTGATAGGCGCGGAGACGGCAAGGTTATCGGGGAGTTTACCTGCGACCAAATTTATGAGCTGGAAACAAAAGCACCAGGTGGAAGCTACTACGTCAAGGGCGTTGATCAGCCAACGACAAACGATGTGGCGCGGCAATCGTGCCTCGACCTTAGAGATATGCACGAGTATCTGCGCGCAGCAAAGGGCTACGGCTGGCACATCTCCGACCTCAAAATTTACGATACACCGCGCGCGTTGAGCGACTTCCGCCGAGCGTGCAAAAATGACTGGTGGTGTGAGAGTTGCGCTATGTACTCGGAGTACAGCGGCAGGTGCGGGAATGCAAGCTTGCAGATCAGCCGCCCGCCTCAGAGTTGGTGCTATGTTGAGGAACTGAAATGATGCCTGAACTTTTGAAATCGACGATTCGGACAGCCAGGAAGACGCATAGATGCTCCTTGTGCTGCGAAGAGATCAAACCGGGCGAAAAATACGGTTATGACACATACAAATACGATGGTCGGGTATACGACTGGAAATCACATCTGGAATGCGAAGCTGTGTCCACGTTTTTATTTGACTATGTTGACCCGGATTGTGGTATGACCTCCGATGATTTTTGCGATGCTTGCGCTGACGTGTGCCGTGTCTTTGCCTGCCCGGACTGCGAGTATTTTGATCCTGAGCATGCGGAGTGCGGCGATTACTGCCAGAAAAATGACTCCTACTGCATCCATAAACTCTATGAGCTGTCGAATAAGTATTATCTGAGCTGCCAGCGGGACGCGCAGAACGGCTGGCTGAAATGGCAGCTCGTACCGATCAAGGAGAAAACTGAATGAAGATTTACATTGCCGGAAAAATCACCGGCGATCTCGATTATCGCATAAAATTCGAGGAAGCCGTGCGCATGGTCGAGGGATTCGGGTATATCGCTCTGAATCCAGCCGCGCTCCCGGAAGGAATGTCGCCCGCGGACTATATGCGTATCTGCTTCGCAATGCTCGATGTTGCAGATGAGATGTGGTATCTGGCGGATGCGAAGGAAAGCCCTGGAGCTTTTCTGGAAATTCAGTATTGCCGGTACATCAAAAAGCACGTCCGGAGGTTTTCGGAAGCCGTAGAGGAGGAAAAGGCGTGGAGAGACTGACGTTTGAAGGGAATTTCTGCGAGATCTCAAAATGTAGGCACCTTGTGTGCCCGTACAAACATAACTGCTCGCAGAAGCAAGTGTGGGAAAGACTTCGGCAATATGAAGACACTGGGCTGTCTCCCATTGCGTGCAAAGAGGCTCAAAAAATCGAATCGGGACTTTCGGTTGATGGCTATTCTATCTCCCGCATGGTCGAATTGATGGTGGCTGATGTCAACGGGAAAATTCTGAAACTCCCTTGCAGGCCTGGCGACCACGTTTTTGTTGTTGGTAAGCAGCAGATCGTGGAGTGCAATGTGGATTCAATCTATCTTGACAAGCGAAAGCCGGTTGTGTGCGTCACCTTCAAGTGTAAATCCTGCGTTGGATGCCCGTTTTACCGCCCTCTGCCCGACCCGGAAGGTGAATTCCGCTGTGCTGGCGAGTACCATGAGGCCGAAATCGACTTTGAGGCTTTTGGGAAAACTGTTTTCATCTCCAACAAAGAAGCCGAGAAGGCTTTGCAGGAAATGGAGGCGAAGCAGTGAAAGTCATCATACTGAAAGCGGCGGGCCTCCAAAGAATTTACGGGGCTGCCTATGAAGCAATCAGTGATAGTCCGTACTACTATGCGGACGTTAAAATCGGCTATGCGACCGACATCGCAGATCACAGACCTGTTTATTCCGCGATGATCATTCTTAAATAATCTTTTTGCCGCCATAGTTCGGAAACGGATTTTGGCGGTATTTGTTTTTGATTTGCCGGTTTCCGAGTAAAGAAACGCACTTTTTGCGCTTGATATGATGGAGACAGAGGGGGTGATTCCGTGGGAAAACAGGAATCAACGATTCGGATGCGCTACATCGGAAAGACCGGGTTTCACGGCCTGAAGCATCTGAAAATCTATGACGTCAGCGTAGCAAGTATGTACGGCCGGTTCTGGGTGGAGGTCGGGGAAGAATCCATCTCCTACGCATCGCTCGCGATGCTCTGCCGGAATTGGTCGGACGCGCAGAAAGGAGGAACGGCATGAACGATTGTGAACGCGTGGTGGCTTATTGCAAGGAGCACGGGTCGATCACGCAGATGGATGCCACGAATGCGTTCGGGTGCACGCGTCTCGGCGCGCGGATATGGGACCTGAAGGATCGCGGGTATTTCGTGTGCAGCGTATGGGAAGACGGCGTGGATCGCTTTGGCGAGAAAACGCGGTACAAGCGTTATTACGTGCGGGAGGCATGATGGGAGAATACGGAACATGCCGAAGCTGCAAGTGGTGGAACGAGGACACGGAGGCCTGCGAGAACGAGGAGACCGTTTTCTTCGGCCGCTATACGCTGCTCGGCTGCGAAGACTGGGAGGACTGCTATGAGCGTTCGGAGGAAAACTGATTTTCGGCTCACGCTGATTCGCACCTGCGGAACGTGCGGCCGTGAATTCGTCACCAGCGCGGCAAGCCCATGGATGCGGCAGCTGCCGCGCGGCGGAAAGAAGCAGGCAACCACGTATTTCTGCTCGGAGTCCTGTTTTGCCAAGAGCTATAAGCACATCGGTTTTTATGACGGGAAAGCGGCGCAGCGCCGCGCGGAACGGGAAGCCAAGCGAGATAACCGGGAGCGCTGCCGCATATACAACGCCAAAAATGCCGAGAAGCGCCGTCAGAAAAGGCGTGAGTGGTACTGGGCGAATCACGAGGAAGCCATTTTGATAAACAAATACAACAGACAAAAAAGAAAACTGCTCCTGCAATCAGCGACGGAGCAGTCAGAGGTGAAAAATGCTTAAAGGAATGATTAAGTGTGTAAAACTGATCGCCAGACTGGCGATCGCAGTCATCGTATTGGCAATCATCCTGATCGCCGCGGCGATGGTGAAGGCGGACAGCGAGACGCCGAATATCGGTGCGCCTGAAAAAACGTCCGTGGAGCTGGATGTCCCGGAAGTCGGACAGGCAGACACTGTGGAGACCGCAAGCGCGCCGGATACAGCAGACGCTCCAGAGTCCGCAGAAACTCCGAAGCCGCCGCAGGACGAGACCCCGCAGGATATGCAGGCGCAGGCGGTTGATGTGGGGCCGGCCGATCCGGAGCCGGAGATGTTTGCACTGATGGACGACGACGAATCAGACGCCGCTCCTGACGAAGTGCATGAACTGCCGGAAGAGCCCGAGACGCCTGGGACACCCGAGGTGGCCGCGCAGGCGGAAACTGCAGCTGAATCCGCACCACAGTCGGAATCGTCAGCACTCAGCAACTGGCCGAACCTTAAAGTTGAAAACGAGCTGGATATGTTGGCGTGTGCAATTTACAAAGAAGCTGGCGGCGATGCGTGCAGCAACGAAACGCGCATGATGGTCGGAAATGTCATTCTGAACCGCGTGAATCATCCCGAATTCCCGAACACGATAGAAGAAGTCCTTGTGGCTCCGCTGCAATACAATACGTTCGAATGGACCGGAATTGTCTGGCCGGACGAAGCAACGCTGGACTTCGAGCACCACGCCGTGGACCGTGCATATGCGTGCGCACAGCGGCTTTTGGACGGAGAGCGAGTTTTCGACGAAAGCGTCATCTGGCAGAGCGGCGAGTTTCAGGGTACGGAGCTCGTCTCGTATCAGGACGGTATCTATTTTTGCAGATAGGAGGGAGAAGAAATGGAAAACTTCTTTTCGGTCATTCTCGGATGGCTTCTGATCGCCCTGGGCTCGGCTGCGACCGCTTTGCTGGCGTATAGCTTTGTATGGTGCGTCCGGCAGAGATATATCGCCGGCGCTGTCCGCTACGCCCTCATGGGGGTTTTCAGTGCCACGATCGTGGCGCTGTGGATTGTGTCGAATTTGAAATGATATGCCGCTGTCGCGCCGCAGGCGCGCCGATATTCCTGCTAGGTGAAATAAACGTCAAGGATACGAGAAAGCAGCAAAAGCGGCGCATTGGGGCACCAGCGACGCGACAGCGCCGTGCACGAGGTTAAGGAGAACATTCAAATGAGTTTGAACAATATTACGATCATGGGCAGAATGGTCAAAGATCCGGAGCTGCGGCGCACACAGACCGGTGATGCTGTGACGTCCTTTACACTGGCCGTGGAACGGGACGTACAGAATCGCGACGGCATCCGGGAAACGGATTTTCTGGACTGCGTAGCGTGGCGCAGCACGGCGGAATTTGCGGCGCGGAACTTCCGGAAGGGGAGCGGCGCGATCGTGAAGGGCCGTCTGGCTATTCGCAAATACGAAACGAGAGACGGGCAGAAGCGCTCGGCGTCGGAGATCACTGTGGAGACGCTGTATTTTGCATATTCCAGGAAGGACAGCGATTCGGACGGCAATCCCCGCACGGACAGGCCGGTCGACGCAGGGGACGACGCAATCGCGAACGGCTTTGCGCCGATTGCCGATGCTGACCAGAACCTGCCGTTTTGATGGGAGGCCTTTGGAATGTACAATCTTGATAAATGCCCATTTTGCGGTGAGGTCAAAGAAATTTACCTGAATCAGAGAACATGCAGACCAAGGTATGGCGGATATTTGGTGTATGTTGCCTGCGAGCTGTGTGGAGCGCAAACAAAACCTTTTTATTCTGACGATGACGCCGAAGAGCGCGATTGGTCAAACGTTGCCTGCCGTAAAGCAGTAAACGCATGGAACAGGAGGGTTGACGGGAATGGCTGAGAAAAGAATGTTTACCAAAGCCATCATTGATAGCGACGCGTTTCTCGAAATGCCGCTTTCCGCGCAAGCGCTATACTTTCACCTGAATATGCGCGCCGATGATGACGGCTTTATTAACAACCCACTGCGAATCACAAAATATGTGAACGCTTCGACCGACGATCTGAAAATCCTTCTAGCAAAGAGATTCATTATACGGTTTGACTCTGGTGTTATTGTGATTAAGCATTGGCGTATGCACAACACGATCAGGAGCGATCGTTATCACCCGACAGATTACAAAGAAGAAATGGCAATGCTGGGAATAAAGGAAAACAAGTCCTACACAGAAAAAGATGTCGGCGAGGATATGCCCGGCGCAGATTCGGCGGTTGCCAAGCGGTTGCCAAGCGGTTGCCAAACTGGCAACCGAGGTTTAGGTTTAGATTTAGGTTTAGGTTTAGAAGAGGTTAAGGAAGTACCTAAAGGTACTTCTTGCGCGGAGCCCGAAATCGTCTCCGCGCCACCGGTTGTCAGTATCATCTTGAACGATAAGAGTTTTTACGACGTTTTACCAGATGATTACAGACACTGGTGTGAACTGTATCCCAATGTCGATGTTATGCAGGCGCTGCGCAACATGGTCGGGTGGTGCGAATCTAATCCGACGAAACGTAAAACGCGGCGCGGAATAAAGTCGTTTATTACGTCTTGGCTTTCCCGAGAGCAGGATAAGGGCGGCGGCCGCTATCGCAATCAAGGGAATGGATTCGGCGGCAATGTATTCGCTGACCTCGCGGAGGGTATGAGAAATGGACAAATTTGAAACGACTTCTATTTTGGCGGTCCTGAAGGCTGCGTATCCTAAGTTCTATCATGGGCTTTCTCTGGAAGAAGCCAATAGAATTGTCAACCTGTGGGCAGAAATGTTTGCCGACGATCCTGCCGAGATTGTTGCTACAGCGGTGAAGGCCATGATTGCGTCGCGCAACAGTAACTTCCCGCCAAATATAGGCGAAGTCAAAGAACAGATTCGGAAACTCACTACGCCGGACAGCATGACGGAGCAGGAAGCATGGTCGAAGATCTACAAGGCCATTGTGAATACTGGGTATAACTCGAAGGAGGAATTCGATAAGCTGCCGAAGATTTTGCAGCGGCTGGTCGGGAACCCGCAGCAGCTCTTTGAGTGGTCGATGATGGATGTCGCAACGGTGCAGAGCGTCGTAGCGTCAAATGTCATGCGATCGTTCCGGGCTATTCAGGCGCAGGAGCAGGAACAGGCCAAGCTTCCGCAGAGCGTGAGGCAGTTCCTACAGGGCGTGAAGCTCAAAGAGATCGACGACGCGACCGCGGGAGCATCGCCCATGCTTGCGGAGGTGAGTAGCCGATGAAAGTCAAGGTTGGAGATCTTGTCACCAGAAAATTGGGCTTTGCAATTGCCTCCGATAATGCAAATGCACGCGACGAGCAGAGAAGATACACTGGAACCGTGGTATATGTCCACCCGAAGGGAAGATTTTTCGTGGCTGAATTTTCGTTCCGAAATGATGCCAAAATCCGTGTAAGTTTCAGAGAGGTGGAAAGTTAATGCCTAATACGATCACGCAGGAATCCAAAGCACGGGACGCGCTCGTTCTGGATGCGCTGGATAGGAATATTTCAGATGCACCCAAGTACGGGATCTGCTGCGAGGTATTCGTGGCACTCAAATACGAGTTTGAGCGCGTGATGAAGGAGCGAGATGATATGATTTCGGCCGGGAAAGGTTAATCAATAATTAGCCTTTGCGTGTCGGCACCAGACTGTGTTATAATAGCCTGGCGGTAATCATCGCACAGCATTTTCAATGTAAAAATCGGCACGAAAATCGGCACGAATAAAAAACATGTAGTATTACCAGCGCTCTTGCTTATTTTGTGGCGGGGTAGAACCCCGCCACATGATCTGGAAGTTGGGAAAACCGGAATTGCAGGAATTTAGGCGGTTTCTTGGAATTTGGGCGATTTTGAGCTTTTTTGATGGGTAAATAAATTGAGCTTATACGCGATGAATTGCGCATAAAACAATTGTATTGCGCATCAAAATCGGCACGGAAATCGGCACGGAAACGCATGGTGGTAGTGGTCAAATTTTCTGATAGAAGCGTCTCATCCGCTGCGAGTCTCTGTCCTTGTCTTTTTGTGCTTCGGCGAGATAGCACTCGTGAATAATTCTCAAATCATTCCAGCCGCCGACGCGCATGGTACGCTCTTCGTTCCATCCAAGGTGGTAGGCCAGAGAGCAGAAGGAACGGCGGAGGCCATGAACTCCGATGTGTGGGAGAGAATTTTCTTCGCAGATACGGTTGATTCGTGTCAATATTGTGTTTGGGTGACATTCAATCAGGGGAATGTCATCTTGGGGAAGCAATTCTAACAGGCGGGGAATCAAGACTGGAATATCACGCGCGGACTTTGATGTTTTGTTTGTCTCCTTGTAGACGAGTTTATTATTCTCGTCAAACACGACCGCGCCAGAGACGCGAATAAATTCGCTGCCGCTCTTTTCTGTGTGAATGTCCGATCTTTTCAGGGCCAAAATTTCAGAGCGGCGAAGAGAATGGAGTCCGAGCAGAGCGGCGAGTTCGATGGGACGTCCTCGGAGTGCGGGAACAAATTTTTTGATTTGTTCGTAGTCCAGATAAGGCATACCGCCTTTTTGGAATTTTGCTAAAGTGACGTCCGGTTTCTCAATATCCAGATAGCCCATTGTGGCCTGTATAAGATCCCATACATTGCTGACAGTCTTTGGTGAACAGGTGGAAAGTTCATTGCTGATGGCGATCTGCCAGTCACTTTTGGACACGCCGCTTATGCTGCACTCCATCAGATCTTGAAAATGATTGTTTCGATACGACTTGTAGTTTCTGCGCGTGGACGGAGAAAGCGACGGGCCGCGCTCCAGAAGCATTTTGTCGATGGCGTCTCCAACCGTCAGTTTGGGAGCGCTTTTCTTCTGCGCAATAAAGCCGGCACGGATGGCTTTCGCTCTGGCGATGCAGAGATCCTTTGTCGGTTCGGTGACGCTCTGCTTTTCGGCATCTAAGTAGATGCGCCAGCTGCCGCTGGAAAGCCTACGCGGAGTTGGAATTTTAATTTCATCTTTTTTCTTGCGCTCCTTGATCTGCCTTTCGCCGCACCAGTTGCAGAACAGGGAGTTGCTTTCAATTTCGCGGCCGCAGGATTTGCAGATCATTGTCAGTCAACTCCTTATAGCGGGCGAGCGCATCGTCGCGCTCCTGCATGACGCGCAGGAATTCTTCTTTCAGGGCGGCAAAGGATTCTGCACAGACGCCGAGCTGGGGCGCCAGCTTGATGTTTTTGTCCAGTGCGTCAAGAACGGCTTGATCGCGATTTTGAGATTCATTCAAAATTAGGTACCTCCTGGGGTGGATTTTTTACTGCGGCGAACAATGTGGATCGCCACGACAGTGGACAGGACAGACGCGGCGACAAGAAGAAAGATCAGAATCCACGCAAGCAGACTAAGATCGCCAAAGCGAATAAGACCGACGTCCTTGACCTGAAAATCGAAAATGAGATAGACGATCAGCGCAATAACGAGAATAGGCGTAAGGATAAAGTGCATGGTGTACATGGTATCCATGGTCCTGGAACGCTCCGCTTTTGCGTTTGCCGTGTTAAATGCGCCGGTCAGACGCTGGATCTCAGCATCTTTTTTGGCGTTGTCCAGCTGTAGCGCCTGAATCTCTTTGCGCAGGGAGGACTCATCATCGGCTGGGGTGATGAGACCGCAAAGGTGATCGAGCGAGAGCCCCATGCAGTCCGCAATGGCGGCTTCGTTAAAAAGAAGAGGGTTCAGCTGCGTGCCGGCGTTGACGCGGCTGACGTTCGAATACGGGACGCCGGAGCGTTCGGCCAGCTCGGTCACAGTCCACCCGAGTTCATTGCGGCGCTGCCGCACCTTTTCAGAATACAACTCGAAGTAAGGCGCCAACTTTTCTGCGGATGTCAAGATAACACGCCTCCAAACAAGCAGAATTTCAAAAATAGGTTAGAATTTGAAATCCAGAGTAGCGGATTTCAAATCTGGGGTAGTAATTTGCAATCTGGAGTATTGCTATTTCCGGGGAATGTCTGCTACGATGGAAGCGTAGCAGATCGGTGGATAAATGGTCTGGTCTGCTATGGACTCCGCCGCCGGCAGAACGGCGGCGAATTGGTCATCTTGGCATGACGGAAAAAGCCCACTTCAAAAAATCAGGATGAATGCCCGACCATGGTCGGGCAAGCCGTGAGGCATCACGGCTTGATAAGCCGATGATTCTATCATAGCAGCAGTACCATAATCGGGACTGGCTGGGAAAATCGCTATAGAAAAAATCACGGCCGATTTGTGCAGGTTGATGCTTGATAAATGAGAACAGATGTTTTAATATTGGGGAAGTAAATAAACTAGCTTGCAGCGTGTGCTACTATGGGGATAGAAAGCCGTAAGGGGAAAGGAAATGGAATATGACTAGAGACGAACCGACAAGGAAGATTACGCAGCGGCAGGGCGGCTTAAACGTGGCAGAACTTAACGACGCAATTTCTTCGCACAAATTGCACCCGATTCAAATCGAGGCAATCACCATGGTGCTGGCAATGACTGATGATCAGGTACGGGAAACACTGCGCTTGTGCGAAGAAAGTCAGACGGTTACTTATCAAACATGACCGCACCAACGTCCAAAAGCCGTTTTACTTCGTCATTACTGTGCTCCAAGATGAATTGAATAGCGCGAGACTTATCGTCTGACAGGTTTTCAGGAATACGCAGCTCATCGGAAACGGTGGGCTGCTCTTTTTGTGTTGGATTCTTCTCAGTGGAGCTGCCGAGAATCCAGTCGGCGGATACATTGTAGAAGGCTGCGATCTGCGGAATGTATTTCATATAGGACTTTGACCGCCCAGAGCGCCATTCGGTGACGATATTTTTGGATTTGACGTTGAGCACACGGAGCAGCAGTTGTGCGTTGCCGTGGCCGTCTCCGATTAGAGATAGGACTCGATCTCGGATCTCGTTTTCTGAGCTGGCGTCATTGTCTGGTGTTTTCAACATAAAAGCACCTCCTGATTTGTGCAAATATCCAAAATCACATAAAACGCGTGATTTATATTGAAATCACATAAATCATGTGATACAATACGTTCGTAAAGCAAATTAGACAGAAACGGCAGATAAAAACCGTGACGTTTGGTCGAGATACCCAACGCCGTTCGTATTTCATGTGATATAGCACTTGCATGATAAATTTTTTTGCGGCTTTTGTCAAGTATTCTTTACAGAAAACGCATGAATTTTATGTGAATTTTCAAACAGAATTCGGAGGTGTTTAAGTATTTTTGAACTTTTTAAGGCAGAGGTCGTGAAACAGAAACGGATCAAAAAGCTCACAAATGCAGATTTGGGGCGGCTGACCGGATTCACGCGTTCGACGATCGACGCGTTTATGGCAGGGGCGCGGGAATCGGAAAACGTTGCGAAGGCCATCGCAAAGGTCCTGGAAATCGAATTGTGAGCTGTGCGGAACGGAGGTAAGTTGTGCCGTATCTGAAAGGGCGCGAGCCGAAATTTGCAAAGGTTGCGCGGCTGATCAAGGGGTATGCCACGCCGCCGAAAGTGGCGGAGATGATCGGTTGCTCCGCCAATACCGCGCGGAAGAAAATGAACGACCCGCAGCAGTTCACGCTGGGTGAGCTCAACCTAATCTGCCGCTCGGCACATATCCCTGTGGAAGAAATGAGGCAGGCGGCGCAGGTATGAGTTTGATCAGGAAACATTTTGACGACCGGGAAAGCTGGCTGATTGGGCGGCAGGAGCTCGGGATCGGCGGATCGGATGCCGCTGCAGTCTGCGGGCTGTCGCCATGGGCGACGCCGATCGAGCTCTGGAAGATCAAGACCGGGCAGAAAAAGCAGAAGGACCTGTCCGGCAGCGATGTCGTAGAATGCGGGGTTCGGATGGAACCGGCGCTTCGCGGACTGTATGCGGCGATCAATCCGCAGATGTCCGTTGAACACTACCCATACGACATTCTGGCGCAGAGCGAGCGCCCATGGCTCACGGCAACGTTAGACGGAGAATTAACGGACGAGCGTGGGCGGCGCGGCATCTTGGAGATCAAGACCGGGCAGCTCAAGAAAAAAGCGGACTACCAGAAGTGGGCGGATGGTAAGATCCCGGACCATTACATGGCCCAGGTCATTTGGCAGCTGCTGGCTACCGGATGGGAGTTCGTCGATCTGTTTGCCGCGCTTCAGGACATCCGCAAAGACTGGTCGATCCGCACGATACACATTGAGCGCGCAGCGCACGAGGACGATCTGGCGTGGCTGCTCAAAAAGGCGGATACGTTTTGGGGATACGTTCAGACCCGGACGATGCCGCCGATGACTTTGACACTGTAGGAGGATGTAAAAAATGTACGTAGGTGTGAAATTCTACCGCGAGAGCGCGCAGGGATACGTTGGACGGGCCTACAGCTACGAGACGGAGCTGCCGCTGAATATCGGCGACCGCGTAGTTGTACCGGCCGGCAGCGGAAAGAACCGGGCGATCGTGACGGAGATCAACGTGCCGCAGGAGCACATCAACCCGGACTATTTTCCGCTCAAACGCATCACGGAATATGACGAGCCGGAGGTTGAGGGCTGATGCAGACGACGGAGATTCGGATGATCACCGATCTGGACAAAGCCCTCCCGCAGAGCCTGGACTTCAACTTTGACGAGGTCAAGGCGTGGCTGGAGGAAAATCTGAAAGCCTACAAGACCATGGTGGTCACGGAGGACGCTATCGGGGCGTCCAAGGCGGACAAAGCGAAGATCAGGAAGATCAGCGCTGCGATCTCAGAACAGCGCATCGCCATCAAGAAGCGCTACATGGAACCGTACAACAACTTCGAGCTGAAAATGAAGGAACTGGCGGGGTTGTGCGACAAAGCCGATGAGAATATCGACAAACAGCTCAAAGCATTCGACGAGAAGCGCAAAGAGGCAAAGCGCGAGGCCCTGCGGACATACTTTGAGTCCATTGACCGGCCGGAGTGGCTCGCATTCGAGCGGATCGAAGATCCGCGCTGGATGAACGTCACATACGACGTGGAAACGGCGAAAGCTGCCATCCATGCGTTTGTCGGCGCGATCCGAGAAAATGTGGAGACGATCGCAAATGCAGGCGGCGAGTTTGTGGACGAGATGCAGCTGGAATACCAGAAAACGCTGGACCTTGGCGCGGCAATGCGGCGCGGCGGAGAGCTGACGCGCATGAAGCAGGAGCGCGAGACCCGACAGGCGGCACAGGAAGCCGCTGCGCGCGCAAGATTTGCCGAACAGGAGAAGATCGAACGGGAGCGCGCCGAACAGGATGCGCGCCGCAGAGCGGATCGCGCGGCGGCGGAGCAGGCAGAACGGATCTTGAACGGCACGCCGATGGAGGCGCCGGCAGAAGAGGCGGTACAGGTGCTCGATTTCAGATGCTTTGTCACGGCGGCTCAGAAAGCGGCGCTTCGGGACTGGCTGAATGAGAACGGCATTCGCTTCTGCCGGGTGCCGAAGTTTGGAGACTGAATGGAGGAAATGATCATATGAACGCAACAAACAGACTGGCACCGGGCAGCGCTCGACAGGGATTTTCCAGCGCGATCACGTCGAACGCAATGCAGGGACTCATTCAGAAATCTTTGAAAGACGACAAGGTCGCGGCGCGCTTCACTTCGACGCTGATCTCGGCGGTGAGCGCGTCGGAGCAGCTGAAAGAGTGCGATCCCGGCACGATCGTAGCCGCGGCGCTGCGCGGCGAGGGCATGGGACTGACGCTCGGAATAGGGTACTACCTCGTTCCGTATGGACAGACCTGCACGTATATTCTCGGCTATAAGGGCATGCTGCAGCTTGCGCTGTCTACTGGTGCCTATAACGACATCGACTGCATCGACATCCGCGAGGGCGAGTACAAGGGGCGCGACCGCAGGACCGGCAAGCCGTCGTTTGACTTCAACGTCTACGATTCCGACGAAGAACGCGAAGCGGCGAAGATCACCGGCTATTATGCGTACTTTGAGCTCAAGGACGGACTTTTCCGAAGCGAATACTGGTCGATGGACAAGCTCTTGCGCCACGCAGAGCGCTACGCCCAGGCATTTGACCTTGAAAAATACAAGGCATTCGTGGCGGGCGAACTGAGCGAGACGGAGGAAGCTAAAATCAGGAAGTCCACACCGTGGTATGACGTGGACGGCGGGCAGGAGCGGATGTGCAAGAAAACGGTGCTCCGGAGCCTCCTGAACTCCGGCTATGCGCCGCTTTCAAACGAAGTGCGCTATGCGCTGGATAACGACGCGGAGACCGGCGTTGTCCCCGATATGCCGATTATGAACGTGGACAAGCGCACGGGTGAGGTCGTCGGCACGACAACAGCAGCGCCGGCGCTGGATGCCGCGGCGGCGGACGATGATTTCTTTGGCGGCGGCGAGACGCCGGAGCAGGTGATGAGCCAGCGGGAGACCGCCAAGCAGGAAGCGGCTCCGGCGAAGAAACAGCCGCGCACGCAGAAAGTACAGCGCGAGATCGTCAAGACCGACGCACAGCCGATCATTCCAACGGAGGATGACGGTGGGTTCTTTGGCGGTGGTGACGCATGAGACCCATTGCGAGTGCGGTCACACAGGACCCGAAAGACCCAAATCGGCGTGTGTGCGAGACGATGCTGGTATGGGGCAAGGTCACGCGGGACGCAAAATTTGAGTACACCAAAGGCTCGCCCCCAAAACCGAAGGTGACGTTCGGGATCGCCTATGAAGATAAGCGGTTTATGAACGTGATCTCCGTGGGGGACTGCCGGCAGACCGAGATCGCACAGCGAGCGCGCAAGGGCGAATGGGTTTTGATCGCCGGCCACTGGGCCAGCAAAGCATACAAAAACCGCGACGGCGAGGACAAAATGTGGGACGAGCTGCGGATCGACCACATGGAGATCCTGAGCGACGGCGTGCGCGAGGCGGCGCTGGATGCGCTGGTCGGAAGTCTGAACGCCGCCATGGCAGACGGGTATATTCAGGACCGAAAAGAGTTCACGAAAAAGTTCAACACCGCATTCGTGGACTCGTTTTGGGAGCTGTGCCAGCAGATGCAGGGGCCGCCGCCGGAGGAGGAAGCGCCGGAAGGCGAGTACGGCGACGCGCCGGATGCCGAGGACTACGTGGTCACGATTTGAGGTCGGACAGATGAGCAGAAGCATCAGCCTGTATGATCTGCCGGAACCGTACCGGCAGCAGGCAGAACGAAAACTATTACAGGAACTAAAGCGGCGGGCGGCGAATCAGCCGCCCGCACCGCAAAAGGACCAGGAACCGAAAAAACAGCCCAAGCTACATAATCAGAAGGTCGAGCGCGACGGAAAGCTGTTTGACAGCAAGCGCGAAGCGGACCGCTATGACGAGCTTCGTTTGATGCAGACGCAGGGCGTGATTCAGAATCTGGAATGCCAGAAGGAGTACCTGCTGATCCCGGCGCAGTACAAAACGGAGGAGCGGTACGGCGCGGGCGGCCGGAGACTGAAAGACAAGCAGGTTCTCTTAGAGCGCGCCGTGACGTATATTGCGGACTTTGTGTACGAGCAGGACGGCCAGACCGTTGTTGAGGATTCAAAGGGGTATCGCAATCCGTCCTCCGCACCGTATGCCAAATTTGTGCTTAAGCGAAAGCTCATGCTTTGGGTGCACGGCATCCGGGTGCGGGAAGTTTAGAATGGGAGAGTTACTATGGAAAAGACACTGGAGAGCATGGTCATTACGGCCGTTGCGCCGTGGAATAGTCCGTATCGAGAGGAAAAAAGCGGTTCTAACACAGAATCGCAGCAGAATATTGACTTCTGCCTGAATCACTGCCCGTATGCGGATTCGGAGTGCTGCAACTGCCTGTCCGGCGGGAAGCCGAAGGTGGGCAGGCCGGGAAAGATCGACCTGGATCAGCTGGCGGAGATGCTGACGCTCAAACGGACAAGCAAGGAGATCTGCCAGGCGTTTGGCGTTACAAAAATGGCAGTTTCGCTTGCGAAGAAGAAACTGAATGAAAGACGCGCGGGAGGACAGGATAAGCGGGATGAATAAGAAAGTTACGTTTCAGTGTCCTACGTGCGGGAGATGGGTGACGCGGGTGAGGGAGGAGTCGGCGGAAAAGCTGTATTGCAGTTTTGAATGCGCAAACCTGGCCCGCAGCCGAAGCAGCCGTGAAGAGGCCGGGAAGCGGTACACAAATAAAGCGGGAGATCTGCCGCATGATATGGTACAGATCGTCATCACGGCGGAGATCCCGGTGTTTCCGCAGTTCAGACCCGCAGTCGGGAAAATTTACAGCGCAGAACGCTACCGCAACAGCCGAACGAGCGACGAGACGGGATATGTGATCGTTGTAAACGGTACGCGCGTGAATGTGCGGGAGGGAGAATGCCGCGTGGTGCGGGAAGCGCGGAAGAAGGCGCCCGAGACGCAGGAACGGGCATGCGGCGAGGCGACCCTTCAAAGTCTCCGGCTGGCCTTTCCGGGAAGCTATATCAACGGCTGGAATGAGTTCGTTGTAGACAATCGGGCAAATCAGTTTTTTCCGCTGCACGGATGCAAGACGGAGCGAGAGCTTATATGCCGGGTACTTGAAAACCTGCCGCGCGGGGTATGCACCGCCGTGCCGCACCGGTACAGAAAAGACAATCTGAAATTCCGGGAGTTTTTACTCAGCGGCATCAACACATTTCTGCACACGAACTTCTGCGCAGACGAAATGATGTGCCTGTATGAGCTGCTGCATGGAGGCAAGGACCGCAGAAAGACCGTCCGCTTTATTGAGAGCGGGTTTGACATGGGCGCTTTGCGCGGGGAGGGATAGTATGGGAGTTTTGAAAAGCCTGTGCACGCCGGACTGCCCGCGCAGGAGCGCGACGTGCCACGCGGAGTGCGAAGAGAATCTGGAATACACTGCGAAGAAGCGGGAGGTTTATGCAGCGCGCGCAAAGAAGGCACAGTTCAGCACCTTTACGCCAGCGGCAAAATCCAGAGCACGGCGCGTGCAGATGAAGAAAAAGCAGGGGAGGTTTCACCAATGAGCATTGTGATCGAGACGTGCCCGCGCTGCGGGTCGGCGATCCACGACGAGGTGATCGCCACGTTCCCACCGATCCCGTGCAAGGTGTGCTGGAGATGCGGCTGGCGGCATGAGCTGCCGCGGGAGACGATTGAGTATCGACCGTTCGGCGGGAATGCGGCGGAACTCGGAAAGGGTAAAAGCAATGGTGGGATTCTGTAGCGAGAAAGGCATATCATGCGCATTTGCGAACTCTATTGGACAATGTAAGGTGAGCGCCTGTCAATATCCGACGGCGGCGCGTGCGTATACGCCGCAGGTGACTGACGGGATCGTGCGCTGCCCAAACGGGCATATTCTAGGCGTTTTCAAAGGCAGCGGCATTTTGGAGATTCGCCATAAAGGCAGGACGGTTACGGTCAGCGGTATCAGCAACGTCACGATCCGATGCGAACAGTGCGGGGACGAAATTGCAGTTCTAACTCCGGGCGGCTGTGTTTTGAGTATGGGGAACAGCCGTGAGCATGAATTTGCCAACAAACAATCTGGAGGACTGCCATGAGCGTCCGTATCATAGAATTTGACCCGTGGGCATTTGACCCCGTTGTGGTGTATCGGCTTGAGGAAGATCATGTATCAGGTGACATTTTAGACTTTAACGGGACAAAATACATTATTTGTGACGAATCAAATGATGTGATATATCCCGGAGAAACGGAGCTGAGAAGTAAATTCCCCGCCGGAATGTACATCAAACTATTTCGCATTTCTGGAATTAGGCGTCTTGGATCGGATTCACCGATTGATATAGATGGGTTTAAGCGTTATCTTTCTGCGGAAGGATGGACGTATCTGGCGGAACGGTACTGTAAAAATGGGAGGTAATTTGTATGTACGGTGAAATGCAGATGCGCCCGTGCGGCGGGAGCTGGGCGTATTGTGATGGGCGGTGCGCAGATTGCGCCAACGTTACGATCGCAAGCACGACGAGTTCGCTGCAGACGAAGGAGGGGACAGTATGGAAGCCTTGAGGCCGTGCCCGTTTTGCGCGGCGACGCCGTTTGTAGAAGGAAACGGCGGAATTTTTCGAGTCGTGTGCCCGAACGGGGACTGCTATATGCACGCCTCGGAGATTTACTTCGGAACGGAAGAGGAGGCCCGAGCGGCGTGGAACACGCGCATGACGCCGGACGGGATGGACAAGGTATTCCGGAAGTCGGACGCCGTGGAGGCGTTCTGCGCGGCGTTTGACGAGGATATAGCGGACGGGATGGACGCCATCAACGCCTTCCCGTGCGGGCGGGCGACGGCGATCATCGGCGGTCTGCCGCCGGTGGGGGAAGTCTTAAAACGGGCGAAGGAGTAGCTGGCGCGGATGTATCCACCAGCGTATCAAGAGCACAAGAGCGGCTTGTGGTGATTGGCGATATGGAGGCGATTAAGGCTGGACTAAGAGTACAAGAAGAAAGATGCAGAGACACATAGTTGAGAGAGGGTTTGATTAAATGAATAATAAAACGGCATCAAGCGGCATTGGGATTTGCAGCGTGTTACAGATTGTTTTCGTCGTTCTCAAGTTGACCAAATTGATTGATTGGTCGTGGTGGCTAGTTCTTGTGCCACTGTGGACGGATATTGGATTTGGCCTGTTATATTTATTGATTGCTCTAATCATATGGAAATCGTAAAGGATGATAATGATTAAATGAATTATGAATTTCATGTAGGAGATTATGTTGAGAATCGTAAAGGTGATGTGGGATGGATCACATCTATCACTAATGAAAAAGTCGTATGGGAAACAAACAATGGTAAAACATATGTTATGGAAGTTCTCACCTTGAATAGAGTTCAGTATCCTGAAGCTCTATTCGTTCGTATTGGTGCATATGATTTCACCAAGGAAGAAAAAAAGAATATTTCCTTAATCGAAGAGGACGACAAGTCAATTTTTGCAAGTGCGATTAAGCCAAATAATCAATTGGCTCAAATGGTTTGTAATGGGGTCATTGACAAAATCAACGAGCTTGTTGACGCTGTGAATAAATTGATGGATAAGGAGGATGATGGATGAGCAGCATGGCCTTTGGTATTACCAAACAGGACTACACATATGCCTCTATGCCGCCATTCTACACCGGCGATGCGAAGATCGTAGGCGTGGAAGAGAGGTTTGAGTTTGAATGACGCTGCGCGAAGCTATTATACAGTACGGCGGTTTTCCGCCGGAAGAAAACTTTGATTTTCCGGTGGAAAGCATTGGACCATACATCGTGTGTGCTGCGTCAAACTACAAGCGGGCAGAAAATCGACAGACATTCACAGTGAAATGCCGATACGGTGTCAATACATTCAGCGACGTCCTCGGGCGTGTCGGCTTTAGGCCGGGGCTGCCTGGGAGGATGTACAAAGCAAAAATTGACGTAACTGCACTGCTGGATGACGACAACACAATTGAGCCAGACGAAGCTGGCAGGTTTTTTGTGACAGATTACGTTGCGGACGGACTGCAAATTGAGAAAATTGAAGTCGGCACCATTTCACTTGTTGCAGTATTTGATGGGGAAGAAATTGACACAACGTGGATGAGTAACCTCACCGCAGGAAACGGACAAAAGGAGATTCTATGAAAATTTACGTTGGGGAACGACAGAGCGGCAAAACCACTATGCTCATAGAACTTTCGGAGAAAACCGGCGCCACCATCGTTGTGCCTACATACCCGGTGGTCAAGTATATCCGAATGACTGCGTATCAAATGGGCAAGAAGATTCCTAGTCCTATCACGGTGGCGAACTACATTCACATTCTCGCAAGCGGTGGTATCGGTAAAGGACAGAAGTATCTCGTGGACGAACTTCAGATGATGCTCTCGGCCATGAATATCGAAGTTGCTACATGTGACAATGAATGTTTGAGGGTGCTTGGGGATCTGGCGAGTGTGAAATCTCAGCCAGATCAATACATCAACGCCACACAACTGATTGCTACATTAGACGGTGCAATCGAGAGGGCGGAACGCGAAGAGCCAGCAGGAATCGAGAAGCTTATGGCCCTAACGTCTATGAGATACGCGAAACGGCTGCTCGAAGAAGCGTCCAAAAAGGAGAATGAATATGGATAAATATATTAACGCCACGGCGCTGATCGGGAAAATCGACGAAGCGCTTGGTATGCTGAAAGACAAGGACGGAAATCTGCCGGACTGCATTGATGCGCGAGAACTGCTTTACTGCCGGAAGATGATCGACCTTGCGCCGGGTGCATTAGACGAAGACTACGAATTGAGATATGCGCCGCCAGTGACGATCGACGGGAAAGCGGCCGGGCTGCTCAAGAGCGTGCACTATGGCAATGTGGAGATTCTGCTACATGGGGCGTACTGCGGACTTAAAACGAAAAACGGGCACATCGTGTCAGCGGCGCTGCTGCGTGAGCCGGAAGGGAGACCGCATAGCTGAGATGGAAAATCTGAAACGTTTTTCAATCGAAGAAATAAACCTATTTGACAAGGTTGTACACAAGGAATACGGCGAGGGGTTTGTGAGTACGATCGACAAGCCAAAGAAAAATTTTTCGATGATGTTTGACATAGGTTACGACACGATTTGGATGACGGTGACATATAATCACGGCTGGTTTTTGGAGAAAGCGGGCATACAAAGCATCGGGGGCTTCAATCTGGAGGCGGAAGATACGATCGGATCGTTTGACTGGGAAAAGGTAGAAAAATTTATGATTGTCCACCATAAGACGTATGGCTATGGAGTGGTCGTAGAAAGCGGTTTACTTCCAATCTGTGGTTTTTTCGCACAAATTCACTTTGAGCACGGCCCGCTTGTGAGATTCTTTGGTGAAGAATACCGGGAGTTCACGAAAATCGGTCCGTGGGGTGAGGAGGACTTGAAATGACCATTGAAGAAGCCCGCGAAGAGATCAAAAAGCTACAGGAAAGGCAGTGGAACACGACGGCGGAATATGCCAAAGCCGCAGCTGACGTTGCATATCGCTTTTTGAACAGCAACCCCGAAATTGTTAGAAAATCTGCCGAGAAATATTTACAGAAGTTTGTCTGTATTGATGATATAGCACTTGGCGACACGAAGATATTTCGCACCATTGAAAACGGATGATAGGCGGTGCGTGAGGAGATGGCGAAGCATGACCAGCGGTGGCGGAACACCCGGTGGCAGCGGCAAGAGAAGCAGAAGGCTGTTGAAAAGAAACGTCGCGCTTGGGAGGAAAAAGAGCGGGAACGGAAGTCAGATAAATTGCTTGAGGAAATTGAAAAGTTTCTGGACTGGGCGGAAAGTCGAAACGGGAATTTTGATGTGCTGAAGGAGGTCGGTCCGGGAATTGACTTCTCAAAAATAGTACAGGGCTTTGTCTCTCAAACGTATAACGGAGATGGAACATATGATGTTACGTACAAGACAGATGTTTTCCGCGACGGCAATTCGCATGAAAAGGGTGGCACGATGACCGTGACGATGTACAGAGTGACGTATATCGCGGGGAGGATCGAGGTACATGGACGGAATCCTGAATGAGATATTCATTAGAGTGGACGGGCAGCAAGCGGCGCGTATGGTGAAGCTTTCGCTCGGCACGGTGCTGGTATCCGGTGAATATCTGCCAGACGGAAGACACCAGAGACCGGATGAAAGCTCCGGAGAAACGGCAGTGAAAATCGGGGTCTTCCACGAAGAGTAATAGATTTTTGAATAATTTTTGCAATTTTTCTTGCAATTTTACCGCATGTGTGGTACAATATGACAGAGAATAGTGCAAAACACGCGCCGTTTCGGTGCTTTTCCTGCGGGAGAGGTATCGAAACGGCGCTTTTTTGTTGTTTGCGGGAGGTTTCATGGGCGAGGAAGTCAACGAGCTGGAGCAGCAGAAATATTATGCTTTGACAGCGAAAAAGACGTCGGAGAGTTTGGCGCTGTTTTACTGCTGCGTGAAGTATGACGTTCCATTCGCGCGCGACTGCGTGCCGCGAGACGGATCGAGCGAGCCGTGGCTGGCGTATATTGACAACCTGCGGCTGAAAAAGCGCGATGTGGGTAAGGACGGGAAGGCGCTCGGCTTTCTGGACGGACTGACGGACATCACGAAGATCTTCGGCGAGGGGCTGAAGGACGGTGAGTTCACCAAGGCAGTCTACGCCGAGAAGAGCATGCAGACATCCAAGGCCGGAACCGTCCGGCAGCGAAAGGACTGGGGCGTCGGAAACGACGCGCACCCGTATACGAACGAGGACTACGACGAATTTGATCGCATTTATACCGTTCTGGTATCGGATTTTGGCGGGGAAGATTCACTGAGCGCGAAGCAGCAGTTGATTTTACGCAACGTGGCCCGCTGGATGAAGCAGATGAACGATCTGACAGCTGCCGGGCAGTTCGATAAGGCAAAGAAAGTATCCGGGCTGATCCAGGAAAATCTGGCAAGTGATAATCTGCGCAAAAAGGACATCCGGCCCGCCGATATTATCCGCGTGGACGAGATCACAGACCGGCTGGAAAAGGCGGGGCTGCTGAAAAACGGGAAGCAGTGCAGCCCGGATGAGATGTTTGAATATTTCTTCGGCAGAAAGCCGAGATACCCTTATACGGCGGACGCGGTCGATCAGATGATCCTGATCAACGAGAATCGGATGCGTCAGAACGACGGGATGCCGGAGCTGTCCATGCTGCCGGATGAGATGCGCATTCACGACGAACTGGGTGAGTTCGCCGAAGAGCCGAACGCGCAGGAAAAAGACGCTTATGACAAGCTGGGGCTTGTGAGAATGCCGCCACTGAAGGACGGGAAAAAGTAAGGACGTGATGCAGAACTATGGCGAGACGAGCTGGCAAGGCTTGGGCGCCCGGTTAGACGAATAGGGCGTTGGGTGGATCAGCAAGCGCGAGGTAGAGCAGCGCGACTATTCTTCGTTTGAATCGGAATGGTGGGCGTTTTTAATTTGGGTGCTTCGTTGGTATCCTGACAAAGGCTGCGACCTGTTTCGGGACGAATATGCCGATTATGCGAACGAAGAGTTTATGCAGCGCATGATGATGCGTGCGTATGCGAGAAACGAAGACGTTGCATTTACCGGGACGCGCGGCATCACAAAGACGAGCACGAAGTTCAAGTACGCCCTGATAAACGGTTTGGTATGGCCGGGGACGCAAAGCGCATATTACGGTCCGAGCTATAAACAAATGGCGCTGATCGGAAGCAAGCAGTTCAAGCAGATCGCGCACGATTACCCGGCGCTGACAAAGGGCTGGCGCGTGACGGCAGAAAGTAAGGACGATTTCAAGATAGAAACCGATCTTGGGAGCGCATTTTATATTTCTGCGTTTCGCGGCGACAACACCCACGATGTAACGGCGGAGGAATTTGCGCAGGAGGAAAACCCGCCGTTTGACTTTGCAGAGTATTCTACGATCGTTTTACCGGCTGTCCGTTTACGGCACAACGTCGATGGACGCCCGGATGAGAACTTTGTGGCCTATAAAAATCACTCCATCACAAGCGCCGGCAGAAAACAGCACCCGTCGTTTCAGGTGCGGTGTGACACACTAAAGGAAATGAGCCGCGGCGAGAGTGCGTTTGCCTACGATATGAGTTGGGAGTGTGTAATATTGCAGCAGATGCGCCCGTATTCCTGGGCGCAGAAGCTGAAAACGAAACTGACGCCGGAGCGGTGGATGCGGGAGATGGAGAGCCGGTACACGGGCGCGGACGAGCATCCGATCATCACGGACGAGTCGCTGGCGGAGAGCTGCTGCCTGCTTTCGATGGAGCGGCAGCACTGCTGCAAGTACCCAGGGTGTAAGACAGACCCGAAGGACGTCACGTATATCGTGTGCTACGACGTTTCCTATGAGGATGCGAAGAAAAACGCAAAATGCGCCGTGGGCGTGTGGAAGCTGACGAAGCAGACAGATTTCCTGAAACGGGACCGATACTTAAAGCAGCTGGTATGGCTGGACGACTGGCCGCCGCCCGACAACGCAATGAAGCAGGCACGGAAGCTGAAAGAGGTATGGTACCGGTTCTGCTATGACGGCGGGAACACCACCTACATTGCCATTGACGGATGGCAATACGGCAAGGCAGTCATTGAGGACCTGATGAAAGACCTCGGCGACGGGCTGCCGCCGCTGTGCATTCTGGACCATACGGAGTACACGGCGCTGGAGCTGGACGGCGCGCTGCCGATCATTTACCCCATCAAGGCGGGCGGCAGCGGCGTGACCGACCCGGACGTGGATATGATCCGCTACGCGCAGACGCAGTTTGACAATCACAATGTGCAGCTGCTGACGATGAACACCCGCGAGGGCGTGGAAGCCTACAAGCGGCTGCATAAGATCAAGGACGACGATCTGGACTATCAGATCGCGCGGCCGTATCAAAAGACTCGGGAGCTTTCGGGACAGATCCAGAATTTGAAGGCCGTGCCCTCTGGCGCGGGATTCAGCGAGAAGCGCATTTCGAAAGCCATCCAGCGCGACAGCTGGTCGGCAATCAAATACGGCTTGTGGCTGGCACAGAGGCTGGAAAAAGAGCTTGTGATAAGCTCGATCAGAAAGAAAAGCGACTGGGACGAAATGCTGGAGCGATACCGCGGGAAGCCGATGACCGGCGGCGCGGTGAGAAGCGGCTGGAACAGCAGAATGCCGGTCGGACGGCATGGAGGACGACGGTTTTGAGCGAGGAAGCGATTTATCGGCTGTATGCGCTGGCGGCGAGCCATGAGAACATCGAGCGCGCGGTAAAAGAGCGATTTAGCCGCATCACGCCGGGGTACGCACTGATCTACACGAACGGCGCGGTGCCGGAGAAGAGCGTGGAGATCACAGGCGAGGACGTGAAGCGGCTGACCAAGGACGACGAGGCGTGGCTGATGAGCTGCGCGGGGCGGCTTTTGATGGACCGGCTGGAAGCGGAGGGAAGCCGCGCAGTGCAGGATCTCAACGGCATGGTAGACCGGCTGGCGGCTGCGCTGGAAGAAGAACGGCGGAAGCTGGGCATGGAAGAAGGGGAAGCATCAGATGGCAATACCGACCGACGAACTGCGGAAAGTACAGTATGAGTCTTTCCCGAATATTTTCAGCAAATTCCGCAAACTGGCGGCGGAAAACGCCGGGATGCCGCTGTCAAGCCTTGTTTCGGCCTTTGCAGGCATCAACTCGGGCCGGTACGGCATGGCGGACCCCTACATTCAGAACCGCCGCGTAAAGCAGATCTCGTCTTTGCCGGAAAACTACAGCAAGGACAAGGTCGCGGAGATGCTGACAAAGCCGTACAGCAGCGAACAGCCGCTGCGGCAGGTGGCGCAGGCGCTGGAATATACGGCGTATCCGCTGTTTCACATCCGGAAAACGTACCAAAATCTGCTGACGTATCACAGCTACGTTGCGCCGAGACTCGTATCCGAGGAGGATATGAAAAAGGCGGACTTCATGCGGCAGTGGCGCATGGCGGAAAAGGTACGCACAGCCTTTCGCCCGCAGGAGACGGCGCACAAGATCGCCGGTCAGGTCGGTGTGGAAGGCAAGGTATTTTACTATCCGCGCTTGAGCGTGGACAGAAGCCACAACAAGGTCAACTACGCGTTCTGGCAGCAGCTTCCGAGCGATTGGACGAAGATCACGGGGTATAACAACATTTCGGGGTACTGCGTGGCGTTCAATATGATGTACTTCCTGCAGCCCGGGTGCGTGCCGGAACAGTTCGGCGAGCTGTTTCTGCCGTATATCTACGATTTTTCCCAGGTGGTGGAGAAGCCGAAGGGGACGGGATCGACGCTCGTTTATGCGCAAAAGCAGCGCGTGAACATGGACAGGCTGCGGATGATCCGCGAGCGCGGCGAGATGGCGGGGACGCCGGACGTCTACTATCAGAACGGACGGTGGTTCTACTGGGTGTATCTGCCGGCGGATAAGATCTTCACATTTGAGGCGGACGACGTGAAGCCGACGGCGATCTCGCCGTTTACGGGGCTTTTTATCAACATGATCCAGTTGGCGCAGATGGAACAGATCCAGCTGGAGCTGATCCAGAATCCGCTGGTGAGTTTGCTGCACGGCGAGATCCCGTACAGAAAAGAGACGGCCGCGACGACGGACGACCAGTATATGCTGAGTAATGCCGGGCGGCTGATGTTTGAAGCGCTGTGGTATCAGATGCTGGCGGACAACAACACATCCGGCATCGGGCTGTATCTTTGCCCAGCGGATAATTTGAAGCTGGAAAATCTGGCAGAAGCGCCGAGCGCGATGGATATTGTGAAGCAGGGATACAGCGACACGATCAATCAGGCGGGACTTGGCGGCATTATGCCGGTGGACTCGGACGCGAAGGCGGCGACGACGCAGGTCTCGCTGCAAATCGAGAGCCGGTTCATGCAGACGGTCTACAGCGGCTACGAACGGGCAATGAATGCGATCCTTTCATCCCTGAATCTGGGATATGAGTTCGAATTTCATATGTTCGGGTCGATCGCAGAGGACGAGAAGATGCTGGACCGCTGCATGAAGGGCATGGAGCACGGCATTCTGCCGGACGCTATTATTTACAACGCTCTGCTGGACCGGTCGATTCTGGATGATATTTGCCTGTCGACCGCGGTTTACAACAGCGGGCTGATGGATAAGCGGCTGCCGCTGGTGAGCTCATATAACATGGCGCAGGACAAATCGAACCTGCCGCCGCAGTCTCCGGGGCGCCCGAAGGGCGACGGCAGCGTGACGAGCGAGGGGACGGAAGCGATGGTAGACACATACGGGGCCACGAACCCGGTTTAGACAGGTGGTGAGCGGATGGTCCAATTCGTGACAGCCGATGACCTGAAAGTCATCAATAAGGCGCTGAATGAGGAAAAGGACGTCCGCATCCAGCGCACACGGGACGGATACCGCATTGTGGAGGACACGGTGCGGGTGCTGCTGAAAAAGAGCACGGCAGAAAAGTAAACAACACGCCTTGCGGCGAAAGGGCGCTGCAAAGGGACCGGAGAGGGTCAGGTACACGGGAGACTGTGCGCCTGACCCTCTGTTTTTTGAGAAAGGGAGCGGAGAGATGGCACGACTGCGAGAAAAATTCAACTTTGAGACCGGCGCGCTGGCGGCGGTACGCGACGCGGCGCGCGAGGCCACGGGCGCGTATCAGGATGCAGCGCGGGCACTGGACACGCTGAAAGAGCGCGTGCTGATCATCCTCGGGATGCCGCAGACGGCAGAGGTGATCCACCGGCTGGCCCATACGATGCCCGTACAGTTCGATAAAATCGGCGATCTGCTGCACCAGCGGCACATTGAGCAGATCTACCCGACGACAGAGGAATATCTGGAGCGGCCGGAAAATCTGGACGACGTGTTTGAGGAGATCATCGGGCTGCTGGAGAAGATCGAGCGGGCGCTGCGCCGGTGCGTGGAGGAAGCGGACCGGAACGGGCTGTATCCGCTGGGGCGGGGGTTTGAGAACCTTCAGATGGAGAACAGCGCGCAGTATGAAAAATTCCTGTATGCCTGGCAGATGTACTCGGAGCACGAGATGAGCGCGACGAGCTTTGAGGGGTGGATCGAGGAAGTTTTTGAAAAGGACGGTGACTGACGATGCCGTTTAAGGCAAAAGCGGGAGGCTTTACCGGCGAGCTGCGCGTGCTGCGGCGGCTGAACCCGTATGAGTTCGGCGTGGAGCTGTGGGTGATGCGGGAAGGGCGGAACGAAAACCGCTGGTCGTATGAGAACATTCGGGATCACTACCTGACGTTTGTGGGGCAGCCGATCTTGATCGCCTATATCGGGCCGCAGGTCGGAGACGGGCACAACTCGACCGAAAAGCTCGACCCGAAAACGGGCGAGCCGTACAACTCGTACATGGGCGCGACGGCGGAGCGCATTGTTGGCACGCTGTCGGATGACAAAGATGATTTTTCCCTCCGGGAGAGGGATGGTCATACATGGATCGTGGCGAAAGGCCGGCTGTTTGCGTTTTACGCAAAGGAGCTGGTGGACACCATCGTGCGGACAGGGCGCATGGAGGTATCTGCCGAGACGCTGGTCTACGAGGAACATCAGGACGGAGAAGTTTCTGTATTTACGTCCTGGGCGGGACTTGGCGTCACCATCCTGGGAGAGGGCGTTGCTCCGGCGATTCCGGGAGCCAACATCGCCCGGCTGAACGCGATGCAGCAGGAATTTAAGAACGTGAAGCTGCGCGCGGCATCGCTGCTGAAAAGCCCGGAGAAAAACGCCCCGGATAACGGGAAAAAACTCGAAGAAGGAGTGAAGGAATTGAACGTTTATAGCAAAAGACAGCTCGCGGCGCTGGCCGCGCGGTTCGAGGGCTATACGGTTCTGGCGGCAGGCGAGAAGGACGGAAAGGTCTTTGTAGCGCTTCAGGCGAAGGATGGCACGTTCTGCTCGTATGTGATGGAGAACAGCACAGAAACGATCGTCCCCGAACGGTTCCAGAGCATGACGGTGAACGCCGTGATGCAGGTTGGAGACAAAGAGCTCTGCATGGATGTGCAGGATCTGACCGAGGCGGCGCAGGAGCAGATCAGCACGTCGGAGAAGGAACTCAAAGATGTGCGCGAAAAGCTGAACACCGCCACGGAGCGCATTCAGGCGATGGAAACCGCGGAGACCGCGCGCAGACTGAACGCCGCCAAGGACGCTGCCAAGCGGACGCTGGCTGAGTTTAACGCGAACCGCGCACAGAAGGTCGAGGAGAGCGCCATTGCGGGCATTCTGAGCGACATTGAGACTGGCGCGTTTGCGGCGTGCCAGACGAAGGACGGCGCGTGGAGCGGCGAGGCGGAAGTGCGCAAGGCGGTTTTTGCCGTGTGCGGCGAGACCGTTGCCCAGCTGGACGCGCAGGAGGCCGCGAAGCACAAGACCGTGTTCGCCTGGGAGAAGGTCAAGAACAATCAGTCTGGCGACGACGGCTCGGTGGCAAGCCTGCTGAGTAAGTGGGGCGTTGCCAAGGGCGAGGCGTAAGAGGAAAGGAGAAGAACGATGTTTATTGAAAAAACCGCGTTTGAGGCGCGGGTCTCGAACGACAGAAAGAATGATCTGTGCAACATCACGGGTCATTATCAGGTATCCGGCGCGGACGCCGACTGCTCGGCGGGTCTGCTTTGCGTGCGCAAGGCACAGCTGCCGTGCGCTGGCTTCCCGAACGTGCTGAACGACAACGCATGGTACATGGAAGCGGCGACCGCCGCCGTGAACGCGGGCGACGTGATCTACGCCTGCAACACCTATGACACGCAGCTGCTGGCGGGCCCGCACGGCACGGCCTACCACGTGGGCACGGAGACGCTGGGTCTTGGCATTCCGGCCGGACGCGATGGCACGTTTACCAAGATCGTTTTTGAAGGTGACCGCAGATACCGCTTTGGCGTGGGCAACGCGAACGCGGAGCTGGGCAGCAACAAGTACCTGACGATCGAGGACGGCATGCTGAAGCCGGTGGCCGCGGCCCCGACCGCGAACGGCGCGCTGTATTTCAAGGTAACGGGCACCGGCAACTTTACCGAGGGCACGAGCGCGAGCTTCGGCTACATCGAAGTGGAGCCGCACGTTGTTGTTTCTGCCGTTGCGGCAGGCGGCTGATCAAGAGAAGGAGAGTGAACGAAGATGGCAAAACTGAGTCTTAACAGCATTTCCCCGTCTGTTTTCCGCGTGAATGCCGCCGAACCGAACGGCATCAGCGCTCAGCGGGCAGAGATCGTTTCGAAGGGCCGCGTACTGGCCTATGAGCATGCCCGCAGGGGCAAGGCGGCGCTGTGCGCAGCGCGCGGCCAGAGCTGCGACCTGCCGGCCATGCTGGACGCGACCGGCTACCGGCTGCTCAACGAGCAGTTCCAGCAGGAGCACCTGCTGTTTGCGGCGGGCAGAGCCTGCGCGCAGTCCGGCCGGAACGCCCCGGCAGATTTTGACGCCTTTAAGCGTCAGGGCATGAACTATTACTCCGACAAGACGTTCCTGGCGACGCTGCAGGGCATCTATCAGGAGATCATCACGCCGATCATTCCGGCGGTGTACTCCGAAGCCGTTGACCTGTTCGCCGATGTGCAGGAAGTGACCTTTGGCGAGACCGCGCAGATCTCCATCAGCTCGAACGAGATCCCGGTATTCCAGGATTCGAGCTGGGGTGCGAGCTGGAGCGTTCCGAGTAACTTCTTCTATAACCGCGACTACACGCTGAATCCCCAGCCCAAGACCGCGCAGATCAAGGCCAAGTGGCACCAGCTGGTGGGCAACAATCAGGACTTCGGCCTGTTCTTTGCCAACATCGTGGCCGGCATGTATGCCAAGACGATGGGCATGTGGAATCAGGTGCTGACTGCGGCCGCGAAGGACACGAGCCTTGTGCCGACGGATCTGAACTACTCGTTCTCCAGCCTGAACTGGGCGACGGCGACGAACAAGGTGAGCACGCTGAACAACGCGCCGGTCGACAGCATTTTCGCCGTGGGCAACCGCGTGGCGCTTTCCAAGGTCCTGCCGACGCAGGCGACCGGCAGCACCAACGTGAACATGGACGCGGCGCTGGCGACGCTGCTGGGCCGGCAGTACAACGCGGCCGGTTATCTGGGCGAGTTCCTTTCGGTGCCGCTGATCCCGCTGCGCGATGCGATCATCCCCGGTACGCAGAACACCAACCCGACGACCGTTCTGTCGCCGAACGACATCTGGATGATGTCTACCTCCGGCAGAAAGCCCATGACCATCGCGTACACGGCGGAGACGCCCATCTCCATTGAAATCGAGCCGATCCGTTCTTCCGACTGGATGCTGGGTCTGAACCTGACGATCGCACTCGATACGGTGGCGACGTTCTCCTCCAAGTTGGCGCACATCACGATCTGAGCAGCCCGGCCGGCTTTTGCCGGCTGCGGTCGGGGACAACCCCGGCGGGGCGGGTCATTACCTCCGCCCGCCCCGCATACATCGCGCCGCACAGTGCGAAAGCGCCGGTGCAGGTCCGGCGGGTGCGAACAGGACTAAAAAATGCCATAAAAATCTGAAAGGGGTAAGTGACATGGCTGAGGAAAAGAAAACGACCGGGAAGAAGCCCGGCAGACCCAAGAAGGACGCGGCAGAGAAAGAACAGGACTTCGTGCAGTTTGCGGACATCACGCAGGAAGCGGAGGCGCCGGCCGAGGATGTGGCGGGCGTGCGCGAGGACGGGACGACCGTTCCGCTGACAGAGATCGCGCCGGAGTTGGCAGGCCAGACCGTGACCGCACCGCTGCCGGCGGAGAAGGAGCCGGAGATGCCGCGGGACGAAAAGACCTATACTGCGGACGAGGTGGCCGAGATGGTGCGCCGGGCGGCGGAGGACGCCGTAAAGAAGGCGCTGGCGAGCCTGCCGCAGCAGCAGAGCGCGGCGCCGAACATCATTCAGTATGTGGGTGAGACGGAGAGGGTCCAGTTCCTGTGGCAGGCGGAGGTCGCGGACGACAACGTTGTGATGTTTGGCGACGGCGGGATGTACGGTCAGGTCGTGGGCAAGAGCGGCACGTTCTTTGTGCCGAAGAGCGAGCTTTCCCGCGTTTTGACGGACGTGAACCGGGTGTATCTCAAGCGCCGGTGGCTGATCGTGGTATCCGGGCTGACAGAGGAAGAGCGCGAGGCACTGGACGTGGACTACAAGGAAGGCGAGCTGCTGGACAAGCGCGCGTTTGCCAAGATGGTGGAGCTGGGCGACGAGCTGCTGGATATTTACCCGAAGCTCTGCGAGGGGCACAAGCGGATGGTGGCGCAGCGGTATATGGAGGCCTACACGAACAGCAGCCCGTATGTGACGCGCGAGCGCGTTGAGAAGCTGAACGAGATGAGTAAGGCCGATGGCGGCAAGGGAGACTTTGCGGCGATCCTTGAAAAAATGTATAAGCGGGACATTCAGTAAAAGGGCGGGCGGCGTTTTGCGCAGCGGCAGATTTGCCGCCCGATTACATAGGAGCGCAGGAAGCGCAGGGAGAAACGAGGGGGAGAGAAACATGAATGTGTTGCAGGATCATGTGTTTTTTAGAGAGATGAGCGCGGCCGGAGAGGGCACGCCGATGACGGGAATGAGCCATGAGAGCCAGATCGTTCTGCGTGTGGACGGGAGCGCGACAGAGTTTTCGGTACAGGTTTTGGGCGCATTCAGCATGGCCGACGCGGAAAAGGCGGACGGATGGGCGGAGCTCGCGGTGATCGACCTTTCGGATTTCTCGGTGGCGCAGAGTATTCAGAAGGCTGGAATGTACGCCGTGGCCGCGGACGGGATGTGGGCCGTGAAGGCGGTGGCCGCGAGCGTATCCGGCGGAACGCTGACGGTGCGCGGAAAGGCGGGGGACTGAGGATATGAGTGTGGATCTGCTCGCGCGGGCGATGGCGGCGGCCGCGATTCAGGGAGAAGCGGCGGCCGGAGATATGAAGCGGTCGGTTTACGACGGGACCGGCGCGGTCGCGGCAAAGGGCGGCATTGCCGGGTATGTATCCGGCGCGATTGCGGACAAGCAGGACAAGACGTCGGACGAGCTCACCACGACGGCCAAAAGCGTGGTAGGGGCGATCAACGAGCTCAAGACAGCGCTGAACGCGCTGTCGAAGGTGACGTCGGACATCGAAGTTGTTGCAGAAAAGCCGGAAGCGCCGAAGGAAAACGTCCTGTACTACGTGGGGACAGAGGCTCCGTACCAGATTTGGTTTTACGAGCACGAGACGTGGTACGACATGGGCACGACGGAGGTCAACCTGACCAACTATGTGACCACAGAGGCGCTGACCGCGGCGCTGAACGGCTATGTGCCGACCACGCGCACGGTAAACGGTAAGGAGCTGAGCGCCGACATTGAGCTGAAGCCTGCCGATGTGGGCGCTGTGCCGGTGACAGGAGGCACGATGACGGGCGATCTGACGATCGCTCCGGAAGGCCGGACGAGCATCCTCACGGATACTATGGGGTCTGGGGCTAATATTGTTATCAAAGAGAATGATAACGCGTTGACCGTGATGACATTTAGCCCAACTAGCAAATCAATCATCCTTGCAGATGGCACGACGCAGGACCCCATTATATTACGTGGTGTGGCAGAGCCACAGATAGATACAGATGCAGTCAACAAGTACTATGTTGACAACAAGATCATAGTCGCCACACACACCATCCATTCTCTGAGTCTGGACGCTGCCGCGACGCATACCGAACAGGTATCCGTTGCGCTGCCGACCGGCATTACCTCGGTCGGGTATGATTTCTACGCCACGATCAACGGCAACAATCTGGCGGCTCTGTTATCTATTACCAGGACGGAGGCGGTGGCGTCCAGCAGTGGGTCGTGGCTCAGAACGACCTATCTGGCATACAACCCCAGCGGCGCAGCCGTTACGGGCGACGTGGTCATCACGGTCATTTGTATTCAAAAATGATTTGCGGCAGGCAGAAAGACAGGTGAGAGCATGGGCACATTGTGGAGCGAGATCATCACGGGGTATACGATGGTGGTGACGAACGACGAGCAGATGCGGGAGAAGCTGGCGGTGAGCCCGGCGCTGTTTTTCCGGGAGATGTCGCTGTGGGTACAGACAGCGCTGCCGCTTTGCAGCAGGCCGCCGGAGCTTCAGGTATTTTTGACCGAGGGGCTGACACAGTCGGTATACGACGCGGCAGAGTGGGTGAGCGATCAGGAGAGCACGGGACAGGAGACTGTGGTGCAGACGGGAAAGACCGGATTTTCGATGTGCTCCTGCGTGATCGCGCAGCCGGTGGGCGCAGGGGACGTGAGGCTCCTGCCGTATCACAACTTTCACTACGACCCGGAGACTGGCGACGTGACATTCCCGCAGCAGGACAACGCGGGGACGGAATATCGGTTGGACTTTTATACAGACGGGGAATTTTTGCACGAGCTGACGCCGACGCAGAAACGCCTTGTAGGGCTGGCGATCGCAGTGACGTGGGACGCGCGGTTCAACCGGAACTGGCTGAATATTCAGCCGAAACCGCATGACCGGAACTTCGACATGGTGAACGAGAACTCCACGATGAAGGAATCGACGGCGCGGTTCTTAAAGAACATGGCTGCTTTTAATCAGGAGCTCGGGAAATACGAGCAGGACTGTGCGTATATGCACGCGGTGAACCCCTACCGGCGTGTGTTTGCGCTGATTTGAGAGAACAGGAGGTGCGCAGCGCGTGGGACTTGCGGAAAATGCAGCAAACGGCATGATCGTATCCGGCGGGCTGCGCACGAGCATCAAGAACACGCCGCCGCAGTATGCAGACCGGCAGAAGCAGTATTTTGGCGAGGCTGCGGCGCGTTTTGTGGAAAAATACGCGCGGTATACGACAGATTTTGTGACGGCGCGGGTGCAGGGGCTGTGCCCAGGCGCGCCGGAGAGCTGGCAGACGACGCGCGTGCGGCTGGCGGACATCGCGCCGGGCGGCATTTCGACGCTGCGGAAGCTGGACGACTATAAGATCCTGCTGTTTGAGGATGCGTCGATCGACTACATCCGGCCGGGCAGCAAGATCGAGACGATGGGCAGCACGTGGCTGGTGATAAATCCGCAGAACATTTCGGGCGCGGTGGGCGTGACGATCGTGCAGCGGTGCAGCACTGTGTATAACCGGCTGGACTGGTATGGCAACGTGATCTCGGAGCCGATCTGCTTTGAAAAGGCACTGGCGATGGCAAACGGCGGCGATATGCAGGAATATGCGATCATCACGCAGGGATATTACAACATCCGGTGCCAGAAAAACGACGTGACGGCGGAGCTGGACACGAACAGCCGGATGATCCTTGGAAAGGGTGCATACCACCTGACGGGCGTGACGGACTTTCTGCGGGAGTTTACGGACGACGAGGATTCCGCGCGGATCATGGAGTTTACGGCACGGTATGAGCCGCCGAACGCGGAAATTGACGACCTTGCACGGCACGTGGCGGGCGGAAAGACCTTTGCATGGGAGATCCTGCTGCACGGAGAGCCGGAGATCCGCGCGGGGCAGACGATGAAACTCAGCACAGCGAACCGGCGGTGCGGAGAGTATGTGACCGGGACAGCGGAGCGGCCGATCGACTATTTCTGGCGCAGCAGCGACGAAGAAGTCGCGAGCGTGGCCGCAGACGGGACGATCACGGGAATTTCAAGCGGCGATGTGACGATCACGTGTATGCTGGCGCAGAACCCGGAGATCACGGCGGAATACCGGCTGCGCGTGGATGCGCAGGGGCAGGCGCCGGAGGTGATTTTTACCGGGAATGTGCCGAAAACACTGAGCGCGTTTGAAAGCGCGACGCTGACGGCGGTGTATTTTGACGAAAACGGCGAGACGGACGAGGCGGTCGCATTCTCATTCGCCGGACCGGCAGCAGAAGCCTATACGGCGGATATATCCGGCAACAGCGTGACGATCACGTGCTGGAGCGGCGCAACGAAGCCGCTGGTGGTGACGGCGGCTTGCGCAGGCGTGCGCGCGGAGAAGGAGATCGAGTTGGAGGGGATTTAGCATGGACGACGTTTACATCATGCAGGGCGACCAGTATCTGCTTCCGTTTACGCTGCGGACGCGGGACGGGACGATCATCACCGACCAGATGGTAAAGACCGTGGTGCTGAACCTCGGAACGCTCTCACGCAAATATCCGGGCGATGTGACCTACAGGGACGGGAGATGGTACTTCCCATTAAAGCAGCGGCAGACGCTGGCGATGCACGGGGCGGTAGAGCCGCAGGCGCGCGTGGAATTCCCAAACGAGACGGTATTCGGCGGGAGCGGAGACCCGGTCGACGTGCAGAAGGCGCTGAACCGGGGCGTGATCGGCGGCGGGAGCAGCCGGAGCCGCCCGAACGGCGGCAGCGTTTCGCGTCAGAAGGACGCCGGAGAGGTGCTTGTGATCATCTCGGCGGCGAGCGTGGAGCTGGCACCGTATACGCTGCCGGTCGCCACGGACACGGTACTCGGCGGCGTGAAGGCCGCGCCCCGGACGAAGGATATGACCGGCGAGGTGGGCGTAGACGAGGACGGGAAGCTCTGGTATAAGCCCGGGAGCGGAGGCGGCGGCGCGACAAGCGCGAAAGAGGTCTTTTTTGACGAGGATCTGGTATTCACAGAGCCGTTCGGACGCTACAAACCGGGGCCGGACGGGCTTGTGACCATTCCGGCGAAGGACGACAGCCTGTACGACGTGATGATGGACGCGTTCAGCGAGGACAAAACGCCGACTGTGACGCAGCCGAGCCTTCAGGTGACGAGCGCGACGGCAAAGGCGTATGAGGTGGGCACGAGCGTGCGGCCGGCATACAGCGCCGTTTTTAACGAGGGGCACTACGAATATGGGCCCGACCCGACCGGCGTCACCGTGGAAGCGTGGAGCGCGGCAAACAACGCCACGAGCGAGACCTTGGACGCGGCGAGCGGAGCCTTTGCGGAATACATTGTGCCGGACGGGGCGGCATACCGTATCAGCGTGCAGGCAAGGTACACAGGCGGCGAGATCCCGCTGACGGTGCAGAAGCACCCGTACCCAGACGGTCAGATCGCGGGCGGCACGAAAAGCGCGGCGACTGGGACGATCACGGGATACCGCAACGCATTTTACGGCACGTTTGCGGACAAAAGCACGGAGCTTTCCAGTGCGAGCATCCGGGCGCTGCAGCAGAGGTCCGGCAAGGCGCTGACGAACGGCGCGGCATTCAGCGTGAATGTGCCGTTGGGCGCGGAAAGCGTGGTGATCGCGTATCCGGCGACGCTGCGGGCGGTGACGAGCATTAAAGACGTAAACGGCCTGAACGCGGACATCACGTCGGCGTTTACGGAGAGCACGATCAATGTGGAGGGCGCGGACGGATATTTGGCAATTGCGTACCGCGTATACCGGATCGACTTTGCGAGACCGAACGATACGGCAAACCGCTACACCGTGACGGTGTGACGGAACAGGGAGGGAGAGATCATGGCGATTCCGAGCATCCCGAAAACAAATATGAGCGTGTCGTTTGCGATGACGTCCGCGATCCCGCCGGATTACAACGCCTATTTCAGCTCGTATGAAGAGGCTGTGGCCGCGGCGCAGACGGCGGAGCCACCCGGCTCGACGAACACGGTCTATTATTTCTGCCAGATCCTGCACGTGCTGACGGAGGATTCGGCAGACCTGTATCTCATTTTGCCGAACAGGACGCTCAAGTACATCGGAAGCGAATCGGGCGGCGACAAGAGCTTTACATTTCAGCAGGCAGTGGCGTCGGAGCGATGGGAGATCCGGCACGGGCTGGCAAAGTACCCGTCGGTGACTGTGGTGGACAGCAGTGGAAGCGAGGTCATGGGCGATGTGCAGTATATCGACGCGAATCAGGTGGTCATTACGTTTTCCGCCCCGTTTTCGGGGACAGCATATCTAAACTAAGCGAAAGGGAAAGGAATTACGAAAATGAGCAGAAAAATTCTCACAAATCTGGACCTGAATAAAAATCAGATCCTGAACGCGGTGATCCAGCCGCTGGCGACGGCTCCGGCCAATCCGGCGGACTATCAGATCTACGCGAACTCCACGGACGGCATCATCTATCAGTGGGACCCGAAGCTCTCTCCGGCGGCATGGCGGCCGGTGGGCGCGGTGTACAATCAGGAGGGCACGACGGGCGCGGTGGTCGTTGGCCTTGACAAGAAGGGCAACGTTGAGACGAAGGACGTGGTCGAGCTGACGCTGACCGGCTACACACCGGTTGAGGGCGGCTATGTTGCAGCGGGCGCGACCATCCAGCAGGCCATCGCGGCTCTGGATCAGGCGGTCAAGAACGCGGTCGCGGGCGGCGGCGAAGTGAATCAGAACGCGTTTTCGAACGTGGCGATCCCTGTGCAGAGCACGAACAGCGAGACGGAGGTCGCGGGCCAGACTGAGGCGCAGACGATCGCCGCGGGCGCCAAGACCGACACGCTGACGATCGCTTCCGGCGACAAGTGGACGCACGTGAACGCGGACACGGAGGCCAAGAAGGTGACGATTGGCCACGCCTTTGTGGGCGAGAATGTGCCGGGCAGCTACGGCGACGGCACGCACGTGCCGAAGGTGACCGTTGACGCGGCCGGCCATGTGACGGGCGCGGAGAATGTGGAGATCAAGGGCGCGGAGTACATCCAGAACCTCACGAGCGACGCGCAGGAGCAGATCGACGCGAAGATCCCGCTGAGCCAGAAGGGCGCGGCGAACGGCGTTGCGATGCTGGACGCGAACGGCCTTGTTCCTTCGGCACAGCTGCCGAGCTATGTGGACGACGTTGTGGAGGCGTATGTTGTCGGCGAGACGCCGCTGGCGGCGGACTGGCTCTCCAAGACGCAGGGCGGCGCGGCGCTGACGCCGGAGACCGACAAGATCTACGTTGTTGTTGGCCCGGAGGGAACGCAGTATCTCAACAAGCAGTACCGCTGGGGCGGCACGACCTATGTGGAGTGCAACCCCTCGGACGTCAACTCCGTCAACGGCAAGACCGGCATCGTGATCCTGACGCAGAATGACGTGCCCGCAGGTAAGACCTACACGCAGTTTGCCAAGACGGACAAGGAAAAGCTGGACGGCATCGACACCGGCGCGACGGCGAACACCATCACGCTGAACGGCACGGAGACGAAAACCCCGAGCTTCTACGCCCCGGCGGGCGGCGGCGCGGCGGGCCAGATCCTTGTGGCTGGCGGCGACGGCAAGGCGCCCGAGTGGCAGGATATGCCCGAAGCGTTCCACAAGTACACAGCAAACAATGTGGTGATCGCCGCGGCGGGCGGCGCGTTCACCTGGACGATCAACGCTGCGACGCACGGCATCCAGAACCCCGCGATGCTGGTGCAGCTGTATGAAGCGGCGACCGGCGCGCAGGTGCTGGCAGACGTGGCCGTGGACCCGACGAGCTACACGGTGACCATCACCATCAACGATACGGAAGCGACCGGCAATCTGGCGGCAAACACCTATCGCGTGGTGCTGTTTGGCTGAGAAAGCAAATATCCTCACCCCCAAAGCGGGGTGAGGAGGTACATAGGAAAGGGAGGCGGTAGTTTTGAAAAATCTCGGTAAGGTCGACAATCCTCTGTCGGTGCCGCGGAAGAAAGATCTGACGGCGACGGCGGAGGCATACGCCCCTATTTACATCCATTGCGGCGGGACGATCAAAGACAAAAATCTTACAGACGGTTCCGGCTCCCTAAAAGGGCTTTGCGTTGGATATATAAATGCGTTCGTGAATGCCGATGAAGCGGTCCAGGTGGGCGTACAGCGCCCGGTGCTTTTGGCTTCTTTTGATGGAACAAATGAAAAACTCGGCTGGTATGCCTTGCTGCAGCTGTGCGACTATTCTGCCACTGACAGTTTAGTCAACTTCTCCGGAATCGCCGATGACTCCGGAACACTATACAACTGCTCGGCGCTTTTTGACCTTTCAAGCGAGTCCTTTGTAGATACTTCGTACACCCGTATTGAGAACGAGGTGTTTATTGCGGTTGCGGGAACGACCGAGTTTGCAGAGGTAGAGGATGCCTACAATAACGGAAAGGCCATTCTTGCAATAAAGGATAATGACGTATACCAGCTGAGTTGGGCCGAAGTTGGAACGCAGTATGTGTTTGTCAAGACAAACGCGGACTTCAACAGCAATCAATACACAACGTCGGGATATATTCTTGAGAATGGCAGTGGGTGGGGCAGTCTTGACAACCTTGTCGATGCCAATATGCCGACTCCTTACAAAGGCAATCCTTCAGCCCCCGGAACTGCTGCGCCGGGGAAGTCTGACAATTATGCAAGAGGGGATCATGTGCATCCTAGCGAGGTATTTATTGCCACTTACGGCGTCACGACACAGGCACAACTTGAAGAGGCATACAATGCAGGAAAAATACCGGTGCTTTTCTATGAAAATTCAATGTGGACTTATGTCCGGATTGGTGCATGGCCGGGCTTTGTAAACCTTACCGCTACCACTCACGATGTAGGGGGTTATACAACCTGGGATTGGAGAGTGACCGGGTATTTTATAAGTAATAATCAATGGACTCCTTGGTTGCAAAAATATCTCGTTCCACAAGACCGCAAGATCAACAACAAGGCATTGTCCAGCGACATTACCCTCGGGGTGATGTACTCGGCGACGCTGACCTCTGCGGGGTGGACGACGTCGGGGGACTGGAAGACGCAGACGGTGAGCGTGACGGGGCTGAAAGCGACGTACAATGCGGCTCCGTTTGTGGATGTGACACTCACTGGGACGGACGCGACGGGGGACGCGGAGCTGGCGGCGGCGTGGCTGGGGATCTCGGAGACGCTGATCGCGGACACGGCGGCAAACAGCATCACGGTCAAGTTCCCCGCAACCGTGGACACACCGACCGTGAATATCCCGATCACGATCACGACGTATGACTGAGGAGGGAAGATGATATGCGGGCAAATATTGCGCGGGCGAGGGCTGGCGGAGGATTTAAGCCGATCGAGATTACGAAAGAGGGGCCCGGTTCCAGTTACACAGAAATGACCGTGCCGGAGCTGATCGGCAAGCAGAACGTTATTGCACATTGTGTGAAGTACGCTGGCACATATGGATATGGGATCAAAAAATTCGTATGCGTTCCTGATGCCGGAGGTACGTTCGCCTATGGGTATGGGACAAGCGGTTCGTATGGGAGTGCTGCTATTGCACAAGAAGAGGCTACTTACGACCCGAATACAGGGAAGCTTCATACTTATTCGCGAGGTGTAAACTACTCAGACAGATGGTACGGTACATTCAAGTTTTACGCGTGGTAAGGAGGAACCTATGTATAAATTCCTAATTATTCCCATCGGGGGGGTCCCGAGTAACTGAGAGCGGGGTGATGGCCCCGTGAGGTGTAACATTGCAAGGTCGATCGCCGGGGGCGGCGGTAATATTTCGGCGGGAAGTTATACAGGCAACGGAACGACTACAGAAAGAAACATCACACTACCGGTGACTCCAACTGCACTGCTGCTGTTTGAATTAGTACCAAACAATACGAATAACAATGTTGTGCTATTACAAGGAGATCATGTAATCTCTGATTATTCAGGAGATGAAATAAAGTTGATCGGAAATAAACTAATCGTTAAGGGAGCGAATGCAATGGGATCGTATTATGGGTTCAATAAAAGCAATCAAAAGTACAACTACATTGCATTTACGTAAAGTATATAAATTCGCGGCGCTTTTGCGTCGGAGGGGGGAGAAAATGTACATCATAGTAAACGGAAACACATATCAGAATGCGGTGCGCGTGAAGTCGGCGCAGTGGGTGGAATACTCGGCAGACGGCCTTGCCAGCGTAGTTGCGACGGGCGCGGTGACGCGGTACCGCGACGACGGGTTTGAGATCGGCGAGGACAACGTCAGCGACTATCTGCGGCAGGAGAGCATCCCGGGCGGCTTCCGGCTGACGAATGTGCCGGAGGTGCAGCCAGTCGAGCCGCAGGCGCAGGAAGTGGTATATAACGAGGCAGTGTCCGTTCTATGCGCTGTGAAAATGATGATGGCGGCGGGCAGTGTTCCGGCTGAAACAGATGAGGAAAGAATTATGGTATCGGGGCTGTATGCGGACTGGGAAGCAGGCAGTCATACAGTGGGCGAGATTTATAATGCCAACAGACAGACATGGGAGTGCTTTCAGGCATACGACAATGCCGTTCATCCCGATATTGTGCCGGGAAATTCGGCATGGTATACGTTCAATCGTCCGCTTCATGGAAAGTCCAAGGAGACTGCAAGAGAATTTGTGCAGCCGATGGGGGCGCACGATATGTATAAGAGCGGCGAGTGGATGATTTTTGAAAAGAAATTCTGGATGTGTAAAAGCGATACGGCGTACAGTCCAAAGGATTATGCCGCTGCATGGGAGGACAAAGGAGTAGACGGAAATTCTGCAGATGCACCGGATGATCCTGCGGTGAGCGTCCCGGAGTTCGTTCAGCCAACCGGCTCGAATGACGCATATAAAAAGGGCGATAAGGTGTCTTTTGAAAACAAGGTATATGAAAGCACGATAGACGGTAATGTGTGGTCACCTGCGGCATATTCGGCAGGATGGAAAGAGATCGAGGGGTAAGGACGTGAGCGAGTGCCGATATGCCTGCCGGGTGAGCGGGGACGTTTCGGTCCACTGCCGGGTGCTGCAGGAAAAGGGGGCGCGGCATGACTACTGCGCACACCAGTACCTGTGCAGCCGAACAAAGCGGTGGGAGACGTCAAAGGATGACAGGTCGTGCGAAACTTCGAGACAGGCGGCGAGATAATTCAAAAAGACCATGGAAATCTGAAAGGAATGAGGGAACATGGAAAAAATTTTGATCACTGAGGAACAGTTTGCGGAGATGCGGGATTATGCGCCGCTGGGTGAAAAGCTGCGGTTTTTGGACGAGGCGGCGGACGGGTGCTTTGACCGGATCGAGCTGAAGATCGCGGGCGGGCCGGACAGTTTGCCGATGCCGCCGCTTTACAAGGAAAACGCGGGGCTTAAAGCACGGATGCTGATGGGCGCGTTCGTAAAGCTGTATGTGGGCGCGGAATTTGAGGCGGACGAGCGGTGCCCGTGGCTGATGAGTGTGGCGGACTACGACCGCTGGGCTGGCAGCCACGTGATGAATCAGATCCGGCGCTTTAAGAAAAAGGACGGCGCGCTGCGGGACAAGGCGTATGACCTGCTGGCAGACTGGGCGGATGTGGAGCAGAAGTTCGGCTGCGAGGTGCGGGCGATGCTGGAGGTTATGAACGAGCCGGTGAGCCGAATGATGCTGGCGATCGGCCAGCAGACGACGCCGGAGGTGCTGCAGAATCTCAAGCGCGAGATGGAAACGGCGCAGAAGGAGCTGGAGGACTACGCGGCGCAGCGCGGAGGCGCGGCGGCGGTATGACGCGGGCTTCGTTTGATTCGGACACGTACCCATACAGTAGAGTCGAATCCGGTTTTAACCGTTTGAAGGGGTCGGAAAAGATCCCGTATCAGATCCTCCATTATCTGCTGGATCTGCCAGACGCGGAAGGATATTTTCCGCGCGATGACAATGCGCGGGCGCGGGTGCGGCTGGCAAAATATCTATGGTACGACGGGGCGCGGCCGCTGGCAAACGCGCTTCCGACGCCGGAGGAAAAGCTTTCGATGCTGTTTGACGGCGACGAGCCGGTGGTGGACAGCGAGGAGATGCGGCGGAAGCACCCGAAGGGATACCGTATCTATCCGCAGAGAGTATGGGGTCAGAGCGACACGGAGGCCGCGACGACGCTCAAGTGTTATCTGGGCCGGAGCATCGCGCGGGACAATTTTCACACGATCATCAGCATCGTGTTTGAAATTCTGGTGAATGTGAATTTGGAGAGCACGACGCGGACGGACGCGTATTCCCGGGCCTACGACATTGAGCAGTGCCTTGTGGAGGCGCTGCACGGGGTGAACATCACAGGCGTGGGCGTGGTAGATTTCAGCCGGATGGCGCACGCGGACGACGGGAGCGAGAGCATTTTTACCTACGGGACACTGGTAGGACGGCGGGTGCGGATGAGCATTGAATGGATAGACTCCGGGATGGACGCGCCGCTGTAGGTCCATATAGGAAACCCCCTTGCAAAGGAGTGCGGGGGAAGCGCTGGTGAGAGCGAACTGCTGACGGGAAGGTCAGCGGCTCGCTCTTTTTGTATTTTTGGCAATTTGGAGGATTCAAAAAAGATGAACGATCTTCCTTTGAGCATGGTCAGAAAGATCCGCAGGTTCGAGGTGATCGAGGCGGAGGGGCTGACCTTATATCCCATTGCGGTGGACGAGTTCGAGGCGTTTTCGCACGCACGCGCTGCGATCGAGTTTTTACAGCAGAGTCTCCCTGTGGCTTTGCTGTCGAAGCCGCTATTGCAGGCGTATTACACGCTCGAACTGGAAGCAGCGGCCGAAGGAGCGGAAAGCGTAGGGCAGCTGTATGAGGCGATCGTGTTTCTCCTGCTGGCGCTGCGGGCGGGAGAGGACGAAGAGATGGAAAAGCGGCTGGAGCGCGCGCAGATCGTGCCGCGCGCAGAGGACGTGACGCGGCTGGAGAGGATCACCTTCCGGCTGGACGGGGGGCAGACAGTATCCGTTACCCCGACCCAGTTTCAGCGGCTGCGGCCGATCCTCGCGGCGCAGAACGGCATTGAACTGCTGTCGGACAGCGCAAACCCGGATCTGGTACAGGCAGAAAGGGATCTGGCCGAAATGAACGCGCCGGACCTTGACATGAAGCTGGAGGCCATGGTGGCGGCGGTGGCGACGGTATCGGGCGCGGACGAGGCGGAGATCTACCGCTGGCCGATCTTGCGGCTGATGCTGCGCAAGGACGCCTTGCAAAGGGCGCTGGGGTATCTGGCGTGCAGCATGACGAGCGCAGCGGGCGGCAAGTGGAAGGGCGGCAACCCGATCCCGAACCCGATTTTTGCGCGGGTGAACGACCACAGCGGCGGCGTCGTGGACATGCAGAGCTTTGCCGGGGGCGCGGGTATGCGCGCGGTGCAGAACGCGGGAAGCCGCGTGACTTAAGGAACAATTTTTCAACAATTTTGCAAAGGAGCGAATGAAATGATCCATTTTACTGACGAGAGACTTTATGCGAAGGGCACTGCGGGAGTGACCTGCCGGGATCGCGAGACCGGCGACATCCTGTATTACACGAACAAGGCACAGACAGCCAACATGAACACGAGCGTCAGCGACGGCATCATCCGCGCCGACCTCGGAAACTCCGTTGCGGCGGCAATTCCGTCGGATGCGACGTTCACGGTGGAGGTCAATGCGGCGGATTTCAGCATGTGGGCAAAGACGGCGCAGACCGGCGGCACGCTGAAGTATTCCGCGCCGACGATCGTCTGCCAGAACGTGACCGCAGAATCTGCCGCGCTGGCTATTTCGGTTGCGGACGGCACGCCGGTGGCAGGCGTTGGTCTGAGCCGGATCTGCTGCTATGTGCAGGAGGTCGGTGCGGCGTCGCTGGTGTCTGTGGGCGGCAAGGCGTATGACATCAACCCCACGACTGGCGCGATCACGGGCTTTACGGCAGAGACCGGCAAGACCTACAAGGTGTGGTACTTCGTGAACCGCGCAGACGCGCAGATCGCGACGATTACGACCATGATGGACCCGAAGGTCGTGCACTTTACGGCCGAGATCGCGGTTTATGCCAACAAGTCCGGCACGGCCAAGAACGAGGGAACGCGCGTGGGCTCTCTGTACGTCATTGCCCCGAACATGAAGTTCGGCGCAAACGGCGGCGTTGTGGGCGACCAGACGAACCCGGACACCACGTCTCTGAGCGGTCAGGCGATGGCTTACGACCCGGACGTTGTCAGCGGGACCTGCGATGCCTGCTCCGGCAGCGGCGCAGTGCTGGCGTATTACCTCTATGTCCCGTGTGAGGAAAGCGAGGCCGACTATCAGGGCATCGTGGCGCAGATCGGCGGCGTGATCACGATGGGCCAGAGCGCGACTCAGCAGGTGAAGCCGAAGGCCGTTATGGCAAACGGCCAGCTGGTGGATCTGGCGCCGGGCAAGTGCAGCTACCAGGTGAGCGGCGTAACGGGGCTGACAGTCTCGCCGACGGGTCTGCTGACGAGCGGCACGACGGCGGGCGACGCCGATCTGGTGGTGAGCTTTACGGCGGGAAGCAAAACCTTTACCGACCAGTGCACGGTGACCGTGACGGCGTAAGAACACAAAAACCCGGAGGGCTTTTGCCCTCCGGGGAATGCGCGAGTTTTTCGGGGGTAGCGGAAGATTGGCGCGTTTTGGAGCGGAAGGGAGGCGGCGTGCGTGGCAATTGAGCAGATGGTGGCGGAATACTGCGCGGCGCTGGACGACGCGATCGAGTACGCGATGGAGGTGGAGGTCGCGACGGTGGCGCGCGTGGCGATCCACAACGCGGTGGAGACGGAGGTCTACGCGGCGTATGACCCGGTGATGTACCGCAGGCGCGGGGACTACGGCGGCCTTGCCGACCAGAGCCCGGACAACATGGAAGCAAATTATGACCGCGGAACGCGGACGCTGACGGTGCAGGACGTGAACCGGGACGAGGAGACGGGGCGTTTGGTGGCACCGGTGGTGGAAAGCGGGAAGGGATATGAATTTCCGTGGCACGGGCAAAAGGCGCGGCCGTTCCACAGCGTGGCGCAGCAGGAAATGATGGACACGGGATGGTTCAGCGGCGCGCTGAAAGCAGGACTGCGAGCCAAGGGATTCAAGACGGAATGACGGAGGATGCGAGATGGCAGGGAATGTGGATAGAGTTCAGCTTCAGGTAGAGGTCGTCAGAAGTCAGCTGGATACGCTGATCAAGGACGTAAATGCGCTCAAGGCACAGAAGCTGACGCTGACGGTGGATTCCTCCGGCATGGACGCCATCAACAAATTTAACCGCTCGATGCAGACGCTCACGCAGAATGCGCAGGGCGTTCGCAGTGCGTTCACAAAAATATGGGCGGGCGCGGCAGAGGACGCGCCGACGCGGACGATCGAGACGATCAATCAGGGGCTCGGGCGGACGACGGAGATCATCCGGACGCTGGACAAGGAGACGGGCGACTACACCGTTGCGCAGACGAAGCAGACCGCGAACTACGAGCAGATGGCAAAGGCTGCGCAGAAGGCGGCGGAGGCGGACGCAAAAGCGGCGCAGCAGGCAAGGGCGTATCTGCTGGCAGAGCAGGAAGCGGCGCAGAAAGCCGCCGCCAAGTATGACCCGACACCGATGCAGCAGCAGATCGAGGCGCTGACGGGGATCAGCAGCGCGTCCAAGAGCGCGGCGGAGAGCGCGAGCGTTTTTGAGAAGGCGTGGCTGGATTCTTCGGACAAGGTGACGGCGGCGAATCAGAAGGCGGCGGAGCAGGCACAGCAGGTATTTTCTGCGGCGCAGGAGCGGATGCCGACGATTCAGAAGCAGTATGCGGACCTGGCCCGGTCGATCGAGGGCGCGACAAAAAAATATAAGGACGGCACATTCGATTCTCTCAAAAGCAAGGTCGCGGGGGCGCGGGCGTCCATCGACGCGCTGGATGCCGACCTTGCCAGCGGGAAGATCGGATACGACGAGTATGTCAAGGGCGTTGAGAATGCCAGGAGCGGGCTGAAGGATCTGCAAAACGAGTTTTCGCAGACGCGGGCCGGAACTGAGAATCTGAAAAAATCGACCAACGTTCTTGGTGACAGCCTTGGTAACGTTGTAAAGAAGATCATTGCGTGGCAGGTCATCAACGCGTCCGTTGCGGCGGTGATCCGCTCGTTCAAGGAAGCCGTTGCGACTCTCAAGGAGGTGGACACGGAGCTTGTTGCCATCCAGAAGGTGACGAACAACACCGACGCGGAGATGGCGAAGCTCAGTCAGCACGCGTATGAGGTGGCATCGCAGTACGGCGTGGCGGTGACGGACTATTTGCAGTCAACGGGTGCATTTGCGAAGGCCGGCTACAAGGAGCTCTCCGAGGATATGGCGGAGCTGGCGACCAAGACACAGCTCGTGGGCGATGTGAACGCGGAGACGGCGAATCAGTTTTTGCTTTCGGCGGACGCGGCGTATAAACTGAACGGAAATGTGACGGCGCTCTCCGAGGTCCTTGACAAGGCGAACGTCATCGAAAATAACTACGCGACGTCCATTCAGAAGATCGCCGAGGGTCTTCCGAACGTGGCGAGCATCGCGTCGATGACAAATGTGAGCATCGACGAGCTGATGGCGGCGCTGGGCACGATCACATCGGTAACGCAGGAATCCGGCTCGCGTGCGTCTTATGCGCTGCGCGCGCTGCTACTGAACATCATGGGTGACACGAAAACGGAGATCGAGGACGGCGTTTCGTGGACAAAGGAGGAAATCGAGAGCCTTTCGGACGTGCTGTGGAAGTATTCACGGGACGCGATGGAGGCAGCGCAGGCGACCGGCAGCATCGTAAACCCGATGGAGGCCATTGCGGGTCTTGCGCAGGCATATAAAGAGGGCGTGCTGACCGAGGCGGAGCTTGCAAAGATCGAATCGGACCTTGGCGGGAAGCTGCGGACGAATCAGTTGGACGCGCTCATTAAAAACTACGATATGTACAGCGAGATGCTGGACAAGGTGGCGGACTCGGCCGGCAGCGCGGACGAGGAAGTTTCGATCATGCTGTCCTCCTGGGAGAGCAAGGCAAATATCCTGAAAAACACATGGACGGAGCTTATCAGTCATCTGGTGGACACCGACATGGTGAAGGGCGCGCTGGATGGGCTGACGGATACCATTGAATTCCTCGATTCTGCCGGAGGACGGGCCGTTATCACAGTTGTTGCGCTCGGCGGCGCGGTATACGGCGTAGTGACTGCGGCGGCGAGTCTAAAAAAGGCCATGGTCGCGCTTGACCTTACCAGCAAAGCAACGACGATCGGCCTGATCGTAGCGGCGCTGGCGGGCGTTGTTGCGATCGTTGCCGGAATCTCCGCGGCGATAGAAGACGCAAATAAGTCTTTTGAAGAACTAGATGAGAATCTAAAAAACACGCAGTCAGAAATCCAGACTACAGCGGATAAGTTAGAAAACTATCGGCAGAAACTCCAGGAACTGAACGAGGTGGAGCCATCTGACCGCACAAAAGCATGGCAGGATGAGCGACTCGAACTCGAAGCAAATATCGAATCGGCGCAGCTTTATCTGGAAGCACTGGAAAAACTGGAGCGCAGACAGGCAAAGGAACTGTACGAAAGCGACAATGCACCGGTCGGGTATTCGGCTTCTGCAAGCCTGAAAAACGCAAAAACTGGATTTAGATTCAAAGGAGGATTTCACTGGGCAAAAGGACTTGCGTCCACTGTTGCTTTTGGAGACGAAGAGCTGGAAGAATACCTGCAGAACGCCCTCAAGGTTTACGACTCCGAAGAAGAAGCTATTTACAAAATTGCCGAGGCATTTTCTGAGAAGTCAAAGTACGGGCATAGTCTTATTGACGAAACTGCGTATGAATCTGCGATGCAGATTCAAAATGCGCAGGAACGTCTTGAAGCACTTCGTACCCTGATAGAGGATGTCGGATTCAGTATCACGACTGCAACAGAATCTCACGATTCGGTTTTTGAGAAAATATCGGTTCTTGCAGACAAGGCCTCTGGCAGTGTTGAAAATCTGACGGCGTCCGAAAAGGAGCGAGCGAAGCAGTATGTAGATACCTATGCAAAGACACTGCCGTCGCTTGATCTTTTTGATGAAAAAACTAAAAGAGAAGCCGAGGATATTCTGGCTCTGTCTGCCGCTCTTTCTGAGTTCGATATGCAGACCTCGACGATTCCTGAGAAAATCGCATGGGTTGCCAATTCCTTTGGCGTAAGCTCTGCGGAAGCGGCGGCTCTTCTTGCCAATCTTGGGCTAATTGGAGGAACTGCGGTTCAGGCGACACAGGATATTGTCGTTTTGGGCAATGGAATGTACGCCGCAAAATCCGCGTGTGTGGAGCTGGAGGATGGCACGTGGGCGCTGAAGGATGCGTTGGAGGAGACCGGCGACGCGGCGGAGAACACGGGCGACACGCTGTCACAGACTCTGACAAAATCGCTGTTTGATGTCAGCGGGAAACTGACCGAGACGGCGCAGCAGGCGATCAAAACGAACACGGCGCTGGCCGATCTGGCGGTCGCCGAGCTGAAAGCGCAGCAGGAAGCTGCACAGAGCAACTATGAAAACCTGATCTCGCAGCTGCAGCAAGTGGGCGCGACGGCGTATTGGAGTTCTACGCAGCTTACTGCCATGATCAGTGCAGCCGGTATGGCGACAAGCGGCACAACTGCGGCGCAGCAGAGCGCAAATCTGGAACGGACATACAGAGACCTGACCGGCAAGACGGCGCAGTCAGATTGGGAGTCTTACAACATTTGGCGCGCGCAATATCTGAGTGATGCAGCGCAAAAATACAACAAAAAACAGCAGGAAGAACTTCAGGACCGAATTGACCAGATCTTGAACGCTTCCGGCCAGAGTTCCGGCAGCGGGAGCTCCGGCGGGGGCGGGAGCGCTTCGGATGCGAATTTGACGGCGCACCAGAAGAAGGTTTCGCTGCTCAAGTCCGAGCTGACCCTGATGCAGAATCAGGGCAGGAGCGCAGACCTGCAAAAGGAGAAGATGCGCCAGATCCAGCAGGCGCTGCACGCGCAGGCGCAGTATCTGCGGTCGATCGGAGGCAGTCAGGAGGATATTAACGCGCTGTCCGCCGAATGGTGGGAGTGGCAGAAGAAGATCAACGACGAGGTCGCGAATACCGACGACCTGCTCAGTGAGCTGCAAAGCGCGCTGCAGGACAGGCTGCAGGACGCAGCAGATCAGCGGGACGCGGAGCTCGCCGCCATTGACGAGCAGATCGCCGCCCTCAAGCGCCAGAAGGACGAAAAGGACGACCAGCTCAAGCTGGAGGAAAAAATTCTTGCCGTACAGAAAGCGCAGGCTGACCTTGCAAATGCGCAGGCGGAACGGACGATCCGGCAGTATAACGCCAAGACCGGGCAGTGGGAATGGGTAGCCGACCAGAAGGACGTGGACGACGCCAAGGACGCGCTGGAGAAGGCGGAGAAGGATCTTGAGGACTTCCGCGACGAGCTGGAATATAACGCGCGGCTTGCGGAGCTGGAAGCACAGAAGGACGCCATCAACGCGTGGTATGACCGGCTGGAGGCGCAGTACAAGCGGCTGACGGATTCTCTCAAGGAGAAAACGCGCGGTATCGGCGAAATATTACAGGACATCTGGAAAAACGCCACGCCGGAGCTGAAAGCCGTCATTCTGGAAAACGCAGAGATCTTCAAGGCATTCGGGATTGACGTAAAAGCGCTTTCGGACGCAGTAAATGAGGCGGCGCGGGAAATTTACGGCTTGAGCGCCAGCGGAGATCGCTACGACATCAAGTCGGAAAAGGGCCAGGATTTCATCAAAAACGCGAAGCCCGGCGACAAGATGACGGGTGGGGACGGCTCGACGTGGGTGAAAAACCGGGACGGCAGCGTGACCATTACGGACAAGTGGGGGCGCGTATTTACCGTGGACGGAAGCACGGGCGGAAGCGGCGGCGGAAGCACAGACACCGGGTATGGCGGCGACGAGGACGACGAAGAGGACTCCGGCGGCGGAAAATACTCCGGGACGGTGTACGCCGTATCGGACGACGGAAAGAAATACAAGATCAGCTCGGCAAAGGGCCTGAACTTTTTGAACACGGCGAAAGCCGGGGCGCGCATGGAGGCCGGTGACGGCTCCGTGTGGGTAAAGAAGTCGAACGGGCGGACCGTGATCACGGACAAGTGGGGCCGCGTATTCACCGTGTATGATCAGGGCGGCATTTTGCGCGGGGTGGGCGGCATTAAGGCCACCGAGCAGGACGAGCTTGTTTTGCCGCCGGACCTCACACAGATCGCGAAGCAGCGGTTTGCGAGCGTAAAAAACATCGCGCCGTCGCAGGATGCGCAGTCGGTGCGGCTTTTGGACGGGATGCGGCAGATGCTGGGGGCCGAGGGCGGCCGCGGCAGCGTGACGAACGCGAGCTATGACAACCGGCGCGTGGGCACGCAGTATAACGGCGACATTTACAATTTGAACGGGATGACCTTTACGGAGCAGCAGGTGGGAGGCATGACGATGCGCGAGTTTGTGCGGTCGGCCCGAACGCTGGCCATCTGCAAGAACGGGAACTGACAAGGAGGAAACAGGATGCTCTATCAGCCAACGAATATCTACCCCAGCATGACGGGAAGCCTTGGAAACGGCGTTGTGGACGCGGCGAAGGATCTGCCGGTCACATGGCAGGTGAACGGCAACTCCGCGATGGTGGCGTATCAGATCACCATCTACCGCAACAACGCGGCTTCCACGCAGGTTTACACGACGGGGAAGCAGACGCAGGGCTGCCCGTTTTACGGCGTGGACGCGGCGGGAAACGTGCAGTTTTTCAGCTACACGATCGCGGCGGCGGCACTCTCGGGCGCGGGCATTACGAACGGCGGGGAGTATAAGCTGGTGATAAAGCAGTGGTGGGGCAGCACGGATGCACAGTCGGTGACGCAGACGAGCGCGAGCGCGTTTATCACGCGGGCGGCGCCGGTGCTGGCGGTGACGGCGTTTTCGGACCCGCTGGCCGTGCGGGAATACACATTTTCGGCAGACTACACGCAGGCGCAGGGGGACAGCCTGAACTGGGTGCGGTGGCAATTTGCGCTGGTGGACACGGCGGGCGAGTATGAGACGCTGCGGGACACGGGCAAGATCTACGGAACGGGCGAGCTGAAATTTACCTATGACGGTATGTTTGCGGGGAGCCGGTACGCCGTGCGGTGCAGCGTACAGACGCAGAACGGCGTGGAAGCGGACACGGGATGGCAGGAATTTGCCGTAGAGTACACGACGGAGATCATTCCGGGAACTTTGACGGCGTGCGCGACGCGGCAGGGCGTGCGGCTGACCTTTCCGCCGATCAAGAGTCTGCCCGCGGAGATCACAGGGAGCTACGAGGTGGAGGACAGCTATCTGCGGCTGCCGGAAGGGTCAAAGGCCGTTTGGGACACCGAGGACGGGGAGCCGATGGCGCTTTCGGGCGACGGGGACATCGTATGGCGAGGCAAGGCGGACGCCGAGGGGACGGTTTTGAAGGTGACGGGGGACGGAACGCCCGCGACCTTTACGATGGGCAAAACGCCGGCCGGGTCGTCCTCGGCGACCGATCAGACCGGCTGCGCCTACGGCGCGGGCGTGTATGTGATCGCGGGCGGGAACGGAGGATTTTACTGGTCGGAGGATCTTGTAAGCTGGACGACGGTAAAGACCGGGGTTTCCGCGCTTTGGAGCTGCCTTTACTACGGCGGCGGAAAATTTGTTGCGTTTTCGTTTGCAACGAACGGCACATCCTATGTGGGCACCTCCACGGACGGCAAGACGTGGACGACCGGCACGGTGAAAACAACGGACAGCATCGTGGCAGTGTGCTATGGCCGTGGGATGTACCTTGCGATCGGCACGAGGGACATTCTGGTGTGCGAGGATGGCGAGACGTGGCAGAGCGTACCGTACCCGGACCATCGGCGGCAAAATGGAGACTATGGATCGCTGGCGTTTGACGGGTCGATGTTTATCGTTCCGCTGGGGTATCTTTACAAAACGCGAGACGGCCGGTCGTGGAGCGTTGTTTTGGAGCGGGAATGCTATCACGTGTGCTATGCGAACGGCATTTATGTTGCGACGCAGAGCGGCAGGTTCGTGTACCGGTCGACAGACCTTGCCACATGGGAGGAACAGAATCTTTCCAGCACCGCGCGCGTGAATCTGATCTATCAGATGACATACGGCGGCGGATACTTTTTGGCCTGCGTCGACTTTTTAAACGGGCAGTCGAGCGCGGTGATGTATTCGGCGGATGCAGTGAAGTGGTCGTTTGCAAATTATCCACATGCCACCGACTACGGCGATTATTTCTGGATGTATGCCTGCTATGGCCCGCTTGGGTTTTTGACGGTGCGAGGCTATGCTGCCAGCGCGGACGCGGCAAAGGTTTCGATCGCGCGCGGCGAGATGACGGCCGAGGTGGAGATCAAGGTAGAGACAAACCCTGTGAGCCAGCCGACATTTCAGGCGATGACGATGCCGGCCGTGATGCAATATACCGCTCTCTGCTACGGAGGGGGCGTTTGTGTTGCGGCCGTTATGGGTACGGGCGGAACTCGCCTTTTGCTTGGAACATTTGAAAGCGGGTTTGACGATCCTGTTTGGGAAAGTATACTCATTACTGCCGCGAGAATCGTGGCAATTGCTTATTCTCCAGCGCTGTCTCGGTTCATTGCGCTATATAGCATTGGTGCAATATTTTATTCTTCGGATGGGAAAAACTGGACAAATGCAGGAGACTCCCTTTCAAGTATTGGAACGGGGTGGAATGATGTATGCTGGGCAGATGGGATCAATAAATTTGTTGCAGTTGGGGCGAACAATAGCAGCGATGGCCGGGATCAGCCAGCATACTCTTCTGATGGAATTACATGGCGCGCCTCAGAAACTATTATAGGTTACAGTGACTTGCGGGTCGTTTGCTGGGGAAATGACAGGATAGTTACTTGCGATGCTGGCGGAAACGCATTTATGTCTTATGATGCAATCACCTGGGATGCTAACGCAATCGTATCAAAGCCTGTCAGAATCTCGGCGCTTGCATTTGGAGGCGGAAAGTTTGTTGCTAGAACGCCACTCGGATTCTCGTATTCTAGCGACGGATTGGAGTGGGAGACGGTTCCGTATGCAACAGGCGAGGAGGGATATTACTTTAACACGCTCAGTTATGGCGACGGGAGATTTTTTTCTATAAGTAGTGGCGAAAATTATGTTGCCGTGACGTCTGAGGACGGCATCAACTGGTCACAAAAGCCTTCGGAAATGAGCGCATTTGTTTCATGCTATATTCCACTGAAACAGTGTTTTCTTTCACTTGGAACTGGAATTCAGTTTGATGAGTCTCTGCATTTTACAGGCGGAGACTGGACAGGAGAAACATTCTACCTTAGAATGCCAAACTACACGATATGGAATGTCCTTTGTTTTGGAGCTGGAAAGTTCGTTGCAAGCTCCTGGAACGATAATTTTTACTACTCAACGGACGGCACAACGTGGAAGATGGGAAGTACTGGCTATAGCAGCGCACCAAAACACTCTATATGTTACGGAGCACCCGGATTTGCAGCCATCTATAATTATGGCTTTGTTACAAAGTCGGTAGATGGAGAGACGTGGAAAAAAGGCGGATCGGACACCAGAGATTTGGACGCAACAGGTGTGTCGTACTGGGGTGGAAGCGCGTATGGAAACGGCCGTTATGTGGTGTTTGGAATGAAAATCGGGGGATCAAGCGCAATATCTGCCTATTCATCTGACCTTTTTAATTGGTCCTACAGCACCAGCGGACTGAGCGGCGACGCAAGCACATCCAGAGATATATCAAGTATTGTGTTTACAAACGGCGTTTTCGTTGCAACCTGTTATAAAAAGTCGATATTCCGGTCAACCGATGGGGCAAATTGGACAAAGTACGATTTGAGCAGCCTGTTAAGTAGTAATAACTCCATATTCTCTGTAAATGCGGCAAATGGAAAATTTATTCTTGCACAGAGCGGAACTGGTGTGCCGCTTCTCTTCTCCGAGGACGGTGCCACGTGGTACCGAGGCACTACAAATTTGGATTTTATTGCGCAATCCATTTCCTACGGAAACGGCTTTTATGTTGCAATAACAACGAGCACATCATATAGATGGTCAAAAGATGCAAATACATGGTACTCAGGACAAATGCCGACAGAGAATTTGAGCATAGCTGTTTTCGGAAACGGTCGATTTGTAGCAGTTGGCAATTCCGGCAATGGTGGGTTCGCGGATACGACGAAGACGACGCGATTTGTGGAGTGTCGGTTTAACGGGAACACGGTGGGGTTTCAGAATCCTGCGGCCAATGAGATCTCGGCAAACGGAAACCGGACGTTTTTGCTGGCGGACGGGATGGTACAGGGAGCGCCGAAAGACATGGTCGGCATGCCGCCGTTTGAAATGATCCGCTCGATCGAGCTGGACGGGAAGCAGGAATGCGACTATGTGATGGTATCGGACGGGGGGCTGAGCGCGGCGACGCGGAAGAAGCTGCTGGGCGACAGCACGTACCACCCGACGGATCAGGACGCGCAGTTTTACGCGGATTTTGACGGGTCGACGAACGGCGGCGGCATCTCGGGGACGCAGTTTACGGCGTTTTCCATCTACCGGCTGGAGGCGGGCGAGGCGGTTTTGCGGCACATTGTGAACGTGACGACGGACGACGGGAGCGTGGTGATCGACGCGAGCGCGGTGAACGGGCGGAAGTACACGTATTATGCGTTCGGCGTGGGGTCTGACACGTTCGTGACGAGCGCGCTGATCTCCAACTCGGTAGAGCTGTGCGGGTGGGACTGGGCAGTTCTTTCGTGCACGGAGGACGAAAGCGGCGTTTACCACGTGGAGGAGATGTTTTTGTTCGGAAAGAACCTCGTCTCCGGCGGGGTGACGAACAACAACGGGCCGCAGATCTTGCAGAACTTTACGCGGTACCCCACGATGCAGCCGGCGCCGCAGAACTACCGCAGCGGGACGCTGCAAAGTCTGATCGGCACCATTACGGACTGCCGGTACTCCGACACGCGGGCGGTGCGCGACGCGATCTGGGCGCTTTCGACGACGGCGAACACGCTGTTTCTCAAGAACCGGAAGGGCGATCTGATCAAGATCCGGACGGCGGGGGCGATCGAGATGGACACGGGAGACAACTCGCCGCTGCAGCCGCAGACGGTGAGCCTGCCGTGGGTAGAGGTCGGGAGCAGCGAGGACGCACAGATCGTGATCACGCGCGCAGACGGCGCGTGGGCCGGGTAAAGAAAGGACGGGTGCGGACGATGGCGCTACAGACACACGCGGAGCGGATGCAGGACTATTTGCGGATGCTCAGAACGCCGTTTACGAAGCTGTGCCGGCTGCGGTTTTTGCAGCCGGACGGCTCGACGGCCTTTGCGCTGGACAACAACGCCCGGGGCGTGAGAAGCGGCGCGTTTCTGGCGGACGGGACGATCTCGGGCAATCTGCAAAACGGGCAGAGGCGGACGGCAAATGTGCTGCTTTCGAATTTGGACGCGGAATACGACTACAACGTGAACAACCTTTGGTTTGGGCAGCAGATCGCGGTGGACGAGGGGCTGATCCTCTCGGACGGGTCGGACTTTTACATCCCGCAGGGCGTTTTTTACATCGCAGAGCCGCGGGAGACTTTGCTGCCAGCCCAGCGGACGATGGAGCTGCCGCTGGTGGACAAGTGGGCGTATTTGGACGGGTCGCTTTTCGGGCGGCTGGAGAGCACCTACGAAGTGCCGGTGAACACCAATATTTTCACGCCCATCACGGCGATCTTGCAGCTGGGGCGCGGGAACGGATATTCGGTTGACAATGTGACGCCGGTGTTTACGGAGTATTACAACGGAAAAACGCAGACGCTGCCGGGCGGCGGGTCGGCGAGTCTGGTGCTTTCACCGTATACGCTGCGGGTGGACTCGGACGACGGGACATATGCCGACGTGGTGCTGGGGCTTGCGGAGATGGTGAACGCGTGGGTGGGGTATGACGCGAACGGTGCGCTTCGCATTGACCCCTCGCAGGACGATATTCTGGACACGGACAAGCCGATCTTATGGCAGTTTTCAACGAGTGAGGCGGAGCTGCTGGGGGCGACGTACACGGTGAAAAACACCGAGGTGTACAACGACTACATCGTGCTGGGAGAGCAGCAGGACAGCGCGCCACAAGCCGCAGGACGGGCACAGAATCTTGACCCAGCCTCGGATACCAATGTGTACCTGATCGGGCGAAAAACGATGCGGGAGACGGCGTCAGGCTACTACACGCAGACACAGTGCCGCGACCTTGCGGAATGGAAGCTGAAACGGGCGACGGTGCTGCAGAAGGCGGTTTCGATCTCGTGCGTGCAGATGATGCACATTTTTGAAAATAACCTGGTTTCGATCGGCCGCCCTGATAAGCCGGGGGCGCCGGTGGAGCGGCATTTGATCCAGGGATATACGCGGCCGCTGGCGGGGAACGGAAATATGACGATCTCGGCGGTATCGGTGAACGATCTGCCGACGGCGACGATCACGAGCTGGCCGGCGTAAGAAGGACTGCGCAGGGCGGAGAGGGGGTGCGGAAAGTTGGCAAAGCGGAAGGCGGAAAAGGCGGAGATGACCGGCACCGAACGGCGGGTGCTTTTGCTGCGAAGCGGGGAGAAAGTGCCGGTATTTGCGGAGGACGGACGGTTTTATTACTGCGGAAGGACGCGGTTTCGCAAAACGAATGCGGACATCTTGAAGGTAGAACCTGTGCGTGCGAGCAAGGAGGAGACCGATGCTGAACACAACACGGAAAATGCTCGAAGCGATGCGGAAGCGGAACAGTAAAAGCCACAGGCTGTATTTTTTCAGAAGGTGGATTCCGCCCCCGGGCAACGGGGACGTTTAGGGATCTGGCCCGCGCCGGAAGAGCGGCGCGGAAGAGCCGAAGAGGGCTGCAAGCGTAAGAGGAGGGTCTGCGCTTGCAGACCCTCTTTCTGCGTTTGCGAACAGAAATATGACGGGAGTAGAAAAATATGGAACTATTTAAGGAGATCGTGACGATCTGCGGCGGCATTACGACCATTGGCGTGATGCTCGTTGCGCTGATAAAGCCGCTGCGCGAATGGATATTCGGCACCAAGGCGATCCGAAAGGGGCAGCAATGCCTGCTGCGGCAGCAGATGCTGGAGGTGTATTACAAGTGCCGCGAATCGCGCACCATCCGGCAGTACCGCTATGAGAATTTCACCATGAGCTACCACGCGTATAAGGCGCTGGGCGGAAACAGTTTCATCGACAGGATCAAGCGCGAGGTGGACGAGTGGGAGGTCGTGACGTGAGGCTGGCACGGATGGAATGGAGTAAACGCATTTTGATTTTTTCCTATACGCTGCTGGTGGTCCTGCTGGGGCTATCGTTCCTGGTGGAGGACAAGGCGTCGATGGCGACCATCATCTGCGCGTGGATCTTGGAATGCAGCGCGGCGACGGGGTTTTATTTTTGGAAAGCGAAAAACGAAAATCGGAGCAAGTACGCGCTGAAATTTGTGCGGGAGCTGGCGGACCAATACGGCATTGACGCGACGGCAAGGGTGCTGGAAACAGTTTTGAAGGATTGAGAAAGTGAGGATATGTTATGGAGATCATTAAAAAGCGGTTGGGGAACCTTTTGAGCGTGAAAAGTCTGGTGACGCTGGTGCTGACGGTCGTTTTTGCGTATATGGCCGTGGTGGGAAAGATCAGCCAGGACTTTATGACCATCTACGCGGTCATCATTGCGTTCTACTTTGGCACGCAGAGCCAGAAAACGCAGGATGCACTGGATGGAACGGACGGAGGCGGCGCGAAATGATCGCGCTGATCCTTGGGACGGTCTGCTTTTTGGGCGGACTGGGACTGATGTGGTACTGCTACAGGAGGTGGTGAGATGGTACCGATCAAAACACAGCTGGCGAACCGGCTGAATTATGGCGGGAAGCGGACAGCGAAGATCGAGTGGATCGTGATGCACTATACCGCCAACGACGGAGACTCGGACGAGGCGAACGGGCGGTATTTTCAGCAGGTGCTGAATCCCGTGGCATCGGCACACTATTTTGTGGACGATGACTCCATCACGCGCAGCGTGCCGGATGATTACGTTGCGTATCACTGCGGGGCGCAGACGTATAAACACCCGAGCTGCCGGAACGCGAACAGCATCGGCGTGGAGATGTGCGACGCGAAGCGGGACGGGCGCGTGATGGCGACGGACAAAACGATCGCCAATGCGGCGGAGCTGGTGTACTGGCTGTGCCGGCAGTACGATATTCCGTATGACCATATCATCACGCATTACATGGTGACCGGGAAACTGTGCCCGGCGTATTGGGTCAAGGGCGATGGGCTTGCAAAATTCAGACGGCAGGTGGAGGAGGTGGGCGAAGTGGTCGAAAAGAGCTACATGATCGTGGACGGCAAGAAGGTCGAGATCAACCGCATCCTCAAGGGCGGCGTGAACTACGTGAAGATCCGCGACATTGCGAAGGCTTTGAATCTGGATGTTGGGAATCAGGGAAATATTGCGGTGCTGAGCACGCGGAAGAAATGAGGAAAGAGCCGGGGGATACGGAATCCCTCGGCTCTTTGGCATTATGCACAAAAAATCGGAAAATGCTTGACATATTCTATGCGTATGGTATGATGAAACTGCTCACGGGAGTCACAAATGCTGTTAAGCGCCTATTGTCCCGCAATGAGTATAAAGCACCGGGACGCCGGTGCTTTGTTTTATGCATGGTTATGAAAGGAAGATTGACGGCCACGCTTTTTGCGCGGCCAGAGCGGTTTACAGATCACGGAGGTTATGAAAATGGCAAACACCTACGGCTTGAAAATGGATGGCATTCAGAAGGCATGCAACGCGACGATCCACCGTGTCAGCAGTTATATCCGGATCTCCTACGACCGGGCGAGGGGCCGGGTCATCTGGGAGATGCGCGATGGCGAGATGCCGGAAGAATGCGCGGAGGACGGTGGGAAAGACATCATTCCCATCTGCAATACCTGCGAGCATATGAAGATGCAGGAGATCGCCGATGCGATCTACCGGGTGATGCAGAAGCTGCCGCAGGAGGGATAGAAAAAAGGCGGATTCCAAAGAATCCGCCTTTTGGCTGCAAGCCCCGCAGGCTTTTGCAGCACGATCACTACTTATAATATACAAGATATGCTACTTTGTGTCAACAGATTTCTGCCACGCCGGAGGGATTTTCCTCCGGCGCTTTTCAGTTTTCATTCGGTGTAAATTCCCTTGCGCATTTGTCGCAAACTCTGCTGATAATAACCTGATTTCCGATTCTGCGGCGAATTTCACTGCATTCCAGACTTGTGTCTATGGAATAGATCCCTTCGCTGTGGGCGGTGAGCGTTTCGACCTTGAGAGGGCATCCGCATAGTTGGCAGCGTGTTACGCACAAAACTTCATGTTCCATTTTTTGCCTCACAAATTAGAGAGTGTGCCATTGCCGATGATGACGGCGTTGGTGAGGCTGCTTCCAAGAACAAAGACTGTGACCTGGGAGCCGACGGCGGCGGAGGCCATGCTGGAAACATAGGGGAGGGCAATTTCGGCGTCAAACGGGCGCTGGACGGTGATTTTTCCGTTTGCAGCCGCCTTTGTGACCTGCGCGCGGAAGTACCAGACGTTGGAGGATGTCAGGCGCTCGACCTTTTCCTGAAAATACTCCCAGAGGGCGTCGGCGAGGGCCTGCATTTCGGTGTTATTTGTCACTTTGTCGCCTCCCATTTCAGAAGATAGGCGTAAAAGAAATCCTCCGGGAGCTGCAAGCGCGCAGCGGGGAAGCTTTCCGCCTCGACGGTGATCTTTTCATCCTCGCGGTCAAGAAATTTGACACGGAAGGTGTAGCGGTTTTTCACCACGTTGGTGCGGAGTTTTGCGGATTCATTCATGCTTGACCGCCCTCCTTTATATAATCCTTCGTCAGACGCTGTGCTTCGGCCAAAAGCTCCTCGTGATTTGTGACGATGGAATATTGCCGTTTTTCCGGCGGCTCATAGAAATATTCCCCGGGATTTTTGTCGTAGAGGAATGTGCTTGCGACGATAGAAAACGGCCAGACTCCAAGTTCAAAGTCGTTATAGGACACAGCGGGGGGGTCGGAAATGCCACACACGTCACGCACCAATTTCCTGGGATAAGCGTCAATAAACGAACGGAATTCTTCCTCGGTGACGTCTTTCGTATTATCCGTTACAGTTCGGTTTTTGATGATATAGTCAGAGAGGGGTCGGTTCATTTTTAGGTTCCTCCAGCCAGATGTTGGCGATGGTGAAGGTGATGAAAACGGAATCTTCGTTGGCGCGGTAGCAGACGGCGTCGGCCATGGTGTGCATTTCGGCGATGTTGGCGTTGACGGCACCACTCAGGATATTGGCGCCACAGGGGATGCGGATGGTGACCGAGACGTTCTGTTTCCGCTCGGTGTCGCCATCGGTGCCGTCGGTGACCGCCTGCGTGTGCAGGGCTCTGGCAACGGCTTCGGCGCGGGCGTAGATCTTCTCGTAGATGTTGCCCTTTTCCTCGTTGTAGGTCTTGCCGTGGAAATTCTCTTTGGGGTTCATAATTGCGGTCATATCGTTGGTGTTCATTTTTGATGTTCTCCTTTTTTGTAATGGGGGTTAGCCTGCGTTGAAACTGCTGTCTATGATAAAAGGCTCCTCTGCGTTCAGGTCTACCTCTTCGATGTGGATGTCAAATTGGTCATCTCTGAAATCCACAGTTTCGTTCTTGAAACGGAACTCTCTGCCGCCCTTACTAGGAGTTTGGTCTTGCACATGGAGATGTTCCATGATTTCCTCTTTGCTGTTTGCGGCGACGACAAATGAACTATATTCGTCATAGCCACATTGATCGGCATATACTTTGAAAACCTTCATACCGGCGCCTCCCTTCTGATCATTTTTCGATTTTTGTGTTCCTGTTTATTATTCTGCACAGATCTTCGATTTGTCCCGCCGGGGACAAAATTTCGCGCGTCAGATAGCCCTCATTACCCTCGCATTTCTTTGACGTTTCTGGAGACTATTTTTACGGCTTCATCTACGATCGCCATGTCGCGCGTTATATCTATGCCGAGTTTGGGCTGGCGTTCGTTGGCGGTGAGATCGAGCTTATAGTCAAAGGAAAAGCGGACGGTGCTGCGGGCGCGATTTTCGGTGTAGCCCTCGGCCAGAAGGACGCGGGGGACCTCATTTTTGCCGGAATCGCAGGCCGCGCCGGAGGAGGCCATGAGGCCGTCGGCAGAAAGGCGAAGCAGAAGGGCATGATTCTCAATGCCGGGGAAGGAGATGCTGGCGATGTAGGGCGACTGCTTGTGCGGATTTTCGGCGGCGATATAGCCGTTGAGCTGGGCGTCCGGAATCTCATTCATAATACCAGAAATAAAACGATCGCGCAAGCGGGCTGCGGTGCCGGCGAAAAGCTCCAGATGCTGCGTTCGGAAATAGAGCGCCTGCGCAAAGGCCATGGCAAGCGGGACGGAGGGCGTTGCGGGATGATAGACTTCACGAACTTCCTCCGGATCTCTTGCGATGAGGACGCCGACGCCGACGGGGGCGCCGAATTTATGACCGCTGCCCGCGATGAGGGCGGCCGGCATCGTTTTGAAGCAGAGGGGGGACTTGCCCATGGCGGCGGTGCAATCGGAGAAAAGGACGTCATAGTCCTGCAGCAGACGCTCGATGGGATAGATTCGCCCGGTCTCGTTGCTGGTGTGGATGTGCGAAATGCCTTTGCCTGGCCGCACGCCCAATTTTTTTGTGGGCACCGAAATTTCTCGGCCAAAAAAGTCGTAGGTCGCGGCGTGGTCTGCGTCGGAGACTGCGTTTTTTTCACAGGTGGAGAAAAGAAAACGTATGGCAAGGTCGCAGGCCTGCGAGGCCGAGGACGTGAAGATGACCTGCTCGGGATCGCAGGACAGGCAGCCGGCGACGATAGTTTTTGCCTGCTCCAGCTGGCGGGCGGCCTGACAGCCCAGCGCATGGAGACTGTTTGGATTGCCGGAAAATCTCAGCATCTCGTTGTAGTGCGCCTGCATGGCCGTGTCCAGCGGCGGCGAGGTTGCGGCGTGGTCAAGGTAGATCATATTTTCCCCCTTAATACAGGTCCAGAGAAATTTTCAGCGCGCGGTCGATCTGGCGCATTTCGGAAGCGGAGCAGCGGCCGATGTAGCTCCCGAAGCGCTCGGTGCTGACGGTTTGGACATTTTCACAGAGCGCCGTGCTGTGACGGCCTGCGGCGCAGATCGGAACGTGGGTCGGAAGATATTTTTTATAGGCAGAAGTCAGAAAGACGACTTCGATGTTGGTGGAATGGGCGTTATTTTTATCGTTGGAGACGATGATGCCGGGACGCATTTTATCCTGCTCGGATGCGACGGCGTCCAGCGGGCGGTCGATGAAGAAAATATCTCCGCGTTTGATGGGGGGTTCCTCCTTTCGGGCTTTCATATGTAAGCGGCGGGGCATCCTTCGGCGTGACGTCTGGCTTTGGGACTCCCGCCGCGCGGGTCACTTGACGGATCGCTTGAGGTCGGACGCCGGGGTGAACTTGACCGCAAATTTTGCGGGGACGTCCATCATATCGCCGGACTGGGGATTGCGGGCGGTGCGGGGTGCGCGGTAGGCCGCCTGGAATTTGCCGAAGCCGGGGACGTAGACGTCCTCATGCGAGATGAGCGTTTCCTTGATGGCTTCAAAGACGGCGTCGATGGCCTCCTCCGCGGCGCATTTCGGCATGTTGGTCCTTGCCGCGACGGCGGAGATGAGCTCCTTCTTGGTCATGGGGGTTCCTCCTTTCTTTTGTTTGTGGTGGGCCGCCCCGGAGTCGAACCGGGATGGCACCGCTTATGAGGCGGTTTCTCTGGCCTATGAGATAGCGGCCCGATGAAAATTGCCGGTTTTACGCACCGGCAGGAGGGAGCTGCGCACGCTCCACAGCGGCCATTGGATGTTCGCCATGGCTGACGGGCGGATGCCTCTACATGGGAGCCTGCAAGCCGCCGACAGGCATCCCAAGGCTGATTTTCAGGTTTGTCCCGGATGATCAGCAACCGCTTTCCGACCTTCGGAGGGAAGTCATTCCGAGGGGCGGGCTGGAGTGGCGTCAGTCCAGCACTCAAGACGGATTCATCCGGTTCGACCACTAGTGAGTCTTTCCCGGCAAGCTGAACGGGGTGGGATGCAGAATCCCGCGCCGTTCTGCGAAGGCCTTATCCGTCCGGCCTTTACGATTTTCCGCGCTCCTTACAAACCCGTGCCTGTTGGGATTTCCGACTTGCGCAAGCCTTATCAAAATCAGGAGCGTGGATGGTGCGGCTTGGCAGAATCGAACTGCCTCGGGTCAGTTGCTCGTCGCTGCCCTTTACCAAATGCCGCGTGTTGCCACACTGACGCAGTGGCCGCGGAGGGTTAACTTTATTTGTAGAAAGCGACACGACTCCCACAAAAGGGCGCTTTGGCGGAGAAGGCGAGGACTTGAACCTCGCACGCCTGTTTTTGCTCCGGTCAGGTTACAGGCTAACTGACCGAGCGTTGAGACATTCCCGTTCTGCCACTTCTCCATATGTGTGGGATGTTTTGCACCATGCCCGGCGGGAGTCGGACCCGACCAGTTGAGGACTCGGACCTCGCCGCACATCCCCGGAGCGCCGCGCCCCGCCGATCGGCTATGATTTTTTACACCTGTGGACAATTTCTGCGTATGCCGCCGAGCCGGAAAGCAGGTCTTTCATCGCGGAGCGGTGCAGATTTTCGGCGTCCTTTGTTACCTCTTTTATGAGGGCGATCTTCTGCGCATCGGATTGCGCTGACAGGCGCTGCGCTTCGGTTTTCTTTGCAAACTTACCATATCTAAGCACGTCTCTGATTCTGAGAAATGTAACCGCGACACGCGTGCCGTCCGCTTTATAAAAGAGAATATATTCTTTGACATCCCATTTTTCGGGAGCGACGTAGAAGAACGCCAGAAATTCATCAAATGTCAGATGGATATGCCCATCATCCGCCTCTCCGCGTACTCCTGTATTCACTTTGCTCTCCCAAAATAAAATAAACGGAAGGGTCAAGAAAAGAATCAAGCCGAGCAGAGCTGATACAGTTTCTTTGTTCATAATTCCTCCATGCTTTTGGACAACGATCCTCTCCTGCGCTGCCTGTCCTTTTACCCGACGCCTGGACGCAGTTTTTATTGCCGGCATATCGTATGAAAAATGTTTTCTGCCCGTGATGTTTGCCGGCTGCTTTCTGTTGGTCCGCGTCGCCACGCCGCTTCCATATTCCCTTGCACGCCTCAAATTTCAGCCGCAGACGCAGGAGAGGGTCGCCACGGGACTTTTCAGCCATACGCCGGTGCAGCGGTCGCGCCCGTTTTTTCATTATTTGGATGGCATTCAAATAGACGCCATGCCGTACTTGCACCTACGGACAGGCGAGCGCAGGGAAACGGATATGCCTTACCGTTTCTTTGGGAATCCACAGTCCTTCGAGCTGCGCAGGGCCCGCATGGAGCAGCATACGAGAGTTGAACTCGCATCCTCAGTTTGGAAGACTGATGTGTTGCCGTTACACCAATGCTGCATAGGACGCGCCGGAGAAAGGATGGAAGACCGGCGCGGCTCGTCTTTCCGAGCGGTCATCACGGAAGGTAAGCGGGGCGCCTGCACTGCCCGGGCATCGGCCTGCCGGTGACGGCTGCCGGCCCCGCGTGGTGCTCCCCGGTTTTACACGGCTGCGGGAGCGTTCTTGACCGAAACCCAGAGCCGGGCTTCCCAGCCCGGAGCGCCGGAGGCTTCCGGCGAGCGCCTGCGCTTACGTGGGTGGACGCTTTTCTTTAGAGAGAAGAGATACACTATGCCGCTGCGCGCTATGTCCGGACGCGCAGCATGGGGATGGGATTCGGATTTGAACCGAAGTTATTGGGTGATAAAGCCCAAATACGCACCTGCTCCCATCGTGGGCCGGGCAGATGCCCGGACTTTGGCGTATTGCCGAGTGCCTAGTAAGGATTCAGAGCCTCAATCTTACATTCTTCATCAGTTAACGAAATACTCCTGACTATTTCAATCGCGCGATCGGCAGGGAATCTCTCCTTATATTTCACACGGTTCTTGCAATCTTCAGCTTCAGCCTTCAGAAAAGCGAGGATTGCATCTTCAAGAATGATGTATGTGATCATTTATGATTGATCTCCTCATTTTTTATGCCATCGCCGGATTCTGGATCGGCGGCAGGAGAGCGGCGAAAAAACTGTCGCCGCGTGCCTCCAGACGTTTGATATTCCGCTGGGCCTGCCGGTCTTTTTCCTCTTGCAGAGCCTGGGTCATTTTGCGGGATCTTCGGCTTTGCAGTTTGCCGGAATAAATTTGTGTTGTCTGCATGGACTCATGGCCGAGCTTGGCCTGAAGCTCCTCCAGCGGCATGCCGCTGTTGAGGTCGATGCGCGCGCCGACATGGCGCAGATCGTGCGAACGGATGTTATCAACGCCGGTGACCGCTTTTACATGGCAGCGGATGAGCTCCGACAGCCACTGGCTGGAGCCGGCGTGCCAGGCGGCGCCGCGTTTGCTGCCAGCGGAATAGGAATTTTCGGCGGTGGTGCCGAACAGTGGGGCGGTCTGCGCGGCTGCCTGAGGGCGGATGCCGCTTTGCAGATAGAGCCGCATGGCCGTTTGGGCAATGATGGGGAAATCCACGACGCGGTATTTATCGCCTTTGCCGTGCTCAACGACCAGCTCGCCATCTTCCCAGTGCAGGTCGGCGGGGGTGAGGCTGCGCAGCTCGGAATTACGGATCTCCGTTGTGAGCAGCAGAATGACGATGGCGTAATTGCGCGCCCAAAATTCGGGGCGCTTGAGGCCCTTGGGTGGGGAGTTGCGCCAGAGGAGGATGACCTGATCGTCGGTGAGCAGCTGCTCATAGGGACGCTTTTGGGCGCGTTTGGTATCCGGCATGAGGAGCTTTGCGACAGGGTTGCGGCTATACCAGCGATTTTCGCCCAGAGCCTCAGAAGATGCGAAATTATAGAACGCGGAGAGGATGGTGAGATACTGCTTGATGGTGGAGGATTTTTTGCCGCTGCGGACGAGCTCGTCACGCCACGCCTGGATCTCCACATAGCCCTCTTCGTGGTCCCAGAGGCCGTTTTCCAGAAGGAAAGCGGAAAAGTTTTTGAAAACGCTGTCTGCGTTGGAAATGGTCTGCTCTGCGCGCTCGGTGGCGCGGAGGTTATTTTCGTAGGCAGCAATTGCGGATTCGAACCGCTTTTGGGCGGCAATGGGACGGGCCATAGCGCGTACCTCCTTACAATTTCAGTTTAGCACAGGGGCAAAGCGGGTTTCTTTACCCTGGGTATTTTTATTTCTGCGGGAATTTTGGGCTTGTACCGCTCTTAGCGATTGAATTTTTTCATGTTGAGCATTTCGTTGTTGAACTCTTGAGGTCAGCTGCGGCAGATTCTACGTCGGTATTTGGAATTATCACGAAATGGCCCGTTTTGAAAGGTTTATTTTCGAGCGGAGGAAGCGTTTCCCCAGAGCTTTTCGGTAGAAATTGCGAAAAAATGTGCCTTATATCATCCGAGGTGAAGGAATCTTTTACACCGTATTTTTCGGAAAGAACACTCCGAATGTAGAGCAGAGCTGCGCGATCGTCTGTTTGGGCCATGTCAGCCATAATTTTTGCGGCACGTAAGTATGCAGACAGTTCAAAATCCGGGATGCCGCGGCGGCGATACTTTTTGCGGATTTTCTCGATTTCCTTTTCCATATCGAACATCTCATCAGCCCTCCGTTTTCAGGCGGACGGGGAGGACCATGTAGGAATAGGTCTGACTGCCGTCGATGGGATTCAGGATGATGGGGCTTTGGGGGCGGGAGCATTCCAGGCGGACCTCGGAATCCGGCACGGCGCGCAGCGCGTCCAGCAGATATTTGCAGTTGAAGCCGATCTCGAGGTCCCCGCCGTCGCCCGCCACGGGGCACACGTCGTGCGCTTCGCCGATGGTGGAGGTGGTGCGGAAATCGAGCTCATTGTCGCCCATGATGCAGCGCACCGGGCTTTTGAGCTTTTCGGAGATGATGAGCCCCACGCGCTCGATGGAGTCGGTGATGCGCGCCACATTCGCCGTCACGCGGATGGGGTTGTCCTGCGGCAGGACCTTGCGCCAGTCAAGGAAGTCGCCGTCGAGAATGCGGCAGACGAGCGTGGCGTCGCCCATTTTGAACAGGATGTGCTTGGAGCCGAGGTAGATGACGGCGTCGTCCGCGTCGTCGGTCAGGATCTTTTCGCACTCCTTGAGCGCGGGCGACGGCGCGACAAATTTGAGCTTCCGCTGCAGCCCCTCCTTCGGGAAGTAGCGCCGCAGCGCCAGCCGGTAGCCGTCCACCGCCACCACGGTGACCGAATCGTCCTCGATCTCAAACATGCAGCCCGTGTGCACCGGCCGGGCAAAATTGTCGCTCACGGCAAAGATGGTGCCGGAGATCATCTCGCGCAGCTCCTGCTGCGGGATGCGGATGCCCTTGTCGGACTCCACGTCGGGCAGCTCCGGGTAGTCGTCGGCAGACGTTGCCGTGATGGTGAACGACGAAATACCGCCGCGGATGGAGACCTTGTAGTTCTCATCCACCTGCACGCTCACGGTGTCATCCGGCAGCTTGCGGATGATGTCGAAAAACAGCCGTGCCGGCATGATGCATGCGCCGGGCTCGGTGATGACGGCATCCAGCCCCACGGTGATGCCCGTCTCCAGATTGTAGCCCGTGAGGAAGGCGCGCGTTCCGGCGGCGCGGAACAGGATGCCTTCGATGGCCGGGATGCTGCTTTTGACGCCCACGACACGGCTGACCGTGCCGACTGCGGCGGTGAGTTTTCGCTTTTCAAGTTTCAGTTTCATATGTTTCCTCCATTTTTTCTGTGCCATGCGCCGTGTTTCGATGCCGTGCTATGCCTTTGCTGTGCGAAGCGATTCCGTGCTATTCCTTTGCACTGCTTAGCTACGCGGAACAATTCAATGCCGTTGCCGTGCATGGCAATGCTATGCTCTGCCATCGCTCCACTCAGCAGATCAACGCTTTTCCTCTGCTGCGCTATGCAGTTCTTGGCTGATCCATGCAATTCGATGCCGTTGCAACGCAATTCTCCGCTTTGCCTTTGCTTTTCAGCGCCAAGCTCTTCATTGCTTTGCCGCTGCCGTGCGCTGCCTCGCTCTTCTTCGCTATGCCATTGCCTCGCATTTCGATGCGCTGCGATACTCTGCAATGCCATTGCTATGCCAAACGTAGCAAAGCTAAGCCGCTGCTTTTAGTTTTCCGGGACCTCAAAGTTGCCAGTGTACTCATTATTTCCGCCAATCACATGACCTTCGTCATCCACAATGTCGTAGACCATTCTTCCCTTTCCGGAGTTGCGCCACTGGCCGATGCCGCGCAGGCGGCCGTAGTCCAGCCACTCCAGAACGGCCTCCTTGTGTGCCTTTTCGTCAAAGAACGTGATCTCAAATTCGGCCGAGCTTCCGGCCGGAATTTCCTCGGACAATGCGAGGGAGACACGCTCGCCCTGGGGTGTCTGGGCACGAAGCGGGCGCTGGCATTCGCCGATCTCGCCGCTGAGCTGGATGGGGATGCAGCGAGGCTCCACGAAGATCAGGCCGTCGATGATCTTCTTGTAGGCCTTGATGGCGCTGCTTTTCGTAGTCTTGACGCGGTTCAGCATACCACAGGCGTCCTTGAAGAACCCCTTGATTTGGTAATCGTACAGAACCGGCTGGCCGTTTACGCGGGGGAACACGGTCATGCCCTTTTCGGCGACGGCATCTGCGCCGATGGCGGCGATCTCATCTTTGACGGTGGCGGCATCCGGCGCTTTCGATGCGATGAAGTCGCGCGCCACGTTTTCATTACTCGGCCACGTGCCAAGCAGAGGCTCGGTGAATGTAACTCTTACTTTCATAAATTCTGATCCCTTTCTGATGTTTAAGTTCTTGTTTGGATACGGGTGGCGGTCAGGCGAGGATGGGGAGCGCGACAGACAGGGCGTACCAGACGGCCACTGTGGCGGCGCAGGAGGCGACGGCTGCGGCGATGACCCATTTGACCAGCTCGCGCTTGCGGCGCGCCTGCGCCCGTCTGGCGGCTCTGGCGCGGACATCGTCGTGATGGCGGTTGACGATGGATTCAAAGACATTTTCGGGGCCTGCGGCGGGCAGGCAGGCGATGGCGGATCGGTTGGACATTTTTCATTTCTCCTTTTCGTTTTCAGACTCGGTTTTCGGTTTTGGCTGCGGAGGATCGAACATCTTCCGCAGGATGGCGAGCGTCTGCTCGGGGATGAGGGGTGCTTCCATGGTGAACTCCTTCTGTTTTTATATCCGCATGGATATTCGGTTTGTCCCGCCGGAATGGGAAATTTTATTTGCAGGGCCTGTCCATCACGGCCAGGATGCCGCGCGCGGTCAGGATGTTATGGATGAGCAGGCGGCCTTTTTGCGACCACTGCGTGCAGACCTTGCTGTCAGGCCGACCGTCGGAGCGGGTAAACTGGATCGTTTTCGATTTTGTGTAGCCCTGCCCCATGTGCTTTCCGAGGTGATCCTTCTGTTTCCAGCATAACAGGCGGCGAAAGGGGGTTTTTTTACAGGTTTTACGCCGAAAAATTACGATGCTACGGCGATAGTGGTAGTCAGCTCCAGCTCCATTTCTACGCCGTTTTCGCGCGACTTGACGCTAAACGCCCGGACGCGGTAGTTTCCGATGGCGTCCAGAATGAGCGGGTTGAAAAGATCGGTCGGATACTTGCCGCCGTCATAGCCGATGGTCCAATTGGTCACATTTTCGGAAGCGTCGAACAGATTTTTGATGGTCATTATCAGATTCCTCCTACTGTTTTCTATTTAGCCCGCGAAGTTCAATCTCAGCGGGGAGCATTTCAGCGATTTTTTGCGGTGGCGGCAGGTTCTTCTGTCGGCGAGCTGTGTTGTAGATTCTGAGCAGCCGAATCTCGGATTGCGATAGGTCTGCAAAGTATTTGACAGGCTGTCCAGGCGGTGCGAGCCTGTCCTGCTCGGCGTTGAAGTTGGCAATGAACTGTTCCTCGGATTCTTCATCGGTCGGCAGCGGCGCATCTCCGTTTTCTGTGGGGATGGAGTTTGTAAACAGGCGTGGAATCGGTAGAACGTCCGGGGCGCTCGGTTCTTCCCATTGGGTTTCCTCTGGACTCTTTCCTTTTCCTTTTTCCACTACAGCACTTACATTCACAGGAACAGGTTTATTACCATTACCTTTCACAGGAACATTCCCACTTACATCTACACTTACATTCGCAGGTACTGGTACACTTACATTTACTTTATTGGCATTTTTAGCATTACACGCGTTATGCTCAATCTGCTCAAGCATGCCAGAGCATGGTTCTTTATGCTCCTGCATGCTCAAGCATGCGCTAGCAGTCGCGTCCATGAGTTTTTGCAACTCTTCGACTGTTGTGCCGTGTTCGTCGGCGAACTTCTTCCAACGGGCATTTGCGGCATTTCTGGCGCGGGTCTGGCGTTTTTCCCGTTCTCGCTCCCACTTTTCTGTGCAGCGGTCGATGCCCTGGCGCATATGTCGGAACACAATATCTTCCAGCGGGGTGAAGTCGGCTGGAATTTCGCCGGTGTTGGCGTAGATGTAAATTGCCTGAATGACCGCGCCGGCACTTTCTTTTGAGAGAGCGAGAATATCGTCAATTCCGTCATGGTAAAGCAGGAACGCTTTCTTTTCTTCTTCCATGTGATTCCTCCTGAAAAGGGTATAAAAATCCCGCCGAAGCCTTGACTTCCGCGGGCAATCCGTGTATAAATAGATACAGATATTGCGCGCTTTGTCGTGTGATTTTCGACCGTATCGTCGCGTTGTGTTCCGCCAAGATCAGCAACGCGGCGATATTTTTATTTCCCAGAGCTGAGTCTAAAGTATTCGAGGACTGCATAGCGGACGTATCCGCTGACAGTCATGCCCCGTTCTTGAGCTTCTTTTTTGATCTTACTCAGAACTTCGGGGGTGAAGAACACGTTAATGCGCTCTGTGTTGTCTTTGGGCCTCGGCATTTGCTGCCCTCCTTTCATGGAATATTATATCACCATTTTATCAACCTGTCAACACCTTTAGGCGGAAATAAAGGTGCTATTTAACGGCGCTTTTTTAGATGTTTGTCGTTCCTTTTACATTGCGGATACGCGGGCTGAGACAAGCATGGCCGCGCGGCGCTGGACGAGGGCGGAGAAGATCTCGCGGAGCTTCGGGTCCTGCGAGACAATGGCGAGCTTGCTGACGGCCTGACACTCGGCAGATTTTGCGCCGCCGCGCTTCATGCGTTCGCGCAGGCGTTTGCGGCGGGTCTCCAGGTTGACGTGGGCGGTTTCCTCCAGCTCCTTGTAGAGCTGGCCGGTGAAGGTCTGGAAATTGAGCTGGTGCTCCACGCAGAGCTGGCGGATCTTTTTACACATGGCGTCCTGCCAGTGATCGCGCGGGGCGGTGGGGACGGCGAGCTCCGAAAATGCCGAGTGCATGGCGGTGCGCATTTCGGTCTGGCCCGTTTCGAGCGCCTGGATGCGCTGCTCCTGTTCGACCATAAGCTGCGCCTGCGCAAGAAGCTGCTCGGCGGGGGTCAGGGGCGTTTTTAATTTATGCTGCATCTTTTCAAACGCCGTGACGTAGGCGGCGGTGAAGAGAACACCCTTCTCGCCGGTCATTTTGTTGGCTACCATATCGCAGCCCTTTTTGGTGATGAGGTAGCACGGGAGTGTGCGCCCGATGCTGTCTTTGTAGGTGGATTCAATGAAGAAGTCATTGAGCGCAAAATTGCGCTCAATAGGGGCGCTCAGAACTTCTGCGTAATTTCGGATGTCGCGCAACAGCTCTTTATGCTGCTTGCCGACCATTTCCGCGACTTCGCGGCTGTCAACGACTTCGATACCGTCGTGCTGGATGACCTGTAAATGATTCATAAACTCTCTCCTTTTTGTTTAGGCTAAAAATGGGTATAAAAATCCCCGTGAAAAGTGATTGACTTTCACACGGGTTCCGTCTTATAATAGATTAGACAGAGCCCTTGTGGCTTTGGGCGATAGGGTAGGACGTGCAAACTTTGGTCGGTGAGGACGTTCTACTCTATTTCTTTATTCTGGCGTACTTCTCGCGGATCAGGTCGCGGACGACTTCTGAGCGCCCCGCATTTTCCCGTTTGCAGCATTCGTCGAGCTGCTGGATGGTTTCAACATCCATGCGGACGCGAAGCATATAGTCTTTTGAGGTTCCGTCGAGCTTTGAGCCGTTCTTTTTTGCAACGATTTTCATCACCTCCGTTTGTTGCTACAAAGAGTATAGCAGAATGTAGCAACAAAGTCAATACATTTCAGCGTTTTCGGAGAAAGTTTTTTCATGTTTATATCTACGCAAAATATGTGATTTGTCCCGGAATGCTTAATATTTACTGTATTTCCACGATAGCACACACGTTCTGTCGAAACGCGCTGCATTCAGTCGGAAATTACATATAGCGTATAAAAAGAAAGCCGCCCGGTGGGCGGCTTTTTTAGGCCATTTTTACGATGGACTGCTCCGCTTCGTGCAGGATACGGCGGATGCTGTTTGAAAATTCCGGCAGTCTGTGCTCTTTGTATTTTCGCTTAAAATCCATGATCGTTATGCCGGTCAGTTCGTCAGTGTCTATATCTTTCAGATAGATGACATTCCCATCGGAATCGTCACCATACGAATTGCTCCTGTCGCCCAAAGCAATATATAAGACGTCAAATTTCGGGTCGTAGTCAAATCCGGATTTCATCTTCTGCAACATATATCGCTTCGCCTCCTCCTGCGCCGCTTGTTTTGCTGTTATTAGGGTATGCGGTGATGACCTCTCCAGAGCCTCCGCATATCGTGGCGATCACGTGCGTATATTTTATCTTCGGATAATATGTAGCAATTTTTGATTCTTTTGTGTAAATCCTCCGATCATCAAGCGGCGGATTTGTATCGTGACTCGGATAGATAACATCTGGATCTTGGATCGTTTCTACAATGGCATCAATGTTTTCTGCCATAATTTCATGGTTCAGCGCAACGTGATTATCCCACTGGTCTTTGGTGCAATATATCCTAATTCCACACCGATCCGTGGCTTCAAAAATATTTGGCATCAGTCCACCTGCTCACCGAAAACCTGATTCATCGTGTCTCGGATGGATTTTGCCATTTGTTCATTGACGATTATGGATGAAACGGTCTCGTCCCTGTACTCTGAAACAGCGCCATCTTCTCCGATGACCGGGTACTTATGCTTAAACGTAAAAATCAGTTCGCTTTTCTGCTCGTTGGCAGTAATGGTAAGCGAATTCGAGTAGACGGGCATGCACATATCTCTATGATCTCCTTTTTGATTCAAAATATATTCCCAACTGCATTATACTTTCTAAATTCGTCGATTTCAAGGCAATTCCGTGTTTTTGCGCCGGATGCCGCCCGGGTGGGCGGCTTTTTTATATGTCTAAAAGGCTGTCTTTCCTTTTCTGGTATTCCTCTTCGGAGATCGCGCCCTGTTCCTTCAGCAGGAATAGCTGCCGCACCTGATCGTATGAATTCCGCGAGGCTTCCTCGATCTCCGGGCTTTTACTCCGGCCCTCTGCTTCTGGCCGGGGCGCGTTTGCTTTGATATAATCCAGAATCGACAGGGCCTGTCTGGCTATCTCGATGGTGGTGCGGTAGAGGCTCGAATTTGTGTACACTTCACCGGAGATAAATCGCATGGTGTGCCTTGGCGATTTTGGATCGTTGACAGACAATTCGATCCGAAGATCGGAGCATGTTTTTGCAGAGCTTGCAGAGGACGCCGCAGCAACTGCGCCGACCGTTCCGAACAGAAGTCCCGCTCCAAGAACAGCGGCTCCGTTCCCAGACGTTTGCCCATCTTGTATCAGGCTGTAGTTCAGAAGATCTGAAAAGGAATACAGGATATATGAGTCTGTGCCGGGATATGAAAGCAAAAAGGTTTTGTGCTGCGCATCAAACGAAAAACAAAATGCGCCGTTGGGCGGAACGATCGTCTGACTGGGCGAAAATCCTTCTTGCTGCGCTTTGACGAAAATCGAATTTAATCCATTTCGTTTCGCTTCCATGCGCTTTTTCCTGTCAGCCTGATCGGCAAAATGAACGATCAGCCATGTAAGAAGCCCGATTGCAGACATTACCAGAAAAAGTTGAATGATTTCCATGCTTTTCATTATTCTTCTCCAATTTCTGAGAATTCACAGGCCGAGGAGGGACTGTTTTTTCTTTTGGAACTCCTGGTCGGTGATGATGCCTTTTTCCTTGAGGGCGTGGAGCTTTTCGATTTGGGCGTAGATGTCCGGCTCGGAGGATTCCGACGGCTGCGGGGATTCGAGTTTGGGCGGCTGGGGGTCGGGCTGCTGGGGCGGGGCGGCGTTGGCTTTTATGTATGCGAGTTCGGCGGTGATGTTTTTCGCCCGCTCTGCGGCCCGCTTGTATTCCGGAGAATCGCACGGCGTTTCGTCGGTGATGAGGGGGAGCGGCTGGCGGATCTTGACCGTGTCATTGAGCACGAGGTCAACGGAAAGCTGATTGCAGGTCTTTTTTACTTCCCGGCTGCCGGCAGAGGCGGCGATGGCTCCGACGGCGCCGAACAGAAGTCCGGCGCCGAGCGCGGCGCCTGTATCCCCGGAGACGATGGAATTTCCGTTTTCGTACACATCCCAGGCGATGAGGTCGGAAAACCGGTAGATATTCGGCGTGTCGGTCCCGCCGAAGCAGAGCACGAACTGTTTGGATGCTTTATCGACCGAAAACGACCAGCCGAAGCCGGGACCGGTGATGGTGCTGCCGATCTTTACGCCGGATTCGGCGGCTTTTTGGGCGGCGGCGTTCAGATGTTTCTGATTTGTTTGACGCATCAGCGCGACTTCCTGCGCCGCCTTTTTGCGCGCCTTTTCCGAATCGGAAACGTAAAAATACAGGCAAATTCCGATGACTAATAGAATAATCAAAAGTACCATTGCTGCAGCTCCTGTTCAGATTTTTATGACGGCGGCTTTATAGAGGAGTTTTTCGCCGTTGTGGGTGACGTATTCGCGATTTTGCGAGAGGATTTGCTTACCGTAGGTTTCGATGGGGGAGATGTCGAAGGGGTCACAGTAGGCTTCCAGCGCGGCGAGGTCTCCCTTTTGGAGCGGGAGACCAGTTTTTGCGCTCAGAAATTCGCCGGATGCTGTGATGGCGTATTCTCCGGGCTTATAAAAGCTCATAGGCAGTTTTTCTCCTGACCGTTCTGTTCTGCTGTTATCATAACACAAATCATACGAGAATGACAAGCGTTTGTGCGGATCTTCGGCGGGGAGCGTCCGGGGGCCTGGGGCCCCCTGACGGTTCTGTTCAGATGTTGGGTGTTCAGGTGGCGGGGCGGCAGACGGACCCTTCATATCCGAAGGCGACGACCAGCCACCAGGTATTTCCGACTGTTCCGATCCCATACGGGCGCAGATGGGGTGTTCTGCGGAAACGCTCTCCGGTCGCAGTGTTCAGAATGGTGACGCGCTTTTTTGTGGATTTCAGGATCTTGTAGGTCGTTTCCACGGCGCGCCAGTCCTGCCGGAGCGGGAGGGTGAATGTTTCGCCCTTTCGGAAGGGATGAAATTGCTTTGGAAAATGCGTGCAGTTTGTGATCTCCAGAATGTCGGTATACGGCGCGGAGAAGCAGTAGCCGGACGGGTGGCGGCAGAAAATTTCTTGGTCGATGTTCCGCAGAACCTCGGCATATCCAAAGCGGGCGAGTTTGACGATGACGCCGGGAAGGATGAATTCAGGGCCGCCGGGAGGACGCCTGTTCTTTCTTCCGGAATAATATAACTCCAGTTTTCCGGTTTTGGGGTTGATGCTGTAGGATACCATATTGACCTCCAATCGTTTTGACGGTGGGTGGATGGTGGGTGTTCAGGTGGCAGGGCGGAAGATCGTTCCGTCGTAGCTGGATGTGATGGACAGACACCATACGTCGCCGTTTACGGACGGGCGTTTTTTCGGTGTTCTGCGAATGCTCTCGCCGGTCGCCGTGTTCTGGATCGCAACGCTTTTTTCTGTTGATTTTACGATCCTCCAGGTATCCTTGACGCGGCGGTTATCGCGCACGCCGGACACATCGAAGGTCTCGCCGAGCTTGAACGGGTGCTGCTCCGGCGCTTTCTGTTCTGCGCTGACGATCTCCAGAATTTCGGCGTAAGCGGCAGTCAGGCAGAAGCCGGACGGGGTGCGGTAGGTGATGTTTTTGGGGCCAGCTCCTAATACCTCGACCGCGCCATAACGGGCGAGCTTGACCGTATAGCCAGCTTTTATATTTTCACGCGAAAACTGGACGCCGCCGAGCTGGTCGATGCAGGACTGATAGTAGCACTGACGGGAAATTTCAGATTCCAGACGCTCTTCGGCGTCCTCGATCCAACGCTCCACCTGCTGCTGTTCATACGGCTCGCCGCTGAAGCGTTTGACAGTCTCGCCGCTGTTCAGGCGGCCCAGAAGGGAGCGGTAGGCGGTCAGGTTTTTCTGGATGGCGCGGATGTTCTTTTCGGCGTCCTTGACGCGGCGGTCGCAGAAGCCTTTGTCCTTTTCGTGCGCCCGGTCGGCTGTTCTGCGGGGAAGCTCGGCGCGCTGGGCGTAGAACAGGTTTTTATCGAAGCACTGGTAGCTGCGCGGCTGTTCCCACGCCGTTTCCGGCCAGCCGGAGAACACGGCCAGCGGGCGCGTGCCGTAGGTGCGGATGCGGTAGACTTGGCGGCCGCCGCGTTTTTTGAAGTAGATGGTGAGCGCGTTTTCATACTGCGCATACGGGGCGATCTCCGCCTTTACGGCGGTGACGGGCAGGTGGTAGACGCCGCCAAAGTCGGTTTCTGCGACGAGGGTCAGGCGCGGATTTTTGGATGCTGCCGCGCTGTTCACGGCGGCGGCGATGGTCTGGAAAATTTCAAGCTGTGTCATGTTCTGGTCCTCCTTACTGGATGTCCTGTTCGACGATCTGCCACGCGTAGATGGTGGCGGGCTCGAAGTATCCATGCTCGTCGTGGCCGAGCTGGATGTCTGTGGGATCGTCCCAGGTCATGTCGTCCTCCCAAAAATCGTCACCGTATTCCTCGCGGACCTTGGCGGCGGCGGCGGCCACGATCGTTTCGCGTGCCTTGTCGGCGTTCTGGAAAACGCCCAGAATTTCGGCCCCGTCACTGTCGGGGGTGCTCCAGCGGTAGAGTGCAGCGTATACGGTCATTTTTGTTCCTCCTGTTCAGATGTAGTACCATACAATGAATTTGTGTTCTGTTCCGTCTGTAGATGTCCAGGGCGTCATGTGCACCTTGCGGCGCTGCTTGCGGCGGGCGGCGACGAATGCCGCAGCCTGCTGTTCGGTGTCGAAAAATTCAAAGGTTTTGCGGTGTTGATTCCGTTTCATGCTTTTTCCTCCTGCGTGATGCGCAGATCGTGGATCAGGTCTTGCAGCTCGTGCAGCTTTTCAATCTGCGCGTTCGTCATGTTCTTGTTGTGGAATTTGAAATAGTCGAAAATTTCGTCGATGCTGCGGATGATCTTACTGTATGACATATGCGGTTCCTCCTGTTCAGGCTGCGGCGGATTCGGGAAAATCGGCGCGGATGCGGGCGCGGCAGTATTTGCGCATGGCGGCCAGGGACATGATCTGCTCGCGCCAGCTGTTGGCGGCGTCGTAGATGCGGACGCGGACGGTTTCGGATTCGATGTCCGCAAATTCGCGGTAGATGACGGCCGCGGTGGCGTCGGAAAAGTACAGCTTCAGCGAGCCGGTGGAATCGCCGGAAAAGATACGCAGGGCGTTTTTCAGGCAGCGCTCGGCCTCCTCGGCAGAATTTGCGTAGGCGCTCTGTTCGGCGTAATCCATGGTGCCGAAAATCGTGCGGGCGGTGAAGTTGGCTTCGAATTTCACGGTAGTTCCTCCTTAAAGAATGTACTCGATGAGCGAGTCGGCGTTGAAAATGACGAACAGGATGACGGCGGCGGTGATGGTGCGCAGGGCGTTTTTCAGATTTTTCATGGTGGGGTCCTCCGGCTTTTGTGTTTTCTTTTCCATTTATAGTTCTGCGGGGTTTTTGGATTTGTCCCGCTGCCGCGTCAAAAATCGGTGCAGGCGATGATCCGGCAGCCGCCCTGCTCGATGTCGGACGCAAGATCCTGCACCGTGTAGACGCCGGAAAAGCCGCCGATGCTATCGCAGTTTGTGTACAGCTCGTCAAAGCTGTTCCAGTCGGCGACGGAGCGCAGCCAGTGCATGGCGATCTGTTCGCGTTTTTCCGCGTTTGCTTCGTTCCAGTCAGGCGCGTCACTGGGGTAGTTTTCCTCCCTGCCGTCCTGCCACATAAAGCAGGCGCGCCCGTCCTCATTGGTGGCGGCTGTGATCCAGCCGCCGTTTGTCTCCAGAAAATACAGTTTGCTCATTTTGCATCCTCCGTTCTGTTCGGTTTCTATTTGTATTTCTGCGCAGTTTTTCGGTTTGTCCCGCTGTTCGGAAAATTTTTTCTCATTTCCAGTGTAGCAGGCGGGAAAAGCGAATTTTTTTACAGGATAACGTTTCGGTGGGCTGTTCAGGCTGGTTTGGCGTGGGGGGCCGACGGGTTTATTTTGGCGGCAGATGCTGCGTTCTCTGTTCAGGCGGGTCACATTGCCGCGCGGTAGCGGGTGCGGAAGGCGTCGATGCGGCGCTGGACGGCGGATTTGCTCATGTTCAGCACGGCGGCGATCTGCCGGACGCTCAAGCCCTCGGCGAGCGCCTGCATGATCCGCAGGTCGGTGCCGTCTTTGGCGCTGGCGTCGATGGCGGCGCGCAAAAACATAAACTGTTCAGGCGATCCAAGCGGGGCGGCGGTGACGCTCGGCAGGATGTCCAGCATATCCTGCCCGCGCGTCGCTCCCCGGTTGGGGTCATCGGTTGGGTCACAGATGTTGGCGGTGTGGCGGCGTTCGGCGCGGGCGATGGTGCGGGCGGCCTGGGCGCATGCAGAAAACAGGACGGCGGCGAGGGGGCGCGGCTGTTCGGCGGTGTCGTTGCGGTCGAGGGCGGGCGCGATACGGGGCCACGCTTCCGCGGCGACGGTCTGCGCGTCGTCAGGTGTTACGATCCATGCGGTATCCGCGGATCGTCCGAGGGATTCAGATCGGCGGCGGACGGTCCAGGTCATGCGCAAAAGCGCGGTGTTCTGTTCGGTGCCGTTCATCGCCTGCCAGTCGCGGCGGGCTGTTCTGGCGGTGGCGGCGTCCGCGTGGGCAGCACGCAGGCAGAGGGCGAACTGTGCGCGGCTGCGCGTTTCGGGGTAGTCGGTGACGGTCTGGCGGTACAGCGCCCAGGCGCGGCGCATGATGTCGGATTTTGTCATGGTGGTGGTCCTCCTCGGTGTGATTTTATGGGGCTGCGCCGCTTTGGCCGGTGCGGCGCGGCGAGGGTGTCCGGGTGGGGGCTGTTCAGTCCGCCAAATATGCGCGGGGGTCAGCTGCGACGGCCTTTATAGCGCGGTTTACTGCGGCTTTGCGGTATCGGCGGTCGGTGTCGCTGCCCCAGCGGTGATTTTCATAGTGGTTGTTGATCCGTTCGATGTGGTCAAAATTCAGGCGGTTTCGCTCCATGCAGGCGCGAGCCATTGCCGGTGACCACTCGCCGAAGGTGTCGAGCGCGCGCCGCTCGTCGTCGTTGATGTGCAGGATGGGCAGGCGGCGCGCCTGCTGTTCGGTGGTGGCGTTCATGCTCTCACCTCCCCTGCGACAGTGAATTCTCCGGCCCATGCGTTGATCGGTAGATTCTGCATTGTGTGTTCTCCTTTCAGATTTTGCGGTAGATGCAGCCGGTCCAGCATTGCCGTGTAAGGCCGTCGCAGGTCGCGCCGTGCATCTTACAGTCGACGCAGATGGGGTTGAGCGGGAGCCAGGCGACGTAGTTGATATAGTCGCAGATTTTCGGGCTGTACGCATTCGCACGGACGTAATCGCAGAGTGCGCGCTTGACGTCGGCGTCCGTGCCGTAGTCCATCGCCGCCGTGATCGGGTCGGCGATGTCGGGCCAGGTGTCGCGGTAGCAGGTTACTGCGCGGTAAAATTCAGCGGGGTCGTAGGGCTTGCCGTCCTTGCGGTCCAGGATCAAGTCGATAATCATTGCAGCCGCCCCCCCTTAGATGATGTACAGCGTGCCGTCAAGCTCCACGGTGACGGCCTCCTGCTGCAGGTCGATTTTTAGGTCCTGCGCCAGCTCCAGCACGGCGGGCAGGTGGGCGTTAAGCTGTTCGGCGGTGCAGGCGGAAAATACGATGGTCACGGCCTCGATCTGCTTTGTGTCGCGCTCTGTGCGGTAGTCGCTCATCATGTCCGCGAGGGGCTTGCGCTGATCCGCTTCCTGCTCCTGCGGCGCGGGCGGCGTGTATTTGCTCATAGCCTGCGCAAGCTGGTCGATGTGCGCGGGGTGGATCTCGGACGGCTGGTAGATGCTCTTTGCTTCCAGATCCTCGGGGGTCGCGGCTGTTTCGACGTTTGCGGCCCACTCGCGGGCACTGCGGCTCACCCTGCCGTCCCACTCGCCGACGGTGTTGACGATCTCGGCGATAGCCTCGCGGGCGGTATCGTATCCGAGGCGCTCCACGATAGCGGCGACGGTCTCGGCGGGGGTCTGCTCGATGGTCTCGCGGTAGATGTTGACGACGGTTTTGATGTTCGCGCGGGTGGTCTTGATCTGCTCGCGGCGGGCGGTGATCTCGGTTGCATTCATTTTCATGTTGTATTCTCCTTTCCCTTGCGGGGCGTTCGTTGTTTCTTTTGATGTATTGATTATACTATACGCTTAATCGTATGTCAAACAGCGCAAAAAGTTTGAATTTCTCGCATTTTATGTGCGGTTAATCGTATTTTCTAGCATAATTGTTGCGTTATTTCGGTATTCGGTTAATCGTATCGCCGAATCACGATTTTATGAAAAAAACGCTAAAAATTAACCGTATATTTTGTTCATTTTTGCCGATGGTACAAACCGGCCCGCGCCGGTAGAATAAAAGGCAAGAAGCAAACGAAAGCGAGGTATACATTATGCCGACTGCAAAGAATCCGAACGGGGCGAGGACGGACGCAGAACGCCGCGCCCAAAATAAGTGGGAGCAGAAAAACCGGGTAACGCTTGGCGTCCGGCTGAGTAAGGCGGACGGCGAGGCGTTCCGGGCGTGGTGCGCAGATCGCGGTCTGACCGTCAACGCAGCGCTGTCGGTCTACGTCGCCGAGTGCCTGCGGCCTGCCGGTGCGGGCAAGATCGTCGCAGGGGCCGGAGCGCCGCAGAAATGCGCAGATGTTGGGGAGGCTGCTTTGCAGCTCGCGCGGTCAGCGGCGGCGGCAGAAGGTGAGGACGTCGGAGCATTTCTCGCCCGCGCGATCCGCCAGACGGCAGACACAGACGAGAGGACGCGACGCCTTGCGCAGGCTGCACCGGCACGCACGGCGGCGCAGGCGATCGACCCGGCGCAGCCTTTGACGGATCAGCTGCAGCAGAGACTGGACCGTCTGCGCGCCCTGCGCGGCACGTGCGACACGGCCACCGCCGAGCCTGACTGTGATCCCGGCCACGATATGCCCGAGCACAAAAAAGCGGCGCGATCTGCGCCGCAAGACCCCTAGGCCCGCAAAATATCCCGCGCAGTCTCCCGCGCCGTCCCGGCATACGCCCGGGGCGGCTTTTCTGCGCCCTCTCACGGCCCCGCAGCGCCCCGACAAGCCCCGGACCGTCCCGCCCTATGCCTGCCCATACTATATTACATTCGCGCGCGTGCGCGCGCGTATTCCCGCCCATGCGCGCGCGTGTTACGTGCGCGGGCGTTCTTTGCGCGCAGGTTCTTAAGTACAGTATTCTCCACCGTCATTCCCTGCGGCCTGCTGCCGGTCTATGCCATGCCATATCTGCCGCCCGTCTGTGCCGCGATCCTTTGAGTGGCTGCCGCTGTCATTGGGAGAGTTTGGCATCTGTTGGCTGCCTTTGCCCACCTTTGCCGTGGGGGCGGGCGAAGTGTTCCGGGGTGCGGCGTGTTCAGGGCGGATTTTGGGGCTTTGGCATCCAGCGGCAGCGCCTGGGGGCGTCCGGGGGAGGGGCGCAGAGTTTGGGATTGCGCATTTTTTGCAATGTTTCCGTCAAAAATGGGCGAATCGTGCGCGATGTCCTTGTTATTATAGGCCATAATCGCAAGGATATTGGGGCGGCGACGCAAGGCGGCCGTCATTTTATGCAAGACACCCCCCATTTTACAAACCTGGACGGCGTTTCCGCCGCGCTTCGCGGCGTAGCTCTTCCCCCCACCCCCATGTTCCTCTCGACACCCATTCTCCGGTCAATTCCTCATGGAAAGCCTCACATTCTCGCCGCGTTGGCTATTCTCTTCGGGATGGCCGGTCGGCGGGCGACGGCGTTAAAATCCATACTGTTTTTCTGCGTCAGCTTCGGCTGGCGCTTTTTCTTTGCGCTGCAGCAGGGGGTGGGGGTGTGTTTCCAAATCTGAGCCGAAAAAAGGAGGGGGCCATATCGAAAACCCAAAAAATAAAATTTGCGCGGTTGCCTTACGGCAACATAACAGGGACCCTACGGGTCAAAACCGGTTACAGAGTGAGTAGGCGGCGGAGATGGGGCAGGCGGGCGGCGGATGATGGTGCTGTGCAGAGTAAAGAAACCCCTTTGTGGCCGTGCGTATGATGGAAGTAGATACAAGCGAAAGCGAGGGATTTTGATTGGCAGTTAAGCGAGGGCCGAGCGAGAAGCATAAGCAGGCCGAGGCGCTTCGGGAAGCGGGGTGGACGTGTCAGGACATTGCAGATCTTCTGGGGGTGTCTAAGCAGTACATTTCGCAGATGCTTCGTGCGGACGAGATAAAGTATATCCCGATCCGCGGCGTCTGCTATCCAGGGCTGAGCCGGTGGCTTTCTGAGCACCGATACGGGATGCCGAAACTGCTGGATGCTTTGGGGTATCAGTACAGCGGAAATGCCGCGGCCTGTCTTCGGCAACGCCTACAGGGGAAACATGAGTTCCATATTTCCGAGATCCGGGACATCTTGAAATTGACAGGTCTTACGTTCGAGGAAGCTTTTTCGCGCGAGGAGGATAAGGATATTGAACTGTAAACGCGATGATTGCTTCCGCTGCCCGTATCCTGATTGCATCAACGACTATGTGAAAAAGGAGTATCCACGGGCCAAGGAGTACCTGGCGCGTCAGATCGAGTACCACCGTCAGCGCGCGAAGCAGCGGGAGGCTGCCGGCCTTTGCAACTTGTGCGGTGAGAGACCGCCGAGACCCGGCTATAAGTCGTGTTTGGAGTGTGCAATGAAACAGCGCCGGTATGCGAATAAGAGCCACTGGAAGCGCGGCACGACGCCAAAGCCGCTGATGGACGGCGTGGAGCTCTGTAAGAAGTGCGGCAAGGCTCCGCCTGTTGATGGCTATAAGGTGTGCGAACGCTGTCTGGCCGGGTGCAGGCGCGCGCTCGAAAATGTGCCGAGCCATAAGGGCATTGCGCTAGAAAGCAGCGGTTTTGTGCGGGCGCTTCGCGCCGATGCAGAAAGGATGAAAGCAAAAACATGAGTTATTTCGAGGAATACGACGAGATGTTTTCGGAGCCGTCAAAAGCCGAGCAGATCATTGAGGACGCAAAGGCTGCGCTCTGGAATGAGCTGACCGAGGAAGTAAAGCAGCTGATGGACGATGCCAACGAGGCGAAGACGAAAGCCGATGAAATCAGAAGAGAGGTTTCCAGCCTGAATTGGCAGAAAGCGCAGCTTGAGGAAGAAATCAAGCAGCTTCGTGAGCAGAAGGTCTATGTCGAAGCGCACGAGGTTCCTGCAAGGCAGGTCAAGGCAATCGTCAACCATCTGACAAAGGACTTCCGCCCCGGCGATGAGTGCTGGGTGATCGGTTATGAACACGAATGGCATACCTGCGAGAAGTGCGGCGGCAAAAAGAAAGTGTCGGCTGACATTGGCGGGGAGACGTTTGAAATTGACTGCCCCACGTGCAGAGGCTACGGAACCGTTTCAAAATCAACGTATTTCCCCAAAAAGTCAAAAATCACGGATGTCAGGATGTTGCTCTGCTTCAATTCTAGCAACCGCATGAATATATGGAGTGCGGAAACGTTGAATGTTGACGGTAGCAATGACCGTAACAGAGCGGGTTCCATATTCAAGACGGAAGAAGAGGCAAAAGCGGCGATCAAAGAAAGGTACGGGGACGAAAATGGATGCAGTTGAATTTTTGAAAGAAGCGAAAAGATATTGCAGGTGGTGCAAAAACACCACGCAAGATGGCAAGAAACGATTATGCGAGGTTTGCTATTTCGAGAATCTGAATGACATATTCAACCTTCACCCAATGGCATACCGTAAATTCGTTGAGATGGTCGAGCAATGGTCAAAAGAACATCCCGTTATTACGCGGCAGAGCAAACTTCTAAACTTGTTCCCCCTGATGGGCGCTATTGAAGACGGGTGCATCAATATCTGCCCGTTACTATTCGATAGATCATTCCACGATAGAAATGATCGAGGCTGGTGCACAGAAAACGACGATAAAGTATGTCCTGAATGCAAACGCAGATTCTGGATGGAAGAACTCAAAGAAGGAGAAACATGATGGACAAGCATCTGATTTACAAGGAAGACGCGCTCGAAATCGTGCGCCGGACATCTGGGGACTATGCCGCTGCATTTTCCGAAATTAGCAGACTGCCTGCAGTGGATGCAGTGCGGGTCACTCGGTGTAGGGATTGTGATGGCCGTCGTGTAGAAGTTTCCAGCCGTGGAATATTTGTGAACTGTGGCTTTTGCTCTGCAAGCAATCTGGTTATGCCAAACGACGGGTTCTGCTCTCTTGGAAAAGGAGGACGATAAATGCCGCTCATAAACGTTGCTATATACGGAGAAGGAAAACGAAATAACCGGCTTCGGGCAGAATATATTTGCTGCGATC
>ERZ1035037.13-NODE-13-length-80111-cov-201.981388_pt1 | contig 80111 bp, 124 predicted proteins | sample MGYA00520618_ERZ1035037 | MGnify/ENA primary metagenome ERZ1035037 (study PRJEB33766, sample SAMN09781741) | gut metagenome | biome: gut microbiome | host: Homo sapiens | place: Madagascar | study: EMG produced TPA metagenomics assembly of the PRJNA485056 data...
AAAAAACTATTTTAAAATTCATCACTGATTTCACCATGCCCAGATTTGGCAATTATTCGATAAAAATAAAAAATGATGATGCGGTGATAAAATGTTATGTCGTAAACACTTTAGGCACTTTCATTCAGAAAGACGCAAGTGAAAGAACTGTGGCTGAATGGCTCAAAGTTATATCACGTTCGGAAAAGTATGGAAGAGATAACCCTCTGAATTGTCAAATACTTCCGTCTTCGTCTTGTCAAGATGCAGATAAGATATCGAAATGCGACCACGATTTTGAAGAATGTGAGATATATAATCCTTATAATTATAATTTTAATGAATTTAAACCACGAGAAACATCTAACATTCGTTTTCATCCGTATTATTGTAAGAAGTGTGGGATGCTTATTTTAAAAAGAGTAGATGACAAGGCACGAGGAATAGATAAATTTTTATGGGAGGATAAATAAATCATGAAAAACGCATGGAAAGTATTATTAATTTCACTTGTAGGAGTTATCGCAATTGCAATATTTGGAATCTTTGGAGTGCAGAGTTTCCAGAATCATGCAATATCATTGGAAGAACAGGTGAAATCAGCATCATCAGACATTAAGATACAGGAAAAACGTAGAGTTGATCTGGTATATAATCTTGCGGATTGTGTGAAACAATATGATAAGCACGAGAGTGAAACATTAAAAGCTATTGTTTCTGGAAGAACTTCTGATTCAAATGATATTGAGAATGTTACTACTGCAATTTCAGCCGTGAGTGAAGCGTACCCGGAATTAAAATCTTCTGAGAACTATAAGCAGCTTATGACAGAACTTTCTATGACAGAAAATCTTATCGCAGAATACAGAGAGAATTATAACAAATCTGTCAAAACGTATCGCAAATATGTAAAAGCATTTCCTCAGAGATCGTTCTTGAATATGCTTGGATATGACAAAAAAGACTTTGAATTGCTTGATTTTGATGCACCAGAAACGGCACCACAGAACCTGTTTGAGGAATAAGATATGAAGACGGATAGAGGTTGGAATTTTGGAAACTTCGAGATTACGAAAAGAGAAATTATTGTCAGTATTTCCATTATCGCAGTAATGTTTCTTATTGGAGTACTGATTTCTTCCAAAATATCCGACTGGCAGATAAATCAAAATGATAAATACAACAAAGCTGTAAAGATTCAATCTACTGATCTATTTCAATATGGAATGGAAACCAATATTGGAAATGCTTTTGTATATGGCAAATTAAAAGCTGTAGATACAGTTACTTACCCTGAAATCGGTGGTAAATACATTTATGTTAAGAAAGTTAAAGAAAAATACACCATGCACACCAGAAGAGTAGCACATAAATCTGGAAAAAGCACTTATTATACCACAGAAACATATTGGACATGGGATTATTCAGGAGGGGAAAGCAAAACTGCTAAAAAGATAAATTTCTGTGGAATTGATTTTAAAAGCAATAAAATTGTTCTTCCAGACGATGAGTACATTGATACTGTAAAAGAATCTGGTCATATTAGATACAAATACTATGGTGTTGGAACTAAGTATACTGGAACAATTTTTACGGCATTGAAGAATAAAACAATCAGTGACAAATCAGCATTTTATAACAATAAAGATATTAATGAAACAGTTGAACATTTAGAATCCGATATGCCGTTAATACTGTTTAGAATCGGTTGGATTTTACTAACTGGATTAGCAGTATTTGGATTTTTTTACTTAGATAATGATTGGTTAGAATAAATAAGTCAGAGAGCCACATGAGAGCCAGACTAAATCCTAAAAGAAAGGAGGTCTGGCTCTATTTTTATGCAAAAATTTACAGAAGGTTCATTTGAGTGGTATCGGGCAATCTTGAATCAAATTATTAGTGGAGATATGACAGTCTACCAAAATCAAAAAGACTGCCTGGATTTATTACTGAATATGAACCTTGACTTGCCTTTTACTGAAAACCCAGATGCAAGGCTGATAGCAATGAAAGTAAGTAAATATGCTCATAACGTGTCTGCAAGGCAAGCTGCATTAACTGGAAGCGGTTCATTTGACGATTTGTACTGGCAGTATTTGTTGATGGAAGCCCCATGGCTATTTGAAAGTTATCTGTACTATATGGAAAAGAACAGACAGCCACGAAGAAAGTTCTATGAGCCGAGAAGAAAGACATTGAAAGTTCTCGTGCAGGACTTACAGGACTTAGAAGATAGAAAGATTGAGTTTCTTGGTGTGTCTATGCCACCCCGAACAGCCAAATCTACCACGTGCATTTTTTTTCTTTCTTGGATAATGGGGAAAAGACCAAACAGCCATAATGCTATGAGTGGACATAGCGGAATCCTTGCAGATGGTTTCTATGGAGAAATTCAAAACCTTATTTCAACACCAGAATATACATTCAATGAAATTTTTCCAGAATCAACATTGGAAAAGAAATCGGCAGATAAGAAAGAAATCAATCTAGGAGCACCAGACCGATTTTCAACTCTTACTTGCCGTGGTATTGACGGAACATGGACAGGTTCTGTAGATATATCTGCTGATGGATATCTTTATGTCGATGACCTTGTGCGTGATAGAACGGAATCTTTAAGCCCTACTCGATTGGAAAACAGATACCAAGATTATTTGAACGTTCTAGTTGACCGTAAAAATGATGGATCCAGAGAATTAATGGTTGGTACACGATGGAATGTTATGGATCCTCTTGGAAGAGTGGAAACAGAGAATCAAAACAATCCATTATACCGATTTAGAAAGATACCGGCATTGAACGAAGATGGAGAATCTAATTTTGATTATGACTACGGAGTTGGATTTTCTACAAAGTATTACGTAGATATGAAAGCCAGACTTGATTCAAATGAGTGGCAAGCTAAATATCAGCAAAATCCGTTTATCCGTGAAGGACTTCTGTTTCCAACTGATGAACTCAGATTATACAACGGTGTTCTTCCTGACGGAGATAGCAGAGTAGTTACTGCATGTGATGTTGCATGGGGTGGTGGAGATAGTCTTTCAATGCCTATTGGACGAGAATACGAAAATGGAGATGTTTATATTTTTGATTGGGTATTCAATAAGGGCACAAAAGAAACAACACTTCCAATAGTCGCTGGAAAAATCATAGGCAATGAAATACGACAGATTAACTTTGAAGCCAACAATGGTGGAGATATGTACAAGATGTATATTGATGAGAAATTAAAGGAGCAGAAGTACAAATGTAGCTGCACATCAAGCCGTGCACCGGGAAATATGGAAAAAATGTCAAAGATTATCGCATATTCAGATGACATAAAAAGAAACTTTATTTTTCTGGATGCCGAACATCGAAGCAAAGAGTATCAAGCGGCTATGGATGAACTTACATTTTTTGTTCAACTTGGAAAAAATGTTCACGATGATTCACCTGATTCCCTTACACAGCTTCAAATGTTTATAGAAAAAGGTTACGGAGCAACAGTTACAGCAACGCAGAATCCATTTTGGGGAAGGAGATAGGTATGACAACAAGGCAATATTTGAGCCAGATTGAAAAATATGATAATTTGATTCACAATAAAATAATCGAAGAAGAACAACTTAATATCTTATCCATGAGTGTAAAATCCATCCCGATTGGAGAAAAAGTGCAGACTTCCTCAAAGCAAGACCCGATGGGAGATATGGTTGCGAAGATTATTGATTTACGAGAAGAGATTTCAAAAATGGCAACAGATTTCTTGGAGCAAAAGCAAGAAATTATCAGAACTATAGAAACAGTAGAAGACCCGATTTTGTACGATGTTCTTTTTAAACGGTATGTTGAATATAAAACGCTTCTTAATATCGCCGATGAACTTGGATATTCTGAAGTGACTATCAAACGATTGCATTTAAAAGCGGTAAAAGCAATAAAAAACATAAAAGGTTTTGAAAGTTGATACCTTTTGATACTGAATGATACTTACCAAATATGTATAATGTAAAGTAAAGCATTGGGCACAAAACCCAGTGCTTTTTTCATGTTCAAAGGAGGTACGAGGCAGTGGCAAGAAATAAAACAAATTATATCGACCTCTGCCATGGTGAATTTGGCAGAAAGGTAGCGTATACCGGAGTAAGCAAAATTACACCAGAAAACGTACTGAAGGTGATTGCTGACACAATCGGTATTCATAACAGAAATAGGACAATGATTGATTATCTGTACAGATACTACAAAGGCGATCAGCCAGTTCTTTACAGAGAAAAACTTGTACGTCCTGAAATAAATAATAGAGTATGTGAGAATCATGCACTTGAAGTTGTTCGCTTCAAGGCATCCCAGACTTATGGAGAGCCAATTCAGTTCGTTTGTAAAAAAAAGAATGCAAGCAAAGAAAACAATGCACAGGTGGATTTGTTCAATGATTATCTGGACGAAGCAAATGCAGAAGCCAGAAATATTGAACTAGGAACATATCAAAGCGCAGTAGGAACTGCATACAAGTGTATTCTTCGTGAAGAGGACTGGACAAGTGACTCAGATATGCCACCGTTCCGATTATTCATTCCGTATCCTGGAGATTGCTACATTGTTTACTCCAAAAACACCGGGAAAGCAATGCTTTCAGTTCAGATATTAAAAGATGAAGATGGACAGCAGTATTATCAGTGCTATTCAAAGAATCAGTATTTCATTATACAGAACGGTGCAATTAAAAAAGCTGGTCTGAATGGTTTTGGAAACATTCCGATTGTCGAATATCCGAATAATCACGACAGATTATCCGATGTTGAAATAGCAATCACAATGTTTGATACAATCAATACCATGCAGTCAAACAGGATGGATGGAGTTGAACAGTTTGTTCAAGCCTTTATGAAATTCAAGAACTGTGAGATTGACGAGAACGAATTCCTTAAAATGGTAAAACTTGGTGCTATATCTGTAAAAGATACTGGTAACGGATGCCAGTCAGACGTTGAATTGATGACTGCGGAACTGAATCAGTCAGAAAGCCAAGTTGCCAAAGACGATATTTACAGCAACATGCTAATTGTTGAGGGAATGCCAGATAGACAGCAGAACACAGGAGGGGACACCGGTCAGGCCGTATATCTTCGTAATGGCTGGGACTTCGCAGAGAGTAGAGCCAAACTGGATGAACCATTTATCCGTGAATCCGAGAAAGCATCTGCCAGAATCATACTTAACATTATAAGAAACACTACTGGTGATATAAAACTTTCGACAAAAGACTTCGACGTAAAAATCACCAGAAACCCAACGGATAACATGCTTGTGAAAGCACAGGCACTTGATTATCTGGTCAAAAATAAAATACATCCACTCATTGCATTGATTACTTGTGGATTATTTAGTGATCCGCAGAAAGTATATGAAATGAGTTTCCCATACATGCAATCCTTGTATGAAAATCCAGAAGAGGAAGTGCAGAAAGCACAAGCCCTGCTTTCCGGTAAGGATGTGAAAGAAGAATGAGTACAATAACTAACTTTGATGAAATAAATGCACTTGATCAATCCAGACGGAGTGAGCCATACGAAGAGTATTTTGACAAGATGTCTATTTCGGATAAGCAAAAGAAATTAAGGATAGCTTTTTCTGAACGAATGGAGGAAGTTATCCTTTATGTTTTGTCGCTCATAGACACAATGGTTGAAAGCGAAGAAGTTGACCAAGAATATATCGAGAACAGCTTGTACGATGAGTATATCGCAATAGTGGCTGTGTATTTCACTGTTGATAGCTATATATCAGATTATGTTAGGCAGTTCTCACATGATGTTGTCCAATCAACATTCGATCACATCAAAGAAGAATATTATCTTTCCAGGGACAGAGCAATGTTTATTTCTGAATGCGAAGCGAATACTTCCTTAAATTACAAGGAATATACGGACGCAATTAAAGCAGGAAAAACGCATAAAACATGGAAAGACATTGGAGACAGAAGAGAACGCAGAACACATCTTGAAGTTGGTGGGACAACGATTCCTATAAGAGAGTTATTTGCAGTAGGAAACAGTTTAATGCTCTTTCCGAAAGACAATTCCCACAATCCAAGCGCAAAAGAGGTCGTGAACTGCCGATGCTCAATTCAATACAGCTAATCAGAGACGAGAAATCGTCTCTTTTTTAATACATAAAAAATGCATCCCGATAGCGTAATCATGGGAGACACCTTGTGCTGAGCGAACAGCGTTAAAAAGCGTACTGGTGATAGGAGATTTCAATGACAAGAGAAGATGTAAAGAAGATTTTTCCAGATGCAACCGATGAACAAATTAGTTCGTTTTTGAATCAATCCAACTCTGATGTGGCTAGAGAAAAAGCAAAAGCCCAGAAGCTGAAAGAGGATGCCGACAAGGCAAAAGCACTGGAAGAAGAACTGGAAGAATTGAAAAAGCAGAACATGAGTGAAGCGGAAAAAGCTGAATTAGAACGTCAGAAAGAGAAAGCTGCAAATGAAAAAAGGATTTCTGATCTTGAAGCAGCACTTGCGACTTCACAAAAGGAAGCACTCACAGGAAAAATCACTTCCATTTTTGCAAACGCAGGAATGAAAGGTGATGCCTATGCAGGAGCAATTAAAGCATTTTCCAATATGAAAGCAGAAGATGCTCTCAAAGAAGCCCAGTCTTTTGTTGATGGAATTTCCGAAGTAAATAAAAGCGCTCTTGAAACCGCAAAGGCAACATGGGAAAAAGAAACTCTTGAAAATACGCCTAATCCAGGCGGTGGATCTGGCGATAACAAACCAGATAAGAAGAGTGATGCATCTGAATATGCAAAAGCGTACTCAGCAAGAATGAATCCAGAAACCAAACCGGCGAACGATAACGCCCCAGTAAATATTTAATTTTAGTAAAGGAGAAAAAGATATGGCTTTTATGAAAACCGAGCAGTATGAATCCACCCCTAATATCCTTGAATCTGAGGTTGGATTGGTACTCAAAACTTACACAGCAAATCAGACCAATGCTGAAACAGTTGGAACTAAGAAAATTATCAAAGCAGGTTCTGTGTATCCGACAAATGCAACCGGTGCAATCGGCATTGTGTTTGAGGACGTCGATATGACAGATGATGCAAAGAGACCAATTTCTGTGATTGTTGCAGGACGTGTCCTTGAGAAAAGACTTCCGGTAACAGTTGATACAACTGCAAAAACAGAACTTGAGAAATCAGGAATCGTTTTTGTAACCACAGAAGACCCAGTATTTTAAGGAGGTATAGGAAATATGCCATTTAATATTTTAGAATCAATCACCCAAGAAGAAAGACTTAACTTTTCTCAGGATTTCAGCGTTAAAAGACCAGGTATTCTTGACACTATTTTCCCAGATGTTAAAACCCAGTATCTGAAAGCAGAGTATTACAGGCTTATGGCTGGACAGAATCTGCCAGAGGTTGCATTCGTCCACGCTCTTGATAGCGAAGCAGAAATCGGCACAAGACCTGGATTTGAAAAAGTCTTGACTGAAAAACTCTTCATTAAGAGAAAAATCAATCAGTCCGAAAACTTACGGCAGGCAATTGAAAACGGTGTGCCGGATAATGAAGCGCTGAAAAACTTTGTGTTTGATGATGCAGCCAGACTGTTCGAGGGCGTTGTTACAAGAGCAAATGTTATGAAAGGACAGTTCCTTTCCACTGGCGCTGTAACAATCAAAGAAAACCATGTTGACATGGGAATTGACTATGGCGTTCCAGCAAGCGCAAAAGTAACGCTTACTGATTGGTCTAAGCCAGATGCAGATATCATGGGCGATATCCAGAAAATGGTAGCTGTAGCAGAAGGCAATGGCTATGTAGTAAACAAAGCTGTTACTTCTCTTAAAATGATTAACTACATGCGGAACAACACTGCAATGCAGACAGCTGTTCTGGGTGCTGCAAATAAAAGGCTTCTCACAAAGCAGGAGCTTGTTAATCTGCTTATGCAGGAATATGGAATCACAATTGATCGTTGTGATGAGAACTTTAATTTCAGAAAAGCAGATGGAACCCTGAAAACAGCCAGATACCTTAAAGAGGATGTATTTACTCTGTATGAAGCAGATGCTAACGGTTCTTTTGGTGTTGGTCTCTGGGGTGTGACACCTGAGGAACTTGAATACAGACAGTTCATCCAGGAAGAGAACCGTTCTTTTGTAACCCTTTCCATGTGGGCTACACAGGATCCGGTTGCAGTATGGACAAAAGCATCCGGTATGTTTGTCCCGGTTGTACCCAAAGCCAACGGCGGTATCGTGATCGGAACCAAAGCGGGGGAATAAACGGGCATAGTCTTGATGAGAACAGCCAGTCGCCAACTGTAGCAAGTGTTGATGATACATCAAAACATAAATATACAGAAAGCGAGCTGTCCAGTATGACTGTACCACAGTTAAGACAGCTTGCAAGTGACAATGGCTATGCCCTGACAGCAACAAACAAGGCTGGAATAATCTCAGAGATCTTATCTCAGCAAGGGTAGGTGAGTAAATGGACGAACAGCTTGTAGAAGACTTAAAGAACTATATTGATGATGATATTGAAACAGCAAGAATGATTCCACTGTCTGCTAAAAGGGCAGTTCGTTCATTTAAAAAGAAGCGAAACTACCCGTCAGGATACACAGAAGAGCAAATAAACAGTGATATGGAAAAATGCTATGATTGTATTTTTGATTTGGCTCTTTACTTTCTGGTAAAGCAGGGGGCTGAATTTCAAGGTTCTCACTCTGAAAACTCTGTTAGTAGAAATTGGGATTCAGAGACCGAAATCTATGTCAATCATGGTGTTTTTCCTTTTGCTGGATTTTGAAGATGGTAGCGTGCGTGCTATATTGCCTCCCGTATAGCGCAGGGATGCTTTGAAAAGGTGGGTAAAAGCATAACATTATCAAGGGAGAGAAAGGTATTCAGTGTGGGATGCGAACATGATTGCTTTAATGAACACCGATTAGCAGAACTCGAAAAAGGATTTCATGAAATCCAAGAGAAACAATCGGAAAGACATAGAGAATTTTATAACCGCATTGGTTTGTTGGAACAAAAGACAGCACTATACAGTAATGACCTGAATCATATTAAAGATACCGTAGATGAAATGAATAATAATTTAAAGTCACTCATGGAAAAGCCCGGTAAAAGATGGGATGCCGTTGTGATCTATATTATCACGGCTATTATCGGAATCATTGTAGGATTCGCTTTGAAAGGAGTTTTTCCAATGTAATATTAGTTCCACTAGGGAGGATGGTGGAATGGACAATTATAAAGATTTCACAGAAGACGAAAGAATCTTTTATTTGATTGAGGCTGGATTTGATTCCAGGGAGAAACAGTTATTCCGATTGCGTGTCTACGAAGAAAAAACGCTTGCAGAAGCATCTGAAATAATGGGGTACAGTCCAAGAACCGTAGACCGCATTAACCAAAAATTGAAGAGAAAGATTGTAAAAGTTGCCCCGATGTATTATCGGGGCTTTTCTTTGTATTGTGGCGAAAATACGGCGAAACAGTGACGTTTAAATATAATGCTTTTCTTATTATAATATAAGCAAGGCGAAAGAATCTTGCGAAATAATTGGAGGGATGCATTATGGCAGGTTATCCGTATTATCCACAGCAACCAATGATAAATAATGCATATGGGCAGATACAGCCATATCAAGACAGGTTAGCCCAATTGCAAAGCAATTACCAACAGACAATGCCATACGGACAAATGCAGATACAACAGGCAATGCAGCAAATCCCACAGGTTCCAATGATACAGGGGCAAATGGTTGATGGCATTGATACTGTAAAAGCAAAAGACGTAGATATGTCCGGCAGTCCTGTTTACTATCCAAAGACAGATGGGACAGAAATTTATAAAAAACAGCTTCAATCCGATGGAAGAAGCAGAATCTTTGTTTACCGACTTGTAAATCCAGATGAACAACAACCAAAGCAAGAAGAAAAACAGATTGACTTTGAAGCAATGTTTAATCAGCTTCGGAACGATGTTTGTTCTGAGATTTCTGAAATAAAAGATTTGCTGCCGACACAAATGTCGGTCACAAACGATTCACCAAAACAGCAGAATGGAGGTAGACAGAGATGACGTTCAATCCAAATGCCATGATGAAAAAGCAATTTGAAAAAATGATTTCTCAGAGGTTCGGAAGTGTTGATAACATGATGAACGACATGAGTAAATTTGCAGGAAATAATCCAACGTTGAAGAACGCATTGGATTTATACAAAAAAGGTGATACAGATCAGTTACATCAAATACAGCAAAATGTATTTAATGAAAAACATCTATCTCCAGATGGAATTATCCAGAAATTACTTGGATTATAACACTTCCCCATGATTGGGTGATTAAAAATCGCTACAATTAGGGATGACAGCCGCGGATGTCTCCTATTGTAAATAATATTTAAGGAGACCAAAAACATGATGAATGGTTCAAATTATAGTCTTAGCGACATTGCAGCCGCTACAGGCTCTAATAACCGTGCCAATGATATGTGGGGCGGTGATGGCTTTTCCCTCATCTGGCTTGTCCTGATCTTTGCTATCTTCGGATGGGGAGGTTTTGGCGGCTGGGGCGGTGGCTTCGGCGGTAATGGTGGAAACGGTGCTAATGGTGCCGGTTTCCAAGGATGGGCTACACGTGCTGATATCAACGAGGGCTTCGCTCTTAACGATATCCAGAACGGTATCAGAGGTATTCAGCAGGGTATCTGTGACAGCACATATGCACTCAACAATACCATGCAGAGTGGCTTCAACGGCATGAACGTTGGAATGCTTCAGGGCTTCAATGGCGTTCAGCAGGCAATTAACGCTGATACTGTAGCCGGTATGCAGAATACCAATGCATTACAGTCTCAGTTGGCTCAGTGTTGCTGCGAAACAAGAGAAGCTATCCAGGGCATCAACTACAACTTAGCTACCAACACTTGTGCTCTCCAGAACACAATGAACAACAATACTAGAGACCTCCTGGAAAATCAGAACAGCAACACAAGAGCAATCCTTGATTTCTTGACGAATGATAAGATTGCAACATTACAGGCAGAGAACTCTGATTTGAAGCGTGCTGCATCTCAGGATCGCCAGTCCGCACTGCTTACAACAGCTATGGCTTCACAGACACAGCAGTTAATCAATGCAATTAATCCGGCGGCTATTCCGGCATATGTTGTTCCTAATCCAAACACTTATTATGGTGGATGCGGATGTAACAGTGGTTGCTGCTAAGTAACTCACCCTTAGAGGTTGACCAATTCTAAGAGGTGGGTTATGGCTCACCTCTTATTTGATTGAGAGGTAGAAATATGAGTTGTAAAAATGTATGTAAACTCTGTAGTCGTCTTGTAATAAGCCAAGCTGTATCGTTTACCAATAATAACCTTGTAATCACACTTCCAGCAGGCAGTTACAACAATGGGGAGAAATATTGTATTGTAGTCGCACAAAGTATACCAGAAACCACTACAATTACCGCCCCAGTAATGATTCAGATAGGAACAGGAACTACCTTATATCCTTTGCAGAATCGTTGTTGTGCACAGGTTACAGCATCTGGCATAAGAACCAGAACAAAGTACGCAACCAGAGTAGCCACAAGTGCAACTGGTGGAGTATTCAAGATGCTAGGAAATCCGGCTTGTAGTCCGAGTAACAATTTGACAGCAATTAATGGTACAGCCCCAACAACAGAAACACCTGTTACACAGGCTGTTAGAAAGGGGGCACTGTAATGCATAAAGTTGCAATGGAAATGGGAAAATGGGCTATGGAAAAAGCCAAAACACATGGTTTCGATAACCTTACTCCTCAAGACTGGGACGATTTAAAAGATTGCATGGAAGCTGTAAAATGTGCGATTTGTGCAGATAAAGACTACAGAATCGTAGAAGCTATGGATGAATGCGAACAGGAAGAAAAGTATCTTGGACGCATGGGATATGACAGGTATCGTTATTCCAATGGCAGATTTGCCCCGAAAGGCAAAGGAAGTCGCATGGGATATATTCCTTATCTTCACGCACAGGATGATGACTGGATGAACGAATATCTGAACAATCCAGAGTTTGAACGCAATATGTACCGCATGGGATATCACCCAGAATATTCGGACAGGAATATGGGAAATGACGGGATGAATCGTCAGCAGTCCAGATATGGTGAAACCTATGACAGATACAGCGAGAATCGTAGACATTATCGGGATTCCAAAGATGCTGAATCAAAGAGAAAAATGGATGATTCCATGAAAGAGTACACAGAAGATATCATCCGCAACATGAAAGAAATGTGGGATGATGCAGACGCAACCCTCAGACAGCAGATGAAAACTGACCTGACACGTTTCATTCAGCAGATGAGTTAAATAAGAATTAAATTAAGTCCTTGTTACAGGAATGTAGCAGGGACTTTTTATTTGAGAAAAAGGATGGTGAGAAGCCATGCTAAGACAATTTTACATGAATGGGGACTTATGGCAAGTTTGTTTTGTTTCACCCCATGATGATGTTTTGATTGACCGTACAGGCAACAGAACACTTGCTGTATCAGATTATTCCACAATGACAATTTCGATTGCAAATAATCTGTATGGAGAACTTCTGAACCGTGTGTTTATCCATGAATTAGGGCATTGTGTGATGTTCAGTTATGGTTTATTACCAGAACTTCACCGTATGGTCAAGAAACGATACTGGGTGGATGCAGAGGAATTTGTATGCAATATGCTTGCCGACTACGGACAATTTGTCATAGGCACAGCCAGAGATATTTTAGGAAACCGATTTACATATGTGGCTCCTGTTGGAGCAGAAAGGATGATTGCATAGATGGCAAAAGCAGAAAACACAGTAATTTTTGATGGAATTAAGTACAACCCTGGTGACGAATTGCCAGATTTGGGCAGTTGGGTATGTACGGACGCAAAAGGTATGGTTCGTGATTACGAGGGACTTTCAAAAGATGTAAGTAAACTTCCACACTATGTGCAGAGCGGTTCATCGGCATTATGCCTTGATACCTCTGAGTTATACGAATATCACAAACCTACTGATACATGGTACAAACTGTAAAGGAGAAACATATGGCATTAACAGCAAAGAAAGTATATGCAATATTAAATGGCAAGGTTCAACAAGTTTCCGATCAGGTTAGTGGCATAGCTACTCCTTTGATATTTAAGGGAACAGTTGCAACGGCAGAAATGCTTCCAACAAATCCTAAAATTGGATGGATGTACAACATTGAAAAGAAATCCACATACGGTGAAGCCGGAACGAATGTGGCGTGGAACGGCGTAGTATGGGACACTATGGGCACTCCGATTGATATGTCACTGTATCTCACAGAAGAAGAAGCAAATACTATAATACCTAAATTAGTAACAGAATATTTTGAAAAGAATCCAGTCAAGCCCGGTGCCACGACAGAACAGGCGCAGCAGATCGAGCAGAACAAGACGGATGTTGCTTCGCTAAAGGAAGGTATAACTAATTTAGATGACGCAGTCTTTAATGTGACACAAGAATTTAAAGATTGCACATCTGATGCTACTATTCTATCTGATAAATTTGCGTGTATATTTAAAGGTGCAGATAGTAGTCTCTTGATTGGCATAAATGATGGGAAAGACATCTGTGATTGTTATGTAATCTCTGTAAATGAGAATGATAAATTCCAAGTGAAAGGGCGGGTTTATAATGACAATCTATATTATCCGCTGATAGTAATGTCGAGTGCTCCTTTTGCTGATAATATCATAGGACAAGGTTCACTTGTTACTGCTGAAAATGGAAATTACAGTTATTGGGGCACTGGGAAAGAAACAGAACTTTACGAATTTGTAATTCCAAAGGGAGTAAAAACACTACTTGTAAATAAGTTTTCCGGAGAATCTGAATTTTTACTGAAAAAATCGGTTGATGTAAAAAAAAGTAAAATCCCAACAAAAATTAGTGAATTAGAAAACGATACTCTTTTTCTCAGCAGAGAAATGTATACACCACAGTATAATATTTACACTGGACAAATAAGAGGCTCAGACGATTTTCTACCTGTTTATGAAGTAAAAGATGATGGAGCGTATCAAGTTACGGAGATGATACCAGTCTCGAAAGGTGATAAAGTATATTACAGCGGTAATTTCTATTCATTTCCAGCCGTTGCTCTGTATGATAAATTTGGAACATTTGTATCAGATTTATCTGGAGATTTAAAAATATATGTTCAATATGATAATGTAGAAGTTAAAGAAATAACATGTGATGGTTTTGTGGCTGCTTATTCATACAAGCTTGTTGGTGGAAACAATGTAAAACTGGCTTTAAATGTGTATGGAAACAAAGCAAAAAATGAAATAAACAGTAGTTACAGAATGAACTATTTGTATGTGGCAACTACTGGAAATGACGAAACGGGAGATGGAAGCGCAAGTAATCCATTCGCAAGCATTTACCATGCCAACGAGATTATTCGTTCTAACTCTCCAAGAAACAGATTTACCATCATTGTAAAAAATGGTACTTACACGGATTTACAGGAAAGATATTCTGGTATTGGTTCAAGTGGCATATACCAAGGAGTAAAAACAAAACCTTATGTATTTTATCAGAGTGAAACACCGGAAAGACCAGATTTGTGCGTAATCAAGTGGAATGGCGCAACTGGATTAACCACACCATGCGCACTTTCCGACGTGAACGATAAAGCACCGTTCCATGTGTGTGGAGAGCTGCTACCGTTCTGTATGCACACAAAAATAAAGGGGTTTACGTTTGATTGCAAAAACACACGTTACTCTGTACATATCGAAATGGCTGGTGCTACTTTGGAAAATGAATGGGCGTTTGAAAATTGCATTTTTAAATTTGAAGGTCGTCCAGATATAACAGATGATAACAATAAAACTGCACCCGTTGTTGGAATTGGAAGCGGATTTTCAGAGAGCGGAATGTTTAAAAATTGTATTTTTGAAAATCTACAAAATGAATATAATCAGGCTATAAATGTTCACGATAACGAATTTACACCAAGTTATATTGCACCGTATATGTTGAAAGGATTCACCTATACGATAGATGGATGTCTGTTCAAATCATGTAATTTAATTGGATTAGGTTCGATACATCAAGACGCAAATAACTATGATATTGATAATATGCTATATCTTAAACATTGTAGTGGTGTAGACACGGTCAACGCTAACGAAAATATGAAATACAAATTTATTGACAACTAATTAACTAAAGGAAGCCCTTTGCAAATAAAATCAATATAAGTATATTTTCTTTTGCTTGTGGAGGAACAAATCATGAGAGGTCTTGTTAGGCAAAAACAATCCGTATATTGGTCACGAATAACCGAAGAACTTGACGGTATAGATACTGCTCAAAAGTATCAAAACCCAGAACCGCATAAATTTTCCGTATCAGCAACAGCAGGAACAAGCGAAGAGTTGGCATCTGGTTATGTGCCTGAATACGATAGGTACATTACAAGTTTTGATCGGAATTTCAATCCACAGGAATCGGATGTTTTTTGGATTGATAAAATTCCAGAAATCAATGAGGATGGTTCTTTGGTTCTTGATGAATCCGGAAACCCAACCGTTCCACCAGATTATGTTTTGGTCAAAATCCTGAACAGTCAAAAATCGAATGTGGCACGATACGGAATTTCAAAGATAGGTTCAGAAAATGGCTAGAAAAATTATTAAATGTGGGTTGAACAAAAAATCAATCCAGAGTGCAATTAATGAATTGAGAAAATACCGACAATCATTAATTGACAAGAACACTGAATTTGTTCGCAGACTTGCGGAACTTGGTATTCCTGTTATTGCCCAGAACATATCGCTGGCGGCCGGTGATTCTGACAAGGAGCATAATACTTATATCAAGATTAATTCGTTTGGTAGCTATTCACAGGCGCAGTTAATAGTTGAAGGACATGATATTCTATTCATTGAATTTGGAAGTGGCGTACACTACAACGGTTCAGTCGGTGTAAGTCCGCACCCAAAAGGAGAAAAATTGAATTATACAATCGGTTCATACGGCAAAGGGCAAGGCAAAAACGACCATTGGTTTTATTATGCAGATACCGGCGAATCAGTTATGTCGCAAGGTACGCAAGCCACAATGCCTGTCTATAAGGCAAGCGTGGAGATTACACAGAATATCCGCAGAATTGCAAAGGACGTTTTTAGTTCTTAATCCATTCAGTTGCAAAAGAAGTTTTTTCTAATTTTTAAAGATGATACTAGATGATACTGAATGATACGGATATCTTTGGTATAATGTAACGTATAAAAGCATCTACCTGATTGGTGGGTGCTTTTTTCATGGGAGGATGCAATGGAAAAAGTTTACGTAATGAAATCCGGAGATGCTTATAAAGTTGGTGTGTCAGTTGAACCCGAAACCAGATTAAGACATTTGAAAATAGGGAATCCTTATTTGGAATTAGTGTATCAAAGTCAAAAACTAAGTAACGGATATGCTGTTGAAACTTTAATACACAAAAATCTTAATTCTTACAAAATCAGTAATGAATGGTTTGCCGGAATTAGTGAAAATGAAATTATTCGTATTGTGAATGAAATTGTTTCTTCTAAAGGAAAAACAAAAAATAAGAATATTAACAGAAAAACCAGTGGTAACCTTGTGACTATTCAAATTACCTACAACGGCGAGCACATTTCTCTTAAAGAATGTGCAAATCAAATCGAAAAAGAAATCAAAGACATACAGTTCGAAAACTCAGAAATAGAGAAATTCACTTATTCTTTAAGAGGATATTATGTTCCCAATGTTTTCACAGACACGATATTGATGTCAGTATTTAAAACAAATTCAATTGAGAAAATTCAAGAAACACTCGGAACTACTATTTCCGGAAATATATATTCTTTGTTTCCAGAAGATGTTGAATCTGAAATAAGAAGACTTGAGCGATTGTCAGTTTTGCTTATCAATAATTACGTAAACATAAATGAAATAATCCGTATTATTAGAACAGGCAGGGTGATAACATGCCAGATGCAGTAAAAAATCCAGTATCGGATACTTTTTCTTATTGGGGAAAATCCGTTGAAAAAGTTGTTGGAAAAGGCAACTACTCAATGGATAGAAGTAAAACCTTAGCATCAAATAAAACAGCATATGCAAGGCTTTATATGCTTGGAAATCCTACATCACGTAGCGATCTTGAGGGGAACGAATGTGCCACTACACCATCATTTCAGGTGGATAGTTTTGCTTCGGGAACAAAATCATTAACTAAGGTATACAAGATAGACGATGCAAGCCACAAAGCTATGGTTGATATGGGATATCGCAGAACATATGGCCCGGAATTAATGGAGAATGCCGATGGCAGTATAAAGCGTGTTGTCAGCAGGTACAGCCGTGTATATGCAGGGAAACTATTAAACGAGTGAACGCATTTGCGTTCTTTTTTTATGCTTAAAGCGAAAGCGAGGTGAGAACTTTGGAACAGATTTTGAATTATGTAAAACCAGAACTCCTGATTGTGGCAGTTGTGCTTTATTTCATCGGAATGGGGATTAAGAAATCTGAAACGATTTCCGATAAATACATTCCGGCAATCTTAGGTGTACTTGGTGTTGTGATTTGCGGAATTTACGTTATCGCAACATGCAGTATATCCAGCGGTCAGGAAATCGCTATGGCTATCTTTACCGCAATCACGCAGGGAATCCTTGTTGCAGGACTTAGTAATTATGTGAATCAGATAATTAAGCAGGCAAGCAAAGAAGAGTAGAAAGGACGGTGATCCTTTTATCTCCCGGCACAGGGTTACGTGCAACGTTTTATTATTTTAATATCGCAACCAATTATATCTAAGATTTCAATGACTTCTTTATAAGAAAAAGATTCTCTGCGAAGTCTGTTGCTAAAATTTTGAAAAGACATATTTGTTCCGTGTCGGCTATTTAATTCATTATTCACTTGTGACATTGTAAATCCTTGAGATATGATAAGTCCTTTTAATTCATCTTTAAAAGACATGATTTCGACCTCCTTTTATAATTAAATAATATCATAATAGAAATAAATTGTAAAGTTTATAAATGTATTGATAATTATAACGTATACGTTTATAATTAAATTATTAAATGTATGCATGAGGAGGTACAATGAAATGAGACATCCTAGTAATTTTATTGATTTGGCCGGAAAAGAATATGAGTATTTTTCTGTAATCAGGCAAGGAAATGGGCGTGTTACTAAAAGTGGAAATTATAAGACTACATGGATTTGCAAATGTTGCTGTGGGAAAGAGTTTGAAGTTGATGCTGAAAAAATCCGTCGTGGTGGAGTTAAATCTTGCGGGTGTAAAAAATACGAACATAGAGATAAATTCTACGAGGACTTAACAAACAAAAGATTTGATAGGTTGACGGTAATAAGAAGGTTAAGACCATCAGAGGTTAAGACAAAACAATACAATTGGTTATGCAAATGTGATTGTGGAAACGTAATTCATGCTACTGCATACAAATTAAAAACCGGACACACAAGATCGTGCGGATGCTTAAAAAAAGAATTTTCAATAGGAGACAAAACAAGAACGCACGGAAAAAGAAATACTCGTTTATATAATATCCATGCAAGTATGAAGCAACGATGTTACAACAAAAACAGCGAAAATTACTGCTATTATGGAAAACTTGGAGTTAGCATTTGCGATGAGTGGAAAGGCGAAAATGGATTTGAAAATTTTTATAATTGGGCGATAAAAAATGGATACAATGACGAATTAAGCATTGATAGAATCAATCCATATGGCAATTACGAACCAAGTAATTGCAGATGGGCTGATGCAATTACTCAAGCAAGAAACAAACGTAATAGTTATGTATGAAAAGAAGCAGGAAAAAAACCTGCTTTTTTTATTGCAATTTTTTAAGAAAAGAAAGGAGAGACAAATATGTCAAGACTTACAACATTAGGGGTGAACGGATTATCAATGTAATCAATGCATAGTTGATAATCAGCCCGCCATGTTGAAACCGACAAGTAAACATGGGGAAAAGTGATGAAATAAGCTGGAAAGCCGTTTGCAACGGTAATCAGAGAGTGAAGGCTGTGAGTAAAGGCACAGTCAACCGCAACGCGTAGGAAGTGAACCTGTAGTTGAGATACTATAGAATATAATCTTCCCAAGAGGCATCACTATCGGTCGGTACGGATGCAGAATCCGTGGTAAAAAGGTACGCTGGACTGCATTATAACGATGCAGAAGTAAGGATAAAAAGCCTTGCGATAACAAAAACGAACGTTCGGTTATGGAGTTGAAACAGCCGCAGGAACCAAACCTACAAAATTTACACAACTTGAATTAGCATCATCCATTGGTGGTATTTCCCTTGATACAGAGCAGATTGATGTTTCCGCTCTGGAAGATTTTATAACTCAGTATGCTGCTGGTAGACAGGATACAGGTGGTACATGGGAAATTGAATTTATCATGGATCCAGACAAATCTGTTAAGCAGATTAAGAAACTGTACGAGGATTCTAAAACCGCAAAAACCGATGGTAAAGCAACATGGTTCCAGGTTAATTTCCCAGATATGGCAGATGCATTCTTTGTAATCGCAGAGTGTGGTAGGGAAATTCCAATGCCGGAAGTTGGTCAGAACGAAGCTGCTACAATGTCCATTTCTCTTATCATCAGCAAGTATAAGGGACTTGATACAAAAGTAGAGTGGACGCCGGCAACAGACATTTAATATCATGAATTTCAGGGAGGCTAAACATGATAACTTTAAAAGTAAATAACAAAGATTATAAACTTGTATTTGGATACGGAGCACTGTTAAAAACAGATATTCTGGACAGAATCCAGAACTCAAACAAAGAAGGATTAAAAGGGGCAATTTCATTACTTCCAGAATTACTTCTTGTTGGTCTGCAAAAAAGACACAAAGATGAATTTGGATGGGAAACAGAATCCGAAAAAGAAGTTGCTCTTGATAAAGTATATGATCTTCTGGATGAGTACGAAAGTGAAAGTACAGAAGATAATCCGCAGGATGGATTCATGCTTCTTCAACAGATGAATGATGAACTTGGTAAAAATGGTTTTTTATCCAGAATCATGAAGATGGCAGAAGCAGAGAACCAGAATGCGACCAAGATTCCGCAGGATCACAAAAAGAAATCCTAACTTTTCATGATGCTGTTTACCAGCACATTCTTCCATTGTATTTGTCTTTAGGGGTTTCAAAAGCTGAGTTTATGGATTCTACACCGTCAGAGTTGAAGCCTTATTTGGATGCAGAAAAGCTACGCCAGGAACGTAAAGACGCAGAATTGTGGCAGGCAGGTATTTACACTACATCTGCTACTTTTACAGCAGTGGCCAATGCTCTTATGGGTAAAAAATCCAAAGCCAAGTATTATGAGAAACCACTATTGGAGCAAGCGGAAGAAAAGAAGAGAGAAGAGGATGGGATTCTTTCGGAAGAAGAAAAGAAAAAGAGAAGAAATGCACTTCTTACAAGCCTACAACTTATGCAGGCGAACTTTGAATTGAATCATAGTGATGATAAAAAGGGCAGGCAGGATGAATAGTCTTGTCTGCCCTTATTTTTGATGAAAGGAGGGAGAATACATGGCTGAAAATACCATTGATACCCTTGAACTACAAATTAGTAGTACGGCTGATGCGGCAGTTAGATCCATTAATAACATGTCCAAGGCATTGCAGGGTGTAAATAATACCCTCACTGGCTTAAATTCTCATGGCTTGCGTAGCTATGCAAAAGGTATCGGTCAAGTTACCGCAGCTATTCAATCCCTTAATTCCGTAAATACTGGAAACATTGCCAAAGCGGTAACGCAGCTTAAAGCATTAAGCAATATAGATTTTAGCAAATTTGAAAATAAGAAATTAAAAATAGATGTTGAGATTACCGGCGGTGATGCTGCAAAGAAAATGCAGTATGCTATCGAAAAATCTCTTGACCAAACTAAAATTGACACATCCAAAATTTCCGCACAGCTGATTAACGCTTTTGACTTAAAAGGCGGTGCCGCTTCCAGATTAAGGAAACAGATGGAAACGCTGGCAGAACAGCTTACAGCTTCTTTTGATGGAAAATCGTCTTTTAATTCTGGCGAATGGGGGAAAACCTTAGACCAGATTGGGAATGATATTGTTAAAAGCGGTAAAACTGCAAGAAGTGAATTAGGTAGCTATCTGGCAGGAGCAGAGCAGGAATGGATTGATTTTTATGATTTCTTCAAGAACAAGAAAATCTACGTTTCTGATATGCTTAAAAATGATGTCGGAAAGAGTGAATACCAAGAAATTTTAAAGAATAATCTTGGTAATATCACAGTAGACCCACTTAAAGGGATTAATCTGGATAAATCATGGAGTGAACTTGCTGATAAATTCCCAACTCTGATTTCGCAAGACACAATTAATCAGGCAGATCAGCTTGTTACCGTCCTTGAAACTTTAAAAAAAGTAAGAGATCAAATCAAACCTATCAGCATTCAGGACTTATCCGGAGACGATTTATCATCGGCACAAAGCAAAGTATTTAGTCAGGTATCCGATGCCGCAAGTCAGATAGGCACCAACATTGCAAAGAACATCCAGGATGCAGCCAAAACAGCAGATGGCCAATTTCCAGTTGATATCAAAATCAATCAAGATAAGATTGTTCACGATATCAAAAGTGCGATCAGCAAAGCATCTTCAATTACTTATGACCCTGTAAAAGTAACTCTTGATGTTGATACAAAAGAGATTAAGGATTCAATCAGCCAAAAGTTAAACAGCATTGATGCAGGGCAACTTCCGCAGGTATCAGATGGGCTTGAGAAAATCAAAAATTCTTTGCAGTCCATGGCTGGATTGGATTTAAAGAGCACTGGAATTAATTCCACAATCAATGCTTTACAGAGACTTGCCAGCACTGATTTGACGAATTTTGATACCACTAAGATATCCGGTATTTCTGACGCTTTATCAAAACTTTCAAATATACCCGATATTTCATCAAGCGTAAATCGCTTAGTTTCTTCTTTGACTAAATTATCTGCATCTGGTGGAAGTATCGGAACTGTAACATCTACTCTTCCGGTGTTGGGTGATGCAGTAAGCAAGTTTGTGGCAAATGCATCAAATGCCGGAGCAGTTTCCGGACAATTAAATACATTTATTGCATCGTTGGCTAAATTAGCAACTGCCGGAAATAAAACGGGGCAGACTGCATCTCAGTTAGATTCCTTGTCTCAGGCAACATTGAATTTCTTCAATGTAATGAAGAATGCACCTGAAATAAGTGCGAACACATTACGAATGACAGAAGCACTTGCACAGCTGGCAAATTCAGGAAGCAAAGCAAATGCAGCTACTAATATGGTTGCAAGCGGATTTAGCCGATTATCCAGTGCAGGCAGAGGAATTACCGGCATTGGTAGTAAAATCGCTTCTGCGGTTTCCGGAGCAAGTAATTCATTGCTTAGTTATGGTAATACTGCGACAGATACAGCAAAGAAAACAAGTAATCTGGTATCACAGCTTACCAGTCTTTATATAAAGTTTTTTACGCTTAGCAGAATCATAAAATCTGTTTGGAAATCTGTTTCGTCTGCATCTGATTATGTTGAAACACTCAATTACTTCAACAGTGCTTTTGACCAAGTAACCGATGGCTTGGATACAAGCGGATGGGAAGATGCAGGTGCTAAATCAGCAGAGGAATACGTAGGCTCTTTTGAGAAACGTGCAAAAGAATTAACCAAAAAGCTTACCGGATTTAAGGTATCCGATGCCGGTGATCTAATGCGTTCTCAAAGTGGTAGCCTTGGATTAAATCCTGACGATACGATGAATTATCAGGCTACATACGCACAGATGGCATCTTCCATGGGAGCCACTGCCGATAATGCCACAAAACTTTCACAGGTATTAACTGAGATTGGCGGTGACCTTGCATCTGTAAAGAATCTTGACTTTAATGATGTATGGCAAGACATGGCATCCGGTATGGTGGGTATGAGCCGGGCATTGGATAAATACGGTATTAATATCCGTGTCGCAAACTTACAGCAGGAACTTTACAATCTCGGAATTGATGCAACTGTATCAAAATTAAATCAGTCAGACAAGGCCATTTTAAGAACCATTGTAATACTCAATAGTTCAAAATACGCATGGGCGGACTTAGCTGAAACGATAGACGATGGTTACGAACTGTCATTTGTCGCCTAGCACAGTAATGTGTTAGTGAAAATCGAGCAAAATCGGTGAAGCCTGTACTGAATCCTATATTTATGGTATAATAAATATGGGTGATGTAATGAAGAAAGAATTTGTTATTTATACTGCAACTAACAAAATAAATGGTAAAATATATGTTGGAAAAACTTATAATTTTGAAAAAAGAAAGCAAGAACATATTTATGATATTGACAATGGCATTCCTTTTCATCGTGCTTTAAAAAAATATGGTATTGAAAATTTTGAATGGAAAATTATTGATACAGCAAAAACAGATAAAGAAATAAAAGAAAAGGAAATATACTGGATTAAAGAGTTAAATACATGTATTCATTCGCCAAAATCTAATGGATATAACATTACATTAGGAGGTGAAGGAGGTACTTCATGGAACTCTCTTCCAGTAGTTCAATTTGATTTATCAGGAAATTATGTTCAAGAGTATTTGAGTTGTTCACATGCTTCCGTTGCTACTGGTATTGGTCGACACAATATAGGCGACTGTGCAAATGGAATCACAAAATCATCCGGTGGATACCAATGGAAATATAAATGTGATTGCGATTCTTTTACTATAAAAGAATATAAGAGACAAAAATCTTCCAGAATGAAAAAAATAGTGCAATTAGACCTTGACGGGAAATTTGTAAACGAATATGAATCGGTTACACAAGCAAGTAAAGATCTTGGAATAGGAAGATCTGTTATTTCTGCATGCTTAACAAAGAGGACTAAAAGGTGTAATGGGTTTCAATGGGTTTACAGAAAAGATTATAGTCCAGATCAAGATTATAAGTTTAAGGGTATTTCAAAAGGAAATGGCATTTATCAATTAGATGATAACAAACATATATTGAATTATTTCCTAAATTGTTCAGAAGCTGCAAGATATTTAGGAGAAGAAACCAAAGTTCACAAACAAATTCATAAAGCATTGTGTACCGGTAAAAGATGCAGGGGTTTTTATTGGTGCAAATGCGATGATTACATCAATTTTCAGCATGGTAATACCGAGGTAAGTGCATAGATTACGAAAGGCTATGCAACACCGTAGAGCGTAGGAGATGAATAAATATAATTCTCCCAAGAGTGTTCGACAACCATAAGGCGTAGTAATACGTCTTATTTTTATGGTTGAAAATGTACGCCGACCTTACGGGAAACCGTAAGAAGTAGAGGATAAAAAGCCTTTACGATAACAATGTGAAATCAGCCAGCTAATCAAGTCCGTATGCTCAAATCAAATTTTGAAGCACTGGCACGCTCAATTGGTACACTGTTATTGCCTATTGTTGCAAAAGTATTGCCATATTTGAATGGCATTACAATTGCAGTTGAAAGAGTGTTTTCTGGGATTGCAAGACTGTTAGGAATCAAACTTTCGGACTATGTAGCATCCTCAAAAAGTGCATCCATAGATATGGATTCTATGGCAGATGCATCTGATAATGCAGCTTCTGGACTTGGAAATGCAGACAAAAATGCCAAGAAATTAAAGAAGTCTCTGTCTGTCTTACCGTTTGATGAATTGAACCAGTTAAACAGTGATAAGAAAACCAAAAACAGTTCTTCATCTGGTTCTGGTGGTGCAACACCACACATTCCGGCACTTGATGATGCACTTGCCGATGCTATTTCAAACTATCAAAAGGTTTGGGATGAAGCATTTGGCAGTATGGAGAATAAGGCTCAACAGGTTGCGGATAAAATTACTGATGCTTTTGAAAAAATCAGAAAAGCAGCAAAACCTACAACTAATGCAATTAAGAAATTGTGGAATGAGGGGCTTAGTAAGCTTGGTAACTTTTCTATTAATGCATTGAAAAACCTTTGGAAAAATTACTTAAAGCCAATGGGAAATTGGGTGCTTTCTGACAATTCAGGGCTTCCAAGATTCTTCAAAATTACTAACGATATTCTCAATAAAATTGCATGGTCAAAGCTTCAAACTGTACTGAAAAATTTCTTTGAAATGCTTCAAAAACCAACAAAGTTTGTCTGGACAGGACTTATGGATTTTTATGAAAATTTCTTAAAACCTATTTCTGTTTGGACAATGAACGAAGCTATTCCAAGACTTGTTGATGCACTCACACGATTTGGAAATGCCATTCACTGGGATGAACTGAATGCAGCACTTTCAGATTTTTGGAGCGCACTGGCACCATTTGCTCAGAACGTAGGTGAGGGACTTGTATCTTTCTTTGAAAATCTTCTTAAAATTGGAGCAGATTTCATTAATGATAAGGTTCCTGGAGGCTTAAAATCCATTTCCGAAGCGTTACGGAACATTGACCCGGAAACAGCGAAACAAATTGGTACAGGACTTGGTAAAATTGCAACTGCAATTATGGGATTCAAGAGCCTGTCATGGGTTGAAAAGATTATAGGAAAAGACAGTCCATTATCAAAAGGACTGAAAATACTTGGACAGCATCCGTATGTTACCATTGCACTTGGGTTAGCAGGTGTTGTGGCAGCACTGGATAACTTTGGCATCATAGATGTTGATTGGGAGTGGCTTTCTGGAGAAATTGGCAAAGTTAAAGACGCTATTTCCAACTTCATTGATAAAGTTGATTGGGATGCAATTGGTACATCAATAGGCAAATTTGCTGATGCATTTGCGCCATTCGCAGAGGGCTTTGCAGACAGCTTAATCAGTGGCTTGCAGGGGCTTCTTGATTTGGGTGCAGATCTCTTAAATGCAATCGGATGGGCGATTGGTAAATTAGGGGATGCACTCGGGAAAATAGACCCCAAAATCTTAAAACAACTCGGCAACGCACTGGGAACTTTTGTTAAAATAAAACTCACATGGGATTTTGTAAGTAGAATCGGTGGGCTTGTAACGAAACTAAGCGTATTCCAAAAACTTCTTGGTGGCGGTACATTAGCATCCGATACAGAAGCACTCGGAGAAGCTGCAACAACCGCCGGTACCGGACTTAGTTCACTATCGTCTGGTTTACCAACCTTAGCACTCATGGCAAAAATTGCTATAGCTATTGCAGAGGGAAGCAGGGCATTAGGTGGTTTCATCGACACTTACAGAGGTGGTAATGGTGTAATCTCTCATTTTAGTGCCACAATGGATACCTTGAGCGATAGCCTTATGAACTCCCAAACTATCACCGGCACAACCAAGGATGAAGTATTTCAGTTATCCGAAAAACTTGAAAACGGTGAAATTTCAGCACAGGAATTTGGTGAACAGCTTGCCGGAAGCCTGGGAAAAGCAGGTGTTAAAGCAAGTGAGTTAGAGGGTGCATATGCGACTTTAAAAACGCAAACAACTCTCACAAAAGATGAAGCAGATGCTCTTGATACAGCCATTAAATTACTGACCGAAAAGCAAGATACGGCTAAAGAATCAGCTAAATTATCAGCTGAACAGTATAAAACTATGAATGATAAATTACTGGAACTTAGCCAAGAAGGAGTATACAGTTCTACCGATCAGTTAGGTGCTTTGCAAACTGCATTACAAGAACAAAAATCAGCTGGTGGAACAGCAGAAGAAGCATATGAAAAGCTTAAAACCACTATGCAGAATATGGGATTTTCAGCCGAAAATTCCTATAAGATTCTCGAAACGCTTTTCCCATCTTCATTAATGACTAAAATCGGAGACCTTCAAACAACAGCTGATAAGGTTTCATTTGCACAAATGGTTACCAATTCCACAAATGCCATTAATGCAATGGGTGGAATCTGGGAAAACGGAAAACAGATTCTCGGTGAAGATGCTATCGCTATTCATGATGCTATCCAGGCAGGACTTGAGCCGGATGAAAATGGCTATTACGATCTTGGAAATGGTCAGATGGTTCAGTACGGAAAAGGTATCAAAGAATACGAGGGCAACATGAAAGACACCATGAGTGGTGTTATATCAGATGCTCTTGGTGAAAACGGTATTCTTCCTGAAGGATACAAACTCATGAAAGACAATGCCGGATACCACATTCAGGGATATACTGATGAACTGGAAAGCAGTGCAACAAAGAGCGAAGTTGAAAAAGCTTATAAGAGTGCCATTGAAGTCGACCAGGAATCTCTGGGAATTTCCCTTAAAAAAGATGGTGCTGATCTCGCAAAGAACACGGTAGACGGATATAACAATTACTTAAAAAAAGACGGAGCAAACAATACTTCTCTTGCTACTGAACAGTGGGCTAAGCAAGGAATCACTGATCCGGCAGAAAACAAGTTAGAGATTCATTCTCCATCCAAGCTTTTTGCCAGATATGCAGAATATGTCGAAAAAGGTTACTCTGATAAAATCAAGAGCCTTGCGACAATAACTGCTGCATCCATGAATACTTGGATTTTGCAAGGAATCCAGACACCAATAATTAATAAACTGAGGATTGAAAAAGGCAGTTCCGGTCTGGCAAGCGACTATGGCACAGCTTTTGGAAAAGGATTATCTTCCGGTATACTTGAAACCAAAGGCGAAAATGAATCTGCTGTCGGTACAGTTCTCTCTGCATTAAAAAACAAGTTGAACACCTACAATACCTCATTTGAGAATATTGGTGGAAAGTACATGAGAAAACTCAATTCAGGAATCAATTCCGAAAAGAATGATCTTGAAAACAATGTAAAAAACATTACAGGAAACATCAAAGGCGCATTTGGTTCTATTCAGGATTCAATGTGGTCTTATGGCCATAATGCAATCCAGAATTTTGCCAACGGTATACAATCAGTGCACATCAACCTTCCACACCTCAAAATGGATTATACTGATTGGCAGGATGGCGACAACCACAGATGGCGCTGGAACTCTTCTGTAGATTGGTATGCTAAAGGTGGCCTGTTTAATGGCGCACAAGTAATTGGTGTTGGTGAAGCTGGGCGAGAAGCTGTTCTCCCTTTGGAAAACCGCCGCACCATGAATATGATTGCAGATAGCATTGTATCCAGTTCAGACAATACAATGGGATTGACCAAAGAAGAAATGGCACAAGCTGTAGCCCAAGGAGTTGCCATGGCAATGATGAACAACTCTGGAAACAACCCGAAATACATTATGAACAGCATAAATGTCAATGGACGAGAGATTATGAAAGCTGTGACCGAAGCTGAAAACGATGCTAATTATCGTTTGAATCCGTCACCAGCTTATTGATTTTCTCATAGCCGTGTGTTATTATATTAGCATATAAGAGGAGACACGGTTTGAAGTTTTGAGCCGCTGAGAAACTTAATATTTCTCTATTTGAGGAATTTTTTGTTTACTTGGCGGCTCTTTTTATTTAACCGTTAATTTTGGTAAATTCAGTAGGCTAGGGTAGCTCCCGAAAACCTCACCTCCGAGAGACTGCCTACTGTTTTTATATAATTTGGAGGAAAAATGAATGGAGGTCATTTTATGTCAGTATTTAGAGTACACAAAACCAAAAACTATACAGTGATGAGTAATCACCATTTGAGAGATAAAAATTTAAGCCTGAAAGCAAAAGGGCTTTTGTCAGTGATGTTTTCTTTACCGGATTCATGGAACTATTCTATTCCGGGATTGTGTGCAATCTTGAAAGAAAACGAAACAGCAGTAAAGTCAACTATAAAAGAATTAAAAGCAACAGGATATCTTGTTGTGGACAAGAAAAAACCTTGTAAAGAAGAAGGACGATCTAAGTTCGAGTACATTTATAACATTTATGAAACTCCGCAGGAGGTGTCTGATAATAACAATAATCAAGAGACTTTTTTTCAAGGTGTAGAAAACCTATCCTTAGAAGTTCCAGAGGTAGAACATCACCCCCATAATAAAAGAACTGATATAGCAAGTACTGATAAATCAATAACTGATATATTTAATACTGATAACTCAAAAGAAAAAGAAGAAAAGAAGCACCACTCTAAAGAGTGGTTAAATTCTCAACATATTAACAATATGTTGACGGAAAATAGTATCCGTTACACCCCAATAGACCCTAAATCCTTTAAATGGCCGGCATTCAAAAATCAGGCAATGAGCCGACTTGAAGAATTGGGGTATACCACAAATCCATACACAACTGACAGATTTTTTATTGTTTCAAAATACTTTTTCAAGAGATATGAAGAACGAACCGGAAAACCGCATATAAAAATTAATCAGGACGCTCTGGATAACATATTAGACAGTTTTGGCTTTGGGATTAACCCAGATTATTTTCGGAATGTTGAAATTGAAACATATATGCAGGTGGTTGATGAATACTTTGGAGTTTCATTCAGTGAATACACGGATCATCATTATTCGCACTTCATGTCTGGCTACATACGGAAAAACTTGTTAATGAAAATAAAAGATAGGGAAAATAGCACCGAAATCTGATTCAACCTTGCCACTTGATAAAATATAGGCATAGTCCAATAAAACCGATTCTAGGTGAAAAATCATAATCAATTGATGGAGAAGTAAACAAATGAGTAGAGTAGGTAGAGAACTTCCAGCAGAATATTCTGATCAGTTTGATGAATTGCGTCAAAACAGAGTAGAAATTAGTTATTACAAGTATGGTACTGCCAGAGATAACTTTGGTGAAAAGTTAGTAAACGCTCTGGAAACGCATGATATGTGCATAAAAAAATATCAGGAAACCGGAAACACGGAGTATCTTTGTGATGCTGCTAATTACCTGATGTTTGAATTTATGTACCCACAAAAGCATGGGGCGTATTTCAAAGCTACCGACAGTGGGGGAAGTGCAGGTGTTGCCGGTACGCCGATAAATCAATTAAGAGAAAAATGGTACTAAAGTATTCCCTTAAATATCCTAATGTGGTACAATATATTTACCAATTTCAAGGGAGGAAAGGGATATGGCTTTAATTAAATGTCCAGAGTGCGGAAAAGAGATAAGCGACCGGGCTTCGAGTTGCCCTAATTGCGGTTGCCCTATTTCACAAACCACACAAGCAGATTCTAAGTATCATGTTTCGAGCGAGGGGTATAATACGCCGCACGCAACGCCTGATTACAGTGCCCGGGAAGAACCAGAGGAATCATTCTGGAGTTCAGAAATGTTGGCAATTCTTTTAACGCTATCAATATGGCCTATTGGGTTATACCTGATGTGGAAATATAAACATTTCAGCAAGGGTGCTAGAATTGTTTGGACTGTGGGTATTATTGGATTTATAGCGTTTGTTTTGTGGTTAAAATACTATTCCGTGAATAGCCGTGGAATATATTAAAGAATCCGGGGAGAAATCCCCGGAAGTTTATATTAAGATCCAGATTCTATAAAATCTTTCAACGGAGTACCAACTTTAAGCATTTTTTCTTGCGAAATACTATAAACAGACATTATCCCGCTATCACCCCAAAAGACAGCATCTTCTCTATCTTCGCTAAAATTATAAATTGAAGAAGATGCAATATGTGGATCTCCATTAAAATATCGGTCTAAATAAACACAGTTATAATCAAACCAAGCTTCTTTTGATATTTCTTTAAGCTTATCTGTAACATCAAAAATAAAATTAGAATTAGAAGAATCTACATTAACTGTTTCGATAATTCGTAACATTTTGCAATCATCGTATGGTGAAAATTCAGAAATTTGAATAGTACTACCATTTCCGTTAATATCCTGAAAAGCTGAATTTACATCTTCAAGTTCAGCATATGCTGGTATGGTATATATACCACTGCATAATATAACGCTCAAAATAATAGCAGCCAATTTTCTTCTCATTGCAAATTTCTCCTTTTACATTTATTAGCCTTTAAATATACGTCCACACTCTTTGCACTGATACGTTGTGGAAAATAGACCTGAACTGATTACCTGAACATTCGCACTTCTACAAGACCATTTTGGACATTTTATCTTTCCTGTTATTTTGTCAATTTTCTTCCTTTTTCTCATTTTAAATTCCTCCCTTTTTAGTAGATATATTAATTTTACCACCTTGGAAAGTAATATGGAATAGGAAATTTGAAAAAAAGTTAAAATAATGGTTGACTTCTAAATGACTTCATAGTATATTATAAGCAAGAAGTCAATATGACTTCAAGAAAGGGGAAGTGCTGCTAATGAGTATTAAAACATTTACGTTAAGATTGACAGAAGAACAGCTTGATTTTGTCAGCGAAAAAGCAAAAAAAATGGGGGTGAGTAAAAACGATTATATTCGCAGATTAATTGATGGAGATATTCGTGCAGATAAAGAAGATAAAATCTTACAGGAAATTATCGAAATCAAAAATATGTTAAAAGCAAACAAATAAAAAGGATTCCTGCACCCTGGAAAAGTCGGAACCCTTAAAACACTCAACACACCGAAGTGGTTGATATTGCTATTATATCTCCCTTCGGTGTAATTGTAAACACTGAAAGGAGATTTTTTATATGGCAAATTTAAAAGTTATCGAAAATGAATTAGTTCCTGTATATGAGACAAGTACAGGCGAAAAGGTAGTATATGGCTCAGAACTTCACAAAGTATTGGAAGTAAAAAGTCGTTATCGTGAATGGATTGAAAGAAGATTTAATGACATTGAAGCCATAGAAAATGAAGATTTTCAAGCCGCCGAAATTTCGGCACCTTCTGGACAGACCAAAAAAGACTATATCATCAAACTTGACACCGCCAAAGAAATGGCAATGCTTGAGCGCAATGAGAAAGGCAAACAGGTTCGCAAGTATTTCATCCAGGTGGAAGAGAAGTATAAGCAGGCGGCAATTAACATCAATCAGCTATCCCCGGAACTGCAAATGTTCAACCAGATATTTCAGCAGGTGGCTAAGACCGAATTGGAACAGAAGAGACTTGCGGAACGTGCCGATCAGCAGGAGAAGAACATGAAAACCATCATTGATACTTTCAAGGGTATGGATTCTGATGTTGGCACAGAGAAGTGGGTGAACAGATGTATTTCCAAGATTGCGGAAAGCGCAGATTTTACATATTCGTTCGGAAGCTCATATTCAGCCGCTAGGGTAGAAAGCTACCGCAGATTGACGGATAAAGCCGGATGCCGGTTAGATCAGAAACTCAGAAATGCGATTTCCAGAGCCGAAGAAAGAGGATGCACCAAATCGCAGATTAACCAGATTAGCAAGTTGTCTGTGATTATGCAGGACAAGCGGTTAAGGGAAATTTACATTAGCGTGATTAAAGAAATGATGATTGCTTATAAGGTAGAGATTGCATAATTATTGTTGTAGAGATACGCAGGAGGAAAATAAAATGACAGAAAATATGGATAAAGAAAACACAATGTTTGAAGTAGAGGATACTATTGATAAAATCAAGTTTCTTGTGGACGATTTCATGGAACAGTACGGATTTAATAACTCAGAAAAGATGAATGAAAAGGAAAGTTTTTTCTTTGCCTACAACAAGGAATTTATGACAATGAAACTGTTGATTTTGAGCGATTATGCCAATAAAGCAAGACAGAAATTTAAGGTTCTTGAAGCTATGGAGCAGAAAGTGTAATATTGTGGCAAACAGAATCCGGTTCAATGATTTTTAAAAGAAGAGCGTGTATGCCAAGTGCAACGGAAAATGTGTGATCTGTGGTAAGCCGGTCAAATTCAAGAAAATGACCATTGACCACATTACACCGTTGCCCGGGGGCGGTACAAATGACATTAAAAATCTGCAACTGGCGTGTAAGCGTTGCAACAGCATGAAGAGCAACATGACCAAAGAAGAGTTTGAAAAACTTTTGAAGAAGACAGAGGAGAAATCAAAATGAACTACAAGAAAGAAATTATCGAGATGGTACAGGATATGCACAGCACCAAAATCTTAGACCTCATTTACTGGTTTGTGAAGAGGGGGATACAGAGAAGAGAAAAATTCAATTGATACCTTTTGATACTGAATGATACTGCTGTTTTGTGATAAAATATAGAATCATAAAGCGTTTACCTGTACGGGTAGGCGCTTTTTTATATCACGAAACTGTTTAAGGGAGCAAATGCTCTCTTTTTTTATGGAGAAAATCACATGGCAGCAGAAATAATGTTGAAAGTAAACGGTGTGGCAGTTAGATGTCCGTCAAAATTTGAGTGGGGATTACAAGATGTATCTGCATCTGAATCAGGGCGAACCGATGATGCTTTGATGCATAAAAACAGAGTTGCACAAAAAAGGAAAATAAGTCTTGGGTGGAACGGTCTTGGATGGGCTGAAACATCCAAAGTATTGCAAGCGTTTAATCCTGAATACATAAGCGTAACATACCCCGATATGCTGTCTGGAAAATATGAGACCAGAACATTTTATGTCGGTGATCGTTCAGCACCGGTTAAGTGGTGGTGGATTGGAAATCAAAGAACTGAATCTGTTGATTTTGATATTATTGAAAGGTAGAAAATGAGAAGTATTTCAAACGATTTTAAAAATGAGCAGGATTCTGGAAACAGAAATTACCTAAAGTATGCAGATGTAACGCTAACTGACGGAACGGTATTTAATTTCACAAATGAAGAATTGTGGCAAAATGGCCTGTCATTTGAAAGTGATACATCCAATTCAGGGAGTTTTGATATTGGATCTGCAATGATAAGCAAACTTACTTTGCAGATTAACAATTTTGATGGAACGTACTCAAAATATGATTTTAACAACGCTAGTGTTGTGGCATATGTTGGATTGCAACTTACAGACAGAATAGAAAAAATAAAAATCTGTACAACCACAGTAACAGATGCACCGTATCAGAACAATGTAATCCTGTCGCTTACATGCGAAGATAACATGGCAAAATTTGACCGTGATTATTCTGAAAGCAAACTGATATATCCAGCAACCAGATTGCAGATTATTCAGGATATTTGCTCTGTTTGTGGTGTTTCTTTACAGACAACAACTTTTGCAAACAGTGATTATATCGTCCCTGAACGTCCAGAGGATGAAAACCTTACATGCAGACAAGTTTTAGCATGGGTAGCGCAGATTGGATGCCAGTGGGCTAAATGCGATGCAAACGGAAAACTTAATATTGGATGGTACAAAACAGAACCACTTGATTCTGATTATATCAGAATTGAGCATACTAATGGCTTTACACCATATTTGGATGATGTTGTAATTACAGGGATCCAGGTTACTGAATACCTGAAATCAAATTCATCTGAGAAAAAAGCAAAATCATACCTATATGGGAAAACAGGATATGTGCTGAGCATCAGTGATAATAAATTAATTCCAGAGGGCACTGGCGAAACAGTAGCATCTATGATTGGTCAGAAATGCATTGGAATGTCTTTTAGGCCATTTACAGCCCAATGTTTGACAGATATATCACTGGAAGAGGGCGATCCGGTAAAAATAATATCCAGAGATGGAACAGAATATAAAAGCTATCTCACATCTGTAAGATTACAGCCTGGTACATTTGAGGATATATCCTGCGAAGCTAAAAGTCCGGCAAGAAACAGCCGAAAACAATATTCGTTGCTATCACAAGCAATGGTAGAAGCTAGGCAATCCGTGCATCAGGAAAAGACAGCAAGAGAACTGGCAATTGAACAGCTTGGACAAAAAATAGAAGAATCATCTGGTGTGTATACAACTGTTGCAAAACCAGAAACAGGTGGTAATATCTACTACTTGCACAATAGGCCAAAGCTAGAAGATTCTGATATGGTGTGGAAAATGACCGCAGAAGCATGGGGAGTATCTACTTCTAAAGATTCAGACGGCAATTTTATTTGGAATGCCGGAATGACAGTGGATGGAGATACTATTGTTCGCATTCTAAAAGCAACCGGAGTAAACGCAGACTGGATTAACGCAGGCGAAATCCTTGTAAAGGACAATAACGGTAATACTATTTTTTCTGTCAATATGGACACAAAATCCGTATATATTGATGGTTCTTCCGTGACTATTGGTGGGAAACCTCTTGAGCAGGCATTATCCGAACTTGACAGCAAAATTTCTGACAGTTTGCCAATAGCAATGTCTTTAACCTGTGATTTTAAAGGGATTACAGTAGATGCTAATGGTAATTATGAAACATTTCCAGACGGGATTTCAACTTCCCCAATAGTGGTTTTGGGGGCACAGGATATTACAGCAGATTGTGCTTATACAATCACAAAATCAGATTCAATCACCGGAGCATGGAATAATACCACAAGAACATATACGGTTACTGGACTGACCGCTGATGATGGATGGGTGGATATCAGGGCAACATATCTGACCAATATTGTTATCACAAAGCGTTTTTCAGTATCTAAGGTATACAATGGACAAAGTGGTGTAACATATGGACTTCTTACTTCAAGCCCGATTATCAGGAAAACTTCTCAATCAGAACTAACGCCAACATACGTTGACTTTACCGCATATTACACAGTGGGAAAAGACATCACAAAGTATTATCTGAATGGCCGGTTTGTTATCGAGGAAGTTCTAAATGATGACGGTGTCTGGAGAACTGTATACACCAGTACACAGGATGAATCAGAGGTACGCAGGTCGCTGTATACGATACTGACTACCAAGGATGGAAAAGCGCCTGTGTCAAAGGACGGAAAGTATGCTTTTGGCTATCCCCGGAATGTTACATCTATCAGATGCAGGTTCTATGCGGCAGGCGGCACAACTCAGCTTTTGGGGGAGCAGACATGTGCCGTTGTAGCAGACGCAACCGCTCAGCTGTCGCAGTCTGACATTGTGGAAATCCTCAGTGACGGTGGCAGATGGAACGGACTGTATTACAAAAACGGAAAGCTGTATATATCATTCAGCGCGATGCTTGGTGGGGCACTTACACTTGGAGGAATCGGAAATGGAAATGGTAAATTAGTAATCCGTGACAGTTCAGGAAAACAAATAGGATATATTGATAATACTGGTGTACATTTCAATCAGGGTGAATTTTCCGGTTCGCTTAAAGCTGCAATAGGAACATTTGCAGGTGAATTAACTGCACCTACTGGAAACATCGGTGGATGGAAGATTAGTAATAATCCTCAATGTATTTATTCGGGTGATAAACCCGGAGATCCAGGACTAACATTGTATGGCTCTGGAAGAATGTTAATGCAGTATCTTGACACATCATCTGGTGTTGCCGAAGCTGAGACTGCTCTTGATGTATTAGATGGTAGGATATATACATATCAGCAGACATTGGATTATGCCACCTTAAACAATGCCACCTTAAACAATGCAATCTTAGATAGTCCAACGCTTAATTCACCCGTACTTTCTTCACCGACTGGTGAGATTGCAGGATGGATAATTGATAATGATAATAAGTGCTTATACGCAAATGTTAATGGAAATCGCTTGTTAAGCCTTTATTCTTCTAATGGTTCAATTGTCCAAACGTATTGGTACGGGCTAACAGCTCCAAGTACACAACACAACGCACTAAATACATCTTCCGGTCGTGCTGAGATGTACAGCCCTTATGTTTATGCAGGAAAGTTCACTGGAGATTCGGCCAAAAGTGATGGTGCGAGTGACACACTTATGATTAACAATGCAAGATTAACGAATTGCGATCTTGTAAACCCGGCAAGGCTTTTAAATCCTCCAACTGTTTCATCTGGTGGACACATTGTTTTTGCAGCAGACGGAATGACACTGGCATATTTAGGCAGTTCATCCAAACGATACAAGAATCACGTAAAAGACATATCAGAAGAAGATGTGCAGAAGCTATTTGAAATTCCGGTTGTATACTTCAAATACAAACCTGGATACTTAGAAGATGATGATTCCAAAATTGATACTCCAATCCCTGGATTTTATGCAGAAGATATGGAACAGGCTTTCCCAGATGCTGTTAGGTACAACGAGGATGGTAAGGTTGAGGACTGGAACTACAGGACATTAATCCCAGCAATGGAAAAGCAGATCCAGATTTTATATAAGCAAAACCAGGAACTTATGAAATCCATAAAAGAATTAAAGGAGGCACAGAACAATGGCAACAAGCTTTGAACCAATTAAATTTGCAAATTTGACAGAAAAGACAACTGCACCGTCAGATACAGACATTATCGTGATTGAGGATTCCACGGCAACCAAGAAAGCAAAATGGAGTAACCTTATAAGCTGGATTAAGTCAAAGCTGAATATCGGGTCAGCGGATATTTCTGGCATTGGTGACGGAACAATAACAGGAGCAGTTAGTGCACTAAACACGAAGATAGATAATAAGTATGTGTATTATCGATCCTTAGCCGATATAGGTATTACAGATACTGCAAGTGTTACCTGGGATAACATTGTGTCAGCTCTCCCGGAAAGGTCCGGAATAAAAATGGCAGGATGGAAGCCAAGTGCTCCCGGCTTAACATCGCCAGCCGCTGGCCCCGCAATAGTGATTACAGTTGATAAATATCTTTCCGGTTACGTAACTTTACAAGTTTGGGACATTGCAACCAACACTGTCTATTGCACAACGCATAACGGTGTTAATTATTCCGCTTGGAAGACATTACAATAATCAACCATCAGCCAACATTGTATGTTACCAACCACATCCGGTTAGGGTGCAAGGTACCGAAGATGTATCCTGCGACAGCTGTATCATTTGTTATCAGGTAAAAGGCATCTTTTGTTTTCATTACTGTAAAAAGTCCGGAAGAAATAGCACTGTTTACGTCTGCTGCGGTATTTTTTACATTGTCAGACAAAGAAATAGTTCTTTTGTCTGCTTGATCGCAGGGGATTGGGCTGCTTACCCAATAATTATCACCGTACAGGGTGAATGAGGCATATAACATCTGGTTATTGCCAACATTATTCGTGTTTAGCTGATTAACAAACCACCTCTTACATTCTAAAATGTTTGTGGGAGGTGGTCTTTATGGATATAAGAGATACAATAATCAATAATGTGTTACAGGCGGTACAGCCATTTCTAGACAGTCAGCAATTACAGGCTGTACATGCGGACACTAGCAGCCAATTTGTTAGACCGGAGAGTGCTCCAGAGTTGTTGCGCCCGAAAATAGAAAACGAATGTTGATGCAAGAGCAAAGAGAAAAGAGGTGTCCAATATGGAAATAAAGGGAATTGATGTGTCAAGCTATCAAAAGAAACCAGACTGGAAGAAAGTAAAACAATCAGGTGTAAAATTTGCAATTTTGAGGATCCATCAGCGTACAGGAATTGATACAAGTTTTGAACACAATTATAAAGGGTGCATAGATAATGGCGTTTTGGTTGGTGGCTATAAATTAAGCTATGCAACCACTGTCGCAGAAGCTGAAAAAGAAGCCGAGGAAACTTTATCGGTGTTAAAAGGACGAAAACTTGATTTCCCTATCTTTTATGACTTGGAATGGGAAACACAAAGGAAATTTAGCAAGTCCAAACTTGAAACAATTGCTTTAGCGTTTTTGCGTAAAATCCATTCTGCTGGATATAAGGTAGGAATTTACAGTAACGTAGATTGGTTCAATAATTTGTTCACACCAGCAATGAGGGATTACGATTGTTGGATTGCACGATATCCAGCAAACGATAACGGTAAAGTTGTTGAACGTCTTAGACCGGCACAGGGGATTGGATGGCAGTATTCAAGCAAAGGTAAAGTACCAGGGATTGATGGAAATGTTGATATGGATGTGTTCTACAAAGATTATAGTGATACACAGGTGAAAGGGGATGTAAGTGAAATGACAAAAGCAGAAGCGATTAATAAAGTGTTGTCTGTCGCAAAAGCAGAGATCGGATATCTTGAGAAAAAAAGCAATAGTCAGCTTAATAGTAAAACCGCCAATGCCGGAAGTGGAAATTACACGAAGTATTGGAGAGATGTGAAACCGTCATATCAGGGACAACCTTGGTGCGCTTGTTTCGTGAGTTGGTGTTTCATGAAAGCGTTTGGACAGGATAAAGCAAAGAAACTATTGAGACACTGGCCATATGTTTACTGCCCGACATTAGGAAATCTTTTTGTAAAGAATGCGAATCCGAAAGTCGGTGATATTGTCATTTTTTATCATGGTGTGAGATTCACCCACACAGGCATTGTAACATCGGTAAATGGTGACGAATTTTCGACAATTGAGGGAAATACTTCTGGGGCATCAGGAATTATTCCGAATGGCGGTGGTGTTTGTGCGAAAAGCTATTTAAACAGCAAATTGCCAGGAACAAAATTCTGCACGCCAGATTGGAGCATTGTAGCCGATACATCTACGAATAATTCAAGTAATACAGCGGATACAACGGAAAACTCTAAGCCATCCAAAACACCTAAATTTGTTGGCAAGGTTACTGCTAGTTTCCTTAATGTTCGTAAATGGGCTGGAACAGAAAACCCACAGCTTAAAAGTTATCCTACACTTGCAAAGGGAAATCTGATTGATGTTTGCGATACAGTCAAAGCAAAGGATGGCTCTTCCTGGTACTACATCCGCATTGCTGGAAAGTATTTCGGATTTGCGTCTGCAAAATATATCGAAAAAGTTTAAGACCGTCCCAGGGGTAATTCCCTGGGATTTTTTTATTTTCTGGCTTTATCCCGTTTTATCACATAATGCAAGAAGTATAATACAAACATAAGTTCGGTGTTCTTTTTTTGATTGAACTATCATATGTATTTGTATATTTGAATCGGGAGGAGAAGCATATGGATTACAAGAAAGAAATTATTGAGATGATACAGAAGATAAATAATGAATCAATAATAAAGTTCATTTATGGATGTATAAAGAGGGCATATGATGAAGAAAGGGCAGGGGAATAATCCCTGCCCTAGAAAATTAAAAAATAAATTCCTCAAAGAAATCACATAATAAATCTTTTTTATCGGGCGTCAGGTTATCATATTCAATAATAATCTTTTTGAAACGTGGATCCGTCTGCTCGATTTTTGTAACTATTTTTCCAAATTCAATATCTGGCTCTTGCGGTACTTTTTCATCTACCAAATCTGAGAGACCAATTCTAAAATATTTCGCTAATGTTCCGAGTTTTCCTGTTCCTGGCATAGAATTTCCAGTGCACCACATATTGAATGTGGTTGCGTTCACACCAATCGCTTCGGCAATTTCCTTTTGTTGCTTTCCACTTTTTGAAATATACCAATTAAGGTTTTTAGAAAATATCTTCTTCTGTTCTTTGTCTGACATTGTTTGTTTCCTCCTTTTGATTACATTGTACATCATAACTTCAAATAATTCAATGGTAAATCCAATAAATTTGAATTTTAGTGTTGACAATCCAATCTCATTGGATTATAATGAATCCAGAAATTAAGAAAGGAGATGAACAAATGCCACAGATTTGTTTAGAGGCTGTTCGAGTGAACGCAAGGTGTAACCAGAAAGAATGGGCTGAAAAGTTAGGAGTTTCCAATAAAACAGTAGTTAATTGGGAAAAAGGAAACACGGAACCAACTTTGTCGCAACTCCGGATTATGAGTGAGTTATCTGGAATCCCTATGGATTTTATTTTTGTGCCAGATAAATCCAATTAAATTGAATTAAAAAGGAGGAACAATGGCATTTAAAGATGTTTCCAATTATTCAAACGAGGAAATCTGCGAGATGATTTACAACTTAAATAATTGGAATTGGGACGAAAGAGTTGGAGAAAAGCCAGATGGATTCGACCAGATGCCATGGTACAACATTCACTGGTGGCACAAGCTGAAAAAGCGAAAAACAAGAAAAGATTACATACAGCCTGCTATGGGCTATTTGCAACAGAGGGTAACAATGAAAGAATTTTATTTCTTTACAAATGTAACTCACAGCAAGCGTATGACGTCAGAACAGTTTGAAAAATGGTGGGAAAAAGAAAAAAATTTTTTGTGGTTCGCTTTCCCTCATTGCTACCAAAAGGGCAACGAAAGCTATGAGTGTTGTAATCACATATGGTATTAGGAACATCCAGAAATCACGTTTTTCTGTATATATTAATCCTACACCATCAAGTGTGATTGAATAACCATCATAGTTAGCTTCGTTAAATTCTCCACTGCGACCACATTCGTGAAGTTCGATTAATCCATGGTTGAGCAAATAGGAAGCATATGGATTTCCTGTTTCATCGGATGTTCGACAGATTTTATGACACTCATCAAAAGTTAGAAAGTTTTTCTTGTAAAGTATTTTTAATAATTTATGAGACGTTTTTTCTAACATATAATTCCTCCCTTTACAAGGAGTATATCACAGAAAGGAATGATATGAAATAGAACAGTTAATGACAATTAATTATGACGGTAATGAGCCGACAGTATCAGCTAGAGAGTTATATAAATCTCTTGGAATCAGTAAAAGATTTTCAACATGGTTTGAAACAAACTCTCAGGGATTTATTGAAAATGAGGATTATAGAGGGGTGTACCTAAAGGTACGGGGCAACCAACACGGTGGCGAACAGGAAATACAGGATTATTCCTTATCAGTAGACATGGCAAAACACATTTGCCTTATGAGCAGAACTGAAAAAGGAAAAGAATGCAGGCAATATCTTATCGACCTTGAAAAAGCATGGAATACGCCAGAACAGGTTTTTGCCAGAGCATTAAAGATGGCAGACCAGACGATTGCGAAGCTGAAAGATACAAATAAGTCTCTTGTGGAGAAAATCGAAGCCGACAGACCAAAGACAATCTTTGCAGATGCGGTATCTGCAAGTCACACATCAATTCTTATCGGAGACTTGGCGAAACTTATCTGCCAGAACGGATACCAGATAGGGCAGAAACGATTATTCCAATGGATGAGAGACAACGGCTATCTGATGGTTTCTGGAAATTCACGAAATATGCCGAAGCAGAAATATGTTGAACAAGGATTATTTGAAATCAAAGAATCTAATGTTCAGAATCCAGATGGTTCAGTAAGAATCACACGCACAACAAAAGTCAGTGGAAAGGGACAGTTGTATTTCGTGAATAAGTTTCTGGGACAGGAAACTGAAAAAGCAGACGGTGATTGAGAAAGGAGCCATAAATGTGCTGAAACAGTTTTTAAAAAGATTATTCGCACCGCAGATTGTAAGGATTCCAGATAAAACAAGAGTTATGTGCTTTTCTAAAGATGGGAACAAGTACTTAAAAGTATTTAATACCGAAAGCGGCGCAAACATCTGCTTCCAGGTGAAATCCATAGATTATGAAAACAGTGATTTAAAGAATGAATATCACCCAGAAACGATGTTCGCAGACGTTGAAAGCGATCAAAGTGTTACGATTTTAAACCAGTAGGTGTAATCATTACATTTTGAACACTTAGGGATGGTTTTACCGGACTTAACAGTTCTTTTAGAACCACAGTTATTGCATACAAATACTGAGGTTTCAGAAACTTTTTCACCGGATTGATGAAAACCATCTATATGCGGTAATAACAGCAAATTATTATCTCCTTTCAATTTACTCGGCATGGCAGTGCCTGTAAATACATTATAGGAAGATAAGAAAAGAAAAACAATAGAAAGGAATCGTATGAAAGCATCAAAAATTGAAATAGGAGAGAGAGGAGGGAAAGTAAATGCAAGAGGAACTTGAGGAATATTCATCTCAAAAGCTGTCAAGTCGTGAAGGACAACGGTATTTGGAATTTAGAAGAAAGAACGGACAGAAAGCAGATGATCTTTATAAAAAAGTTAGAGACGAAATTGCTGAATGCCATCTGTCTGTTACTGAAGCAAAAGGTTTTTTGGATTTCATGAAGTTGGTTGTTGAAGAATCTTCATATATCCCAATTAAGAAATGACAGAGGTAGTAATATTTTTGACATTAAAATCGTCGGTATCATCTGTCACATCTTGAATTTTCTTTGCGGTATGAAGCATTGAGAGAACTTCTTTTGAATACGGATGTTCTCTACCACAATTCGGACATGAAATTTTATCTGCACTTATTGATTCGTTTAAGTAGTAGCTACAACGGCATGTGCAAGATACTTTTATTTGCAGAAGCATATTTACACCCCCCTTTCACAAGGAGAGTATATCACAAAAATAAGGGGTGTGAGAAATATAAAAAATTATCAAATCAAGGAGGAAAATATCATGATTAGTTGTGACAAAGGAAATGTAAGACTTAAAGGAACAGTACCAAGGCTTTACGCAGAACTTGCAACCATAGTGCATTGTTTAAAGGAATCTGCTATTGAGAAAGGAATTGAAGAAAAAGAAGCCGACAAAGACCTTTTGTCTGCATTTGAATCCGGTCTTAAAACAGAACAGGAACTTGATGCAGAACTCAAAAATAAAATAAAACAGCTTGATGGTCTTATCCCAGACCTTATCATGGCTGGCATTGCAGCTGCATTAAAAGTCGCCGACAAGGAGGACTAAACATGGAAGAAATTAAGAGTACGGATTTCATACCCGAAAATCCAAATGAGGAATACGCAATGCTCATTGGTAGATTAAAAGCGTTTGAAGCATGGGCAAGAAGCGTATCTGAATATGATTTCAAAAAGGGTATATGTTTCAGAATGTTGGGATTGAAAATTGATGATCCGGAAGAAGAATAAAAAAGTTGCCCTGGACGGTGCTGGAACACCAACCAGAGCAGAATTTAACTAAGGCAGTTAAATACAGGATAATTATAACATATCCTCCTGTATTTGACAAACAAAAGTACAACAGGAGGAATTTTTATGCGAAAAAACAAAGGAAATAAGCCACTTTCCAGTGAAATTATCGCAAATCTGGAAGAAAAAGTGGTGTTACGGAACGTATGGATTATCGCTATGATAACAGCTTTGATTGTGGTGTTAATCAGGAAAGAGAGGGCAAAATGAAAGTAGTAGCAGAACTTCTTGTATTTACTGGGATGTTAGCCTTGATATTCTTCGGATTATGGTTTTTCACAACCAAAGACTTGTTGGAAATATTTGTGTTATCCAGTTTCGGGGCGTTCTTTGCAGCAATCCCTGTGATGATATATTTGGAGGAAAAATAAATGAATGAGAACAAAATAGTAATTTCAGGTGTTGCGTCAAACGTAACTTTTCATCATGAAGCATACGGCATTTATTATTACCAAACATCTGTTGCGGTAACAAGAAGAAGTGGAAATATTGATTACCTTGACGTAGTTGCAAGTGATGAAACTTTCGGTGCTTATGATTACGAGGGGCAAGAAGTTGTGGTGCATGGTGCAATCCGGTCAAGGATGGACAAGAACCAGATGAGCGAAGCCTATGTTGCAGCAGACACTATAGAAATATTGGATGCTCCTGTCGCAGGTGGAGATTTAAACAAGGTTGAGGTAGAGGGATTTATTTGCAACAAGAACATTGAGGGAAAATATACACCGGTAACAAGAAGATATATCCTCAATCTGTTTTTGGCGATTCGCAGAAACAACAAGAGGAACGGCAGAGCAGATTATATTCCTTGTTGCATTTGGGGAAAAACTGCAAAAGAAATCGAGAAGCAAGTTGAGCAAGGCTCGAAAATCAAATTAACAGGAATGCTCCTTTCCAGAGAATTGTATAAAAATGGCGAATTTGTAAGTGCACCCGAGATTTCAGTAAATTCAGTGGAGGTATTGGATGAAAACAATGTTAAAAAGAATTGAACTTGAGAACTATAAAAAGTATTCCAGCAAAACAGTTGAGTTATATAAAAAGACCAAGATTTCAGGACGCAATAAAGCCGGAAAATCAACATTAATGGATGCGTATTTTGATACGCTGACAGGAAAATTGGCTGATGGTACATTGCCGAACGAAGTGAGAAAAAAAGACAATGGGGTTGAAGTTGATGATCCGGTGGTTCGTGAGATTACGCTTTCTGTTGATGGTCAGGAAATGACAATTCGGAAAGAAACCAAAAAAGGCAAGAACAGCAACACTACTTCTTATGAGATTGATGGTTTCAAGAGCAATAAGACGAAGTTTGAGGAATTTTTAAAAGAGAACATTGCTGATCCGGATACGCTTCTGATGTGTAGTAATGCCAGGGCATTCCTTAATGAAATCTCAAAATCTACCGCTGATGCAAGAAAGACTTTATCGGATATTTCTGGATTTGATGAAAAGCAGATTGAAGGCTATGCAGATATCCAGAACATCACAAAAGGGCATCCGGTTGAAGAAGTCTTGAGGACATTAAGGGGTAATTTGCGGAAGCAGGACAAAGCCATTTCTAATAAGAAAGCAGTCATTGATAGTGCCGATGAAGAACTTTCAAAGATAGGTTCAGAATCTGTTGCAGATAAAGAATCCTTATTGAAAGATAAAGCAGTTATTGATGAAAAAGAAGCTAAAATCGCCGATTTATCAAAAGCCTATGAAACAACTCAGAGCGAGCTTGAAAGCCTTAAAAAGGAAAGAAATGATTTTGAAAGGGCATCCGGAGAACAGCTTGGAAAGAAGCATTCTGAAATTTTAAATATTATTTCTGATAGAAAAATTAAGTTGCAGGCTGACCAGAACGATTTAAGAACAGCCAGAACAATCTTGTCCAACATGGAATCGGATGATGATTTAAAAGTCAAAGTCACAGACTTGCAGGCACAGTATAAAGCGGTTTATTCATCTGCATGGAATGATTCTACATTAAAAGCTATTGAATCAGAAGAATTTAATGAATCAGAAGCTATATGCCCGACTTGTGGACAGAAGTTGCTTACAGAACAGGTTGAAAAATTAAAAGCAACATTTGAAGAAATTAAACAGAAGAGAATCGCTGAACAGCTTGAAGCAAAGGCCAAATTCGAGCAGGACAAGAAACTCACTCTTGAAGAAATCACCAAAAGAGGAAATGAAGCTGTTAAACACAGAAAACAGTGTTCCAAAGATCGCACAAAATTAGAATCCGATATTTCGGAAATCGAGAAGCGCATTGCGACATTAACATCTGAAATCCAGAGCAAAGAAAAGGAATTGGAAGGAATTTCTACAGAAGTAGATTTGTCCACAAATGCCGAGTATCAGCAGATTCTGGCAAATATCCAAAATAAAGAATCTGAACTTGCCGGACTGGATAATTATTCTGAACAGAAGCAGGAAATTGCAAATAAGAAGCTGGAGATTGCCAAAAAGATTGCGGAAATCGAAACCACAGAGAAGCTTATTAAAAAGCAGAAAACCGACAAGCAGCAGTCAATTGCCAATATGAAAGAGGAATTAAAGACATTAAGGCAGCAGTCAGCTGATATTCAATGCCAGATTGACAAGGTGATGAATTTCTCGATTCTGAAAAATAAGTTACTTGCCGAAAAGATCAATCCTTATTTCAGGCATTTCCAGTTTAAATTCCTGGATTACACATCCGATAATGAGCCGATTGAAACTTGCCGGATGATCTGCAACGGCATTGACTATATGAATGGTCTGAATCACTCTGATCAGATTTTGTGCAACATTGATTTAGTGGCAGGGTTGCAGGAACTGAATGGATTAAAACTTCCGATTTGGGTTGATGATGTGGAATCCGTGAACGAAGAAAGATTACCGGAATTGGAACAGCAGGTTATTTATTTGAAAGTATCAAAAGAAGAATTAAAAGTGGAGGAGATTTAAAATGGCTACTTATAACATTAAAGAAGCAATCAAAGCACAGGAACACTATTGTGAAGAACATGAATTACCGCATTTTGCACCACGTAGCGGAGTTTGCTGGTCTTGCCACCAGAATATCTATTCAGAAAACGGATTCACAAGGTTTGGTGAGAAAACGAGTGGAATTTCCGTTGAGGGAGCAGGAAGCCATATGATTACCGGGTGTCCATTTTGCTACAGAAGCTATTGTGATTAAGTAATTATTCTTTGCACGGCATTGGAATTGAATAGAATTGTATAGCAAAGGCGCAGACTAGTAAGGCAATGATAAGTCATGGAGTTGCATTGATTGGAAATGAGAGGTATAGGAACTGAATAGCTCAGCATAGTCAAGGAAAAGCACAGAATTGCGTAGTAATGCATGGGCAGTGAATAGTACCGTAAAGTAACGGAAACGCATTGTAGAGTTGAGCCATACGCAGCAGAGGAGTTGAAAAGCGATGTATGGCAGCGCACCAGAAAAGCGTCGCCTGGTGTTGCGCCGGAAGAGTTCAGTTTGAAGCAGTATTAAAAAAATAATAAAGGAGAAAATTAAGATGAAAGAAATGAGAGTTAGATTAACATTTTTAGAGGAAGTTTTGGGAACCGCAAATGCAGAAAGAGATATTCATGAGAAATTTATTGCATCAAAGGCACCGGATGCACCTTCCAGAGAACAGGAAGTAGAAGCACTTGGAGTTGAAGAAGTTATTGAAAAAGGTCGAACAGTATTCCCGAAAGACGAAAATGGTAATCCGTTCTTATGGGACTACCAGATTAGAGGATTCTTCAAGTCAGCTGCACAGGCAGGTTCTTATATGGGCGGCGCAAAGAAACTTGCGGCTTACAAGAAAAAAATTGACTTGCTGGTATTTGTAAACGAACGCAAGATTCCGTTTGTTCTTCCGGAAGGTACGTCACTTTCTGATTGCCAGAGACCTTTAAGGGCGCAGACAGCACAGGGCGAACGAATTTCCTTAGCAGACAGTGAAACAGTACCGGCAGGATCAACAGTAGAATTTACAATCAGGGTACTTGATGATTCACTTATGAAATACGTAATTGACTGGCTTGATTATGGAAGATACAACGGTATTGGTCAGTGGCGCAACTCAGGTAAAGGCCGATACACATGGACTGAAATTACCGAATGAGTTACGGCATGGCTGAATGTAGTTATGATAGGCAAAGTGAAGGCGTAGATTGGATATGAGATACATTGAGTTGTAACGGAGTGGTACTGAGAGGTGCAGAAGGGCAAAGTTATGGAATTGCTTGGAATTGAGAAGCATGGGCAGAGCAAGGCAAGGGCGTTGAGTAGTTAAGATGAGAACTGCTTTGGAACGATTTTGTCAAGTAATGTAGTGAATCGTAATGGATGAGCGTGGACGCGACTGGAATAGTAATGGCGTAGTTCAGTAGTGTTTTGCAATGATTTGTTTGGGAGTGGAGAGGTTTTGAAATGCAAAGCAATGATTTGAGATGAGATGACAAGGCACGGTATTGATTGGTGGAGAGAGGCGTGGCATAGGCGAAGTAAAGTGAGGTTATACTGAGAAGCGATTTGCTATGGCATTGAGAAGTACTGCGTAGGCAGGGTAAGGTGAGGGGTGGAACAGTTTTGAAATGCAAAAGCGAAGTGTAGTGCTAAGCAGAAATGCAAACAAAAAATGAATTAATCAATATAAAGAAAAGGAGAATGAAAATGGCAGAAACAAAGAATGAAGTAACAACACAGAATCAGGAAAAAAGAACACCAGTGAAACTGAACACAGATTTCAGCTTAGGAATCTTCGGAAGTTCTGACAACTTCACAATGGCAACTCAGATGGCAAAGGCTTTCGCCCAGTCAACAATTGTTCCGAGAGAATATCAGGGCAATTTTGCGAACGGTCTTGTAGCAATTGACATGGCAAATCGCCTGAAAACAAGTCCTCTTACAGTTATGCAGAACCTTGATATTATTCAGGGAAGACCGGCATGGAGAGCCACATTTTTGATTGCAATGATTAACAGTTCCGGTAAATATGATATGGAATTACAGTTTGATGAAAAGAGGGATAAAAACGGAAAACCGTATTCCTGCACTTGCTGGACGGAAAAGAATGGACGTAAAGTGACTGGAATTGAAGTGACAATGGACATGGCAAATGCTGAGGGATGGACAAACAAGAACGGTTCAAAGTGGAAAACTATGCCACAGGTAATGCTTAGATACAGAGCAGCATCTTTCTTCTCACGAATGAATTGTCCTGAACTTTCAAATGGACTTTACACCACAGAAGAAGTTATCGAAATCGCAGATGCAGATTATAAGGTATATGACTTGGAAAAAGCTGTTGAAGAGGATATCAAAAAACATGCCAACACAGAGGAATTTGTGCCAGTAATCGAGGAACAGCCAAAGCATACAATTCCAGCAGATCTTATTGAAGCAGGCAAAAAAGAACCAGTTCCGGCAGCAGTTAAAGAACCAGAGATTCCGGATTTTATGAAACAGGAGGAAATGTGATATGAACAATAAAGAAATTTTACAGAAAGCAAAGGAACTCGTTGAACTGCTGGAAAAGCAGGAAGAAACTGACAAGGTTCAGCTGTCAAGCCTGAATCCTGGTGATGTGTTCCAGACCACTGGAAAACGCAAATACAAAGTTCTGGAACAGTATGGAGATAAAACAAAAATCATTTCACTTGATCTGGTGAAAAAAAATGTGAAATTCGGAAACAACACGGATTACAACAAATCAAATGTAAAAAAGCTGTGCGACACAGAAATCTTAAAGGATTTTGAGGAAGAATTTGGTGCTGAAAACATCGAAAAGCATACAGTGGATATCATAACCGCTGATGGACAGAAAGTAGGAAGCACTGAATGTAAAATCCGTCCGATTACATTTGGTGAAGTGCGGGAATATACTGATATTACACCGAATAAAGATTTGGGTGATTGGTATTGGACGCTATCACCGTGGTCAACGGAAGAGCGTGGATGGAAGAACTGTTTTGCCGTTGTTTCCCCTTCGGGCTTTATCGGCAGGGGCTATTACTACCTTGAGAACGGTGTTCGCCCAGTTTGTATCTTAAAATCTAATATCTTTGTATCAAAAGCGGAGGAATGACAATGAAGAAAAATCTGAAATATTTCGAGAACGAATTATCTCGATTGAATAAAGAATTTGCAGATTACAAGAAAAAACATATCGGCACACCGGAAATCGGTAAAGTTATTGAGCTTGCTGGTATGGGATGGCTGATTCTGGATAAGACAGAAAAAGGATATTTTGCCATTTTGAATGGATTTGATGGAAGAGAAAGAACATTTGATTCAGCTTCAAATAACTGGATTGAAAGCAAGCTCAGGCATGAATTAAACACTACTTTTTGTAAGAAAATCACAGAAGAGTTGGGAGAAGATGCTATTGTTGAGTTTGATCGGGATTTGCTTTCTCTGGACGGGCAGACAGAATACGGACATTGTAAAGATAAGATTTCGTTTTTGACGGTGGATGAATACCGGAAATACAGAAAATTCCTTCCAAATATGGATAAATGGTGGTGGCTGCTTACTCCATGGAGTACACCAGCAAATAATTACAAAACAACAGTTACCGTTGTTTCCCCTTCGGGCGGTATCTGCGGGGGCGGTTACTACTATGGGGGCGGTGTTCGCCCAGCTTGTATCTTTTCTTCTTCAATCTTTGAATCGGGAAGTGATGATTAATGGCAAATGAAGACTTAAGGGTAATAACAAAGGCTAAGCAGCTTGCGAAGCATACATTAATAATTACCAGCAATTGCAGACGATATCCAAAGAAATACAGGTTTTCACTGGTAGATAAAATGCAGAACAAAGCTCTTGAAATATATGAAATGCTTTTTGAAGCCAACAGAACTGATCTGAAAGATTATAAAAGAGAACGGTTAGAACTTCAAACAAAAGCCATTACTCATTGTGATGAGTTAATGTACTTTATAGAACTTTCATATGAATTAGGAATTATCAATTCTGGCGGAATGGAAGCTTGGTCGCAAATGGTTAAGGACATAAAGTACATGACTATTTCGTGGAGGACTAAAGACAGGAACAGATAATTTTACAGGTTATGCACTGCGAATACCGTTGTTTCCCCTTCGGGCAATATCAACAGGAACAATTACAACAATGAAAACGGTGTTCGCCCAACATGGATCACATGCAGACAGAGTAAGCATAAAGCTGAAATCAGTAAAGATACAAGCAAATGCATAACCTTTCCGCAATGGATAAATATAAAGGAACAAAGCAAATGGATAAAGAAGTTGTTGCAAATTTTGAGAATTTATATCGTTCTTACAAGAAGGTTAAGAGCGGTAAGAAATTCAATTCAGGAACTGCAAGGTTTTCTAACTTGTCTCTTGAGGGTATTCATCTTCTGAAAGAACAGTTGGAAAACCAAACATATACCATAAATCCATATAATAAATTTCAGATTCATGAGCCGAAAGAACGAACAATAGAATCGTGTGCATTCAAGGATAAAGTAGTTCAGAGATGCTTTTCTGATTACATTCTGACACCAAAACTCGAAAAGATTCTGATTAAATGGAATACCGCCGGACAGCAGGGAAAAGGACAACATATGGCAATGGATGGGCTAAGAAATCAGATGTTGGATTTCTACAAAATGAATGGGTTGAATGGCTGGATTGTAAAATGTGACATTCATAAATATTTTTACAGCATAGATCATGAAATCATGAAGGACGTAGCAGATTATTATTTTGACGATGATTTTACAGTTTGGTTGAATCATTTGTTTATTGATAGCACAGATAATCCGGGACTGCCATTAGGAAATCAGGTGAATCAGAAATACGCTCTTTTGCTGCTCCATTCACTGGATCAGTTGATAACGATTGAATTTGGAAATCCATATTACGGACGATACAACGATGATTTTTACACACTGTGTAAAACGAAAAAAGATGCCAGAGAAATCCTTGAAGCTATCCGAATGATGGTCGAAAGCCTTGGACTGGAATTAAACCCAAAGTCGCAAATTGTACCATTTCGCATGGGCTTGTGTTATCTGGGATTCCATCATTACATAACTGATGACGGGAAATACATCAGAAAGCTGCGTGGTGATAGGAAAAGAAAGACACAAAGAAAAATCCGAAGATGGGTACGGGCAGTGAACGACGGTAAGATGCCAATTGAAAAATTTGATGATAAATACGGAGCATGTAAGAATCATATGCTTCATGGAAATTGCATTAAACTATGCCACAGTATGGATTTAGAAATTGAAAGGAGAATGAAGTGAGATTAATTAGTCAAAATGGAGAATTTGATGTTCCTTATGAAAATACATCATTAAGTAGAACGGGAAATATTATAAGAGCATATCTGCCAATGGTAGGTGAAAAAGGAACAGTCATGGCTCATTATTCGACAGATGAGCAAGCAGAGGAAGCCATGTCTATGGTTGCATATGCACATATTTCAAATAAGCCAATATTCATGTTTCCAAAAGAAGGAAAAACAAATTTGGAATTGGCTTTTTTCGGAAGATACGAATTGAAACTTCTTAAAGAAATTCTTCCAAATGTGATAGATTTACAAAATGAATATGGAGAATATGCTCTTTCTCGAAAAACTAGAGATAGCATCAAAGAAATTATCACAGCTTTACGTATAATAGAATTGCAAAAATAAAATATGCTGATCTTATCAAAAGAAAGCGAGGTGATGTCATTGTTCATGCGAGTAATTTCAACAGGAAGTACCAAAGGAAATTGTTACGCTTTGCAGTCAAGTACAGGCGAGATTGTTCTTCTTGACTGCGGATGCAACTATAAGAAAATCCTTAGAGGGATTGACTACCAGATAAGCAATGTTTCCGGTGTGCTTCTGACGCATGGGCATGGAGATCATACCGAAGCATTCAAGGAAATAATGAATGCAGGCATTCAGTTTTACACCAACGATGAAACAATGGAACATTTAAAAACCATTACAGGTGAACTGATGAAAAGTGTTCTGGAAAGATATCCATTTAGAGTTGGTTCCTTTATTGTAACTCCATTTGAATTGCCACATACGACATACGATAAAGAAGCAAAAATGCTTATCCCTTGCTCGAACTATGGATATCTGGTGGAACATGAGGAAATGGGGAAACTTCTGTATATGACCGATTTTGAATACTGCATATATAGTTTTCAGAAGATGCAAGTTGAGCATCTGGTAATTGAATGTAACTACTGTGAAGAATTGGTGGACAAAACAGAAGCTAACTACAGGCATAGATTAAAAGGGCATTGCTCTTTATCAACTTGTAAGCAATTCATTAAGCAAAACCGCACAGAATCACTTCGGACGGTAACACTGGTACATTTGAGCGGTCAGGCATCAGATGCCCGTAAAATACAGCAAGAGATACAAGAAGTCGTAGGAAATAATGTTCTGGTTCAGATTGGACGGGCTGAGCTGGAAGTCGATTTGAATTTATGCCCGTTCTGAAAGGAGAAAATTAATGCCAAAAAAATTTAGAAATTATGTAATTAAAGGGCAGGAGCATGTAGACCGTAAAACTGGAAAAACAATTCCTTCACCTAGTGTATGGCGTTCAGTAAAAGATGTGCTTCCAGAAACTCCAGTTGATGATATCGCATGTTTGTATTATGTAAAGTTGAAAAACTCCGAAAATATCATCATGCTTGCATATACTGGAAATGGCGAATGGACTGACACAGAAGGAAAAGAATACAAAGGCGTAGAGACATGGCTTGAATATATGCCAAAAGAACATCCAATAGTCGAAAGAGAAACTTTCTTAAATGAAGATATTTTGAAAGCTATTGTTTCTGATTATATGGAAAAAGCTGAAGGAGTTACGGTCAATCCAAATAATGTATTTTTTAAAGTAGGAAGAAAATCTGTCGGCTATGGAATGAGTGAACATGAGGAATTGGTATTTATTGGATGTGATGTGATAGCTATGGAGGAAAAACATGAATAAAGTAATTTTGATTGGACGTTTGGTTAAGGATCCAGATGTCCGAATGGGAACAAACAATACTGCAATTGCTAGATACACACTTGCAGTTGAGAGACAGCATCGCAAAAACAATGAACGCACATCAGACTTCATAAATTGCGTTGCACTTGGAAAGAATGGTGAGTTTGCCGAAAAGTACTTGCACAAAGGTATGAAAATTGCAGTTGTCGGTTCATGGCAGACTGGAAATTACACCGATAAGGACGGCAAGAAAGTTTACACAAACGACTGTCTTGTTGCATCTCAGGAATTTGCAGAAAGCAAAAAGAGCCAGTCTGAATCACAGCCACAGCAACAGCCGCCGATTCCAAGCCCAGAGCAGGATGCAGATGGATTTATGGAGATCCCGGCAATCATGGATGATGAATTTCCATTTAGTTAAGGAGTGATGTTAAAGGAATTATAAAGATATTCGGAAGAGAAAAGCAATTGAAGCTAATAGCAAGAAAAGGCTTTTGAAAGTCAACCCAAAACTCGACGATGGAAGCGGTATCTACTTTCTGACTAGAGTAGATGAAAATGGAATCCCGTTCTTTTATATCGGGCAGGCAGTACATATAATTCAGAGGATGTGTTCACACCTCACAGGTTATCAGCACATTGACCTGTCCATAAAGAAAAGAGGGTTCTACAGCGAAGATAATCCTTTTGGGTGGAAAATTAATTTCATTCATTATCCAGTAGAACAACTTGATAAAATGGAGCAGTTCTGGATTTTGGAATATACCAAGAAAGGTTATCAATGCAGATATAATAAAACATCAGGAAGCCAAGACGAGGGGAAAGAAAAGATTAATGAATTCAAACCAGCCAAGGGCTATAGGGATGGAATCAAGCAAGGGAAAATAACCCTTGCGAGAGAATTAAAACACATCATTGATACTCACTTAGAGGTATCAATCAAACCAGACAAAGCAAATAATAAAGTTTCCATCAGGGCGTTGGAAAAATTCAATAGCCTGCTGGACGAGGATAATTATTAAATACTTCTGACTACTCCAACAATTCTGTTGGGAAAATTCCAAAACAAAATAAGAGAAAGGAGCTTGCCTTCATATGACGCAAGGGTGCACCGGGCTTCTTTTGAATCATGAATTATACAAATGAAGAATCAAACAAAAATTCAATAGACACATTTAAACACCGAAGACATATGGAATGGAAACAAAATCGTAAAGACATTTATTATTTCGTTCTGAAATACACGAAAACACATAAGGGAACTCCCGATACCAGAACGATAGCAGACAACTCGAACTTAGCATGGCTTCCGTGCAAAGACATCTGAGGCAGTTTGAGGATGATGGTTTAATTATATTTCATGGTTCCGGTTCTCACAGGACGTATGAACTGATTGGGGTTAAAAAGCGTGAAAAATAATAAAGATTGATTCTTTGTTACATAAGATAAGGAGGCTTCAAAAAACAGACATGAATAAAATGCGTGAATACGAAAGAGGCAGGGAGGATGGTCTGGATCTGGCGAGGAGAATTGTCCGTGAGGGTGGTCTTGAAGCATTGGAAAGAGAATGTAAATTCCGCAATGTAACAGGCATCCACACATCCCTTGCCACAAAGGATCTTAGCAAGGCATCCGAAAAGATGAAAGAATTGTTTGCGGATTCATTCATGATTTTGTCGTTAGCAGTGCTGCATGATGAGTTCGGTTTTGGCGAAAAGCGTTGCCAGAGATTCCGAACCGGTCTTGATAGGGCGGCAGATTACATTAATGACGGTCTTGCTGAATGGGTTGATTATGTTCAGAGCATCAAAGATGAACTGAATATTGAATTAGTTGAACCGGGCAAGAGATACGGATCATAAAAATAGGAGATGTAATGATATGGCAGAAAATTGCAATGAATGTAGTATTGCATGGATACGTGGAAGTGATTATGCTGAGATATCGGCATACAACGGAAGCAGGCTGAAAGGAAGAGTAATTAAATTGGCTGAACAACATCCGGAAGATATAAAGATTCTGGCTACGAATAAAGATGGTTCAATCTTTGCTCATGTTCCGGCCAAGTACGTGAAGCTGCGTGCACCAAGAGAATTAACAGAAGAGCAGAGAGAAAAGCTGATTGAGCGTGGCAAGAATATGTCGAGAAACAAATCAATTGATTGCGAAGAAACGTCAGATTTCGATTCTGATGATGAAGATGAGGAAATGTTCACGTTTTAAGGGAAGGCGGTTTTAGATACAAATGAGTAACATAAAATCTTACGGATTAAAAGCCCATGTATCAGACGAATTTGATTTGCATATTGGCAAAAGAATCAAATACGTAGAACGTGGTGAATACGGAAAAGAACATATTTACGAAGTGAAAGCAATGTATCCATTTTGTATCTTGCTGGAGGATATTTTTGATCACACAAGAATTTGTCCTTGCTACAGCAAGTTAAAGCTGATGTTAGAGGGAATTGGATAACATGAAAATGATTAAAAGAAAGGAATAACACTTATCCTCGTGAAACGAGGTTCCACCTAATCAGAATAGGATGGGTAAAATTTGATAAATGCTAGACTGGAATGTCTTGGTTCTCCTGCATAGCGCAGAACAGACTGATGGTCAGAGGTAATAACTCCCAAGACTATAAAGCAGATTGTAAAATTGCCATACGGATATTTGTAGTATGGCGTGTGAAAGAATTAATTGAAAAATCCATAGATAGGTTGAAGCTAGCGAGCGATATTTCACTGAAACATTATAACAAACCAATTGTATGTGAGTATTCTGGTGGAAAGGATTCGGATGTACTTCTGAAATTGTTTAAAGTATCTGGAATCCCATTTGAGGTACATAACTCTCATACCACTGTTGATGCACCACAGACAGTGCGGCATATCAAGAACGTGTTTGCTGAATTGGCGGATAAAGGCATCAAATGCGAGATTGACTATCATGCACAGGAGAATGGAAAACGTCTTACAATGTGGAATCTTATTCCCAGAAAGTTGATGCCACCTACCAGAATCGTTCGGTATTGCTGTTCAGAACTGAAAGAAGGCGGTAATCCTAACAGATTGATCGCGACAGGCGTTAGATGGGCTGAGAGTAGCAAGAGAAGTAATAGGAGCCCATTTGAAGTATTAGGGCAGACGGCAAGTAAGAGCATTGGTGTTTCTGATGAGAAAATGCTTATCACCGACAATGACGATACCCGAAGATTGTTTGAAAATTGCCAGATGAAAGCAAAGACAGTAGTCAATCCAATAATCGACTGGACAGATCAGAATATCTGGCAGTTCATCGGAGAGAAAGACATTAAGGTATGCGAACTGTACCAATGCGGATATGACCGGTTAGGCTGCTTAGGTTGTCCACTTGCTTCAAAGAAACAGAGGGAAAAAGAAATGTATGATTTCCCGAAGTATAAGCAAGCATACATACATTCTTTTGACAGAATGATTGAGGAACGCAAGTGGCGCGGAAAAGATACAAAGTGGAGCTGCGGTGAAGAAGTTTATCTATGGTGGATGCAAGACAACAATATAGTTGGTCAGATGGAATTATCTGATTTTATTGAGTATTGAAATCATAGAGGACTGCACAATAGCGTGCCAGTTGTTTACATGGGGAAAGTGAGGATGGAAAATGAAATTATATTTCTACATTTTGGGCACAGACAGAAAAACAGGTAAATGGAATCTTCGCCTTGAAGAATGTGAAGTAATAGAAAAGCTGAAGACATACAAACCGGCAACTAAATTTCCTGATGGAGTTTACACTTCGTTTATAAAAAAAGAATCAATAGGCAATTTCATTAGTGAATACAGCAAAGTGGTTGTGCTAGACGCCCCTGATTACGAAAAAGCAAAAGAAGTATTTTTTAGAAAATACGACAATGAATTAAGCGTGCTAAGAAATAGAATTAACCTCTACGATGAACTTAAAGCTGCAATCGAAGATTACAAGGAGGATACAAAATGTTAATCAGAAGTCAGGATAAAACAGCATTGGTAAAGTTTGAAAACATTGTAATAAATCTAAAACTTCCAGAATCATTAAGAGTTATATGTTGGAGTTTGCAGGATGCGCAAAGAAGTGGAGGATATTTTGTCTTGGGAGAATATTCCACCAAAGCAAAAGCTATGAAAGTACTGGATATGATTCAGGAAGCATACATGGAATACAAATCCGGTGAAATTGTTGGCAATGGGCTGGCAGGATCAGCATACACAGGAAGCTATGATACAAAAGAAAGCGTAGCACATGGAATTGTTGTATTAAAAGGCTATGGAAATGAGATAAGAAAATCAATCCTGTTTCAAATGCCAGCGGATTCGGAGGTGGTTGTATGAAGTACAGAAAGAAACCAGTTGTAATTGATGCAGTGCAGTGGACTGGTACAAATCATCGAGAAATGTTCGATTTTCTGACGGACTATCAGTGTACAGACCAGTACATGTCGGCAGAAGGTAAGAATTTTTATATCGACCATTGGAAAGTGCCGGGCGGTCTGGTTATTAAAACACTTGAAGGCGAGCATCTTGCAAACATTGGTGATTACATCATCCGTGGTGTTCATGGAGAGTTTTATCCTTGCAAACCAGATATATTCAAGAAAACCTATGAGGAGGTGGAAGTATGAGTGAAAAAAGTAAAATTTACGGTTACATAAAAAGGACGATAAATCCCTATGGAAAACCTTTCAAGGGAACTGCTTATGAGCTTGGAGTTAAAATCATGGATTTCATTGAAAATATGGATGACGAGAAAGAAAATGGTTGGATTCCAGTCAGTGAGAGATTGCCGGAAGATAACATTCCAGTAAACATAACGTGGATAAATAGAAAACCAGAAGATTATTATAAAGAGATAAAAGATGTTCCACTTTCAGCCGCAGGAGTATTTTTTAGAGGAAAATGGTACTGGTATTCAGCAACCGTTACTGAATATTTAAGAGAATATGGGAAATGCGAATGGGATTTGATGGATGAGCATATTGACGTAACACATTGGATGCCATTTCCAGAACCGCACAAGGAGGACAAACCATGACAGAAAATCCGGCAAATGGAATAAAAGACATGATGTGGCATTTCCTGATGGATAAAGGGCAGAAGGAAAATATTCCAGAATTGAAAGCCAGTGTATATCGGCTTATCCAGACGACAACTCAGAAAACAGCCGGACAATCTGGATATGCCAAAAGTACTCACATTTCATGGGACACACTTGATATGGAACTAATGAGAATTGTCATTGAGGCTACTGCATTGGTTCTTTCGGGAAAATTGGATGAGTTGGAGGAATCAGATGAGTAAATCAGTGTTAGTGATTGATACACCGGAAAAAGGCTGTGGTACTTGTATAATTGGACATATCTTTATGGATGGCGATGTCTTTTGCCCGATTGAAGGCATTATAATTTCCAAGAAAGAAGCAGAATCAATTCCGGATTGGTGTCCGTTGAAGCCATTGCCGGAGAAAACGAAATTAACAGGAGTGTACGGCAGAGAGTATTTTCAAAGCAACGGGAAGATGCCTAGTTATAAGATAGGTTGGAACGATTGCATTGATACAATCACAAAAACAAGCGAAGAAAAAACAAGCGAAGAAAACGAGCGATAAGAGGTGGAGGAATATGTGGTTTCTATGTCAAGAGCCGTGCAAAACATTAGATCAGGCACGAAAAAAAGCAATGGAGATCGGGCGAGAGAATTTTGATTCAATTCATAAAGAGCGTTACGGATTGTTTTTTAAGAGAACTGTATATGTTGTTCTCTGGTGGAAATGGATTGAAAAGGAGAGATGAAATAGATGACTGACGAAATTTTTAATCTCATGGAATGCTTCCCTGAAAGCTACATAAACAGATTCGGAGAAATAATCCTTTCTCAAAAAGGAAATGTATATTTCGCGGCAAAGAATTGCACTGATAAAGAAGATATTATCTGCAAGCTGCTTGAATGGTGTTCGAGGTCAATGGCAAAAGGAGAACCATATAGTTCGTGTAAAAGGAACTGTGAATGGAGAGAACAACTGATATCATGTCTTAACAGATATCTGGGCACAAGCTTTGACCAAGAGGATATGTACTGGATTTACGATCAGCTCGGAAATGCTGTAAATCACAAACTGACGCTGAGATTCATCAGGAGTGATTTTAATATGGCAATCATATGCCAAGAAGTGAAAACAATTATAGACCAAAAAGTGAAAGCAGAAAGTGGTGAAATAGTTGATAAAACCAGCTCAGTTATATAGAGAAGAAGTGACTAAAAAATATATAGAAACTTGGTATGATCCTGAATATATGTATTATTCCGGATGGTTTGGAAACGGTAGTTTGAACATACCAGATGATAGTTATGAATCTCATCATTTTGTTTCTATTCATAATGACAAAGTTATAGGGTACATTACATATTCTGTTAATTGTGGGAATATGAACGCAGAAAACTTTGGAGCATTAAGTTTTGATAAAGGAAATCCTGTTTTTGCCAGTGACTTATATCAAGTCATATGTGATATTTTTGAAAAATACCATATGAATCGACTTGGGTGGGGTTGCATAGTTGGGAACCCTGCTATGCGAGGATATAAGCATTTTGTCGAAAAGCATGGTGGTAGAGAATGCGGATATCGTAGACAAGTAGCAAGATTGATGGATGGTAAATTACATGATAGTGTAGAATTTGAAATTCTTGCAAGTGAATTTAAGAGGTGAAGTAGATGGAGAGATTAACACAGTGGATCGGAGACGATGAAGAAAGACGAGCAATTCCCAGACCAGATATTAGAAGCAATGGACACGGCAGATGCTGCAACAAATTAGCAGAGTACGAGGATGCAGAAGAACAAGGCTTGCTTGTGAGATTGCCGTGCAAGGTTGGAGATACGGTTTATAGAGTGAATGCCGGAGCCAAGCAACCGATTATTCCAATGACTGTTTCAGAAATTCATTTTCTATGTTACAAAAATGAACGTGCTGTAAGGTTTGACGCAATAGGCAAAGAAGATATGGGAGAAAGTTGCTACCGTTTAGAAGATATTGGAAGAATAGTATTTCTCATCCACGAGGAAGCTGAGAAGAAGTTGGAGGAGATGAAGAATGACAAGACCTGAGATTACAGCAGAATTGTCAGCCATGCTTGAAAAGAAAATTAATCCTCACAACGATCCACGCATTTATTGGGCTAAGGAAGTTACATTTGATTATTCGACAGATCATGCGGTAAGGGTGGATTATATGCGGTTCGTGCCAGCAAATAATAGCGTGTCCGGAATAGAAAAAGGCGATTGTTATTGCTATGAAATTAAGTCATCTGTTGAAGATTTTAAATCTGGTCATGGGCTGAATTTTGTTGGCGATTACAATTATCTGGTTATGCCGATGGATGTGTGCGCTACGGTATCGATTGAAATTCCGCATTATGTAGGGATATATGCCCCAGATGGAAATGAACTTGCATGTATCAAGAAAGCAAAACGAAGAAATCGGACAAGGCCTGTATCTGAAATACTTTTGATGATGTTCCGGTCGGCGAATAGGGATTATAGAAAAGCAGTAAAACAATTGGAGGAGATGAAGAAAAATGAGTAATAGTTATTGGAATTATGAAGATGACGAAAATATAATTTGCCCTTATTGCGGTCAAGAGTACGAACCATCATACGAAGATACGTATATAGGTGAAAAACCGGTTGATTGTTACACGGAAGAAAAGAAAACCTACACTTGTGATAAATGTGGCAAGGAATTCACTATGTATGGCTATCAGGCAGGCTGGAAATATCACACAGAAACCATTGACGGAGAAGTAACAGATGAAGAGATGGAAGAAATGGAAGAATGGTATAAGTTGGGGGATGAAGAATGATTGAGGTGTTGAAAGAGATTTTCATGATGTTAGGCATAAGTGTGGTTGGCTTTTGGGCTTATGCAATATTTTGCGAGACAATCCAGAAATTCAATAAATGGCGGAAGAATGGTTGCAAGATTAAATGTCTCTGCAAACCGCATAAATACAAATTGGTTTGGTATCATTTGGATACTGAGGAAGCTATTTTGGAATGCGAGAAATGTGGTAAAAGAAAACAAGTATTCATTGATTACGATTCCATTAAGAAGGAATTTAATCTGGAGGATTAATATGAAGCCAGAAGAAGCATTAAAAGAATTAAGTTACGATGACACAGCTTATGGTGGTAACTGTACTTATGAAGTTAGAATGGAAGCCATTAAAGCATTAGAAAAGCAGATTCCAATGAAACCAAATAATATAAAATCTATTTTTGATTTTTCTGGCAGATACTATACGACAAAAGGCAATTGTCCAGTTTGTAACAGAGAAGGACTTTATAAATCAGATTTTTATTGCAATAGGTGTGGACAGAAATTAGATTGGGGGGACGCCAATGGAAAATAGAACCTGTAAGACCTGCAAAGACAACGACAACGGTTTATGCGACCGCACAGGACAGCTGATTGACGATGATGATTGTTGCAATGTACGTTACACTAACTCAAAAGCAGATATGCAAACAGCGTGCAGTATTGATAAAAAGGTCATTATAAAAAGCATTCAGCACTACGGGCAAGACAATCAAAGCACCGTCTGCATGGAAGAATGTGCGGAACTTATCCGGGCAATCAGCAAGGCAAAGCGTGGAAAAATCGACAGAAACAACATGGAAGAGGAAATTGCAGACGTACTTATTTGTGTTGAAATGTTGAAACTAATGTATTCTCTTTCTGATTCTAATATTGATGAATGGATTTTAAAGAAGCAGCAGAGAGAATCAGAAAGAATGAAAAAGACATTAAAATACTTCTGACAACGCCCGGGATGGGAGAAAGGAACGCCTAATGTGGCAAGTGACGTAAAATGGATAAAAATATGTTCGGATATTTTCGACGATGAAAAAATAATGCTGATTGAGGATTTGCCAAGTGCAGATAGTATTATTGTAATCTGGTTCAAATTATTATGCTTGGCCGTGAAAAACAACAATAGTGGTGTATTTGTTTTAAATGATAAGATTGTGTATACTGACGAAATGCTGGCAACCATTTTCAGGAGAGATATTAATACAGTAAGACTTGCGTTAAAAACTTTTGAAAACTATGGAATGATTGAAATTGTTTCAGGAGTTTACACAATTCCAAACTGGGGAAAGTATCAAAATCTTGATAAAATTGAGCAGAAAAGTCAATATATGCGAAATTATATGCAAGAATATCGAAAGAAGCAAAGAAGTAAAATAGAGTGTAAAACTAACAGTAAACTTTACCGTAAAACTAACAGCAAAGCTAACGTTAGCTCAGCAGAAGTATATAATAAAGAATCATATAAAGAAGATAATAAAGAATTAGATAAAAAAGAAAAAGAAGAAGATAATGATTTAATAGTATCTAAAGATACTATTTGTCAAAATGACATCCAACAAATCATCACTGAATGGAACAGCCTGGAAGAATTTGGAATTGCACCTGTAAAGAAAATGACATCAAAACGTGAGCAGGCTGTAAAGGCCAGAATCCGTCAGAACCAGATGAAAGATATCCTGGAAGCGATTGAGAATATCCGGCACAGCAGTTTTCTTCAAGGGCAGAACAAGGATGGATGGATGATTACATTTGATTGGTTTTTGAGGCCTGGTAACTTTGCAAAAGTATTTGAGGGCAATTATCTGGATAAATCCGGAAATAAGCCACAAAGCTACATGGAGAAAATCAAGAACAGAGTAAGCGAGGTGGATAGCTGGGTATGACAAGAGAAGAATGGGGAATATTGGTAAAAGCTATGAAAGCTGTATACACTTCACCAGCGTTTTTGCCGGATCAAGATGCTTTTGATACCTGGTACGGACTTTTGAAAGACCTGGACTATAAATTGCTTAGCTTTGGTCTGAAAAAGTACATGCAGACGGAAGAGAGAGAACCGACTATAGCTGCACTCAGAAGATGTGCTCAAAGTTTGATGCCCCAAAGCAAAGAACTAAATGAAACAGAAGCATGGCACTTGGTGTCAGTGGCAATCCGAAATTCCAGTTACCATGCAGAAGAGGAATTTGCAAAGTTACCTCAGATACTACAGAAAACTGTATCAAGTCCCGGACAGTTAAGAGAATGGGCAACATCCGAAAATATAGATGGTTCATGGATGAGTGTTACCCAGTCGAACTTCCAGAGGGCGTACCGGGCAGAAGCGCAAAGAGAGCGTGAGCGGCAGAAACTTAGCCCGGATATATTAAAAATCATAGACCGGGCAAGAAGAGGGATTGAAAATCGAAACGCAAATATGATTGAGGGGGAACAATGAATGATTGAGATAATCGGTGAGATTGGCCGTCCGGCCACAAAAGAAGAGATAAAACACTTTCTGCATGAGGACGCAGATTGTGGCGAGAAGAGTTGCGAGGAATCATGCGTATGTGCGAACGCAAAGCATGGGCAGAATTAACCCAGGCAGAAGTTGCCGCATTAAAACGAAAACAATGTTGTAAGTGCGCGTACTTTTCGAGAAATGGAACTACGGATTTACTAAATGCTACTTGTGATTACATTTTGGATGAAGTACGTAACCCAAAAGGGCATAGACGGCCATGCGATCCAAGGGATTGTGTTGAAAAAGGTGTGTTCATCCCAAAGAAAAAGGATAAAAGAAAGCGGAGGAAGACGATTGCAATATGATGAAAATTGCAGAAATGTATAAACGGTCAGGTGGTACTGATTATACTCACAGATGCTCTGAATGTAGATCGTTTTCGCAAGGGAAGAAAGCCACCTGCTTGAAATATCCAGGAGAAATACCGTGGAAAGGAACCTATACAGCGTGTAGATTTTTTGAAACAGAGGATGAAGAACAGTTGAGAGGGCAAATGAATATCTTTGATTTGTTGTGAAACAAAGTAATTAATTACCCAAAATTCGCTAGAATCAATTTTTATTGGTTCAGTGGACAACTGTTAGGGGAGCATTAAAAAAACGCAAATTTGACCCAAATATCAAAGGAGAATCGCATGGAGAAAGTTGTGTTATATGCCATTAACGAAAGATTGTACCGGCTTGGTCTTATCGACGAGGAAACCAGAGATAAAATCAAAGCGGAAATAAGTGTAAAAAAGTAGAATAATAATGTTGAGTGGAATTGTGTTGAGGTGGTATACTTAATATGATTCCACTCCCTTATCAATAGGGGGAAATAAAATGAATATTTATTACGCTAGGGAACAATTAAGGAGTTGTTCAATTTATGATCTAAAAATTAATGTGGCTTATTATGCGAGAGTTTCTACTGAAAAAATGGAACAGCAGGTTTCAATCAAGCACCAGGAAGAGCACTTTGAAGAATTAATTCGTAATAATCATCAATGGTTTTTTGCAGGAGCCTACATTGACGATGGTATTTCAGGAATCCATACAGAAAAGCGAGAAGAGTTTCAGCGGATGCTGAGAGATGCTAAGCTGGGTAAAATTGATATGATAATCACAAAAGAAATATCAAGATTTGCCAGAAACACTCTTGATAGTATTCAATATACCAGAGAATTATTGTCTTATGGTGTATGCGTATGGTTCCAAAACGATGGAATTAATACCATTGACGAAGATAGCGAACTAAGGCTGACAATCATGGCCGGAGTGGCACAGGACGAAATCAGAAAACTATCCTCAAGAATAAAATTCGGTCATGCACAGTCAATCAAAAATGGTGTTGTACTTGGACATCGGATGTACGGATACTCGAATGACAAAGGGAAACTCACTATCGTTCCGGAAGAAGCTGATATGGTGAGAATGATATTCCGTGATTATGCTTCCGGGGTAACAACACCACAGATTGAAAAAAAATTGTGGGATATGGGATATCGAAGTTTCAAAGGAAAAAAGATAGACCGAAATGTTATTAAGAGCATTATCAAAAATCCAAAGTACAAAGGTTATTATTGTGGTGGAAAGGTCAAAATTGTTGACATGTTTACCAAAAAGCAAGAATTTCTGCCTCAATCCGAATGGGTCATGTTTAAGGATGATGGATCCAGAGTACCACAGATTATTGATGAGAAAACCTGGGAAAAGGCAAACACCTACATGCGAGAGCGTGGTGATGCAATAAGATCCAGAAAAACATCTTTTAAGCAGGAAAATATATTTACCGGAAAATTAATATGCGCCAATGATGGAGCACATTACTGGCTGAAACGTCATTGTATCCACAAAAAAGAAGATGCTAGGTGGGTGTGCAGCCACAAAATAAGGAATGGTGCAAATTCCTGCAATTCTTTTGGCCTGTCAGAAGCGGAATTGCAAGTAATTATTGCAAATCTGATAAACAAGTCAATTGAAAATATAGACCAGATTCTCAAAAAGTATTTTGAAATTCTGAAATCTATTATTGACAATCGACCCGACAATCTGGACGAAATAAAACGGCTTGAAAGGCAAATTGACACGCTGAAACTAAAGCGCGAAAAAATACTTGAGTACAATTTGAGCGGAGACATATCCGATAGTGAATTTGTTTCCAGGAACAAAGAGTATGTAAATCAAATCAAGGAAACCGAAAAGCGTATTTTTGATTTGCAAAATACCAAAAAGCCAGAGCCGATTGACAATCAGATTGATGCCATAAAAAAGCAGTTGGAAAAGTTCAAAGGCATTGTTCCTGATGATGTAAACAGGTTGGTTGTCGATGAACTTTTCGATAAAATTTTGGTTGAGCCGTTGGATGGATCATGCCTCTTGTCATTTTATTTGAAAGACGGAAACGTTGAAAAATGGGGGTTTCCCTTGCGTTGTTCCGATAGTATGAAATTAAATATATTCCCAGAACAACACACAACATTTAGTAGAAATAATTGCATTAAGACGCAAGATGTTGTATTGTATAATTATACGTACAAATTAGCACTGTAAACAAAATTTTGGGAGTGGAATCAATGATACACACAGCTTATGACGTAATGAAAGAGTTTTTGATAACAGATTCAGAACCGGCAGGACAGTACAATATTCCTAAAATTCCAAAGACATACATCACACCTGGAATAGATACTGTAGACTTTGCCGAAAGCTTCAGCAAGAGAATTAAGAACCACCGGGAACTAGATGTGAATTTTTATATTGATGATGTACAATTTCAAAGGTTGTGGAATTATCCGGATAAGTACCTTGAACACTTGAAGTGTTTCCATGCGGTAATTATGCCGGATTTTAGCATATCTGTAGGCAATAATGGAATGCCATTAGCAATGTGCTTATGGAATAAATATCGTAATCATGCACTAGCACATTATATGATCCTGAATGGTATACAGGTTATTCCAAATGTGAATATACTGCCAGAGTATTGTTGGGATTGGTGTTTTGATGGATTGCCGGAAAGAAGCACGGTTGCCTGCTGCACGAACGGAAGAATAAAGAGCAAAGCATCACGCATAGAATTTTGCCAAGGTTTTAAAGAAATGGAACGTAGGCTAAAACCGATCAGGGTTATTATTGTGGGAAGAGTACCGGAAGAATTAGAAACAGACGTAGAAATTATTAATTTCAAGACCAGGAATCAAAAAATAAATGATGGAGGTATAGATGGGAACAACAACTGATAATTACCAGAGGAAGAAGAAACTTTCAAAGTCACAGACTGAACGAACGGAACGGCTGATGAAATCATCACAGAGAAGAAGATATGGAACCAGGAAGAAAGATGGAATCAATAAATTGTAAATTTTCACGATTCAAGACTTTACGCTACAGAAATATTTGTACAAAAATTTGTTTTCAAAAATGGGAGAGGAAAACTGACATGTGTTTTTCTGCTCCCTAATTTTTTATCTTATCCTTGCGTTCTCCATTTTCACCGGTTTGATCTTTGATTTTGCACTCGTGGCAAATATCCGGGCGGATGTTAGCACTTGCATTAATTGAGTGCTAAACAATTGATGTATCACCAGGCAGCAGGCCGCCGGAAATAATACCAACATGGATGCCATCACCCGAAACGCTGGCAGATTGCAAGCAAGCTATAAAACGAATATAAAACCGGATCAGAACCGCAGCCGGACACAATTACACCCCGGACACCTGCGACAGCTTTAGCAAGCCGGAGCACGCCGGCAGAATATACGTACCCCGGGAACAATTCCGGAAGCTACAAACAATTAAACTTGACCGCATACACACATAATAATGTATACCAGAACGCGCACAAAATGCAATTATAGCGTTTTTGGTATCTACTCAATAATATATGCATACACGCAAACCGAAAGCCGTAAAACGCCAATTACAAGCCCACAAGGGCAATAAACCGGCAACAGCTGCACAATCTGGACAGAATCCAAGAACGGCGGTACCAAAAAGGATACACAAATAAAACCGTCAGAAGCACCCCGGGAAATGGTACACAAATAAAACCGTCCCCGAAGCGATCCGGAACAGATGCAGCCGGAAGACCTGGACAGAATCCAAGCCGTAAAGCCGGATATGGTATATATAATCATGATACCGCTGTTATAATGTGCCGTCAACTATTATTATTGATTGCTCAAAATTAATTTAAACGGTCTTAAAACGTGCAAGCGGTAAAATATACCACTAAGGCATAAAAAAACCAATAAAGGCATTGCAAACGCTTATAAATCATTATGGAGTTATCAAAGCGCAATGTACCAGGGCATAATATACCCGGCAAACCCTGCACGGGTCACGAACCACCGCCGCCCGGAGCGGATGCAGGGCACGACAAAAAGAGCAGCGTTTTTACTGCTCTAAGTCTGAAAACCTTTTTAAAAACTCCAATAATTCCGAATCTGTGAAATTTGCGGCCTCTTCACAAATTCGATCATATTCACCAATATATTCCATTGATCCGGCCACAATTTCAATTGCAGCCTTTTCTAATTTTTTTCTTTTTGCTTTTGGCATAATATCACCCCCACTGTCAGCAAATGCCAAGAGATGCTAAAAAATCAACATTGACATTTTCCCAGCATACCGGAATAAGAGACGAATAACCGCAAACGTGCATAAGTCCGTACAAATGCCGGCGCAGGTTTTTGACACCGCACCAGACGGACGGAGCACACCCGGAACCAGTAACGGGAATGCTGTACACAATGCCGTTATATTCCCATAAATCCCAGTTGTTGCCATCGTTGGCAACTAAAACGCCATTTTCAACTATTTTCCGGGCATGGTCTGACCAAATAGCGCCCATCTGATCAAAATTATATTTTCTCATTCGTTTACTTTCTTCCCTTTACCCATGGGAGCCAGGTTATAAAAAAGGCGTTGCCGGGAATCGAACCCGGCCGGAACCGTTACGCCTAAAAAATAGTTCGGACAAAGCCGATAGATGTTACATCCTCAAACCCAAACGGTTGTTCTTGTTTGTATGTTGTCCGAAGTACAAGCCGGACATCATAAAACAAATCATATTTATTTATTATTTCCGGCGCTTCTCTGTACAGCTTCAGCGGCTGCACCGTCCGGAATTCGTTTACATCTGCGCCACCGCTCAAAATTTCGACGGTTGCAACGTCCGAGTTGGAAAAATAATATTTCGCCATTTCCTCTAAGTTGGTGTTTATCTTTGTATAAAAATAATCGCCGTCAACTTTATTTAATTTGATTTCCAACATGTTTTTTTTCTCCTAATTTTTATTTTAAAAGATAGCCGGGAACGTTCCCGGCTAAAATATTAAAAAACTAAATCTTTCTTCTTTTTCACATCTTCCACAGTATGCGGAAAACGGGTCATAAGGCTGTAAGCCTCTGCATTGTTGCCCGGGATATCATAACCGTTATTCCTGAGCAAGTTAGCGGTTGTTGTCAAATAGTGGTTCTCATATCCGTAAGTTACCCCGGATTTAAGAACGGTATCGCCGTTCACGATCACTTTTACAACGTGGTAGGTGTTTCCGTAGCTTCTCTGATACCACCTTTTGGCGGTGATTCTTAATGTCTGAATTTTTTTCATTGTTTTTTTCCTTGCGTCCTGTTACAATAAGAACGCCCTTTCTTTTTTTTATTTTTTTGGGTGCCGGTTGCAATCCTACCAAGACAAACAACCGGCTTTTATTTTTTATAAGTCCGGCGGTTGCGTTGAGGCTACGACTTTACCGCCGCCGGAAAGATTAATTTACGAAATCTTCAAGTTCTTGATCGGTCATTGACTCGACTTTCTTTCTTGCGTTGATCGGTGACCATTCACATTCTCCGACCAGATATGCAAATACGATTGTTTCTAAGATTGTTCTTTCTTCTTTTTTCATTTTTGTTTTCCTCCTTTATTTTGTTTTGTGTTCCCTTCGTTGGTATTATAATAGCATATATAATGCACTTATACAACATGGAATAATCAACAATAATGCACTTATAAACAGGCGAAATAGTATACACTTTGTATAATGCACTTATACTATTGACTTTATAATGCACTTATGTTAATATTCATATAAAAAGGAGGGAATAAAATGGAAGAATTAAAAACAACCAAGGCACAGAGAAAAGCCGTAAGAGAGTACGAAAAAAAGAACGACCGTATAAATGTAATATTCCCGGCAGGGACAAGAGATAAAATGAAATCACTGGGAATTGAAAAACCCAATACTTTCATTAAAGAAGTGATCGCAGCAGAGCTTGCCAGAATGGAAAAATATAAAAAATAATGCACTTATACTATTGACTTTATAATGCACTTATAGTATAATAAAGACAGTTAAAGAAGAACAGCACAAAGCCCCAGACGGGGCGGAATGGAGGAAAAAGAACATGAAAAGATTTGAATTGAAACAAGTAGCAAAAAATGACCCCGAAGCAATAGGGACAGCGGCAATAACAACCGCATCCTTGAGCGGAACGGAAGCCCAGAAAGATGCTTTTGTATCTTCCTTGGGGGCTGACTGGGAGCCGATCCCAGAGGAGCTTTTAAACGGGCAGAATTTCAATAATTTTGCCAGAAAATGCAAATAAGGAGGAAAGCAAAAAATGAACATTGAGATATATTGCAATCATGGAGTTTTAACAGCTGAGAAGCGGAACGTATACACATACGGTGCACCGCACGACACGGCTACATGCTCCGATAAAATAACGGTGGAAATCCCGGAAGGGTGGAAGCCGTTTAAGAACGCCGCAGGCGAATTGATGGTAACATCCCCCTGGGGCTGGGACTACGAAATAAACGAAGTCCTGCAAGGGAATGAAAAACCGTGCTTTTATGCCCTAGATAAAGACATGAAAGGGCATAGAAGTTATTTAAAAATAATTGAATAATGTAAAAAAGAAAGCTGCACCTAAAAAATTAGATGTGGCTTTCTTTTTTTGTTGCCTTAAAAAAAATACTAATATTTCAATCCATGCCCCGGCGGAATTGCTACCAGAGACCGCTAATAGAAGTGTCCGACTATTAGTGACTAAAATTATAATATCACAAATTTTTATATTTATCAATACAAAAAATAAAGCCCTTGGACAACTTCCGGGGGCTTTTATCATGCTCTTTTGTGGCGGCTGGGGCAAGTTATCAGGCCGCCGCCGAGCCTGTTATAAAACAGATATAGCACGGATCATAACCAGTTGTCAATATTTTTTTGCCAAAAATAATTTTTTAAATCCCCCTTGACTTTTTCCGGTGAATCGGTATAAATTACAAACAACGACGGTTGAGGAACTCAGCAAGGGCAGGGCTGGAAAGCAACCCGGAAATAAATAGACGATTTTGCAAGCCAGGTTAAGCCGGAAGATATTCTGAAAAGCCTGGTTTTTTATGTCCTTATTTGCTATTTTATGGGGTCGCCTTATATATAATATATATAGATACTATAATATGGTTTATAATGTATAATTGTATTTATAGTATTTTTTTCCTGCCCTTGCTAGATTCTGATGCCTGAGTTTATTAATAAACATGCTATACAGTACTGTATAGATATATACAGCTGTATGTATTTATATATATTATATTATTATAAGCAGGTAAGAAGAGTAAAAAATATTTTTTTTGAGGGATTGACTTTTTAAAAAAAAGCCTATAAGATTAACCCAACAACTAAAGAACGGTAATAAGAGTTTAAAATACTTGGATAAATGTATACCGGGCAACGTAGACAAAACGAACAGCCCCCCAGCGTTTAACCAGGTATTTTTTTATTTTATGAATTAACGTAATAAAGTGAGGTGATACAGTGAAAAAAGATAATACAGTTGTAACAGATCAAGGGATAGAAGTATATGAGAATGATATATATAGGCTCGTAGATGAATATATAAGCACTGTGTTACAAGTAACTCCTGAAGAATTTGATACACAGAAAGAATATAAGGCTGCTGTTGCTGATAGTTTTGTTGATATGATTTTTTATATTCATGACAGAATACCTAAACCGAGCAATGATGATATTGAGTTATTAGATAATATATTTAATATATTTGTCAGGACATGCAGTAAATACAATGTACTTCCAACATTGGAAATATTTAGTTTTCTTGTCGGAATAGAGCGTAGGACTTTTACGGATTGGTCTAATCAAAAGACGAGGGCAAGCACATCGCATTCCGACACGGTTAAAAAATGGTTTGATATCTGTAAGAATTGCACAGTAAACAGATTGAACAATCAACCAGGCACAAACGCAAATTTGATATTTGTCGCCAAGGCAGCCTATGGCATGGCAGAGACCGCACCTGTACTAGCAGCCCAGCAGCAGGGCATCCCAAAACAGAGCGCCCAGCAGATCGCAGACAAATACAAAAACGTCCTGGAGCTTCCAGAAGCAGATAAGCCGGAACTATAGCAGGACGACATACAAAAGCCTTGTAAATGTACGCAATGGGCGAACAATTAAGCCGTAAAAGCACGAAAACAGCAGAATTATACATAATGCACAATATACAGGCTTGGAACTATGCAAAATGACAGTGAATTATTGCGATAAATTAGTATTTGACGCAATAATATAGCAGGGCTTAAAAATAACACCGGTTTAGCTGGCTATCATACCAGGCAGAGCCGGACGGGATGCAGGCGCACCGGGGACGGGGTCTATATATAGCCCTTACATAGCCGGGTCAGTCGCCCAAGTTTCCAAAACAACAAAAAAGCCCCTTTTAAACATCAACCCTAAAATTTTTCAAAAAAAATAAAAAAGGGTCTTCTGGAGAACCGGACACACATCCACTTGAAAAACCTTTAATGTATGACAAAGTGTATGAATATCATCACAAGAAAGCTGTTCTGGAAGACGGAAGACTGTATGATACGGAATCAGCGAAAGAAGTTTTTACTGATAACACGAATTTGGATTGCAGTACGTTTGACAGCCAAGAATACAGAACTTATTTCTTGACACCACACGGAAGATGGTTTTCTGCTACAAAGAGAATCAATTGTAGACTTAAGCAAATAACCAATGTTGGCGAATATCGTATGCAGACCACTAAAACAATTTTTGTATATGGCAATCTCCGAATGGAGAAAACACACAGGGTCAAAGATTTAATTGGTAAAAACGATTATGAATTTTACAATAAATATTTCGGGGAGGTAGAAGAAGCATGAGGCCTTATTATATTTTCAATATTGACGGAAAGACAGTGACGTCGTATGAAAGTCCATCTTTCACAGTAGCTAAAGGCGGTTATATCTTCGTGAATAAAGACGGAGACATAAAATTCATTCCTCCCGAAACGCTAAAAGAAGAGCCAAAGCAAGTTCTTCCAGACGAACCAATTGACGTAGCATCCATGCTGATTAATGCAACGGTAACCGTTGAACCTAGCAAATTCGGTGCATTGTCACCATTGCATGAAAAAGAACCACAGACCTTTGCAAAATACGACACAAATCAGCTTTGCGAGATTGCAGAACATCTTCTGGTGTACTGTGATGCACAAGAAAGGGGATGTGCAGATGCCTGTTGTGAGAATTGTGAACCCTAAACCGTATGATTGGGCTGGAACTAAATGCCTCATTGACGGAAAAACGATTCCGAGAGTAAAATCTGTTGATTTTCATGTTGCGGTTGATGAAGTTCCAATATTTAAACTTGAATTGATAGCAGAACCAGATATCCAAATGGAAACTCTGGCACAAATTAGCTTCACTTCTCAATCAATTACTGATGCAATTTCAGTTTTAAGACACGAATTACTACAGCATGGGGAAATTTACAATGGATTCAAAGCAAGCCTAAAATCGGCTTTAGAGCATTATAATTGCTGTGGTTTGCCATTTGAACCAGAAGAAGAGATAGCAGGCAAGATGCTTGATTTTATTATTGGGGATGAAAAATGAGGACTGGTTTTATTGTACTTGGGATTATTTTGAACGTTTTCTTTGCAATTACGCTTTGGATGTTCTTATCCAGTGATTCAGGAGAAAAAATAGAACGGTACTCGTTAAATTTCTTTTTGGTAATGGAATTTTGCTTTGTGCTAAATATACTTATGCTTTGCATTGTGAGGTAAATATATGCTTTTAGCATTTCCGATGGTTTTAACTGTGTTCATCATATGTGAGCCAGTTAATATAAAACACATTACGGAAAACACAAGTTGGCGAAAGGGAAACAGCTACAATTACTTGTGTTCGAGACATGAAGTCTCGCCATAGCCCATGTGAGAAAAGTAGTGGCATATGAATAAGTGTTTCCTAATATTCCACCACATCATATGGGCGTAAATACTATAAACCGAACATAGAATATATCACGTTTTTATAGGCTCCTCATTGGTGCTTTCGGGGAGCCATTACAGGGGTATCGCCAAATGGTAAGGCATATGATTTTGGCTCATATATGTGTTGGTTCAAATCCAACTACCCCCGTTTGTGATGTTATTGCAAGGGCATCACAAGTTTTTTTCATTCGTTTAATTTCCCCCGTCTTCTAGCCCAACGGGGCTGATTAAAGGGGTGCCAAAAGCCCCGGAAGACTTCGCCTGTTATAAACATGGCGACATAAAATAAGCAGCAGACCCTTTGTTGCGGCTGTGAGGGTAAGAACCGCAACAGTGCCAAGGGAAGTTCGGTGACGGAACTTGGTATCTCAGGACACTTAGTTCAGTGGGAGAGCAGTTGCCTCATAAGCAATCAGTCACAGGTTCAAATCCTGTAGTGTCCATATCTCAACAGCCATTCGTCCGATATACGAATGGAAAAAATTTACCTGCATAGTAAGAACGATATCTTTTCCGGGGATGATACGGCATAGCCTGGACATGGGACATTTTTCTTCGCAGGGAAGTACCTTGGAGTTAAAAATATCAACGAAGCGCACGTTGATTGTAGGAGTTTTCAAAAGGTACATGTATTCAGGTAAAAGGTGAAGAATATCCGAAACAATTCCGTGGGGCTGGCACGGCATAAAACAGCCTAGTGGAAAGCATAACACAATAAACATATTGCTAACCCGGATTATACCGGGTTCTGGCAGGATAGAGAAGTGGTTTCTTTCTGGTTTCCTTAGCCAGAGACGGTGGTTCAAATCCACCTCCTGCAATTAATCCGTCTATCGTTCAGCGGATTAACACAAAGAGTTCTTGCTTGCCCTCTCCTTATAACCGTATTAAAAGCAAGTTCTCATTTGGCTTCTTTCTGTTGTAGTGTGAAAAACAACCCAGTCGCTTTGCTAAAGTGATTGACCGTTATAGGCGGTAAATATGGCAAGGTAGCTCAATTGGTAGAGCAATATAAGAATGTAAGTCATGTCTGTGGCTTCTACAGCAATTTTTATTCGATATTAAGACAAACATTTGATGTCAGTTCGATTCTGACCCTCGTCTCTGCCCCCGGTTATCGGTTACGGAAAACCGATTAGAACATGTTCGTGTTCTTTACCGCAAATAATTTATAGGTTCAAATCCTGTCGGGGGCAATTATGTGATGCTTACAGCAATTATTTGAGCATAACTTTGAATTATGAAACCAAAAGCATCATGAAAAATTTATGGGGCACTTACAGCAACTCATTCTTAAATAAAATCTTAGGCGTGTATTTTATATTTTGTGTCCTGAAAGGAGAAAGAGCATGGATTTTGCAAATGCAATGAAACAAGAAAGCAAGTTTACAAGAACTGAAAATGGTGCAGTCGCACTAAACACTACAAATGATGCAAGACTTGATCTGTTCGGAACCATTGGTGCATTGAGAGATGCAGATGAGAATAGAATCACCACGTTGTTCTCAGAAGCGTATGCACAGGATAATCTTTTTGCTACAAGGATTGCTTTTTATGCAAGAGATATTCGTTGTGGACTTGGGGAAAGAAAAACTTTCCGAACCATTATTCGTTATATGGCAGAACATCATCCAGAAGCGCTCAGACCGAATCTTGATTTGATTGGAGTGTTTGGAAGATACGATGATCTCTATGAACTGATTGGAACACCACTGGAAGATGATATGTGGAAAGTCATGAAGAATCAGTTCGAGGAAGATTTGAAGAATCTCAATGAGGGAAAAGCAATTTCTTTACTTGCTAAATGGATTAAGACTGCTGATGCAAGTAGCACAGAGACTAGAAAGTTAGGAATCCTGACTGCACAGAAGTTAGGCTATCCAGTTTATAACTTCAAGAGAATTGTTCGCAACATGAGAAAGCAGATCGGTGTTGTTGAAAGCCTTATGTCTGCCGGTAAGTGGAATGAGATTAAATATCCAGAAGTTCCAAGCCGTGCAATGATGATTTATCGCAGGGCTTTTGCAAAACACGATCCAGACGGTTTTAACGAGTTTATCAATAAAGCTGATAAGGGAGAAGTGAAAATCAATGCTTCGACTTTGTATCCATATGACATCGTAGAGAAGATTCTTTGCGGAAGAGAAAATAATAAAGTCCTTGAAGCACAATGGAAAGCACTTCCAAATTATGTTGAACAGGGAACAAACGCTTTGATTATGGCTGATGTATCTGGTTCGATGTCTTGGAATGGTGGCAGACCACTAGCTACTGCAATAGGATTGGCAATTTACTTCGCGGAAAGAAATGTTGGAGCATATCATAATCTGTTTATGACGTTCTCTAGTGATCCGCAGATTGTTACATTGAAAGGTGAAACTCTTCATCAGAAAATAATCAATACTGCAAAAGCAGATTGGGGTGGAAGTACAAACCTTAAAGCAGCATTTGAGAAAGTACTTGATATTGCCGAAAAGAACAACGTTTCACAAGAAGAAATGCCGAAAGCTATAGTTGTTATCTCTGACATGGAAATTGATTATTGTGGTAATAAGGATTGGTCTTTCTATGACAAAATGGAAAAGAAATTCTGTAAAGCCGGATATGTTATTCCGAATGTTATCTTCTGGAATGTCAACAGCAGACATGATCTGTTCCATGCAGATGCCACAAGAAAAGGTGTACAGCTTGCAAGCGGTCAGTCGGTAACAGTGTTCAAACAGGTATTGCAGAACCTTGGATACAATCCGATTGAAGCTATGGAAAACACAATCAATTCAGAGAGATACGATTGTATCACTGTTGAATGAAATAAAAGGTGAAATTCAACTCAGTTTCTAAACTGGCCGTGACAGGCGGTACGGAATGTAGCTCAGTTGGAAGAGCGCACTACAAACGTGAGGTCGCAGGTTCGATTCCTGCCTTTCCGATTCCAGTGAATTGCTAGCACTGGACAAGTTTCATTTTGAAACTCCTTTCGTTTGTTTCATGGTTTCCAGTACTCCACGTTGGGTGGCTAGTTACGGTTCAAGTCCGTGTACTGGAATTTTTGTTTAGGGAGGGATTATGGAAGAAAAAGATTATTGTTGTACATGTAAATGGTACGCAACATACGAAGGTGTCTGCTGTAACGGGGACAGTGAACATTGTGCAGATTTTAGATGTCTTGATGACAGTTGTGAATGTTGGGAGGGTGTTGAAGATGAGAAAACAGGAGATAATTTACATCGCAGTTGACAATAAAGATGCTGACTGGTTTTTAGGTGAACTGTGCAAGCCGGGAATAATAACAGATACTTGCCTGCGTGTTGATCGTAAGAAGAAAATGCTTGAAACCAGTAATTATCAGGTAAGAGCAGTTCCTCTTTCAGACTATCACACATTCGTTCCAATGTCGCCTATAGATATTTACTTGCATAGCAACAAACCTCTTACAACGCAATTAGCATTGTTAGAAAACAGATACTATGAATTTCAAGTAATAAAAATGCATTTATCAACATTTGCAAAAGAAATAGACATAAAAAAACTTATTGACATTTTGAACGGTGTGAGAGAATGAAAATTTTTGGTAAAGAAATCAGCGATGAATGTTCCAAGTGCGGGAATATCCTTGAATGTAAATTATTCCGGCAAGGACATGGAATAAAGCAGGAACGTGAGAACATAGCAAAAATGATCGAGTGCCAGATGCGGCACAGGGAGGAAAGAGAAAAATGAACGAACCAAAAATATTAAATGAGCAGGAAGTATTAGGAAAACAGTTTCGAGTATACGGAACAGCAGAAGAACCACTATTTCTTGCAAAAGATGTAGCGGAGTGGATTGAACACAGCAAGCCATCAGTAATGATTGAATCTGTAGATGAAGATGAGAAAGTCAAAGTAAATAATGTTTACTTTGAGAATAGAACCGGTGGGAATGGAACATGGTTTCTCACCGAGAACGGACTCTACGAAGTTCTGATGCAGTCCAGAAAACCGATTGCCAAACAGTTTAAGAAAGAGGTCAAAGAGATTCTGAAAACCATCCGCAAGCATGGCATATATGCTACAGACAATGTTATTGATAACATCTTGAACAATCCAGATTTCGGCATCGAACTTCTTACCAAACTAAAAGAAGAACGTGCTGCGAGAGTAGAAGCTGAGAGAAAGAATGCTATTCTGATGCACGTAAATAAGACTTACACCATTACTGAGATTGCAAAAGAACTGGGACTGAAATCAGCAATGCAGCTAAACCGGATTCTGGCAGATAAGAAGATACAGTATCAGGTCAACGGTACGTGGCTGATGTACTCTAACTACAGTGATTGCGGATATGAGGAAATCAAACAGGAAGTTCTGGATTCTGGAAAGGTAATCTACCACAGAAGGATTACACAGATGGGACGGGAATTTATTCTTGGTTTATTTGAGAAAACAGCATGATTGTGAAAGGAAATGCCATGATTAAAAAACTCTGCAATCTATACATAAAACATAAGACGAAGAATTTTACAAGGATTCCTCTGTTCACAATGGTGTTTGACTGGAAGAAATTCCAGGAGGACGGAAAAGAAAATAGCTGTATTTTATATATGTTGCATCCAGATATCGCAAAAGACCAATTTTTAAAAGAAAAACTATGTGAATGCGTAGATTACATCCGTGATAACTATGATATGGAAATATTTACCAAGATTTGAGGGAGGATGCCATGAAAATTGAAGATTTGAAAAACTGGACTGTAGATCAGCTGAAAGAAGAAATTGTTCGATTGGCTGATGAGAGAGAAGCAAAGCAACATGAAATTCTGGACAAAAACGAGAAAATCAATGAACTTCAGGCTGAACTGGATAAGATGTGCGATTATAACGATGAATTAAAGAAACAGATAAATCCCGAATTAGATCCAGCGTTTTGCGATGCAGTTAAGAATGTTGATAATTACCTCAGAGAAATTCAAGACAACTGCATTACGATCAATCAATTAGGTACAGCACTTGATGTAATTATTGATCGGTATGCAAATCTAAGAAAGATTCATGGGTTGAGTTGATGTTATGGATAATCAAATTACTGTTAGCAAATTATTAAATATACTTGATGAACTTTCGATGAATGGCTTTGGAGATATACCTGTGTTCTTAGGTGAAAATTATCCGTTGCTAGAAGATTCGATAAGTGTTAATCCGCGTGAAAACAAGCTACACATTAGGAATACATATTATGATGAAAAAATGGCAGAAGCAATGAGAAAAGCTATTAATGGTATGGAAGATGTACATAGAGCATACATAGCAGATTGTTACAAAGCCGGAAGAAGAATGGACGAAAAGGAGTGAGAAAAAAGGAGTATCAAATCAGCACTTGAATCCGAAGGAATAAATTTTTCCGAATACATGAACGCACCTGAGCAATGGAACGGTCAAGCATTAATACGGAATATCAACGGAACGAAATACATTTGTTGTCCTTTCTGCCAAAAGAAAGCACTTCTGATTAGCCCAGAGACAAAGATTCAGCATCTTAAATTGAAGTGTAAGGGCAGCAACTGCAAGAAAGAGTTTGAGGTGAACGTATGACAGAATTAATCAACCCTGTTCCAATTGAAATCGTTGATCTTGGAATAGAAACTTACGCACAAATTGAGATCGAAAAAATTCTTCTCACATCATATCCACCAATTGAAAAAACTATTTTAACATTCATCA
>ERZ1035037.14-NODE-14-length-77197-cov-71.695160_pt1 | contig 77197 bp, 115 predicted proteins | sample MGYA00520618_ERZ1035037 | MGnify/ENA primary metagenome ERZ1035037 (study PRJEB33766, sample SAMN09781741) | gut metagenome | biome: gut microbiome | host: Homo sapiens | place: Madagascar | study: EMG produced TPA metagenomics assembly of the PRJNA485056 data set...
CAGAGGTACATTTACTTGTGAGGTGTCTAAATAAGGGCACCTCACCCTTATTTTTATTAACTAAAAAAATGAAAGTGTATGGCAGTATTGTTGGCGAGGGGTCAGATAACGATTGCGGCGATAAGGGATGGTACTGACGGTAAGGATTACTGGCAGCAGGATGTGTGGGTAGACTTGTCGGCTGCAACCTACGACCAGAATATATGGTACACGGTTGTGGGAGAACGTTTGCCGATAGATGGTTTTGCAGGCATTAAGGTGGTGGTGAATCTCAATAGCGGCACCAAGCCTTCATGGTCTACTCATTCGGCAGGCTTTTCTGTAGATTTCCATATTGACACACAAGCTTCAGGTTGGGGCACTACACATGCAGAGACAATCATCTATTCTGATACCTTCAGCTTTTGCTCTGTCTCGCCTGTAAGCTACAAACAGTTAGGTTATGGCAGCAGACCTATATTATATCTTCGAGGCGGTGGTAAGTATCGTGTGTTCTCTACATATAAAGCAGCGTGGAAAATATATAAAGATGGCTACACTTGGCAGTCGGGGAAATACTCTCAGTCTGCCATGCCTCAGAATTCTCGCCCCACGCCCGAGGGTCATACTCTCAAAGGCGAGCAGGGTTTTGGTATCGTAGCTGCTTTAAATCGAGACTATAGATTCAGTGAAGCCACATGGAATGGTTATGCTGAGATAGGTCATTCAGAAAATTGGAGTGCCAACGCAAGTGAACGCAACGGATGCCGTATCGGTGACATCTTCACGGTGTCGGGGGCAGCCACCGACACCGACAACTATCATATTGCATATTACCGCAGCACAACTGATAGCGGTGACCTAACCGGTGTGTGTACTGCGCATTCTGTTTCGCCAAAGGGCGAGAAAGGAGATAAGGGCGACCAAGGTGACCGTGGCCCTCAAGGAGCTACTGGCACACCTGGCAAGGATGCAGTGTCGGCTTCGTTTTCGCCTGCTGCTCTGACTTTCTCGGCTAAGACTGATAGCAACGGCAATGCTACGGCTGATACGACGAGTGGGAATACCGCCACAATCACGATGCTTGAGGGCAGCAGTAAGGTGACGGGTACTTACTCTATCACTTCGACTGTGGGTTGCACGGCTACAATATCGGGCAGCACTGTGACGGTGAAGAGCGTGGCTCATGACAATATTGACGGCAGGGCTATCAGCAGAACTTCTGCAAGCGTGACGGTGAAGTGCGTGTATAACAGCAAGATGTGCTATGTGGACCTGCCTATCAGCGTGAGCGTGAGCGCTGTGTGGGGTGGTCTGGTGACCTCGCAGAAGGGTTTGGAGTCGAAATATAATGAGGTGAGCAACAAGTACAATGCTCTGCCGCTGAAGACGCAGGGCGAACTGACGCAGTATACTTCGAGCATCAAGCAGTCTGCAAGAAATATATCACTAAAAGTAGGCGAGACCGTAGTGGGTAGACACAATCTGCTGACGGGTAGTGCATTTGAGCGAAAGACTGACTTCTGGACAGGCAACGATATATACATGCCCTATATCTCGGTGCTTAACAACTACAATGGTCACAACTCGGTTGTGATAGAGGGTAAGAGTGACAGCAACCGTGGCGTAGATTTTATACGTGTTAAGGTGAAGGAGGCTCGCAAGTATGTCGTTAGTGCAATGCTAAAATGCAGCGGAACGGTAAGCGATGGAGACTTTAATGTGTACATATTACAGCGCGATGGTAATATGAATGAAATAAACAAGAATATCTTTATAGAATTCGCGGCGGCCAAAAACATGATAGCTAACGAATGGATGCTTGCAGCCGAAGCGATTACGCTTGACGCTAAGACAGCGTACATAGATTGCGTTTTCCTCTATTACGGCACAAAGACAGCCTATATAGCCTGTCCGCAGATAGCCGAAGGCGAGGAATATGCGGGATACACACTCTCGGAACAAGACAGAGGGTACATAGGCGGAAACTTGTTAATCAACACCGATACCCTTGTTAAGCCAGACACCTTATCTATATACAACTCTGACCCTCTTGTTGTAGACAGTACGCATACATCCTTGTTGCAAGAAGGTGATGCGAACAAGTATGGCAGCTATGCTACATTGTATACCGACGCGACATCTGCAGAAGTAAACACAATACGGTGGAACTTGAAGGGAATGAACCTGATTAAACAGGGACAGATGTATATGTTGTCGTTTGTTGCTAAGGGCACTGGCAAGGTAACTACCTTCTTATACAACGACGGTACACCTCTTATTGCTACTGAGGCAAGTGGATTTGCATCGGGCAATCAAAGTGCGGACGGTAATGCAGCGATTGTCTTAACATCATCATGGCAACGATATTTTGTATTTTGGCGCGTGATAGGCGACAAGTTGCCTATATACGTATTGTTCCGCGCCATGAAAGGCAGTAAGTTGTATCTATCGCAGCCTAAGTTAGAGTATGGAGCTACCGTGACTGAATGGCGAGCCGAGAAGACTGGCTACGTTGAAGACAAGTCGATTGCTGGCAGTCTGCTTGACGCGGGCATTGACATCAAAAGCAAAGAAATAATGCTCACGGCCGACAAGACGACCTTCAGGACTACCAAAGGAACTAAGGTAGCTATGTTCGACGAGGACGGACTGAACGCTCAACTTGTTAGGGCGCAGCGCCTACAAACCAAAGGTAAGAACGGAATAGAGGTAAGAATAGAGGATGGCATGGTGCAAATCTTCGGCGCAGCTGGTGTGGCTAATATCCGCTTCGGTCTTGACGATAATGGATATGCCACACTTGGCTATTACGACAACCACGGCAACCTGCTGTACGACCTTGGTCCGAAGGGAATTGCTAAACTTGACGTGTCAGATTCTACCATGACCCGTACCGCCTTTATCGATATTGACGCGGCTGGACTTGTATCTCCTTACACGGAGAAGAAGGATGGCTATTTGTGGATAACAGCCGATAATAACAACAAATTCTTTGGCTTGCAAGGTAAGCCGAATGTATATGTCCGAGTTAATCTTGGCGTATCGAAGAGCGTGACGCTGTATCTGTATCGTGCTCCACGTGTAAACGGCGAAGTAATGGCAGATGATAAATATGGCATGAATAAGTCGCAGACGGAGAAGGCGGACGGCTGTTATTTTACCAGTAGTAAGATACAAGTTGTTGGTAACAACTTTACCAATCTCGCCAAAGGCACTTATCTGCCTTGGGACGCACAGACACGAGACAACACTAAATTCAGACCAATTGGTGTTAAGTCGGTACCTAAGTTGTCGGTTGGCGGTTTTATGGCGCTTAGTACATCAGCTTTAGCAAGTACGTCGCAGCTAAAGGTTCTTAGCACTGTGTATGGTGGCGGTATTTATTTTTTCCCTGATGATGGGTTTGGAAATGTGACAATAAAGCCATCGGAAATTTGATATTATAAAACAAATTATGACAGAAAAAAGGAAGGGGCGGTGTTAGGAGCTACGTTGTTTAACTTTTAAAGTTTAAAAAAATGAGTATAGAGATAACGAAAGAACAAATATTGCAGATTATGCCTACCGCCAAAGAGCGTGTGGGCAAGTATCTTACGTATATAAACAGCTATGCCGAGGTGTTCGGTATTGACATTCAGCTGCGCATGGCTCACTACTTGGCGCAGATAGCGCATGAGAGCGGCGAACTGAGGTGGACGGTGGAGCAAGGGAGTAAGAGCTACTTTGACAAGTACGACACTGGCAAGTTGGCTCGGCAACTTGGGAACACTCCGCAGAAGGACGGTGACGGATATAAGTACAGAGGCAGGGGACTGATACAGATTACGGGTAGAGCGAACTATGACGCTTATAACCGCTCGGCTTTTTGCAAAGGTGACGTTTTGGAGAACCCGGAACTGCTGGAGAAGCCGTTGGGTGCTGTGAAAAGCTCGATGTGGTGGTGGAAGACGCACGGTCTGAACATACTGGCTGACAACGACGACGTGGTGAAAATCACGAAGAAGATTAACGGCGGTCAGAACGGATTGAAAGAACGGTGCTGGTATCTGGCGAGGGCGAAGAGAGCGTTGGGTATGTGCAAGTGAGAGTTAGAATGGTGTAGGTGTGGCAGAGGGAATGACATTAATAATTAATAATTAATCATCTATAAAGAAAAGGAATGGAAAATATGGTGAATGGTATGACTGCGAGTACGGGACGTGCGGTGGTTGTTGGAACGATGGGTGCAGAGGCTTTGACGGCTCTGTACGACTTAAGATGGATGCTGGTGCTGATTGTTGTGCTAATAGTGGCTGACTTTTGGTTCGGGGTGAGTGAGAGCTTACATAAACACGAGCACTTCAGATTTTCGAGGGCTGGACGGAGAACGTGCAACAAGGCGGTGGACTATGTGACGTACCTTATACTTGGCTCGGTGATAGGTCTGGCTATCTTTGAGCCGCTTGGTTGGGCGACACATACCACTACGGCTGCTATAGGATTGGGGTTTGGATGCGTGTGGGAGATTGATTCGATTGTGGGTCATGTGTGCGAGCTGCACGGTGTAAAAAACAGGTTTTCGATTAAGCGTCTCATCATCGCGTTGATAAAAAAGAAGGATGCTGACATGGGAGAAGCGGTTGAAGAGGCGTGGAGTGAAGAAGGAGAAAAGAAATAGACAAAAAAGAGTGAAAATATGACGAAAAAATTGTGGATAGTTTATGGGGGTGTGTTTGTGGTGCTGTTTCTGCTGTTTATGAATGTGGCGTTGATGAGACACTACTTCAAGGGACAGACGGAAGAGTGGAAGGACACCGTGAGGGTGACGGTGGTGGATACTGTGACGTATGACAAGCCAGTGGCGAGGGACAGCTTGGTGGTGAGGTATGTGAGGATGATGGTGCCTGTGGTACGTGATACATTACACTCTATCTACACTGATACTATACAGGTAGATATGCCTATTACACAGAAAAGGTACGAGGACAGCACGTATACTGCCTGGGTGAGCGGATATGAGCCTTCATTGGACAGTATAAGGGTGTATGCGAGAAAGGACGTGGTGACTATAAACAAGATAATAAAAGAACCTCCTAATAGGTTTGTAGTTAGCTTTAACGTTGGCTACGGGCTTACTCAAAATGGCTTACAGCCATATATAGGTATTGGTGTTGGGTATAAACTATTTTCATTTGGTAAACAAAAATAAGCAATATGGAATACGTACTATTAATAATTGTTGGTATATCACTATTGTTGGTATATCACTGTTGTTGTTAATACGGAGAAAAAAATAGATAATATGGCGAAAACCAAAGACTGGACCGGGAACAGTGGCAGTATTTATGTGACGCTCGGAGCGAGCAACCATTCTGACAAGGAGAGGGAGGTAAATGATTTTTACGCTACTGACCCTGTGGCGATAGACAAACTTGTAGGCAGTTTGGAACTACCTAAGAAAATTTGGGAGTGCGCCTGTGGTACTGGGTGTCTATCGAAGAGACTTGTGGAGTATGGTCATGAGGTTGTAAGTAGCGATTTGATAGACCGTGGATTTGGCGAGGTGAAGGACTTCTTAGCCGAAGATAAAATGCCCAAAGGCTGCAAATGTATATTGACCAATCCTCCATATAAATATGCTTTAGAGTTTGTAGAACACGCATTAAAGCTGCTTCCTGACAAAGGCTTATGTGTAATGTTCTTGAAGACAACGTTTCTCGAAGGACAAAAAAGGTATGAGAGACTTTATAAGGCTACGCCTCCAAAGTTGGTGCTTCAGTTCTCGAAGAGGGTTCTATGCGCAAAGAACGGTAAGTTTGCGATGATGCGCAACGGAGGCAACAGTGCTGTGAGTTATGCGTGGTTTGTATGGGAGAAAGGTTATAATAGTGACTCTAAAATAAAATGGATATGAGCAAGGGAAGATACCATAATAAGATGCCACTCTCCACTCTTAGACCCAATCCTCGCAATTGGACGAGAAAGGGTAACTCATGGAAACAAAAAAACTGGCTACGACACTGAAGACGAAGCTTGTGAGTTTTTACACCAAAACCCAAGGTTAAAAGCAGCTGGCGAACATCCTTATCAGTGTGAGGTGTGTTCAAAGTGGCACGTCGAAAAGTGGCACAAAGATATTAGGTGTTAATTCATAGGTTTAAGATTGTTTTTTAGGATGCGCCTTGCTTGTCTGTGATAGATAGGCAAGGCTTTTATTTACAAATTGTAATAACACACTTCTTTTGCGTAGCACTTTGTCACACAAATCAAGTATATGCTAATAATTTGAAGAATTAACAGTTAAATTAACTACATTCTGATAATTTTTTGCTATATTTGCACAATATCAGATTTTAGACTAAAGATTATGACAGAAGAAAAGAAAAAGACACTCCTTTCTGTCTTAGACGGAATGGACGTGAGCGAGGTTATCTCGCTGTTAATTATGAGCGGCAACAGTTATTCAAAACGATTGTTGAAATTTATCAAATGGATGACAAAATGGCTACCTATATGTATAATGGTATGGCACAGCTTTGCCATGTGGGACTTCTCGCAAAATCAGAGAGAAATGTTTATTGTGCATTCAGAACACTGGCCGAGCTACACATTTATTTACGTGTTATTGTATATACTGCCAATGGTGCTTATACTGTTTAGCAGATTCTTTTGGTTATGTTGGTTTTACAGAATACCATTTTTCTACTATTTCGGTGTCAATGCAATACACCTTACATATTGGTCGTGGTACACCACTAAAGAAATGGTAATGTCGTGTATGTCTGTAATAGTAATGACAGGAGTATTTTACTTATACTGGGTAATAGATTGGTTCTTAACAAGAACAAGGATAGGTAAAAGGATTTTCTTCTAAAGCAAAAAGGCTATGAAAAGGAAGGTTTTCAATTACTACACGTTGGCTCTTATCCTAAAATCTCTGTATGAGAGCTGTATGAAGGCGTGGGAACAACAGAAGAATGGAGAAAAGGTAACAGCTTGCGGAATGTCAGATGAAGACATAGAAGAATTATGCGAGGACTATCTACCGAATCTGATGAACCCAATGATGTCTAAAGAGGAGGTTCAACGGAAGCTCGGAGTGAGCGAAGCTACGCTCAATAGAATGGTTAAAAGAGGAGACATTCCAAACGGACAGCAAGATGTTGGTGGACACGTTAGATGGTGGAAGAAATGGGACATACTGCCGTTTATAAGAAAGACCCATAAGAAATGATAGTATATGCTATCAACCTAAATAACTGATTTACAATGGATAATAAAAAGTGTGAGCGTGTTATGGCTTTATTTGCCGTAACACGCTAATTTTGTGTCTGTAACGTTACAATAGTGTTAGTAAATCTATTAAGGTAAAAACTGAAAAAAGATTGTTATTATGGAGAGTAAAACTTACGTATTCGGAGAGAATGGGCCTACTACTGGTGGCGGTCTTAATAGCATTTTGGCTATGCTCCCAGCACTCATGCAGAAGCAGGGTGTAGACCCAAGCCTTTTTGCCCTTTGCAATGGCAAGAGCAATGGCAATGGTTGGGGCGAAAATATATTCGCCATCTTGCTTCTCTTCATCCTCATGGGTAGAGGCAACTTATTTGGCGGTGGTTTTGGCGGAGGTATGATGCCTAACGGACAGGGTGGCGTTGTTCCTATGCTCAACAACGACGCTAATACAGCCGTTATTATGCAAGCTGTTCAGCGCAATGGTTATGATGTACAGAGCTTGGCAACAGCCCTCAACACATCGAGCGACGCAGTAATGGCTGCTATCAACAGCTTGGGTCAGCAGGTATGCAACATCGGCAGTCAGATGGGCTTGAATACCAACCAGATTATCACCGCTCTCATGCAGGGCAATAACGCTATCGCTACACAGTTGGCAGAGTGTTGCTGCAAGACAAACAACGCTATCACCGCAATGGACGGCAATGTGAAACTGGCTATGTGCCAGCAGACTGGTGCGTTGACTAATTCCATTAACAACGTGGCGGTAGGACAGGAACGTGGCTTTGCTAACGTGGCTTACGAGACTCAGCGTCAGACTTGCGACTTGCAAAACGCTATCAAGGACAGCACACAGACTATTGTCAACGGTCAGAAGCAGGCTGAGATGCGTGAAATGCAGAACAAGATTGACGCTCTGCGTGAGGAGAACAGCACCTTCAAATCTTCTGCTATGACTTCGCAGATTGTTGGTCAAGCTATAGCACCTATCAATGCCGTACTGACAGGTTTGCAGCAAGAAGTAGCGGGTATTAAGTGTAAACTGCCCGAAACAGCAACAGTAGCATACAGTCCCTTCACGGCTGTTCCGAACTGTGTGGCAGCTCAGATGGGACTGTACGGTTTTAATGCCGTGAATGGTGCAAGCTTCTGGACTTAAAGAAAGGAGGACAAGACTATGATATGGGGCTATCCTTTTTCATGGGTCAATAGAAGAGGTTCGGCAGCGATAGGCTCTACTGGTGTAAAGGTAAATGCTGAGAACGTGGTGTTTACCTTTAAGAACCACGCTTTCGTTAATGCAAACTACAGAGGAACAATTTTCGTTAATCTGTTACAGGCAATACCGACAGGCACAACAGGCACGCTGCCAATCCTCTTTGAGACCAACGGCACTACACAGGCTGTTACCAAGTTCAATGGAGCAGCACTGACCGTTGCCGATGTAGCCGGAACTGGTGTGTATCAGTTTTGGTTTGAGAGAGACACTAACACCCTTCAACTCATGACGGGTATTGTATAACAAGTTAAAATTCGACTTCTATGTTTCAAGGACTTCGACAAAACAGCATATTTTATGTGCTTGACAAATCGGGAGAACCGACACTGAAAATAGGACAAGTGGTAAATGTGAGCAATCCGCAACCCAAGTTTCCTTCATATCAGCCTGGGCAATTTAATCCGCAGCCAATGGAAACAACGGTAGATGTAAAGGTTAAAATGCCAGATGGTGAGGCAGAATTTAAGCAATTGCCATCGAACGGACAGATTGCTAACTCGGGAGACCTCGTTGTATCTGAGAGCCGTGAGGCTATGAGCGCAGAGATTGAAGCTATGCTCAGGCACTCTAAAGAGGTGCTTGAGAGCAAGGAATATCATGAGAAAGTGGTAAAGAACTGTGAGCAGATGTTGGGTGTCCTCAATCCGCAGATAGCCAAAGAAAAGGCGCAAGAACAAAGGATAGGTAACCTTGAAGCCGATGTGAGCGGCATGAAAGGCACGCTGTCGAACATTGAGACTATGCTGCAAAGAGCCTTGAACAAGAAGTCGAATGGTAACACTTAAAAATTGTACATTATGTATATGGTTGAGATTACAGAAAACAAGTTTGACGAACTTGTTGAGAATGCCGAGAAAATGCTTAAATACGGTGGCAAGGTAATGTCCTGCATCGAAAGTTTGAAGCATGGTGACGGTCGTATGGGCGAGCGTTCGCCTATGTCAGATTATCGGGACATGGGACGTGACGAGCGCAGACGCTATGAGCGTGGCATGGACTACGACGATGAAGGACGTTACGGAGAACGTTATGGTGGCGGCTACTATGGTGGTGGCAGACGCTACTAAGTAATAACCGACAGGTAGGAAACAGTATTTTCCTACCTGTCTTAACAAGGAAAGACTATGGAAAAATGTAGAATGCCTTTAGATGTCTATGATTTGAAGCCTGATGCAATGATAGCCTATCTCAGATACAATGGTTATCATTTCAATAAGAAGATGTGCGACTGGGCGGTCGGTCGAATGCGCAAGGTTAACAAGGCGAGCGGTAAAGAAGAGCCGATTGAACCTATAAGTAAGGACAAGGTAGAGGAAATGATGCAGACCAATGGGCTGACCCTTGAAAACCTTGTCGGCTACGACCATGTCTATGTGGCGAATATGTGTAAGGCTGACTTTTGGGGCAAGTCCATTAAAGACGAAGCGAGCTTGGCGCATTATGTAAAGGACACAATAGACGATGTAGACCAGAAGGACGGTTTTGTGTTTAATCGCTTCTATGCCGACTGCTGCCACAATGGTATGCCTATACCTTGGGAAGATTTGCTATGATAATGCGTAAGATTCACTTGGAGCAGTATAGGTGGAGTATTACGTGCTTCATCGGTTATACCGCCAATGACACTGATAAGATATGCCATGCATTAGAAAATATAGGCTGTAATGGCCACTCCCTTGAATCGGCATACAGGCATCTATCATTGTCGAGTGACGAGCGAGGACTAACCTACTCTAACGTAGGCAAAAGAGAAAGCGTTGTCGCAGTTGGCGCATCTGACAACAAAGGAAGTTTGGTTAACACTATAGGCCATGAACTCTTACATGTAGTTGCGCACATCTGCGATAATGACGGAATAGAAATGCAGAGTGAGCAGCCATGTTACATAATGGGCGAGCTTTGCGAAAAGATATTCAATTTTTTATAAAATAAACAGATAACAATTAAAACCTATTGCACTATGACAGACTTATTTAACGACATTTATGCTTGTAAAGACGAACAAGCAAAGAACAATGCTATTGCATCCATTGAAAATATACTCAACAAACGTTTAAACGATGACGAAAAGACAGTCTTAAGGTCAACTATACGAAAGGCTATTGTGGGCAATCATTTTGATGTCTACAGCGCAAAGCAGCGTATTTCGCAGATGTATTATACAACGACTGACGGTTGTATTATACATGCACCTTTCGTATCGGAGCGTGAGTGTGCGGAACTGTACGAAGAATACAAATCACAAATCAAAGGCTACAATCTGTATGACTTCTCCGTTGTACTTAACAATGTAATTGCCGACAATTATAAACTGCTTTATTCTTGGTGGCCTAACGAAGAATGGTGTATTATGTTAATAAAGTTTTGCGAGATTGCCGTCAACTGGCTCAATGATGATGATACGCCATTTATGGGTGAGAAAGCATGGAAATTATTAGGTAGCAAATAGAATTTGTATCTTTAAAAGAGGAGGCTATATAATACTAACCTCCTCTTTTATTATATATATAAGCAAATCAAACTTTACTATCAATAACAAAATCAAGTTTAAAGCCTTTTGTTGCGCAATATGTGGGTTTCCCTATTTGTTGTGCAATTGTTTTCCGAAACATCTCACTATCACCGTTGTTTGCAGAAATATGAATAAGAACAATAGCCTTTGTGTTGTGCGTGTTGCTTGCTTTAAGGCAATTTATACACCTTTCAAGACTCATATGTGTTGCTTTAGCTCGTATACCTACCTTGCGAGGAATGATACCATTCTTAATACTGTCTTCAACAAGTTCGTCAGTATGATTACACTCGATAAATATGTAGTCTATCGGAAAATCAAATTTATATTTTATATGATGAGTATCTGTAAGAAATAGCATTGTACCTATTTCTTTGTGATAAATAATAAAACCACAAGGAGCCTTTGTGTCATGTTCCGTATCGAACGCTTTTATTACAAAATTACCTACTTTAAATTCTTTAAATAGAGGTATAGGGCAGTAATGAAAAGTGTTGGGCTTTATATTGCGTTCTTCAAGCGTTTCTTTGGTCGTATACACATTAAAAGCTTTGGCGTACTGTTGTATAAAACCAGCATGGTCGCTATGACTGTGTGTAACAAGACAACCATTCACTTTACTAACATTACCATCTAAAGCTTCTACAGCATGTTTGTAATTTATTCCACATTCTATTATGAGTGCTTCTGACTTATTCTGAATTACATATCCATTACCAGAACTGCCACTTCCTAAAGTTGTTATATCCATTTTTATACATTTATTTAATAGGGGAGCAAGAATATTCTTACTCCCCTACTCTGTTTATTATTGAAGATTTGAAGCATTATGGCTGCTTAAACATATCGGGCATTTCTTGCTTGCCCATAGGCTGCGGTTTGCTTGAAGAAGACGTAACTGTGGCGGCTTGACTTTGAGGTTTATTGGGGATAGTCTGTGTTTCTTCTGATGTTGTGCTACCTGTATTCAAGTTTAGAGACTGAGTATTAGCCTCTTTTTGTTCTTTTTCCTGTGCCTGTATGAGCTTCTCCTCTGCGGAAAGCTGGTCTACGTTGTCTTCTGTAATTTCTGTATATTCGCCATCTTCCAGTTCTTCTTTAACAGCGAGACCACAAGTGATTTCTGGACAATGTGCTGTCTGAAAACGAGTAGCGGCGCGGTAACGAAGCATCTGCTCAGGTTCAACTTTCCAGTTGCTACCATCTTTCTGATACCAACCTTTTTTCTTTGCGATATCGATGGTTATGGTAGACCCTTTTATAAGTTCACCCTGTTTGTCAATCGCATAAGCATAACACCCCCAGGTGTCTTTACCTTCTTCGCCAACAAATTCATATCTTAGCCGCGTGGCAAAAAGACCGCTTGCGTTGATGCATGCAATAAGGAACCTGGCCGAGAAAGATGGCATTCCGTAGACGATATATGTATTCTGCATTAGCATGAGTGGATTCGTGTGCAATCTCTGAGCCATGTCTATTGCAATCATTGTGTTACCAATATTGCCCTGAAAGATTTTAGGCACAATTGTCGAAGCCGACAAAATCTGCGCCATCCTATAACCTGTATTAAAACTTTCTTGGTTCGCAAACATATTAAGGGGTGTCGCTGTTGCTGTTGGCTGACTAACTGTAATATTTGTTTTGTTGTCCATAATTGTATTTTTTAAAATGTTTCTACTTTAAAAGGTGCTCCATATATGCATTGTAAATAAATCGCTTGTTGTATTGATGGTAATGCGTTTTCTACAGACTCTTTGCGGTCAACAAAAAGTGGCACATACGTATCTTTCGCTTTGCTGATGCCGTTGATAATATCTATACCCATATTAATAACGGTTCCGTCGTTAGTGTTGTTGTAATCAACACCATTTAGGCCTACAGCTGTACATACATCTTTTTCGTCATCATTCGTAATATTCTGTTCGTAAAATTTCCAACGAATAAGAGAGAAAAAAGAATTCACCTTGCTCTCGACGACTGTTATTTTAGCCTTTTTGTATTCTTTTATCTGGCGGATTATCTCGTTACAATCCGCTACAATTTGAGCGAGTTCTCGAGAACGTTTGTCGAGTTTTATTTTCTCTTTCTCTATACGTTCGTTAGTATCACGAGCAGACAAACGTTTTATTAAACCATCACGTTTTTTTGTAAGCTCTTTCTTCTTGAGTTTATTTTCTTCTTGTGTTGTATTTGTAGCGATTACAGGTTTAGTTTTCATAAAAGCCTGTAATAGAGCATCTGCCTTTGCTTTTTCATTACTTGATTCCCAAGTCTCTGATTGTATTTCGGAACGCTTTTTGACAAGTGTGTCATACGTTTCCTGGTTTTTTTTCAGAGTCTGCTTGTCACTTACTGATGTTACTTGTTCATAAGTATTCACAAGTCCCTTGAGCACCGTTAGCTGTTCATTCCTTTCTGACGCTTGGTTCTGAATATCCGACAATTGACTTGCCTTGTGAGTATTAAACTCATTAACGGCATTTTCATATTCTTGCTCTTTCATTGCGTCCGTATAAGGACGACCACAAACGGGACATACGTCTGTTTGGGTAAAGTTAAATTCCTTTTCGTTAACATTTTTCCATTGTTGCATTAATTTATTAAACTCCACTGTTAATTCCGCCACTTTTGTCTTGTTTTGCAAATAAGCATCAGAATGCTCTTTTTGTGACTTTCTTGTTTTTTGTAAAGTATCAGATGCGTCAGTAACATCCTTAAACGCATCATTTACTTTATTAAAATGTTCTTTTTGCCACTCCTCACGAATTTTGTTATAATTACTTGTTTCAAGAGATAATTTTTCTTCAAACTTCTGCTGTTCAGGAGTGTTTGTTACAATTCCTTGTAGAGCAGCGTCAACAGAAACTATTTGTACATCAACATCTTTTATTTCGATTTCAATGGCATTAAAATCTTCATTCGTCTTCAATGCATCTTGTGCTTGTACTTTAGCTGGTATTGTTTGCAGTTCGTCATTAGCCTTCTTTCGTGTTGACTTCTGTTGTATAAGTAGTTCCGACAAATCTTTCTTTTCTACCATTACAGCATTGTACACAGCCGGATAATCATTCATTATTTCCGCTTCGTTGATTTCACCAGCTAAAGACATAAGTATTTTTCTGCGTTCGTCAACCTTATATGCCCAAAACAAATTGATATTAGAAAGTAAGAACCAATCGTCATAGTTACATAACGAGTTCAGTTTTTCCTTGAAAGCCGTAACGGAATACGGAACATCATCAACAAGACGAGCCTGTGTTGTGCCAAGAAACTTTTCTTCTACAGTATTCTCGGCTTTATAGCGTTCTGTCAAGCGACGTTCTATTTTAATGTCTCGCTCGTCATTGTAATTAATAACAAGCGTTACAGATGTTTCTAATTTACGTACTACATTGTTGTTCGCATCCAATGTTTGCACAGTCGTATCAGGGCGACTTGTCACACCGAATAGACACCACAGATAGGCATCGTATATTGTAGTTTTGCCTACTTCGTTTCCGCCACTAATAATTACATTGTGCGTAAAATCAATAGTCTTGCTCCGTTCTTTTTTAAAGTTTTGGAGAATCATTGTTTTTAATTCAATTTTCATTGTTGTTTATTTTATGTTAAACTTCCTTCTTCGCATTTCTACTATAAAATCTTGCATAGGTTTTGATGCATTGCCTTTGTTACGTTTCTTACAATACATTGCCCATGCGTTGATACCTGTTTTACCTTCTCGAACAAGACGTTCTTCTTCTTTTTGTTTTTCTTCTTCTTGTTTTTCTTGGAGTTCTGCTCTTTGATTAATTAAAGTGTTCTCGCACATACGTAAAGCTTGCAACACAATTTGAGGATTGATTGTCTTACCTACATATAGCACGCCATAAGCTCCACTAACAAACTGTTCAAAGAAATATGTTAATTCAGTTGGTGTTAAATGATAATATCTTGTACGAATCTGCCTTGCAATCATTATTACCTGTGCATCACTAACAACACCGAAAGCACCGCAGAAATTAAACACATCTATTAATTGTGCCTTTATCCATTTAAGAGACAAGCCTTCTTCTGTTCTTGCATCAATAGCACTTATTGCCAAATCCTGTGTTGTCACCGCTTCTAAAGCTGAATGAATTACAACTTTTCTTTGACTAATAAGAGGATAACGTGCAAGCATTCTTTCGGTGAGATTAATCTGCGTTAAAGATTGCTGCTGCTTTGGTTGCAAATCCAATTGCCGTTCGTTGTTCTGCTTCTCCATAAGGGTCTATTATTTCATCTTCCCAACAACGACCATTAAGGTACGTAAATGGGTCTTTTTGGTATTGTTTTTCAGACACAGAGCGAACATAAGCAGGAGTTGCTGTAATACAAGCTATCCTGTCCTTCTTCGACATTCGCATCCAACGCTTAAAACATTTATCTTTCCCTCTTTTTTTGTTGTACATATTCCACCACTGCTCAAAATCGTCATTTATTTCCTTTATTGATTGTGGCGGTGTCACCTCATAACCGTGTTGCAATAATAAATCTATTGCTTGTCGTATCTCCTTTTCCATATACGTTATTTATTACATGTATTCTCCACCCCAAAAACGTATTATCTCAGAACCAAGAATAACACGCTGTCCATTAGGGCGTATCATACAAGAAATTATCTTGCTTTCAACATATCGATATACAGTAGTAATACTGATACCAAGTTTGGACGCTGCTTCTTTAATCGTGTAACGTCCTTTAGGCATTACGTCAGGACTACAATTAATCATTGGCATTTGTTTTTTTATTTCGCCGCAATATATTGTATATTGATGCTTCCGTTGTATAACAGAAATCAACCATTGTTTTGCGCACGGCTTCTGATTTCTTAAAACCGTGCTCTACATAGTAGGCTACTTTTTCGCAGACCGCCCGCTCTTTGTCTCTTTGTCCCATTGTTATCATTATTTAACTTTAATATTATATATAAATTAATACATTATTAGTACCTTTGTGTCGTGAACAAGATGATATTTTGTTTCACACCACAAAATTAATAAAAAACTCTTAGTTATACTAAGAATACACTAATAATTTATATAATTTTAAATATTAATATGGGTTCTTTAGCAGATAGAGCAAAAGAAGCAGCCCGTTACTACGGGATGTCGCTTGTAAAGTGGCAGGAATCAATGGGATTAAGCAACGCCCATTTTTACAACTGCCAAAACGTATCACGCAAAATTGCAAGAATACTTGAAGAAAAATACCCAGAGATAAATGTCAACTGGTTGGCAACAGGCAAGGGTTCAAAGTTGAACGACGATAATAAATGTAGCGAGGTAGAAAACTACATAGTTCCGTTGCTTCCTATTGCAGCACAAGGTGGAGCACCTGATAATTTTGAAAGTCAAGTTAAGAATTACGACTGCGAAATGGTGCTGTGCCCTGTCAGAAATGTAACGCTTGCATTGACAATAAACGGAGATAGTATGTCGCCCGAATATCCAAATGGTTCAAAGGTTTTCGTGCAAAAAGTCAATGAACAGTCATTCATCGAATGGGGATGCACTTATGTTTTAGACACCGCCAACGGAGCTATCGTAAAGAATGTATTTCCTGTAAAGGAAGATGAATCTAAGATAATATGCCGTTCTGTAAACCCCAATTATGCTGACTTTATGATTGACATTTCAGACATTCGAGCATGGTATCGTGTGCGTTGTTGTGTTACAATAAAATAGCAAGCAAAACATCAAAACGTGCAAAAAACGTGCAAGGTCTAAAATACGTTAAGAGTAAAAGCCTGATGCATAGTAAATTACGGAAAAACGTGCAGTCTTTTCTTAAATAAGCGTATAAAATATCAAAAACATTGTTATATATAAGGAAAAAAGCTATCTTTGCGATATTCACTACGCATTGGTACGTTTCAAAAACCAACGAATAGACCCAATCAATAACAAAAAACGTGCAAAAAACGTGCAAATTAGAAGGAGATACAACATGATTAAAGTTTCCATAAAATTAGACAAACGACGGAGATTAAAAAACGGCAAATACCCGCTTAAATTCAAAATAGCAAGAAAAGATGGAGCTATCTACATACCTACTGGTTACGAGCTTAAAGAAGAAGAATGGGACGCAGAAAATGAAAGGGTAAAATCACTTGCTGACAGAAGAATAATAAACATCAAACTTGGTAGCCAGTTAGCTATCCTAAACGACAAGATTATGACATTGCAGCAAGAAGGCAAGATGCGTTTCTATTCCAACAAGAAGCTATTGCTGTATCTTTCCAACAAAGGGACAGAGAACGAGAATGTACAAAGGCTTTTCAAGACTCAATATGAAGCATTTGTAGCAACCAAGGAAAATGCCACAACCATTGATATATATAAGAACGTAACAAACAAGATTAAAGAATATTGCGATTATGAAAGTCTTGAGCTTCGAGATATAGATATAGATTGGCTTAATGGGTACACGGAAAAACTTAGACAAGACAGGAACTGCACTAATTCTATCGCCATTAATCTAAGGTGTATTCGTGCTGTTTTAAATTTTGCGAGAAAGCGTGGAGTAATAAAGGAATACGTGTTTAGCATGTATCAAATAAAAACTGAAGAAACAAGAAAACGCTCATTGACAGTTGAACAGTTAAGAACCTTGTATCGCGCAGACTTGTCGAAAATCAGGAGCAAACACAGAGATATGTTTTTTCTTATCTTTTTCTTGATGGGTATTAATATGATTGATTTGTCACGTTTAACCAAAATAGAAAACGGAAGAATAACATACCGAAGGGCAAAAACTGGCACCTTATACGACATCAAGGTAGAACCCGAAGCAATGGCTATTATTGACAAATACAGAGGTAAAGAGCATTTGTTAAAAGTATTTGACAAGCTTACATCCTATAAATATTACGAGGTAGCGCTCAATGACACATTAACAAAAATATGCGCAGAACTTGAGCTACCTAAGATTAGTGCATATTGGGCAAGGCACACATTTGCGACCATTGCCTACGAGATAGGCATTCCAACTGATACAATTGCGGATTGTTTAGGCCATAAGTCAACTCATAAGATAACGGAAATCTACATTAAAAAAGATTTAAATAAAATTGACGAGGCAAACCGCAAGGTCATTGACTATGTATTATATAATATAAAATAAGGTGTGTTAATCCACACCTTATTTTCTTAATTAAACTAAGTACTTTTGAGCAAGCTTATGTTTTGTTATGATTTGGCTTATGCCTTTTGTCTGCTCTCGATAATTTGCAATGTCACGTATCCTTGCACGAGCCGTCCTTGTGCATTTATTCTTAACGGCATTGATAAGACGTTCAAATAATCCCTGTTCTATTTTATCCATGTTTTAAAATTCTTTATGATTGTTGCTAAATTCAAATTACACATTCAGGATGTTTCCTTACATACTTTTTCTGTTTACGCCTTTCGCGAGTCCACCATCTGACAATCGAACCACGATGCCAATATTTACAATGACCTTCCTCCTTCATGCCAAGACGGATACCTTTACGGTCATTGCCGTAAGGTCGGTAAGCTTTAACAAACTTCTTTAGAATGCGGTGCTTCATAAGGTTATTCGTTGTTGAGTTTCAACTTCTCTTGCCATTCCTTATCATGGATGGAGCCTACAACCTCGAAGTCCATCATTTCGTCTCGCGAGACATCTCCGTGGTTTCCCTCCGAAATGCCGCATACTGTAGATACGGGATTCTTTATCGTTACTGTTACGAAACGGGCATACTCCTCATGATAATACACTACGGCAAAATAGTTGTCGCGCTTGCCATCTTCAAGGTCGCTATACGGATATTCGTCCGAACGCAACACGTCACCCTCGTAAATCTCCTTGCCGTTCTTGTCTTCCAGTCCTGTGTTACTGCCTACAGTCTCTGGATCAACCTCATACCCACCAACCATTGTACGAGGCTCTAAGCCTGTGGTTGTAACTTTTTGGTTGTGAACCAAGTCACCATATTTCCAAGTGTCAGTGAAGACATCTTTGCCACGAAATTTTATTGTTCTCATAGTCCTATGGTACTTATAGTGAAAACCTTTCAGTTTTCTTTCCGTTAATATATTCTTCTTGCCAGACTTCGTTGTAGTCACTGGTGTTGTCTTTGTAATGACACACTATAACAACTTGTGCCAGTCCTGCGTCAAGAGTTTCTGTCTCTTTGAAACTGTTACAGTCAGATCCGAGCTGCTTTGACCAGTCCTTTGCTGTTTTTACGGCTTGCTTATAACTTGACGCTGTTATGAAGTCTACGCTTTCATAATCATCATCCACGCTGCCTTTAACGTGTTGCTTCAGTGCTACCTCATATTTGAATTTGACTGTTTTTCCCTTGAACTTGATTGTTCTCATAGTTTTTATTCCTTTTCAATTAATCGTTCGTACTCTGACATTGTGATTTCTACAAGGTCTGGATTCTCCTTGTCTGCTCGGATATTGTCACCTAAACGGATAAAACAATGTTCATTTGTGTATCGAAGTTGGGGTAATGTTATACGATTTCCGCTTCCTTCATTCAGTCCTAACTCTTTGAGAATTTGGAAACTGTTTGTGACTGCGTTATATGAGGACAAGACAGCACTAATAGCTTTGCCTTGCTTGGTTCTTTTGGTCGGAATTATTCGTACATAATCTTTGATAACCTCTTTCTTTTTCCACAACTTTTTGTCAAGCTGCTCCCATTTTTCCTTGTCTACCAAGATGGAAGTGATTTTGCAAATCCGGGTTAGCGTGGAGTCTGGCATGTAGCCACCAAATTTATCAAACTCAAATCCGACAGAATCTTCCACTCTCTTGACATAAGCCTTAAACTCTTTGTCCTCGGCTTCACAAATGCTCTTGATGTACTCGTAAGCCTTGCTTCCTTTTTTTGCTTTGTATATCATGATTATTCCTCCTTAATGCCGAATGGCGTGCCATCTATAAAAACACATCTTTTTAATAATCTTGTGTATAGGTCTATTGCTTTATCTCCAGATGCAATACATTGAACATTGAAGTATTCATTAGCTTCCTTATCTTCAATCCATCCAAATGGTTTGTGTTTTAACATTTCCTGCCAACACTCCTCTTTATCCTTGAATGGGCGGTACTTGGGTTCTGTCTTGATACGGTATCTTAGCGGATTTAAATTAAAATCACTCTCATTGCCCAGATAGCGCCAATCTATATCTTCTTGTACCTGTATAGTTTTACCTTCTGCAAATGCCTGTATAATAGGCAGAAGTTCTTTTGCTTGTTGTCTATTCATTGTTAATCCTCCTTTATATTTAATTTATCCAAACGATTCATGTTTTAATATTTCCTCCCAACTTTCTTCATCTAAACCTTCAGTTTTGTTCTTACTTAAAAGACTATGAATATGCTGTATACGTTCATGTAATTCTTGTTCCATTAACTCATATTGTTTTAGTCTTTCCCGTAGAGAAAAATCTCCGTCAAAATCACCAACATAATAATCTCCCTTAAATAGATCTGGGATATATAATTTGTCTGCATTTTGCGTACAAGAATTTAAAGCAAGTATATATCTTTGGTTTTTTGGATGTATCATGAGATATTCCCAACACGTAAAATTTCCATCTCTGATTTTTGTTATTGTGCAACCATCAGAAAGTTGCGAAAATTTCTTTAATTTTTCCATCTTAAATTTCCAATTTTATATTTCTTCTTTAATCCATCCTTGTTCTACACAATAATCATAAGCCTTTTGTATTGCCTCGGTAGGAGTGTTTTCTTCTTCAACAGGGAAATAATAATGCTCACCATCCGACCAATAAAGATGCCATTTACTGCCATAAAGACATAAAAGGGGTGTATACTCTCCTTTATCACTCATTCGTGCTACACCATCATCAGGGTCGATGTCAAAAGTTGGTAGTGACATGAGCATTTTGTCAATCATATTCTCCATCATTTTTTGTCCTCCAAAAAATCAATGTTAAGTTTATACTTCTCTTTTACTTTCTTGAACTTGTCCAAGAGGAAAGGATTTTGCAAGATTGCGTCCTTTACTTTCTGAACTGTTCCATTTTCAACTAATACGATAGTCTTACTACCTGGGCGTTCATCATCTGGAGAATAAGGGACACCGAAACCAATATAAGGAATACCATTTGTTATATAACGGAAAAAAGTTCCTGTAGCTTCATTTAAAAACTCGTCAGTTATGATTCTGTCTATCTTTTCAAAATTCTTATCATCTTTTCGTGTAAGATGAAAGTTGATTCCCAAAGGATAATGTCCTACACAGCCATCAGTACCGAAGTATATTATGCGGTTTGGCTGCTTATTATGTTCTACTGGTCGCTTAAGACCAATGTGTGAAAAATCAGATGTTGACATAGTTACAAATTTTCGATTTTTTCTATAAGTTGTTTACGTGAAAGTCCACTATAGTAATATTCACCATGTACTGTTAGGACGGAACTATTTCCACCGCACCAATCATGGATTTCCTTGATGTCTGATACTGGAATACTAACAGTATCACGTGTATCAGAAATTACTTCTATAAACTTCATTTTTCTTCCTCCAATTCTTTAGTAATTTCTTCAAGCAAATCGCCAGTTGCCTTAATTTCAATAGCGGTTTTATTGTCGATATTGATATACATAGTGTCTGTCTTGTTTTCTACGCAGAATTGACGTAACTTCCACTTTATAATACCAAAGATTTCTGTATCTGTGATGATACGTCTGTCATTAAGCATAAGGTTTGGGTTTCGTTTAGAAACCTTTGCGATAAACACGTTGAAGCAAGCTGGGCATATTTTATAATCTTGTGCTGACATAATTATCTGTATTTTCTGTATTTTATTGTCAATTAAATCCCTTCTACGGCGTCTCTTGCCATTTTCAAGGCTGCATATAGAGTTGCGGTATCATGTTATTGGATTTTAAATCCGTTTACGACAATATCTTCATTTTGTTGTGCTCTAATAATATCCATAATCCTCGTTGAATTGTAACTGTTCTCTACAAATGCTGTTATCACCACTTAATAACGACAACCAGTCATAAACTTCGTGTCCGTGCCAGATTAGGGTGAACCCGTCAGCTCCGAAGTAAGTGATTCTCGGTTCGTCGTCTGGCTCGAACCCCACATAGGTTACAGCTCTTGTGAGTTTCTGCTCTGCTACTTCGGCCTCTTGGTATTTTTTCGTAGCTTGCTCCAAGAGCTTTAAAATCTTTTTATTCATAACTTGATTTAAGCCTCCCCACTGTCACTGGGGAGATGTGTTTTTTATTCTTTAAATCCGTAAAACTTTAACTCGTTATACAGAGCTTGTATGTCTCGTTTAACAAGTTCTAATATGTCTTCTTTTTGTCTTATCTTCTCTCTTATAATAAATTCAACATCTCTTTCCCCTATAAAAAAGTATTTTCTTTTCATTGAGGAAAGGTTTAAACTATCGACATTATGAGTAAAACAGTTAATAGCAAGAATAGAATTTCCGTCCTCTGGATGTATCATTATGTACTTCCATTTACACAATTCTCCGTCTACTATTTCTGTTATTTCACAATTTGCTGTGAGTTGTAATATGTCTTTGAATCGTTCCATAAATTTATTTTATTCTTACTCAGTTACCAATTCCCAGTCTTCTGCAAACACATCGCTTGACGATGGCACCCATGAGTCAGCACGTCCATCGGGGTTTATGATAAGCATCTGATTGGTGTAGTCGATATGTGGTTCTTTACGAGCCATGATGATGTCCTTGGCAGACTGAGGAAGCGACTGCATACCAGGAATAATGTCGCCTGTGATGTGAGCAGGAACTTGCTTGACAATAAACATTCCCTTGCCATTCCATCCTGCTCTGCGCACAGCCATTCCAGCTTTAAGATATTTGATAGCAACGCCTAACGAGAAACCTTTGTGCCCATCACCATTTTTCATAATACGTAATGCACGTGCATTTAGTAATGAGAGGTATTCTTTCATTGTCTCAACCTGTGCCGTAAGCATACCTATTGTTGTAAGATATATATTGTTTGACATTTCGCTATTTAAGAAGCGCGTATATGCACGCACCTTATTATCCAAATCGAAATATTCAATAGTCATTCTTTCAAGTATTGTTTCTGATGGACTATAAGCATTTTCAAAAACATCGGCAGGAGACCATGATTGATAACCATCAGGATACTCAACAAGGTAGCCAGCCTTGTCTGTTTCACACCCAGAAGGTCTTATGCCTTCCTTCAAGAGCTTGCGCTCGTAGGCTTCACCCATTGTCATAGGCTTTGCCTTTACTTTCTTAGTACCTGTGTACTGTTTCATTTCTTTGTTCATAGTTGTTTTTTTTATTAATTATTTAATTTCACATTCTTTTCTTCCTCCTCGATAGCCTCGATTTGGTCTTTCAGTACCTTCAAGTACTTGTCCATCACCATATCAATACCGCTTAACGTTACAGTCTTCTGCGGACCGTACTGCTTCAAGCAGCTCTTGTGGAGTCTTACCTTTCAAGAGATTCTCGATAATCTCATACCGCTCACTCACTTCCTTGTATTCTACCTTTACTATGTCAAGGATAGAATCATAAGATTCATACATCTTTGCCATTTCGTAAGGGTAAAGAACAGAAAACTTGTCGCCAGGCTCTTTCATTATAAAACAGTCAACTTCTACCATCACAAAGAAAGGTACTAAGCTCCGTTTCGGCATTAAAAAACTAAGAGCTTTTGAATCCCAAACAGTACATTCATCACCGATAAATGTTTCTACCTCTTCTTTATTCTCGCCTGTCCATTGAACGGCCTCAACGAAATCAGACTTTCTTTTATACTTTTTAATCATAGATGTATTTATTTTACTAATTCAAACTCGTAGACGAAGACGTAGGGGTTGGAGTCCCATGTGCCTTTGCCGGAGATTTTATCTATTAGAGCTGCGTAGGCTTTTTTAGCCGTTCTGTACGGAGAGTTTGCTAAGTTTGTGTACCAATACGTCACACCTTTAAGCCCTATGTTGTGCGCCTCCCAAATACCCTCAGCCAAACAATCCTCTTCGCTGATGTCTTGCAAGCGTTCAGCACGTATGTCGGTGATGCGGATGCGGTGAGGCATAAGGTCGGCCTTTACAAACATTTTGTTAGTCCAACCTTTGGAGTTCCTTAATTTGTTGATTTCTGATTCGTTGAAGCCAACTTTACTTACTAATTCGCAGTATGCTTGTGCTACGGCAACTTCCTCGCCAACGCAATAACGTGAATGGGCTATATTAACAATTCCGTAAAAGAGGGTAGCTCTTCCGAAATTTTTCCGTTCTACGCAAATACCACAATCAAGATTTGAGATATTGCCAATGTAGGCAATACGTCTTGTCTGTGTCTTGCGACCTTCAAGTACGGCTCGGGTGAGTCCGTACTTGTTATTGAACATGATTTTCTTCATCTTTTTTAAATCTTTAGGTTTGCGTCCAAGCCCAGTGCCCAAAGGATATGCTGAAGCTCATGGACGTACTTGATAACCCTTACCTTTACAAATAAGAAACGCAAACTACCCAAGCCTACTTGGTAGCCTTTACCGTCACCTAAAGGCTTTAATCCTAATCTGTTTTTTGCATAGACAACAGTGTCTTCCCGCATATTAAACCCGTTTTTTTCGAGAATTTCGGGAGTTAAGGGAATTGTGGATATATTTTTGCACCAATCATACCATGAGATTTGTTTGCACTTAGGGTCGATAGGAATTAACCTGACAGATACATACCTGTCATCGAATAACATACTTTCAGTCTCTATTGCCGTAACTCTACAAACAGTGCCTTTTGGTATCTTACAACCAGTTTTGCTTACTATTACAAGGTCGCCTATTCTTAAATCTTCTGCTTTAATCATTTGTCACCTCCTTCCGGCAATATGTCGTTGATGTAGCACCACTTTGTAATTTTGTTATACTCAACGAATTTTTTCCAATCCAAATCGTCGAATACACCATCAATACCAACGTCCATACCACCTTGTTCGTCGTGCCACAGGTAAAGAATAGCAGCCGAACCTTGTGGTTTCTCGCTTGCATCATGCCATAAAGCACGCTTTAACCATTTTACACCTTCAATAAATGCTTCACGTTTTGCTGAAACATAGATCCCTTCATCAGCTTCTGGCCCATGACCAACAAATTTGTTTGCTGCTTCTGTGATTTTCTTTTCGCCTATCATATTATTTTTCTCTTATTTTCTGATATTGTGTAATAAATGTCTTTTCTGTGACCCACTCGCTGTATCGTGTGCGATAGTAGGTCTTGGGTTTGCCTGATGCCAATCCGTTCTTGTCGCGAGGGGTATTGACGCTCTTGTATATCGTAGGAACGATGTCGGTAGACTGGTATGCCGTGACGTATTCGTCCTCGAAAGCTATGTGTGCGGTCTCACGGAACTTGACGTTTTCGAGGGAGAAGGGACAGCTCATTTGCTGCCTCCTTCCGTGTAGGGGTCGGTGGTGCCAAGTAAATGTGCCGTTTGATCGTTAAAGGGGATGCAATCACGGTAACTGTTGCCTATACAACAATAATGATAGGCATTATTATCTTTGTAATGTGAGAAATAATCAGCTTTCCATACCATCTCATCATTATTCCTTACCAAAACTTTGTCAAACGGCTTGTACGGACATTCGGGCTTTACAGGCTCTACTTGCAGAGTGTCGGGATTGTACTTGCCACCAAAGAACTTTTCCATGTCGGAGATAAATTTGTCACGTTGTTCGTCACTTGCCTTGACAAAGTCATCTGTAGAAAGGACCCTTTTGTCTCTTTTTGCAAATCCCCCTTTTTTTAATTGAAAGACAGAAGCTTTGAAAGAGGTGTAAGAATCGTCAGTCCATTCTTCGACAAGAACTCCACAACCATTGAATGAATGTATAGCCACGTCCCCTCGCTTGAAGAACTTGCTCCAGTCGCGCATTTCTGAGGAGGGAAAGAGGATGCATTCTGCAGAGTGGTATTGTTCATAAAGTCGACCATCTGAAGTAAATGTACCAGTGCTATCAATACCAATAGTTATATTTATTGGATATGTATAATTACTGTTCACTTTCAAAAGTTCTATCTCGCCATATATCGGTGAGTACAGCTTCATCCCCTTCGGGCAGTCCTTCAATATCTCTGCTATATTAATCTTGTTTTCCATTGTTGTAATTTTTATTGTAAAACATTTCCGTAAATTCTATTTTCCCGTTGGTATTTCTTCGTCAGTTCCATGCGTGATCGAATCATATTGTCTGCAAATCTGCTTGTACACCAGCTCGCGCCATTCGTCAGCAGACTTGCCGTTTAGACTGTCAGCATACTCTTTGATAATATATGCGCCAAAGCAAGCACTATTTATATTGCTCTGATGTATGTCGTTTTCTGTCACTCCACCCAGAAGGTGTATAAGCCATGTCTTGATTTTCTTCATAGTTGTATGTTTCGTAGGATGAAAGGTTGTGAGGATTGAGTCCTTAGAAGATGGACTTTGACTAACTTGTGTACAGCACGTGGCTGCGCCTTGTTAAAATCATTAACTATACGACGTTCAAGTTCTGTGTGCCATACAGGTTTATCTGTGCCTGGAATCGAAATTTCAGCACGAACGCGCTGACCATTGTCAAAAGTGAGGATAGCTGTGCGCTGCTCACGAGGTACAAATGGATTGTGTTTCATTTCGCGCTCCTTTCTGATTCTACTACACATGAAAGCTGCTCTACTTGGGTCTGTAGTTCCATTTGTCTTTTACATGACTTGTCTCGTTCTGCTCTCGCTTTCGCAATGCACACATAGCTCACCAATGTTGCTATTATCAGCATAGCGCCAAGACACACCCATGGCAATCGATGTACAAACTCGTTCACTTCACGGCACACGCCCTTCGCGAATGCCCATCCATACTTCATTGCGTAGATGCCCGCCTCCTTGGTCGTGGCATTGTCTACAAAGTTAATTGTTGTTGTTTTCATTGTTTTTTAACGTTAAACCAATCTTAGATTTTTATAATTAAATAAATACCATACTATATGATTACGTATTTGTTGGCGTAATTTCTATAAATATGATTACGATAACTATACGTGTAGTTAGTAAGCATGTCTTCTGTATACTTACTACATATTGCTATACGTTTGCATATGTTGCGTATTCTTTTAAGAATATTACAATTTATCGCAAATTTTACAATCTGTATTGATTTGCAAACAGACATACCAATTTTCGCCGCCATATATTTATACGAAATACCATTGTCTACGAATTTTTTGCCATAACCAAAACGATTACAAGTCTTGACAGCTTTCGTGTATTCTTTTTTTGAACACGGTTCATGTCTTTGCTGAATCATTTGTTTTGCAAAATTTTTACGACGTTGAATTTCGACAAGCAACATAGTGGTTAATGTATTCTCTATGTTTTTTATTTCTTGTGCATAAGCATTCTTTTTTAAGTTAGTGTTAGGCTGAAATGTAATCTCAGTTATAATAATGTTGCGATGTGCCGTGTGACTGTGTAAAGATTTAAAAACAAGGTGTTTGTTGTTAAGACCTGTTTCCTCTATCAATTCCATATTTTTAAGGACAAACAGCCTATCTTTGATAGCATTCACGCTTACACCTGTAATATCATGCAATTTGTTTATGCTCCAATTCTTTACAATTGAATTGCGAGTGTGCGTTTTTACAAACAAAGAGAATGCTATCGCTTTCCTCAATTGAGAATTGCGATACATCTGATTTATTATAATTCTCTTTATCTTCATGTTTGTAAAAAGCAAGAGCGACAAGGTTGTGTACTTACCTTATCGCTCCGTATTTAATGCGTCAGTGAAGACGCGACTTAAATCCATTTATGCACCTCACGATGTACACAAGTCGTTTAGTGGTGACTAATAGCTTTGCTATCTTTCACGCCACAAAATTAATATATTTATCTGTATTACTAATACTTATTCTTAATTATTTATAATTTATTAATACTTTATATTAGTTTGTTAGCTCTTTTAATTAGTTTTTGCTAACTTTGAAGCGTTAAACTAATAAATAATTGCTTATGACATTTTCACAGACAGAACAGTATATGTGGGCAGACCGCATAATGAATGCCGTATGTACAATAGGTGGCATAACCTTTATACAGCTTGTATCAGAAGTAAAAACGGCTAAGACCAATGAATTAAGAGGCATTTATTGTCTTATCACAAGAGATTATAACATTCATCCAGAAAGGGCTGCACGACTTATATCTCGCACACGACAGAATGTTATCAACCAAACACGACGCTATTGGCAATACTTGCAAGCCAAGGATAAGGTAATTGTAAACCTGTACAACAGAACTAAAGAATACCTAAAACAATACGACTATGAGAAATGATTATGATGTTACGATACCAGATATGCTGTTCCCAAGCGACAACGAACTGGAAATACCTACACTCGACATTAATATGCAGGCAGAAAATTGCCAAATACCTTTCCTCTGCTTCGGTGAGCAGAAACGTACATATAAAATGAATGGTGCAGGAACACTACATTTCTACACTGACGACGATCGCTTTACGTCTGTATATGAGCATCCCGAAAAAATATACAAGCAGCACAACCCTGCTAACATCGTTGAGCCTAATTTTTCGTTATTCAACGAAACGCCAATATCTTTCGGGTTGCAAGCTTTGTACAAGAAACGTTGGCTTGCACGTGCCATGCAGACACGTGGCATAGGCATTTTCGTAGACCTGAATGTCGCACAGAAATGGTATCAACTGAATATGCTTGGTGTTCCTCGTGGTTGGAGAGCTTTCGCAACACGTGGATATTCCGACCGCTTAAACAACCTTGCCTTTGAATTGTCAATAGCCAAGGACTGGGCATTAGGCAAGGCTCCTCTATTTGTTATATACGGTGGTGGCAATGAGTGTCGGCGGTTCGCCCAAGAAAATGGTTGCATCTACATCAACCCTGTTGTTACAACAAAGAAAAAAATCGAAGCTGTAAAAAAGATACAAGAAGGTGTAGCTTTCTTCAATGAAGAATTTTCTGTAAAGAAAGAACTTGAAAAACTTACACCATTCACACATCAGATAGAAGATTTTTCTGCTTTAAATAAACAAATTGCCGATAAGACTAATAGTTTATCCAACGATAAATAATTTTGTTGTTATTCATTTAGTTTGTTTTACCTTTGCTCCGTACATAAGCAATAGGTATTTAAAGGGCTGACTCGTGAGAGTCGGTCTTTTATTTTATATATAATGTACACATGCAACAAGATTTAAAATACATTAAATACTAATATTTTATTAGTTTTTATTTTGCTATTTGAAGACAAACTATTAATTTTGTGGTGTTGAAATTAATATAACTAATAAACAAAGGAGATACAACAATGATACAACTTACAAAAAGAGAGCTTAATAAGCTTAACACCCGCAAAGCAAAGGTTGCAAAGCTTAACAACGACCTTAAAGAATATTTTGATGCATCAGGCGATATGTCATTGCCAGACATTGAATGTACATGTATAGGTTACAGCGCAATGGGAATGGTTGAAGCTAACGACATTAAAGATAAAGAAGGTAACGTTGTTGGTTTTCAAGCTACCGTAGATGATTTAGATTACAAAGTTGAATACGTAGAAGAAGATGGTGATATATACCTTACAGGTTGGGAAGAACTTGAAGACGACCTTAAATATCAGCGTCGCAGACTCAACAAAGCTTGGAGAGTATTCAAAGCCGAAAATCCTGACGCAGAACTTGAACGTGACGACGACGAGGATTAATTTACCCTAATTTTACATTAGTAACATTAATAGAACGCTAAATTTTACTTAGCCCTCAAAAATATCTCAAGAAAAATTTTGTGCATTACAGAAGATTTTATAATTTTGTGGTGCTCAAAGATGATAGTAGTCTATCCCGTAAGGGCACGGTTATTGCTCATTTGTCTAAATGGGCATATTTTATGCCTATCAAGACCGTATTATACACGGTCGCCTATACGTAAGATAAAAACGAAGCCCTATGGGTGGACTATCATCTTTGAGCAGCGTATATGGCGACCGCTTTTTGTTTGCCTATAATCATCTTATAAATGCTCAAAGATGAACGACGTAAAAATTTTCAATTCTCCAATGTTTGGAGAACTCCGTGTTACACGGAATGAGAAAGGCGAGTTGCTTTTCTGTCTTAAAGATGTGTGCGACTCGCTTGGGTTGCAAGTTGGAGCAACGGCTAAACGGTTAGGAGGAGACATTAATTCAACTAATGTCTCAAAAGAAACAAACAATTACCCCTACCTTAGTTCAATTAACGTAGGGGTAGTTACCGGTAAGAAATCAGATGGAACAAATGCAATTCAAACAATATCAATGTACTTTGTCACCGAACCCGACCTCTACCGCTGTATCTTCCAGTCTCGCAAACGCACAGCTCGCAAGTTTCAAGATTGGGTATTCAACGAAGTTCTGCCCTCGCTTCGCACAACAGGCGCATACGTTGTGACAAAAGAAGAAGATAGCGAGGAAGACATCATTGCCCGTGGCTTGATTGCAGCCAAGGCAGCACTCGCAAGACGTGAGGAGCGCATTAAAGAACTCGAATGTGAGAACAGCCAAAGCAAACAAGTTATTGAGATACAAAGCGAGCGTATCGCCAAGGACGCACCAAAGGTAGAATACTACGACCAGACGCTTGCTGCCGAGAATATGCTCACTACACGACAAATCGCAAACGAGCTTGGCATTACAGCGAACGAGTTGCACAACAAATTGCAGCAACTCAAAATCATCTTCCGTCAATCCAACCAATGGCTGATAAATAAACCTTACAGCACATGGAAGTTGCACGGTACACGGACATACACCTATTACGACACACATAAAGACGTAACTTATGCCAAGCCTTATCTGGTTTGGAGTCAACGTGGCAGACGTTTTATCCTCGCACTTTACAAAAACAATTTCAATGTAAAGCTCGCGATTTCTGACATCAACGGCAAAACCGCCAAATAACAAAAACATTAACCTTTTAAACACGCATAACAATGGAAAAGAACGCTATAAACAATAATAAATTCTCAATAAGTGACACGACAAATGACATGCTTGCTCTATTACAGGATTTTGTACGATTACAAAATAGAATAGTAGTAGTATACGATGGAGAAACAGGTGGTGAGAATGTTATCAAAGCTTCTTCCGAATTATATCATCTTATGCAAGACGCAATAACGGTGAACATCTGCGAAACACTTACAGAAACACAAGTAGCACAGTTATAACATAACACACATTTAAAGGGTACGCACGGTTAAAACGTAGCGTACCTTTTTTGTTTACACAGAAACCTATAAATCCTTATAAACCTTGATAAATCTGCTTAACTTTGCCTTAAATCATTATAAAACACGTTTAATATGGCAAAAAAGCAGAATAACACGCTCAACGAATTGGGCGTTAAAGAACGAATAAATCTAAGCTGTTTGGAGCTTAATGAAGGGCAGATTGTAGGCATTCCAAAAAATCCTCGCTACCTTAAAGGTGAGGAACACGACAAGTTAAAGAAGTCGCTCAAAGACTCGCCCGAGCTGTTGCAATACAAGCCGCTTATGGTGTACGCTATCGAGGGCGGCAAGTTTGTCGTTATTTGCGGCAACATGCGCTTGCGTATTTGTCAAGAACTGTATAACGAAGGCGTGGAAGCTTTCGAAGCTTTGCCTTGCTTTGTACTTAACAAGGACGTGCCTATTGCTAAAATCAAGGAATATGCCATCAAGGACAACGTACAGGCAGGTAATTGGGATTGGGACGAGCTTGCCAACGGTGATTGGGAAGTAGAAGATTTGCAGGATTGGGGACTTGAGTGTTCTTTTCTTGGTAATGACAGCGAAGAAAACGCTGACATAGACGCTCTTTTCGAGGACGCACAGAACACAGAAGATAAACCCAAGGAAATTAAATTATCCGTGCATATACCGCAAGAGTTGGAATCAAAACTCGAAGAAATAAAAGAAGTTATAAAGGCTGCAATATCAGAATACGAAGGTGTAGAACTTAAATAACCCGTTGTATGAAAATCTATTTAGCAGGTACTCAACAACGTGCTTATCTTTACGACAAAAAATACGTGGAATTATATTTAGCAGGTGAACACCCAGTTAAGAATGGCAAAGAAGCCAACTGGGAAGGATTGAACATATTGGAAACATATTATTACTTACAAAAGAATAAAGAGTTTCCTCGTCTGATAAGAAATTTTAAAAATTTCTTGTTGGATAGTGGTGCGTTTACATTTATGTCAGGTGTAAGCAAAGTAGATTTTGATTTATACGTAGAAGGTTATGCCGAATTTATAAAAAAATGGGATATACAAAATTTTTTCGAGCTTGACATTGATTCTGTTGTTGGACTTAAAGAAGTTGAAAGATTGCGTCTTAAACTTGAAAAATTAAGTGGACGCAAACCAATTCCTGTATGGCATAAATCAAGAGGGAAAGAGTATTTTATAAAAATGTGTGAAGATTATCCTTATGTAGCAATAGGCGGCATTGTAACTAAGGAAATTCCAATAAAGAAATATGAAAAACTATTTCCTTGGTTTATAAAGACCGCACACAAATACGGCAGCAAAATACATGCTCTCGGGTATACGAACATTAAAGGAATACATACGTATCCATTTGATTCCGTAGATAGTACAGCGTGGTTGTATGGAAATATGAGCGGTTCAATATACAAATTCGATGCAAGAAACGGAAATATGAACAAAATCAAAGCTCCAGCAGGAAAACAATTACGTTCCAAAATGGCAGCAATGAATAATTTTAACGAGTGGGTACGCTTTATGAAGTACGCTCGTGTTCGCCTATGAAAGTGTATCTTAGTGGCATATCGGGAGTGAAGTCTTATCTTCTAAATGGAGATATCAAAGCAGACGAGGTATTTGCTCTTGAATCATTCTATTCCGTAAGAGATTGGCAGAAGCCGTTGATTCCAAAATTTGCATCATTTCTCTTGGATAGTGGAGCATTCACATTTATGAGTAATGCCGCAAAGCACGGAAATATAGATTGGCTCAGCTATGTTGATAGATATTGCGATTTTATCATAGAAAACGATATAAGACTATTCTTTGAGTTGGATATTGATAAGATTAAAGGTCTCAGATATGTAGAAATGCTACGACAGCGAATTGAAGATAAAACCCATCGCAAGCCAATACCCGTATGGCATATAGGAAGAGGAAAAGATTATTATCTGCAAATGATAAAGGAATATCCTTATGTTGCCATTGGTGGAATAGCAGCGAAAGAAATGCCCATATCTAAATTCGAGGCGTTGTTTCCTTATATGATAGGGATGGCTCATACAAACGGATGCAAAGTTCATGGATTGGGATATACAAGAGTTGATAATTTACGAAAATATAGATTTGATTCCATTGATTCTACAACATGGACTGTGGGAGGGCGATTTGGAGAAGCTTCTAAATTTGAGAATGGTAGCATAAAACGTTTGTTATTTAGAGATAAGGGAGTTAAATACAAGATGGTGAAAGATAAAGAAGCTCTTACTTTTTATAACTTTAAAGAATGGTTAAAATTCCAACATTATGCTGATAAAAATTTATAGATTACATTGGCTTAAATTACATAAATAATAAAAATTATGAAAGACTCATTGATTATTGTATCTGGAGGTATGGACTCAGTAACTCTCCTGTATGAAAAGAAAGAGAGCATCGCTCTCGCAGTATCTTTTGATTATGGTTCTAACCACAATCAGAAGGAGATTCCTTTCGCTAAATTGCATTGTGAGCGACTTGGTATCAAGCATATTATTATTCCACTCGGCTTTATTCACGACTATTTCAAATCCTCTCTTCTCGAAGGAGCAGAAGCTATCCCCGAAGGTAATTACGACGATGAGAACATGAAGTCAACTGTAGTTCCTTTCCGTAACGGCATTATGCTCTCTGTTGCTTGCGGTATCGCAGAGAGTAACGGATTAAAGAAGGTACTTATAGCTAACCATTTCGGTGACCACGCTATCTATCCAGACTGTCGCAAGAATTTTATTAAAGCTATGTCAGAAGCTATGAAGAATGGCACTTACGAGGGTATTACCATCGATGCACCTTATACCAATATTACAAAGACTGATGTCGCTCGCCACGGCAAGAAACTTGGTATCAACTACGCCGAAACTTGGAGCTGCTATAAAGGCGGCGAGAAGCATTGTGGTAAGTGTGGAACTTGTATGGAACGCAAAGAAGCTTTCCGTGATGCAGGTATCACTGACCCAACCGAATACGAGAATGAGTAAGGCAAATGGTAATACAAGGTTATTTACACCAAAACAAAGACAGATAGATAAGGCTCGAAACGAATATAATCAAATCGTTTCGAGTTCCTTGATTGATGCTTCTTTATCATATTTCTCTGAACAGACGGGTGCTCACGCTATCTTTATGAAAGGACATAATCATACTGATAAAATCGCTGATGCCGAAGCTGAATTGGAAGTGGCGAGAGCTATCGCAGATAATGGTATAAATGTTACACTTACTCCCGAAGGCGATAAATATACGATGTATGCAACCAATGTAAAGATTAACAAGGATGGTTCTAAAAAGTATAAATTCGCAGAAGGTTTAATGGCGACATATACCTACGAGCAGAAAACGCCTACTGAGATTAATTCTTCTGCTGAAAGTTCGGTTCGTCTTGCTATTAATCATGCAAATGATAAGCACGCACAGATAGCATTGATATATGATAAGCATTCTCTCTTTCATACCAAAGATATTGAGAACGGAATGAAACTTTATCAATCAAGGCATAAAGCATGGAAGACTAAAGGTGTAAAAGCTGTTGTAGTAATTAGCAGTAAAAAGATACTATACGAACATCATTTCGATGAGTAAAAAGCAAGGAGCATAAGGCGATGCCACCATACTGTGCTCCTAAGACAAAAGTCGGGCTGCTGACATCTTCGCTACCGACTACCCTTTATTAAGTGGCAAAATTAAGAATAAAAATTGAAATAATAAAGTAAAAGAAAGGAAATTATGTATTACGTTTCAAAAAGAATGGAGATAGCGGCTTGTCACAAGCTTAATCTCTCTTACGAAAGCAAATGTGCAAACGCACACGGTCACAACTGGATTGTTACTGTATACTGTAGAGCTAAAGAGCTTAACAAGGACGGCATGGTAATGGATTTTAAGCATATTAAGCAAAAAATTCACGACTATCTCGACCACGGCAACCTTAATGAGCTGCTGCCGTTTAATCCTACGGCTGAAAACATTGCCAAATGGATTGTAGAGCAAATACCTCAGTGTTACAAGGCAAAGGTGCAAGAAAGCGAAGGCAATATTGCTATATATCTCAAAGAGGAAGATATTAACGAAAAAGAGGAGTTGTAGTTATGGCAAAAAAATATAGAATAAACGAAATCTTCTATTCAATACAAGGTGAAGGACGATGGGCAGGACGTGCTGCTGTATTTGTGCGTTTCTCTGGATGCAATCTTCAATGTCCATTCTGTGACACGGATTTTCAACAATACGAAGAATATACAGCAAAACAGCTTATCAACGAAATAAAAAAAGTTGCTTCAGAATGCAAATTTGTGGTATTGACTGGCGGTGAACCTACATTGCAAGTAGACAATGCTCTTACCTTCGCATTAACCTATGAAGGTTACTATATAGCAATGGAAACAAACGGCACACGTAAAGTACCCGCTAACATTAATTGGATAACATGCTCACCAAAGTACGCCTATCTTAAAAACGCAATGCCTGTCATTACAAAGGCACACGAGGTAAAGGTTGTTTATGATGGTGTGCATAAAGTATGTGATTACGGCATTGAAGCACGTTGTTTTTATGTTCAACCTTGCGATGTAGGCGACAAAGAAAAGAATGCTGACATCTTAAAGAGAACCGTTGAATTTGTAAAGCTTCACCCTAAATGGCAGCTTTCACTTCAACAGCAGAAAATAATTAACGTAAGATAATGACATAAATAAGAATTATGAATAGTTCTAACAGAGTAAAAATTACATATAACGGTTATAAAGCGGCAGCAGAAGAAATAGCGCGCCAGATAAAAGAAACGAAACGCACTTACAAAAGAATATACCCGATTCCACGAGGTGGTTATATTATTGCTATTCAACTTTCTCGACTGCTTTGTATTCCTATTGAATGCGACAAGGATAACATCGACCACACTGCTCTTGTCGTAGACGATATTTGTGACAGCGGAAAAACAATTGAAGAGTTTAAAGACTTTGACACAGCAGTTGCTTATGCTAAAAAACGTTCACTAAACAAAGTTAAATACTGTGGCGGTATTGTAGACGAAAATGACTGGCTTATTTTCCCTGACGAGCACGAAGTAACCGTCGAAGACAATATTAGACGTATATTGGAGTACATAGGCGAAGACCCTACTCGTGAAGGTCTTGTTGGTACACCCGACCGCATTATACGAATGTGGAACGAAATCTTCCGTGGTTACGACAAAAAGCAAATGCCAAAGATCACAACATTCGACAATGGCAAAGATGGCATTGTTTACGACAATATGGTGGTAGACGAAGGAGATTTTTATTCTATGTGCGAACACCACATGATGCCATTCTTTGGCAAGTATTGGTTTGCTTATATTCCTAATCCAAAGGGTAAAATACTCGGTATATCAAAGATTGGACGTGTCGTCGATTATTGCGCAGCTCGTATGCAAATACAAGAACGTCTTGTTCACGACATTGTAGATATGCTTGCTAAGGCTCTTGGAGACGAAAATCCACCGCTTGGTATGGCTCTTGTTATGCGAGGCGAGCACCTTTGTAAAACTATGCGAGGTGTAAAAAAGAAAGGTAAGATGATGTCTTCATATCTTGTCGGTGCATTTAAAGAAGATGCACAAGTTCGTAACGAGTTTATGCAACTTGTAAACAAAAGCAACTATGAGTAAACCCTTATCCATCAGAACAAACATTGAGCGTGCGCTCAACATTAACATTTCATCATCGCTGCCAGCAAAGGATAAGGTGGCGGTGATGGAGTGTTTACTAACGTTGAGCGCAAGTGAAATAAGGCGCATAAACGAAAGCGACAAAGCGAATGCTTTTGTTGGCCTGTGCACTAATATACTCCGTCGTGGTGAACTGATGGAGTATATGCAAATTCTCGAAATGTGCCGTAAAATGGCTTTAAACAGCGATAAACGTGCTTAAATGTGCGATAAATACATAATGAAAGGAAAATATAAGGAGGAAGGGAAATAATATGGCACTATCAAAAAATGAAAGCAAGCGCAAAAAACAACTTGCCAATCTTGAAAAAGGAAAGTTTAAAAAGGGCGAAGTTACTAATCCCAAAGGACGACCACCCAAGCCAAGAACAATGACAACGTTCATTGCCGAGATGAAAGAAAAAGGCTACGAGGTGCCAACTGCGCAGACTATAGCCGAGTCTTTTCTCTATATAGCAACATTGCCCGAGGATGAACTTAAGGCTGTCCTTGCCGACAAGACACGTCCTATGATGCAGCGCATTGTTGCTAAGGGTATTCTTGACAAAAAGGGCATGGATATACTCGAACGTGTCGTAGATAGAGCCTATGGCAAGATACAGCACATCGACCTTACGAGCAAAGGAGAACAGCTTAGACAAGAACCGTTGCAAGTGCACGTTGTTACAAACACGGATGAATACAATAAAGTTCTTGCAGAAATTCAGAAGGAAAAAGAACGCAAGGAAGCGCAACCAGATAAAGAATAATACAGACAGATGCCACACGTATTTTTGGCTAAGAACTACATGAGAGTGAAAGCAGCCAAGGAAGCTGGATTTACGACTTGCTCTCTTCAAGGCTCAAGTCGCAGCGCGAAGACTTATAGCGTTGTGCAGTTCCTTTGTATGTTATGCTATAATACAACAGGAATGACTGTTTCTGTTATTCGTGCCGGAATGCCTTCAATCAAGCGTACTGTATACCGCGACTTTAAGGACGTGATGCTTTCTTTTGGATGGTGGAATGAGAAAAGCATGAACAAGTCCGAGTTCGTGTATACATTTCCTAATGGCTCTTGGATTGAGTTCTTCTCCACGGACAACGAGCAGAAAGTACGTGGTTCTAAGCGAAGAATACTATTTGTGAACGAGGCAAATGAGCTTTCCTTTATCGAGTGGCAGCAGCTTCAGATGCGTACTACAGAGTTCTCCATACTTGACTATAACCCTTCATTTTCTGAAGAACACTGGATAAATCAGGTAAACGAGGAAAAAAGCACTTATTGGTTCATATCCACATACAAAGATAACCCATTCCTTGAGCAAAAGGTTATTGATGAAATTGAAAGCTTGAAGTGGAAAAACCCGAGCTTGTGGCGTATATACGGTCTCGGACAGCGTGCTATTGTTGAGGGTCTTGTATTTGAGAATGTTGTCGTTGACGATTATATACCGGTAGAAGCACATAGACATCATTGGATTGGCATGGATTTTGGTTACACCAATGACCCAACTGCCATTGTTGAAGTGTATCTTTGTGGTAACGACCTATATGTTGATGAACGTTGTTATCGAACCAAAATGATGACTGACGATATAATTAGAGAACTTAAAGATATAAAAGGCGACTTAGAAATAATATCAGAGAGTGCAGACCCACGTCTTGTTGATGAAATATACAACGCAGGTCTGAATATTAAACCAGTCACAAAGTTCCAAGGTTCAATAAACGCAGGCATTATGAAGATGCAACAATTTAAGATACACGTTACGAGCCGTTCTGTGAATATCCGCAAGGAGTTCAACAACTACACTTGGCAACAAGATAAAGAAGGAAATTGGCGCAATGTACCAATTGACATGTGGAATCACGGATTAGACGGTATTCGTTATGTTGTACTCGACAAGGTTCTTGGTGCTTACGGCAGCGGCATGAGCGCAAGTGAGATATTGGGAATAATATAAACACAGCAATCTTTCCTAAAACAGAATATTTGCTGTGTTTATTTTACAATCGATTTATGTCTTGCAAAGATATCCAAGAACCATGCTGTGGTAAGTTATCAAGTACAACACCTTTGTATATTGTAGTATGATACACTCGCAATATGTCTTCTTCGGCATGTACATCTGATAGGCACCAATATTTTTCTTCGCCCAGGTGAGAGCGAAGAACGAACCTGCGTTTTCCAACGGCTTCATTGTAGATGTCTTGGTGATGAGCAATGTTCCATCGGGGTTCTGCTCGACGAGGAAACTTTTCTTGCTTGTGAAATACATTTTCTTCATAATTATTCCGTTTGCCGTGTTACGGGAGGGCTTGTTTGTTTTATTAAAATTCGTTCTTGGCAAGCATCAAAGCTTCTTTCATTGTGCTGGCGTAAACCGCAAGCTCCTGCGAGTCTTCGGTTTTTGAAACAGCGGCTTTTATAGCCATACTTTCTGATTTGCCATTAAGCAAATGATAATAATGATTTGCTTCTTTTCTGTCAGCATATGTGTCGTGTATGTTGCCGTATTTGTCAACTATTACGTAAAACTGATAAAATTTGTGCATGTTAACTCGCTTCATTGTTGTATCTCCTTTATTTATTAGTCATATTAATTTTAACACCACAAAATTAATAATTTTCTCTGTAATAACAAAACATTTTCTTAGTTTTCTTTTCGCTTTCAGAGTTTTTAAGACTTTGTAAATTGTTTACTCAGCATTTTTCTTTTGTAGCCGCTGGTTGTATGCGTTTCGTAACTTTGCTAACAAAGTTAGCAAAGTATAAAGTATGAAGAAGATAACAGAAATACTCGCAAATGATGCCAGTACAGTACATATGTTACTGACGGCACGAAAGCTGCCACAACATGACAGCTATGAAACTCTCATGAAGCAATGGGACCCATATGAACATGATGTTTTCGACAAGAAAAAACGTAAGCCAAAGAAAAAGCAAGTACCAACAGACCAAAAAGACCCTTTAACTAACAAAACCATCTACAGAACAGAATATGTAGAACGTGTAAGAATTGCTTTGCCAACCCAAAAGGTTGTTGTCAATCGTCTTGTAGGATTCTTGCTCACGAATGCTGTGACTTACAAAGCAAATTCGCATGGTGTCTATATTAAGACGCTCAACGATAAACAGCAGAAATTGTATGATGCAATAATGCATTGTTATCATGACAACAAAATGAAATATTTTGACAAGAAGCTTGTTCGTACGGTTTCTTCACAATGTGAAGCAGCAGAATTGTGGTATATGACAACTGACGAAAATGGCAGACTTGGCGGTGAAATACGTGTGCAACTTCTTTCGCCAAAGAAGGGAGATAAACTATATCCTCATTTCAACGATTGGCATCGTATGGATGGGTTTGGACGTGAATACTACATATTTGATGAATTAGGAACGTCCGAATTACATTTTGATGTGTACACGGATAGATTTGTGTATAAGTATATTAATAAAAATTCTGGATGGTCACTCATTGAAGCAAAGGCACATGGTTTCACGAAGATACCTGTAGTGTATTATCATCAATATAAATCAGAATGGGCTGATGTACAATGGGCATGTGAAAGAGTTGAAGAGAGCATATCGAACTGGGGAGATACGAATGATTATTTCGGCTCACCTAAATATTTCATCCAAGGTCGCCTTGAAGGTTTCGCTGAGAAAGGTGAACAAGGTGCTGTATTCCAAGGAGGAAAAGACACCAAGATGAACGTTCTATCATGGGACCACTCGCCTGAATCCGTCAAAGGAGAAATTGCTTACCTGTTCAATATTATCTTCTCGTTTACGCAAACTCCCGACATTTCGTTTGAGAACATGAAGACATTAGGCAACAATACGAGCGGTGCTGCCATACGTCTTATGTTTACCGACCCATTTATGAAAGTCGGAAACAAAACTGAAATGTACGGTGAAATGTTCACTCGCAGAAGCAATATTGTGGCCAATGGTATCTGTAATGCCGGTATATACGTTAAGGGCATTGACGCAAGCGTAGCGGAGGACATTGACTTTGAGCCTGTGTTTGAACCGTACATACCAAAGAATGATGTTGAATTGATGCAGCTTATCACACAAAGCAATGGAGGCAAAGCATCGACCTCGCAACGTCGCAGCATCGAACTCAATCCGTTAAACGATGATGCGGATAGCGTGGAAAAAGAAATAAAAGAGGAACAGCAGGATGAATTGATGCAACAGGCAGCGATGCTTGGTATGGGCAGTTCTTCATCAGCAGCACAATCAATAAATAATGAAGAGGAGGCATAATTATGGCAAAAGGAGGTGGAGGAACAAGAAGAACAAGTAGTGCGCAGAGTTATCGCACCGGACCTGGGTTTACAGAGCCTATAAAAGGGCCTAAAGAGCCATCTTCAAGTCAGACGGAAATACAATACGTATATGTAGACAAGTTGACAGGCAATCAGTCTGACGGCTACAAAAACATTGATGCTGTTAAAACTGCGATTAAAAGAGTCGAAAAAGAAGACAAGAGAGCTGGAACTTATGAGAAAGACAGCTACTATATCGAAAGAGTTGAGAATATTAAAGGTCGAGGTCGTTCGGAATATTGGCACTTTGGCAAATAACAAAGTTAGACATGTCAGAAAAACTTACAGCTAAAAAGCGAAAGGAAGATTTAAACAAGCTATTCGCAGCGTACAACCGCCGACTTGGTATGTTGTATAGCAGTTATATCAAGAAACTTGCTTCTCTTGATTATGGGGATGATGTGCTTGAAAATGATGCACTTTTTAATTTTGACAAATTCCATACTCTACGCAAACGACTGAATGATATATTCAATGACTATTACACCAATAATATGTTATGTTATGAGAATGGCATAACAGATGGCGTATCTCTTGCGTACAGCCACGACAATGCAGATTTAAGCGGTTTCTCTGTTATATCGGACAAAGCGTTATCTGCTGCCCGTAAAACGGCAGCAGAAACGTTTATCGCAAGCCGTTTGCACACAGACAAAGGGTTAAACCTTGCCCAACGCATTTGGAATTACTGCCAACAGACCAAGTCAGAATTTGAGGTGGCTATGTCTAATGTTATTGCCGACGGACTAAACAAAGGAACATCAGCCGAAGACATAGGCAGACGAATACGGCAATATCTAAAGGAGCCAGATATGATGTATCGTCGCTATCACACCGTTCAACGTCTTGCTAACGGACAGAAGAAAGACGTGGTAACATGGCGAAGAAAACGTATTATAGATGGCAGAGTAAGATTTGTAGAAGAACCTCTTGAAAAGGTCGGACAGGGTGTTTATCGTTCTTCGCGTATGAATGCTTTACGTGTGGCACGTACAGAAATCAATGCTGCATATCACACAGCAAGAAACGACCGTTGGGCAAACGAACCCTTTGTTATAGGGCAGCATATACACGTATCTCCACAACACGATCCAGAGAAATGTGCCGACATTTGCGACGACCTTGAAGGGTACTATCCTAAAGGCTTTGTGTGGAATGGTTGGCATCCTCAATGTTATGCCGAAGGTACTCAGGTTCTGACTACAAAAGGATGGAAAGAATTTAAAGATGTTACAACTCAGGATGTTGTATATTCTTTAAATCCACAGACACGTGAAATAGAAGAAACAAATATTGTAGGAGTACAAAAATACCCTTACAATGGAGAACTTATACACTTTTTTAACCGTTCATTGGAATGTCTTGTTACTCCAGAACATCAAATGGTGTATATCAGCAAAAGCGGTGCTCACGAAATAAAAAAATGCAACGCTACGGAATACAAGCCAAGTATGGGGGCTTTCTATCGTTCCGCTGTCAATACCGCCAAAGACCGCACGAACATTATGTTTGGCGACAAAAATATACCTTTTGATGTGTATTGTGAATTTATGGGGTATTACCTTGCAGACGGTAGTATGCAACATGACTACGGTATTGTTTTGTCGCAAGAAAAAGGACAGTCTGCTTGGAAACGTATGCAAACTTGTATCAAGAAGATGGGTTTTACGCCACACGTTTATAAAAGCACCATTGTTTTATATCACCGTGCTTTTGGTCAAGAACTTTTAAAATACGGAACTGCACATTATAAATATATACCACAAGAAATTTTAAATGCATCAAAGAGACAAATCCAAATATTTCTTGATGCTTTTATTGTGTGCGACGGACATATCAAGAAACCACGTCCTTTTATGGGCAACAGAGGTCATGTATGTACTCCAAATCATGGAGAAAGAATGTATTTTACATCTTCTCCTCAAATGGCAGCTGAAATAGGTTTGCTATTGTTAAAAGTAGGACATCGACCGTCATATAGAATAATGTCACCTAAAAATACTGCCAAAAAAGATGGTACAGTTATAAAGCAGCGATATGACTGTTACAGAATAAGTGAATGCGATTCAGCAACCGCCACTGTATTTAATAAGGAGAAAGTTGAATACATCGGCTTTGTGTACGACGTTACACTTGAGAATAATCACATCATGTATATACAGAAAGACGGCAAATGCTTTTGGGGCTCAAACTGCATGTGCACCAGTGACCCTGTTATGATAAGTGGCGAGGAGCGTGAGCAATTCTACAAACGGCTGTTCAACGGAGAAGATATGTCTAATTACGTATCTCCGAATCGTGTAAAGGACGTGCCCAACCAATATAAACGATACATTGAGGATAATGCGGACAAAATTGTAGATGCATATAAACGTGACAAGTTGGCTTGGCATTTGGCAAACAATAAAAGTTATTGGGTAAGGTATTTGGATGCAACACAACGCAAGCAAATGGGCGCAGAAGCAATGTCTCACCATCAATCTATACAAGAAATTGCTAAAGCAAGACACGCAAAGCGAGACGCAGAAGCATTACAGAGAAAATGGATGCTAAGACGAAATTATATGTATACGGATAAAATGAACGAGGTTATAAGAGATATGCAATATTCAGATTACCGTACAATGGGTAAAGCCCTACAAAAGCGATATAAGGATGTTACAGATGCATTAAACTCAAATAAGACTTGGGATATTGATAATATAGAACGTCTATTTAAACGCTTCAAGAAAGGTGTGTCTATTCGTGAACGTTGGGATAAACTGTTATGGGATGGTTTTTCTCCTGAACAAATAGAAAATTGCCGTGAGCTTGAAAAGAAACTCGGCATACTTAAAGGCAGACCTATGCCATGGGAACGTGCCGACCAACAGAATGCGAATCCAGGGTATGTTCCAAATGTAAAAAACGGGTATCAAATAAACTGTGCCACCTGTTCTCCTACGTATATGATGCGTTTATTGGGCTTTAACGTAACAGCTGATAATTATTCCAATCCCTTAGTTGAGCATTTATCTAAAGGTATACAAACTTGGGAAAAATGGCTTAATGCCGACGGAACACAAGCGACATGGGTACAATTAAATCAATGGAAAAATGCACGTGGTTACAAAGAAATGACAACTCTTAGATATAAGGAGTTTATCGAAGATGTATGCAAAGAAACTGGCGTTTATGAAATGTCTATTGGATGGTCTAAAGGAGGAGGACACAGCACTATTATACAACGATTTGCTGATGGTAGTCTTAAACGTGTAGACGCACAAGTTTATTGTCAAAGATACCTCGGCATTGACCAAAAAAAGAGCCTTGACAATTTGTGTAAATATGGCGAGGCTCATTTAAAAGGTTGGAAAGGTTTTATTGCCGAATGTCGTGGCATAATGCGCATTGATAATAAACTTTTTAATCCTGCGTTTGCTAAGATTTTTCAAGTTGTGAAATAATATCAAAGACTTCTTCTCCACAAAGGTATTCGACGTTGCTTCCATCAAACAAATAAAGAGAAGGAGGACCAAGGTTAACGGGTTCGGAATAATCAAACATCCATGCTGTCTTACCTTTATATACACCAAGGTATTGAATACTGCCTTTATATTTGGCTGTTTCTTGCGTTAATGCTTCGCAAATTTTTAAAGGAACTTCCATAATGTTGTGTATTTTAGTTAATAATATGCAAATATACATCAAATATTTTGCGCAACAAAACAAAAAGGCTACCTTTGCAACACATTGTTGTATCTCTATATGAGATAAACGTTAAACTCCAAATTAATCCGCTGCCATTCGTATCTCCACAGGCAGCGGATTTTTTGTTTATATACCCAACGTTTTTTGAATACATATCTTTTCTTTATCAGAGAGCATTCTCCATTGTATTTTACGATAATGTCCGTCAACGAGAAGCATAATCGACACAGCATACCCAAACGCTTTGTTTTCGGCTACACGTATTGATACCGCTTTCGCATTGTTATATGACTTTCTACCTTTTACGGGTACAGCCATTTTTAAATCACATTCATAAGGCGGATGGCTCAAAGGAATCTCTAACGAAAATCAGTACCGCATTCTACATGTAGTGTTGTTCCGTGCCGGGTCTCGAACCCGATGTGCGCCTTATCGCTCACGGTTAATCTTTAAAAGATTACTGTAGTATTGCTATATCTCTATGTCTATTACATCCAACAGATTTGATGTCCTCATACTGTTAACAGTTAATCTTGCCTTATTCACATTGTTTTCGCGCATCCAACGTTTAGCAGCGTTAATAGCTGTTTGTTTGTTGTTGCCATCTTTTATGAAAGCTCCTAAATCTTGTAGTTTTTCATCTTCAAGTTCGTACCAATATGCTGCCATAGTCGTATGTTTATTGTTATTGATGTTTGGCGAAGCCTTGGAGGGCAACGCCCTCCTTATCTTCTTTTATTTTTGATTTTTCCACAGTTCATAATCAGTCCAAGATTCAAAACCTATGTAGCCACCCACAACTGGGACTATTTTACTTGCATATGGCATCGCATCTGTTGCCTTTCTGCGCCAATAACTATTGTGCTTTTCGCACTCAAAAAATCCTTCATACATTGTTGTATCTCCTTTGTTTATTAGTTAATTATTAATTTTAATACCACAAAATTAATAACTTTCTCTGTAACAACAAAACAATTTCTTAGTTTTCTTTTAGTTTTTAGTGGTTTTTAAATCTTGTATTAAATACTATAAATAAACATCTAAATTTATAGCTACAAATCAACGAAAAGGACTACCTTTGCAAATAAAACCCAAGCTTATGAAACAGATATACAATATGTCAACCAAAGAAATCCGTGAGCTTGTAAAGCAATATATGGAACATGGAGTCATAAGTCGAGCTATACAATGCTACGAACGGCTGTTGTGGCTCGGAGAATTACGACAGCGTGAGTATTTACGACTGGCAAGATTGTATAAGCAACAACAATGCGAAAATAAATGTAAAAGAATATTATTACGATACAAATCATTAGTATGAAGAAAAATCTATTAAATTTAATTGTAGTAACCATATTTGCTACTACATTATCAGTGTCTTGCAATTCTCCCAAAGAGAATAAAAAAGAACAAAAGACAGCCAAGGTAGAAATAAATGAGGATTCTTTAAGAACTTCCTATTTTAAAGAAATTGGTGTTAATTATTCATCTTTGGCAAACGTCGGATATTGGTCTTTCAATATACCTAAAAAACCTGAAATACCAGCAAGTACCAACATTAAATACACGGCATTTTTATACAAAGATATGAACAAAAATGCATATTATCTTATGGAAAGAGATTATGTAGAAAACACGTTAGTTGTTCGTTCCTTGTTTTTAAAGAAAAAGAAAGAAAAATTTATGATGTTATTTAAAGATATGCCTGGTCTTAAATATGAGTTTGACAAGAAAGGCAACTGTTGGGAAACCGAAGAAGGATTAGGAACAGTACAAGGAACAGGAGAAATAAACACTGAATTTTTGGATTGATAGGTAGTGTAAACAGAACTGTGTCACGGCTCTGATTTTTTATTATTTCCCTCTTATTTGTGTGCAGATTTCATATCTGCATACAAATAAGAGGAGCCTTTCACAGGCAAAGTTACATAATCTTGAACCTATCTCCAAATTTTATAGCAAGTTGTTGTGATATCAGTGCCCAATTAGACAGGGGCATAGTCCATTTCCCACTAATGTCTCGATAGGCAAGATACACAAGTTTTTCAAGTGCGGTGTCTGACGGGAACACACCCTTGTTCTTCGTTACTTTGCGCACCTGACGATGATAACCCTCAACCGTATTGGTTGTGTAGATAAGCTTGCGGATTGCAGGGGTATACTGGAAATATTCCGTAAGACGCTCCCAGTTGTCGCGCCAGGATTTGATTACTATAGGGTACATCTCGCCCCATTTTTCATCAACCATGTCAAGCTGTGCCAATGCAGAATCCTTGCTTACAGCACCGTATACGGTCTTGAGATCCTTCAGAAACTCTTTCTGATGCTTGCTTCCTACATACTTGATTGAGTTACGGATTTGGTGGACTACACATAGCTGAACGGAGGTTTCAGGGAATACACTTTGGATTGCGTCAGGGAATCCCTTAAGACCGTCTACGCAACAAATCAGAATATCACGTACACCACGGTTTTGAAGGTCAGTCATAACATCAAGCCAGAAGTTAGCACCCTCACTCTCAGATATATACATACCAAGAAGATCCTTGTGACCAGACTTGTTTATACCTAATACATTGTATATTGCACGAGTGACTGCACGACCCTTATCGTCCTTTACCTTGTAGTGAATGGCATCAAGCCAGCAAATGGCATAGACGGGGTCAAGCATACGTGACTTCCAGGCTGTTATTTCTGGAATGACACGGTCTGTTATAGCGCTGATGGTTTCTGCTGAAAGTGTTGTGTTAAACTCACGCTCAAAGTACTTGCTTATATCACGAGTGCTTGTACCAAGAGCATACATGTTGATGATTTGATCTGCCATACCTTCAGCAAGAATGGTCTCACGCTTCTTGACCGTTTCCGGTTTGAAGGAGCCGTCACGATCACGAGGCGTTTCTACTGTCACCTCTCCATACTTTGTCTGTACGGTCTTGTTCATCTTGCCGTTACGACGATTGCCAGAACTACGGTCAGCACTATTAAGGTGGGCATCCATCTCACCTTCTAAGGCTGCGTTTAGGATACGTTCCAGCATAGGAGCCAAAGCTCCGTCTTTACCAAAGAGTGCTTCACCGCTACGCAGCTGCTGGGCTGCTTTCTTGTAGTCTATTTCCAAATTGTCCATATTATAAGAACTGTGTTAAACTATTATTATTATAGCCTGACACAGTTTATTTTACACTCTCGATTGATATAAAAGTGAGGCATAACAACCTCACTTTTCTTTTAGTAATTTAAAAATCATATTATAAATATCTTTCATTCCGTCACGAAGAAACTGCTTGGTAAGGTATAGCACGTTATAACCTTTGTCTTCAACGTATTTGCCATATACCATACCAGCAACAACAATTATTGTATATCCTTTAGAAGCGACAACGCCAGGTTTGGATGCATATTCCTCTAATGCGTTTTGCACCTGCGCCTGTCCTCCCTTTACTTTATCAGGCTCGGGTATCTTGCCTATAACCGTATTAATAAGCTTTCCATCAAAGAATACGGCAAAAGATATAGAGTTTTTTAGATTAGCCGTTTGGTCTTGATAGCCTTTATTATCCTTTGAAAAAGTCACAGCTTTCTCACCAAGCTCTGGTAGTGCCATACTTAACACATTATCCACAGCTTGCTTCCTTTCTAACAGCCTTTGTTTTAAGGCTTCAACACCTTTTATTTGTATATCTGCTTTTGCCATATTGCAAATGTAGCAATAATACAACTTAGGACACAACATTATATAAGAAACGAGTAAACAAAAAAGCAAGGCACAAATACCTTGCTTTATAATATTATCTATACAACACAAGGTCTATAATATACGCCCAACGTTCAAGACCTTTGCCATCATACATCGAATAATCCATGAGCCACCATTTGTAAGCTCCCGAATTCATTGGGCGACGCACGGCAAGACGAAACCCGCTTGTAGTCTGTAAAAGACACCATTCTCCATCTTTAGGAAGTTCCTTTTGAGCATCGTGCCATACAGATTGCAAATACTGCTTTATTCCCGCAACGAAAGACGAGCGCAGATCTTCGTGTGTAAATTTACACTCGTCTTTGTCACCACTGAATAGATTTGGCGGATATTCTTGCGACCATGAGGTTGCTTTATCCACACACTCTTTCCGTGTAAGCGCATTAACTTGCCTTACGGCTATCTTCTGTCTTCTTGGCATCTACTACGTATTCTTTAAGGATGCAAGCACCATCTTCAAGTAAAGTATAACGTTCTTTTTGTTCTTCTGGCATCTTCTCATAAGCTGCCTTACTTGCTTTTTTAATATTGCGTTGGTCATACAAAGTGACTGCATACTTGTCAAACAAATCTTTGATAGTTTTATTGTCAACTATGTTTTTCCGAAATTTCTCTCTATTGGCTCCCATTACCAACGCCAACATTTCATCTATTTGCTTGATAGCTGTTTCAGAATACAATTTTTCAAAACATTTCTTCACATCTATATGGCGCAACTCGTATATGCGTTTGAATATGTAATGATGTGTATTCGCTGACATACCTATAAGGTTTTGCAAAACAATCATCATCGCACACAAGCCTGCCTGAGGAACGCCAAGATTTTGTAATTTCTCTGCTATCTTATCACGAAGCTTATTGATTACTGGCAACGTCATGTCGTTCAACTGATTAGCGTATTCATTGCAATAAGTTTCTTCTGATTTTTTTTCTATTGTTACGATTATCTTGCGCAAAGATTGATGTGCTGCATTGAATTTCTTTTTTAACTCAAAACGAAAAATACCCTTCTTTTTTAGATAATATTCCATGGAATACATATAGTTATCCGTGATTAGGTACTCTGTGTAAAGAAACTGAAAAACCGACACTTTTGCGAGGTTAAGCGTTTCTTGCACATACAAGGAGTCTACCGTTTGGTCTGCATAAATATGATAGGTGTTACCAAAAGACTCTACATTAAAATATTTGATAGGATTTTCCATAGTTTTATATATTCATTAAAATAATACCTATGATTACAAGATACAATGCGTAAAACGCACACATAGCCCATATCGCCATTAACCCCACTCGCTCTGTTTGAGAGCAGGAATCAATGTCATTTTGTAGTAAGACGTAACTAACAAGCCCGATAAACAGGCCAAGAAATATAATAAGGCAAGCCATATTTAAACCTCCGTAATATTGTTTTTATGCCGGTATTCGCTTACCGCTTTGGTAAAATAAGGCGAGATGTTAAGCTCATTTACATAATCATTGATAGAATATACATTGACACTATTGTCTCCACGTTCCCAGCCATTTGCATACAGCATCCAACAAGACGTTGTATAGACCACCTGTTGAGTGTTGTTAAAAGGATTAAATGCAGTTCGCTTTTCTATAACGATATGCAACTTTCTGTCGTTGGACCAAAATTCATAGCCATTAGCGTTTTGTACTGCGAATGGCAATTCATTTTTTGCTTCTATCTTATTCATTGTGTATCTCCTTTCTACGTTATTTCATTGTTATAACCTTTAACCATCGCTCTATTGCAAGTACAGACTGCTCAAATGAGCGACATATTACATATTCAAAACCAAGACTACTGCCTTATTCTGAAATTCTTTCTGTTTGTCAGATTGCAATCCTTTGGGTGTTTTCATTTCCATAAACAGAACGTTACGCTGTGCTATCACTATAAGGTCTGAAAACCCAGAGAGAACGCCCTCACGTTGCATTATAGCCGCTTCTTTGGAATTGCGATAACCTCCATTAGGCACAGCAGCAATAATGTATTTAGGATATTGTAGACGAAACCACTGAACAACTGCCTGTTGAATTTTTGATTCTTCATGCCGTGGCTTGTGTTTTGTAGGCTGTTGCCGTTTTAAAAATTCATCATATTTCATCTTTAGTGCGCTGACTCTTTGCTTGAAGTTATACGCGAAAACCATAATCGCCATTCTTCTTCTGTCCTCATCCAATGAAGACAAGGACGTTCTTTGGGCATAGTTAAAGCACTTATCAAACCAAGCATTTCGTCATACGTCAGTTTGTCGTTATATCTATCGCCTTGACGAACAGTAAAGCAGTTTTTAATGTCTTTATCTATTTCTATAATGATATTTTCCATATATTACTTCCATTCTGTATTGTTATTGTTTTCTATTTTGCGATAATATATCTTACACAAGTCATTTTCGTAGACACCGTTATTTTTCGCAAGCGCATTCCATAATGCTCCTAAACTAACACCAATTTTGCTTTTATCGTTTGATACAGCAAGCTCTGCGCACGTACTATATACATGTGTTTTTTTCCCTTTTTTAAATTCAAGCACAACGATACGCTTGCGAGGATGTTTAATTTTGTTTGTCATCCGTTTACCTCCTTTTCTATTTGTTTCTGTGATTCGCTAATAAGCAAGTCTACAATTTTGTTTATCACTTCACGATTGCCAATGCCATGAACGCCATTGGTAGCGTACAACTCAACTCGGTATACGAGTTCGCCTTTGCGTAATTCTCGATATTGAGCGTTTAAGCTTCTGTTACTTTCAATTTTTGACATATAGATTCTTTTATAAGGGTGCTACTTTGAATCTGTAGCACCCGAGATTGTTTTAAAACACAACGAGGTCTGCGATATGTGTACCATTTGGTATAACAAGGTTATCCATACGGGTGCCATATTGCGTCTGTCGCAGAATGTTTACATCGTCTACAACGTTTATAACAACGCATGCCTCGCTGTCTGTTACAACAGTCATTGGTACAACAAATGAAGATGCAAGACGTTTGTTGTCCTCAACAAGCAAGCCATGCGTAGCATTGTCCTGTGTGGAAACAATCATTGCGCCTTTGCAATTTATTATTTTATGCGTTGTTGGCACAATCACACCACCTTGATGTAACGCGACATCTTCACTCGCAATCAGCGGAATTATACGTTGAGCATTTTCGTTGTTCTGAGCGTCCTGTTCTTCGTTTTCGACTTGTTCCAATGGTGGAATAAACTGAGGAGCTTCGTTGTTCTGAGCGTCCTGTTCTGTTTTTTTACTGTATCTTCCCATATTCTTAATAATTAAAACGGTAAATCACTGTTATCTTCCGTTGACTGTGCGAACGGAACATTGCTTGCTGTAGCAGCATTAGCTGAAGGATTAACAAGCGGTTTTATGCCACCAAGTATAGGCATAGCATCCAGCTGTTCCTTTGTCATGCTTTCGCGAACGTCCTTAGGCAGGGATTGCTTGACAATATGCGTCTGTTCGTACTTTGCTTCACGTAAAGCGAAGGCGGTTAAATCCAAATAAACAGCCTTTGGCGAACCATCTTCATTTACGCTTTCAAAAAGGTGGTTGTCTTCAATAGGCACAACAAGACAGCGTTTTGTTCCCGTGCGTCCTTTAATGTTCACAACACCAGAATTCTGATATTTTAGAGCATTTACTTTGATTGCATAGTTTTCTTTTTCCATTTCAATATGTTTATTAGTTAACCTTTCAGTCTGTTCAAGAATGATACATAATATTTACCATTGATATACTGATATTTAAATTCAAGCATATCATCATCTGACATATCACCCATATCATTAATAACAAGTGTAGGAAAATTGTATTCATGAGCAAAACCATTCTCCTCAATGTGTTCATCGAAGTCCTCTTGATTCATTTTCTGTGCATCACAAAAAAAATAATCCAAGCTATCAATAACATGGTTGTTTATCCATTCTTTATCTTCGAGACAACCAGTATCTACGAGTTCGTAGAACAATCTGGCTTTGACAGCCATTATTGCCTTGACTCGCTTTATTTCTTCGTCAATCTGCCTTTCCAACAATTTGCTTGTGGCGAGTGCTGCGCTACTCCGTGTTTTAAAGTATTCACGCTGTGCAGCTCGCATCTGGCTAACTTTAAGAAAGAATAGTTTTTTATCCATTGTTTTGCTTTTTAAGTTCTTCAATCAATGCAATGGCGTATTTAACTGCTTCACTTGCGCAATTTTCTGGACTTTGGTATTCAAACGCAATACCTGAATCTGTGTTACGTTTCTCTTCACCCTCGTCCATATAGATAGCGCGAAGCATATGCTTTGCTATCTCGTATCTGCGTTGCTCCCAATCAATCGTCTTATGGGTGGTAGTTGCTGTGCTGTTACGCTTTTCTTTTGTCAGTCGTGCCACACATTTCTTACAACGTCCTTTGTAAGATTTTGAGAAAGCGGACAGTGGCAAAGTTCTTCCGCATATCTCACATCTTTTTGTTTCCATATCTCCTTTTTATTTTATGTTTGGTCTCGGAATAAGGAGTCGAACCTATATTCACATCGTGCTTTACAGGTTGCTTGCACGACTACATTCTAACATTTTAAATAAATCTTAATGGCAAATCTATTTACTTGAATTGTATTGCAACCTACCTTCCCATGAAGGATGAATTATTCCGAGTTGTAAAATGCCCCACCGCCGTAGGGCTGATTTTGAAAGTTGTTTATACCGATGAAAGTGCGTCTCACGACGTGACAGAAAACAAATTGTTATAATATGTGTGTGTTCAAAAATTCCACCATCGCCAAATTCTGTGACATTATCATAGGTTGGTCAAGCGTTGCTGACTTGTACATGTCCGTAGCGGCATTGTAGAAATCCCACGCTGTCACCTTGCCTTTGTTGTGATAAGCAAGCATCATTTTCTCTGTAATACGACTTATTTGTGCTTGATTAAGGGGTATTGTATTGTTGTTACGAATAGCCTTGAACTTTGTTTCAGAAGCGACACGCAAGGATGTTAGCATACCGATGATTGTAAACATTTCCTGTGCGCTTATCTCTCTACGTTTCATCTTTTCAATTTTTTCATCGTCTTCCGCAGTAATGTTGCGAAGATTATCAAGCCATACACCAACCTTGTCAAGCAGTTCGTTAAGAGCGACGCCCTGTGTACTTCCGTCTTTGTAGGTGGCAGCATATTGTTCTCGGTTAAGCATACATTGATTGTGACATATAACGACGTTTCTTCCGATACCTACTTGCAAACCTTTCTGATGAAACGAGATGGCAAGGTTTGTTGTTATCGCATCATCACCTTCTCCTTTGTCAAGGTCGTAAAGACGAATGTTGCAAAAGACACGACGCAATATATGAGCTTCTATAGCACGTTCTCCAAACTTTTCTTCTTTCTGCGGCAAACGACTGACACCAGGAGCACGACGGTCTTTGTTGTTGGCTGCGAACAAATCCCATATTTCAGCTTTATAACCACGCTCGGCACACATTTCCTGTATCTGTTGGATAAGCTGAAAATGATAAATGCCCAGCAACGGATTTCCGTTGTAGTCGTTTTCTTTCTCCGTGCGTGCGAGCTGTTCAAGCGTCAGCGTCTGAACCTTGCTTATGTCGAAGTCAAGGAACTGACGGTCGTTACCACCTGCTACTACAGGCTCTGTTACTGGCTCTGATACTATACCGTTAGATACTGAAGTTGCCACATTCATTGTTGAATACATTGTTGTTTCCATAAAATTTGTTGTTACGTTAAACTTGTTATAATTATAATGTTTCTACATTTTCTGTATGTAAAAATTCCTCGTCTACCTGTGTGTACATAGGCAGCATTGTTTTGCCATAGAGCCATTTAGGCATTATACACTCGTTTAAGTCGTCAGACTCGTTGTCGGGTCTTACGATGATTTTATTCTCAGGAACCCAGACTCTTTTGTCTTGCTCTTTGCCAAAGGCAAACATCTGAGCTTTCGGTGTTTTTATGTCCATTATTGTTTTAGAACAACGAAAACGTACCATTGTTGTTGTTATCTCCATTGTTGTTTTGTTTTTATTATGTTAATACAATATCCATATCATTGTATAGGCGAGCATTAAAGTAACCGCTGCCCCAAAAGACCAATACTTGCAGGCTTCTACATCTTCTGCGTCCCAATTACGTGGGTCCATATAATCTTTCATATTCGTTTTTTTAAAATTTATACCTTCCAACCTTTTTACCTTCGACATAATCTTCTTGCCAAACCTCGTTGTAATCCGATACATCGTCGGAATAATAACAGACTATAGACACTATGGCAAGACCAGCATTCAGACGTTCCGTTTCATGAAACCTGTCGTTGTTTTTGCCAATACCTTTAGATTGCGCCTTGGCTATTTTGCAAGCTTCCTTGTAATTGTCAGCTCCAATAAAGTCAACTGTTTCGTAATCGTCAGCAACATCGCCTTTTACGTGCTGTTTTAGTGCCACATCATATTGTGGTTTGACTGTTTCTCCATACATATTTTTCATTGTTATATCTTAATTTTTTACTTAGAGCAAATCACGCATTCTATGCCGTTTTCAATTACTGAAAGGTAACCTTTTTCTATACCTTTATAAATTGTTTTTGCTAAAAGCTTATTCTTTGTGTGAGTAGCTTTGTCTTCCAACTCATTGTAAACACTATAAAATTTGTCGTTCATTGTTGTATCTCCTTTTATTAATTAATTATTAATTTCAACGCCACAAAATTAATAACTTTCTCTATAACAACAAAACAATTTCTTAGTTTTCTTTTTGTTTTAGTATTTATTAAGATTTAAACTAATAGTAATACTAATATTTATATTAATTTTGTGGCGTACAAATAGCTTGACATGGAAAGAAACAATTTCCCTATCTAAAAAGAGAAGGGTCTAAATATACAACATCTCCCGTTGTCAGTGCTGTCAAGCTCACTGTACAATGGGAGATTTTTTTAAGAATGATTATGGTAAAAAACCTACGATACAACATTGCGAACAACCTTTTCAGAGATAAAGCATCTCTGAAAGCCATTGCTTTGTTGCTGTTTTTTTATCATAAGTACAAGAAAAACGTATTAAAGAACTGGTCTATTAATAAGGTCGCTAATATTACGGGCGTGCATGCGTACACAATAAAGAAACGCATAAACACGCTTATTCAACTTAAATTAGCTAAAATCGAAGGTTCTTCACTTGTTTTTCTTTCAGTCGTTTCCAAGCATAAAGACAGAAATATTAATATTACAGATATTTGTTATGACACAATAAAAGACGTAGAAAAATCATTATACGCCATTCTTTTGTGCATAATCCAATCTCATAAAGATTTCTGTAAGCGTACCATTCTACAAGCACGTGAGGCGAGACAAATTAGTGTTGTCAAAAAAGCTCGCGCACTTAAAAGGAAGTATGGTTACGGAGATTCTTACAATGAGAAAGGATTATCGTACAAAAGAATTGCGCGAAATTTTGGAGTTTCGTTAAAGACAGCATTCAATTACGTGAGATATGCCGTAGAAAAAGGTTTTGTAGCCTTACAAAGTCATTTTCATTCTACCTTTATGCCTAAGGTGGGAGGATACCCTGTACCTGGGTATATGTTTACAACACATAACTTCGCTTATAACGTAACTTCTAACACATATACAATTATAAGTAAAATATTCAACAACAAAGAAAATTGCGCCATCCCCTTGCGCTAATGCTTGGTATATATAGATTATAAAAAATATAGACATATGAAAAATTCCACAAAACTCGAAAAACTAAAAAAATATCTTGACGAGAACAATGTCTCGTACAAGTGTCGTCGTAAGCACAGAAATGGGCATTGTGACCTTTATGTTATAGCTGCTAAAGTGTCGGTAAAGATTGAAGGCGATGATGACGAGATTTTCTACCGTAGGCACAAATGTGGCTATCACCCGGTATTTATCCGCAAAAGTGACACTCCAAGGTTTGTTATCGAAAAGGTGTATAACACGATATACGAATCGATGGTGAAGCAGCAAAGACTTTTTGAAAAACAACAGCGAAAGAAGGAGGCATCGAAAAATGAAAAAAGAAATAGGTAATGAGGTATATTGCGGTGAGTGTCCATTTTTTAAGAACGAAGACACAGAAGGATATGGTTATTGCAATATAAGCAAGAGAGAATGGCATTGTGGCGATTTGTGCCGTTTTATTACAGATGGTATGTCCGAACAAGAAACTCTTCGTTTGTTGCATTATTGTCAAAAATGGAGACGAGGAGCTAACATAACAATGCCACCACCAACTTTGTTTGGCTTGGCTATTGACAATGCCATGCGCATTATTCGTAATCTTTTAAAAAAACAACAATGAAGCCAAGTAAAGCATTAATTAACAGAATACGTCAAGACCTTATATCAAAGACAAGCGACGCAGAAAAAACAGCGATACGCAACTGTAAACTACTTGGATATAAGGTTGTTAGACAGCAGCCCATAACGACGGGACGCAAGCTGTACTTTGCCGACATATATATTCCATCATTGAAGTTGATTATTGAAGTAAACGGAGGCTATCATTTTACTGATAATCAGAAAAGGAAAGATAAAAATCGAAGTCAAGGTGTGAGGCGACTTGGATACAGTTTATTTAATATCACAAACAAAGATGCAAGAGACATAAAGAAAATAGAACAGTTAATAAATAAAGCAAAGAATGGGAAGATTATTAACAAGAAATGATTTTCTCCAAAGAGCCTATGAGGTACACGGAGATAAATATGATTACACAAATACAGTCTATATAAACAATAGACATAAGATAGATGTATGCTGTCCTATACATGGTGTGTTTACACAATTGGCAAACATTCACTTGCAAGGCAAGGGCTGTCCCAAGTGTGCAAAAGAACAAAACTATAAACCTATATATGGTGTGGGAATAAATGATTACAGAGGCATCATAAGGCATAAAGGCGTTTTTATAAGGTCTTATGCTGTATGGGCGAGTATGCTTTCAAGATGCTATGATAAAAATTATTTAAGGAAAGAACCTGCATATATAGGATGTGGTGTCTGTGAAGAATGGAAGTACTATAGTACCTTTAAAAAATGGTTCGACGATAACTATATAGATGGATATGTCTTAGATAAAGATGTATTAAAACCAGGAAACAAGGTGTATTCGCCTGAAAACTGTGCATTCATTCCTGTCGAAATAAATAGAGCTTATGAACGAAGGAAGCGGAATATAATAAAGAAATGTCCAACTGGTGTTGTATGTAATGGCAAAACGTTTAAGGCGTACATTACAATCAATTCTCAAAAATACGACTTAGGGACATTTCAAACCGCACAAGAAGCATTCGATAAATATAAATTCTATAAAGAGGAATACATAAAAAGCCTTGCTGAAAAATATAAAGGTAAAATCTCTAAAGAGGTATATCGTGCAATGTATAGATACAAGGTTACATAGGCAATCGTTCGTCAGGCATTTGGCGCATGGGTTATCACGTTGTAAGATTGAGCAACCACGATGCACGTAACATAAACAAAGTAAAGACGAAAATTGCACTCATAAAAAACAGACTCAATGAAAAATAGAAAGATAAGAAACAAAGACAACGTAAGACCGTTGCATCCCGACCCTCGGCATTGGACTCGGAAGCAGCACAGCAATTCGTGGAAAGCCAAAGTTGCCTACGGTAGCGAAGAAGAAGCGGCAGAGTTTTTACAACAGAACCCCAAGTTAAAAGCTTTGAATTATAAAATTTACATTTGTCCTATCTGCTCTAAATGGCATTGTGGACACTTGAAGTAAACATTAAATCACAAGAATAAATATGAACGAAAAAATTAAAATTGAATTGTGCGGTGGTAAGATGCCTGAAAAAGCACACACAACAGATGCAGCTTTTGACGTTTTTACAAGAGAAGACGTAGAACTTGTACCTTATATGCGAACAGCAATTCCTCTCGGCTTTAAAATACAACTTCCATCACACCTTGCTGCCGTTATACAACCTCGAAGCGGTATGTCGTTGAAAGGCATGGCTTGTAAAGTGAGAACAAAAAACGGAGATATTGATGCACGAATAGATGCGGACGAGCTTGTTGGCCTTATAGACTGCGGTTATACTGGTGAGGTCTGCGCTTTGTTGCGTGTTGGTTGCGGTTCTACACCCGAATTGTGTAGCAGAGGAAATCATGGCGTATTTATTCCTGCTGGCACAAAGATAGCCCAAATGCGCATTGTTCAAGTTCCCAGCGTAACGTTAGAAGTCGGTACGATAGACAAAGATACGGAACGAGGTAAATATGGATTTAATTCTACGGGTATACATTAATATATGTATTAGGAAAACTAATATTAAAATATATTAATAATATTAGTTTTCTTAATATTTTCTTTGTTGTTTGGATTTTTGTTATTAATTTTGTGATGTTAAAATTAATAACAACTAATAAATATAGGAGATACAACAATGACAACAGAAATTTTAAACAAGGAAATCGTAAACTACATTATCAGTGATGTAGAGTTAACAATTAAACGTTTGGGCATCAACGTACAGTTGTCTATCGAACAGTGTGAGGATTACAATCACGAAAAATTTGACAAATTAATTAGCACAAGCTTTCAAACAATGCCTATGCTTTTTAAGGAAATACACATCGAAGGCGACGTTAATGTAATAACAAGAGAAACAGAAGAAGATTATTGCAAAGTGATAATCAACCTCGATGTAAGATATACATATTTCGATGGAGGTACAAACGGACATGAGCTTGGTAAGATTATGTATGTAGCAGACAAATCTTACAATGGCACAGACACAAAATATATAAATATGTATGTGGACAAGGTAAAAACTCTTGCAATTTAAAAATAAAACATAGCGAGGTGTAACAAACCTCGCTATAACACAAGAATAACGTAATATAGGAGATACAACAATAAACATAATTAAAACTACGGCAAGATTAGCCTTGACAGAGCTACAAAAAATCCGAAGAAAGGTATCACTTACATAGCTCTTTAATTGTTTACATGGGGGTAGATGTTATTTACCCCTCAGTTTACATAAATCATTAACTTTGCAAATAAAAAAAACAAAAAATTATGGCAAAAAGTGGAGGTTCAACAAGAACGGTAAGCGCAAAGAATGCGAGCGCAAGCAGAACAAACAATATTAGCGGATTAGTAAAAACTTTTGATGAAGCCAATAAAGTAATGGAGACATATAAAAATTTATACAATATGCCTTCAAAAGAATAAAAAGCGTTTACTGATTCCTTTGCGCAAGCTATGATAGATACGTTTAATCAGAAAAAGGATATTTACGAAAAGGAGTATTTTGAGAAAACCAATAAGGCTTTCAAAGAAAAAGATAAAGCATTATATGATAATGCAACTTCTGTTTATCAAGAAAGGGTAAGACTTCTTGTTGAAGAAAGAGATAATTTGACAGCTATGTATAATAGATTCATTAGAGTAAAAAAATGAAGAATTTACGTCAATTTAATTACACAGGATAAATAGGTTTAGCAAAAACTAATATCCTGTATATATTCACAGTCATAGACTAATGAAATACTAAGTTTTTGTTTTGTATTCAAAAATATATCGGTAGAGATTGGAAGCTCTGCCACACAAGGTAGGGCATTTTTTATGCTCGCAATATAACATATAAAAATACAGGCTTATTGCTCCTTGCATATACTATAATGGTGTATGCGTGCTTTTCCTATATATAGCATTGAACAAAGGGTAGCAGTACGTCCTTTATGTGTCTGCTTAGTTTTACGTTCAAAATAATATCGGAATGAACGAAATCAAAATTATCAACAAATCAACTTTCCTTGATAAGGAAATTGATGTATGGGGTTCGGTTGAACGTCCTTTGTTTCGGGCAAAAGATGTTGTTGATTGGCTTGAAGCAAAAAATGTCTCAATGGTCATAGACCGTGTAGACGAAGAAGAACGACTTAAGTTTAACTTAGGTCGAAATGGTGGCGACACATGGTTTTTAACCGAAGATGGGTTGTATGAAGTACTTATGTCTTCTCGCAAACCAATCGCCAAGCAGTTCAAGAAAGGTGTAAAGAAAATCCTTCACGAAATTCGCACCAAAGGTGGCTATATTGCAACAACACAGAATGACACTCCTGCAACAATTTTAGCACGTGCAATGAAAGTTGCTGACAAGGTTATTGCCGAGCACGAAAAGCGCATTAAAGAGCTTGAAGAACAAGGTCGTTATCAAGAAATAGTTATCGAACAAAAAGACGCACAGATAGATGCGCAAGACAAGCAAATCAAAATCGCAGCACCTAAAGCTGAATACTACGACAACACACTTGCTTCAACAACTTGCATTACAACAACGCAAGTTGCCGACGACTTGCACATTACGGCACGCTCGCTCAATGTTAAGCTAAAAGAATTAGGTATAATTTACTCGCAATCGGGACAATGGCACTTAAAGATGCCTTATAAAGGTTGGAACTTGGCAGGTACACGCACCTACAACTATCAGTCAAGCAATGGTGAAATATCAACCAGTACAACCCTTGTATGGAATCAGCGTGGCAAACGCTTTATTATTGCGCTCTACAACAATGACTTTAATGTAAAGCGAGCCATTGCCGAAATTAACGGAGAAAACAAAAACAAGTAACACATCAAAAGAGTAGATTATGAACAACAATAACAGTAACAGTAACAACAACGAGAGAGCCTTCGCCGTAAGCAAAACCACAACCGAGTTTACAATCAGCAACACGACCAAGGAGATGCTCCTACTTTTGCGTGACTTTGCAAAACTACAAGAACGGGCTATCGCCCTGTACGAAGACAAAACAGAGGGCGAGAACGTAATAGATGCAACGGTCTCCATGATGCACTCCATGCAAGATGCAATCGCTGTCAACATAGGTGCGACACTCAATGAAACGCGGTATTGTAGTATCTAAAATGCTGGCATAAAAAAGACGTAGTACATTAAATTATACTACGTCTTTTTTGTTATATTTTTATTGTTTGCCGACAGATTTTACACTGGACACCAAAGGGTTGTCGTTAAATATGATACTCTGTAGATTATCAGCAATAGTTCCCACAAACATTACTTTCTTATCATTTTTATCTATGTATGAGAATGTTATTGCATTGCCAGAAACAGAAAAATCAGCTGTAACAGAATATTTGTCAACATCTACATCATAATCTTGTATGTCTGCATATTTGTACTGGGTTTCGTAAGTTACGTTACCATTTCCATCCAATAATAAAAACAAATATCCATTAGCTCGATATACACCATCTTTACGTACAAAGAAGCTCTCGTAGCTGCTATATCCTACCTTTACAAAAAACTCTCCTTCCTTAAACTTGTATTGTTTTTCTGTTTGTGTTAAATTAGCTTTGACACATTTCCTTTTTACCTCCATTTCAAAAATACACCTGTTATTGGAAAATGTCATTGCTATCGTTGTGTCGGCATCGTGACCGTTACTATTGCACACGTTCCAATACACCTCTTTTTCCTCCGTTTTTGTGTTTTCTGAGTATTCCAAGCCAGATATTTGCTGTAGCTTTGTGACTACCTCTGTGTTTGTCTCTTCTTTGTCTACAAAAATGCCGAATGTTGTGTGTTCAATTTTCTCTATCGAACTCCATGTTGTGTTTTTAAGCACATACTTTTGACTTTCCTTTTCTTTAGCATCATCATTGTCCGACGAGCAACCCACACACATTAACGCGACTGAAATCAGTGCAAATAAAAATTTCTTCATAGCGATTGAGTTTATAATGAATTATAGCTGCAAAGGTATATAAAATAATGTAAAGTATAAATTGTTTACACAGCCTTTTTAAATTTCTTTATATCCATTTGTTTATAATGTAATTTTGTTGTCAGATAAAAATATCCATTAACGTTTAAACAGAATTACACTATGGCAATAAAAGAAAAAGTGCTTGCTTCTTGCAAAACGTCATTCGCGAAGTACGGTTTGAAGAAGGATGAACTTTCAAAGCTGGTAGACCAGATTATCGCAAGTCGTGGCCTAACAGATGAGTCAACAGACGAGGACGTTACCAAAGCTATCACAGCGGTCGAGCCTTATGTAGGCATGATGCAATCGTCATTCAATCGTGCGGTCAGTGAGACAGAGTCGAAGTACAAGGGTTGGGTTAAACCGACAGACCCTCCAGTGCCTCCTACACCACCAACTCCACCAACGACTCCGACAAACGCTCCACTAACAGCCGATGACGTGGCAAGAATGATTGCCGACGCAAAGAACGACCAACAGAAAGCTGTTTCAGATGCTGTTGCTGCTGCTCTCGCTCCATATAAGGAGCGTGAAGAAAAAGCAAGATTGTCAGCATTGCTGCAAAGCAATGAGAAGCTAAAGGATGTCCCCGAAGTATTCCGTACACGTTACACGCTCGACAATGAGGAGAACCTTGACAACGTCGTTGAGCAGATAACGAGCGATTATACAGCACTGAAGCAGTCGCTTGTCGCAAACGGCACATTCGTTACAGCTCCGACAACAAGCACGCCACAGACCGAGCAGCAGGATTTTATTAAGCGCATGGAGGGTTTTGCCGAGCGTAACGCTCCGAAGCCCGAGGGTGCTGCAAAGTAATTAATTATACAATTTAAAATTAGTAAAGTATGGCTTATAAAGGAATGTATCTCAAAAAGATTGTACCTACCGACATCAAGGAAGGTTCTTGGTGGGAAGAGCAGTGCGTCGTAAGACAAGGCGGCTACGACCTTGACCAGAGTAATCTGCCAGCCGAACTAAAGTGGTTGCCTAAGGGTACTGTTGTCAAGCTTGGTACAGGTGGCAAGGCTGTCGCTGTAAAGACTGCAAAGGTTACGGAAAAGGCTGAAGCTGCTGCCAAAACAGTGAAACTCGCTCCTGGTTCTCTCTTTAAGGAGGGTGACACCATTGGCGGCAAGAAAATCTCATCTATCGCAAGAAGCACAACACTTGACACTGTGACGCTTTCGGCAGAACTCGACGCTGCCATCAACGCAAACGACATTGTTACTGACTATGACAAGGATTCTGACGTAATCCTTGGCTTTACTTACGCAACTAAGGAGCTTGACAAGGACGCTTCGCAGCAGGTTGAGCCTACACTCCGTGTTATGGAGGTTGAGGAGGCATCGCTTCCCTACCCTATCAATGAGGACATCAAGCTTGGCTTGAACGCCACTGGTATTGCGTTGTTTAAGATTCAGTAACAGCAAGTAATTTTATTAACAGGATAACAATAACACAAAATATAGAAAGGTATGAATAGTATTCTTAAACAGCTATTAGACACGAAGTCTTTTCAGACCTATATTGACGAGAACATGAAGACCTCGACCTACAAGGCTTTGTGGAAGAACGAGATTAAGCAGATTGACTATTGCGCTGCAAAGGTTTACAACGCTAATCTCGCAGAATACACTGCTGCTATGGTAGGTTCTGTTATCGCCAAGAATGCTGAGAAGCCCGTACATCATATGCCCGACTTTGGTCAGTTGACAGGTTCTATCGGTCGCTATGGCGACGAGTGGGAGCTTGACAACGAATACCTCGACCAGATGCATCAGCTCGAAGGTCGCTATCGTGATGTCGAGGGTCGTAACTATACACAGGCGCAGCTCAACGCTGAGTACGACAAGCTTATTAAGTATTCTTTCCGTCCGTTTGAGCGTGCTGTCATTGCGCCACACAAGCGTATTGATATGCTTTACTACGAGGGTCTTTACACAGGCAAGCAGACAGTTTCTCGTGCCAACAACGCAAAGGCAAACGTGTCTTACACCTTTGACCTTGGCATTAAGGAAATTTCTGTTGCCAACAATTGGGGTACAGAAACTGCAACTCCTATTGCCGACATCAAGATGCTTAAGGACGAGGCGAATAAGAAGGGTCGCGATATTCAGAAGCTCCGTATGTCTGAAAACACATTCTACAAGATGTGTAAGGCAAAGGAAATCAAGGACACGTTCAAACTTAACCTCGGTACAATCCAAATTAATCCTGCTGTGCCGTTGCTTACAGTAGACCAGATAAACACATATCTACAGTCTGCTCTTCTGCCGGTGATACAGATTGACAGAAACCAGTTTGTAACACTTGCTGACGGCTCAAATGTTAATTTGATTGTTGACGACCGTGTAGTAGCACAGTGTGCCGACACCGTAGCCATAATTAAGATTTCAGACCCATTGGAAATGGCAGACCCAATTCCAGGCGTCTCATATTCTTCTCACGACGACAATCTTGTGGGTTATTGGCGCGACAAGACAGGCTATCATGTAAACTACGATATGTGGGCGCAGCCTGTGTTCAACGGCTTGAACGACCTCTTTATTCTCAAAACAACCAAGTAAAAGGTTGTCTTAGGAACTCTAAATGTAGTAAGTTGTAACATTAAGACAAGGACAGCATGACAATCTCGGAAGCTATTGCAAGTGAAATACAGCCATTCTCTACTTCTGACGAAGCAATAGAGAAAATGTTTATCGACGCAGCCGACAAGTATAGCACATCGGCAAGTGTTGATGATACATATTCTGTGTCTGTAAAGCAGCCTGTAGCCTATGCTGCAATGCGTATTTTGTATAAGATGCGTGTGCTTTCAAGCGAGAATGTAGGCGGTATGTCCCAAGGCTACAAGAATCAGAATAGCTTAATTGACGATATGATAAAATCTATCGCCAAGGATGCGGGATTGGATGCTGACCTTGTTCTTAATAGTGATTCGGACGACTATTGGTTGCGTAGTGTAAGCATTTGGTAAAGGAGGATAAGATATGAATTTTGAAGACAAGCTACAAATACAGATTAAGGTTTATGATGTTGGTTATGTTCAGGTCGGAGATAGGTTTTTCGATATGAGCGACAATGGAAAACCTAATTTTGATGTGGAGCACGAGAATGCTGGCAGCGGTTATGATGAAGATGGGAACCCTATAGAAGCTACCGCTACGAGATTTTTAGACTTTGGAAAGTGCATTATCTATCCCAATACAAGTGCGAAGTTAATAGGTTTGAATGACGGGCAAAAGTACGTGTATTCTTACGAAATTATTGCTCCATTGTCAAAGCAGAAATACAAATTATTGCCATGTGAAGGTGACAAGGTGATGATAACAAAAAAAGACGGCACTATAAACAAAATAATGGAGGTAAAAGGCTTTACAACATACAAAAAGCGATACCTTAAACTGTGGCTATAACAATAAAATAGTAAAGTATGACATTAGGTGACGACGCTGTAAGTGCAATGTATAAGCTCCTGAAAAAGGAATGTAAGAAAATCGGCATAAATGAGCATGGTGTCTTTAAATACGAAATCCCCAAGAAATCAAGCTTAAACGAATATGTCGTTATAAACCATCTTCCTTTTGTTCAGAGAGACACGATAAACGAGGGTGTTATAAATGTAAATATCCACGTAAAGCGTACTGCCAGTGACGAACCCGACACACGACGATTAAAAACCATAGTAAAGAACATTCTCACTTTTTTTGTGAGTGATTATTATCTCGAAGGAGCGTATTTTGAATTTTATTCAGATTCACGACCAACGCTCGATAATGACAATACTTACTACATTAATTTAAAATTCAACGTAACGTATAACAATTTAAAAGAATAAAACTATGGCAAAGAATGGTGTATATGGCTTGGAAAACTTCAGTTTTGCCGATTGTGTCGAAAATGGCGGCTATCCTACAGAATGGAGCGACAAAATTAAGGCTGTCGTTTCTGGTAGCTTGAGTTTCAATGACCAGGCTGCACAGACATCGGATGTAGAGGTTGAGGATTCAGAAGACCCTTACGCAGTGCTGACTACATCAGCAGCAACAAAGGGCTTTACTTTGCAGACATACGATTTCTCAGAAGACAACTTCGTTAAGCTTCTTGGTTATACAAAGGATGCTGGTGCTGCTGGTAAGGATGCTTGGTTGAATGAGTTTCCACAAGAAACCGAGATTTACAAGGCTGTACAGATTGTGACAAAAGATTTGGATGATATTCCTTCTCGTACCTTCCAGTGGTCTAAGATGAAACTTACAATCACTCGCAGTGGTTCTATCGGTAAGAGTGGACTTCCTAATCTTAACATTGAGTTCCGTCAGATGGCGGTATTCGATGCAAAGGGTGACAAGAAGAGCGGTCATCGTAATATTCTTACCAAGGATATCAGTGCCTAAAATGGTAAGTAAGAATACTTAATTTCTAAGATTTTTATTTAGTTAAAAAATTAAACTTCAAAAGGCGGTGAGGTAAGGGAACTTTCCCAAGCCGCACCGCTTTTTATGTTATAAAACATATTTTGATATGAAAACATCAGATAAGGAAAAGGTAGCAAAGACACTTGCCGAGGCATCTGTAAAGATTAAAGTCGGTAAGTTTCGCTTTAGAGTGAAACCTCTCACCTTTATGCAGATATATGAAATGGGTGTGTTCGGTAGCTCTATCAAAGAACCTACATGGAAGGAAGGCGATAAGGTAAATATTATCCCTATCCTATTTAGACATTCTGAGACAGCTCGTTTAATGAGTGAGATTTTTATTGTATGCGCATTCCGAAAGAAGTGGGCACGCAAAGTATGGGGGCGATATATACGCAAGCACCTTGATATTATGGCATTCAATGAGCTTGTGAAGTTCATCAGCGGTTCGTTTAATGCAAATTTTTTTTTAACCTCTATAATTTTCCTGACCAAGACGAAGATAATGACGGAGCCGAAAACGACTCCCCTTGGGCAACAATCGGAGCAGTAATGAAGTACTTTCGTATGAGTTATGAGGAAGTCGTTTTTAATCGCTCATACCTTAATATTATTCTGCTTAACCGTTCGATTCCGTCCTTCAATACAAATACCAAAGATGAGACGAGAAAAGGCAGCAGACAGCAAAAAAAACCACAAAAAGAGTATCATAAGATAGATAAGCAAATCTCTGCTAATGATTTCTTTATGGGCTTCATGTAATAATCACATAAATAAATAAACAATATGGCAGCAGCGGATGAAATACTTGGAATTAGCGGACAAATGGATATTTCTGATATTCAGAAATCATTTGATATTCTATTGGGCGACCTTGAAAAGTTAGGTACAAAGACAGACAGCCTAAGTGCACGAATGACAAAAGCGTTAAACGACATTGCACAAAGTTCGGACACAAGCAGCAAAAGCACACAACAGTCTTTTAAAGAGCTAAACGCAATAATAGTAGAAGCACAGGAAAAACTAACAGCAACACCTAAGAAAATACAGGATGTATCTTTAGAGTTGGCGAACGCTTCAAAAACGCTTGAAACACTCAAAGAGAAACTTTCTAAAGCGACAGCCGGAACATCTGAATGGGAAACTGTTAATAAAATGCTTGAAAATCAGGGAAGAACCGTAGAACGACTTAAAGCACAATACACCACATTAACGGATTCATTTTCTGATGCTCAAGCAGCAGCTAATGTCCTAAATACGGCAATGGACGCTATTAATGCAGCTCGTTCCATATCTAATACAGCAACAGGCGTAAACGCAGGTTTACACGTTGGGGTAGCTGCTGCCGTTGGTTCAGAGAGCGTTGCGCATGGTGTTAATGCCGAGAAAATAGGCACAGAAACACAGGCTGTAAAAGATAATACACAGGCATACCAGAAAGCGACAGAAGCGAACCAACAACGAACTGAAACGGCAAACGCAGAAGCGGCAGCACTTGATAAACTTACGGAAAGGATTTTGCAAGGTAAGGCAAGTGAAAATGAATATATAAGAGCAAAAGAAAACGCACAAGAACGCTACAAGCAATTAATGAATGAGCAAACGGAGTTGCTTGAAAAAGAAAAGGCGGCAAGAGAAGAAGCGAATACTTTTAAGGTTGTAGATGGCAATTTTGTGGGCAATAACAACGAAATTAACGCACACGCAGCCGACGCTCTCCTTGAACGTGCTAACAAGCTAAAAAACGAAGCAAACGAAATTGCAAGCAGTTTGCAACGACTTTCAGAAGCATACACTGCAACTACACAAAAAGCAGAAACCGAACAAAAGCGAGAAACTGAAAGCATAAACAAAACACTTGATGCAATACGAGCTAAAGAAGACGAGCTAAAGAAACTTAATGAACAACTGGAGCAAATGCAAGCCCACCATGCTAATGGCTGGGGCGGTGATTTCTTTGCGTCTATGCGCAAGGGTGATAATCCATTCGCAACTATTAAAGACTATTTTGCCGAAGGAGACGCAATAAAAGAAAAGCAACAGCAAATTGCCGAAGTTACAGCACAGCTTGAAAAGTTACGCACGGCTACAGAAGAAACGAAAACTGCTTCTACAGATATGTGGAGCGGAATGTCAAAAAATGACATTTCGACCGTAATACAAGAAAACATTAATCAGTTGAAAATACTTAAAAGCGATTATTCGGAAATTGCACAAATATACGGGAAAGACAGTGACAAGGCTAAAGAAAACAAACAAAAACAAGAAGAAATAACCCGTGAGATAGTACAAGGTAAGGATAAATTGCGTGAAATGGGTACATCTTACGAAGATGTTTCCAAAGCAGCAAAAAAGGCTGCAAAAAGCACAAAAGAAATTGGGGATAAGGCAAAAGAGAGCACGGGCAAAATAAAAGGTATGATTGACAAATTAAAATCATTCCTTACTAAAGGCTTGTCGCTCGATGGCATCTTAGGAATGGCTTTTTCTTCTAAAGGTGCAGCACTCGCAAGCATCACAGCCATAGCAGGTGGTATGAAATGGCTCTCACAGCAAGCGGAATCTTTGCGTGTTGCGATGATGCCCCTAAAAACATATCTTGATGAAGGGACTTTGGAAGAATTGCGTCAACAATTCGTTGCACTTGAATACCAGAGCAGTCACAGCGCAGAGGAAATGGCAGCAGCTGGCACACGTTGGGCAAAGTATTTTGAAGGCTTGCGTGGAAATGCAAGCGCAATTGCAGAAGTAACAAAGACATCAAATGATTTTGCAACCGTACTTGGTACAACTTCGGAAAAGGCGGCTGATTATCAGCTAAAAATAGCTGGAGCATACCACCAAACCGCACTTGAAGCGCAAGACAACAGCACTATTATAATAAATGCATCCAAGCGGTCAACGGCGAAATATGAAGAAATGGCACAGGCTTTGGCTTCATCAGCTAACAGAGCACAAAATGCGGGTATATCATTTAAAGAGCTCGCTGCTGCTGCAGCTTACGGAGCAAGCACTTTTGGCAGTGCGAGTGAAGCTGCGTCTACATATGTAATGATGATGACAAGACTTTCCTCTCAATCTAAAAATGAATATAATCCTGCTGTAGTAGGTGCAACCAAGGCGCTTGAAAATCTTTCAAAATCGAATGAATTAAACAATACTTTAACATCATTACTTGGCAAACGTTATGCGTCTTTAGCAAAGGTGTTTGTACAAAATGCTGATGCCATTGCCAAAATGAAAGACGGTTTGGATAATGAAGCAAGCGCAGCAGCAACCGTAGCAGGAGCAGAAGGCAAGGTTGAAAACGTGGAAAAGCGATTGCAAAATGCAAAAAAAGCACTTGCACACGAAGTAAATACAAACTTAACACCAGCTTATGCAAATTTTATTCGTTTTAGTGCTTATCTGATTAAGGAGATAGGAAGCGTTTCAACAGCAATAAAAAATACAATAAATCCTGTAGTAAATAGTATAGGTAAAGCTATTGACTGGTTGGATAAAAAGCTTAGTGGCAGCACAATATCAAAAATATTAAGCACGTTCGGCAAGAGCAACCCATTAACATTTTCTTCTGTATTAGCTATAGATGCCTTTAAAGGCATGAAATCTGACGAAAAGAAACAACAGCACGAAGATAAATTAAAACAAATTTATGAAGAAGAATTAAAGAAAGTTGGCAATCAATCGCCTGGCAAAGCTTTCTTGGCAGCAGCAAAAAGAATATCGCACAACGGGAAAGTATCAAATGAAGATAAAAAATATTTGAACAAACTCATGAACACGACCCGTGCATTAAACAATGCAAAAACAACGGGTGAAGGTTTGTCAATAGGCAAAGATAATATTATATCGAATAAGAGCGGACAAAACAGACTTAAACAGCTTCAAGAACAGCAACGTAAATATCGTGAGGAAGAAGCAGAACGAGAAGCTAAAGAACTTGCCAACATAGAAAAAATAAAATGGGATTTATATGTGGCAGAACAAGAAAATGGCATTGTTAAGATGACGGATGCCAACGAAAAAGAAAACGCACAAAGAAAACTTTATTTTGAAAAGAAAAAGCACGAAATCGAAGAAGAACGCAAAACCTTGTTGCAGCAAAACGTACAAACAGCAAAGGCTCTGTATGAAAAGAACCCCAACAATAAGGGCAAGGAGGGGTTTTATGCTTCAGGTCTTGATAAGAATGTAAAACTGACAACCGAGCAAGCGCAATTAATACAAACAAAGCTTGATACGCTTAATGCCGAATATGAAGAAGATAACAAAAAGCGTCTACAAGAAGAAATAAGTAAATGGAATGCTTTTGTCGAAAAATATGGTTCAATACAACAGCGTATATATGCCATCACAGAGGAATATAAAAGAAAGATAAAAGACCTACGTGATAGCGGTAACGAGATTGGAGCTTCCGCCGCAGAAAACGAGTTACAAGACAAACTTAGTGATTTGCAAATGCAACAAGCAAAAGATGTCATTGATTGGGATTCGGTTTTTCAAGACCTCGAAAGCCACTCGTCTGAATATCTCGAAAAACTACGTACACAGCTAAAAAAATTGCTATCGTCTGGAACGCTAAAGATAGACGATATGAAAGTTGTGTCCGAACAGATAACAAAGGTAGACGAAGCTATTAGCAAGCAGAAGGATTCTTGGGGTATTGTAAATGAATATGTAAGAGAACACAAACGTCTTATAGAAGAAGTGGAGAATGCACAATTAGCATTAAATCAAGCTCAATCTGAACAAGCAAAGACGGGGTTAGCGAACACATCAAAAAAACTCGATATACAAGCCATGTTAGCGACAGCGGGTATTGATGCGTCATACTCAAGTATAACTTATGCAAATAAAGATAAATACATTTCAAAGGTTACAGACCCTAAAACGCAATCAAACTTAAAAAAAGCCTTTGATGAACTTGGTGTTACGGAAATAAAGCTTGCTAAATCAACAGAAGAAGTCACCAAGGCGCAAAAAAAAGCAAACGCCGCAAACGACAAAGCAAAAGACAGCGCAAAGAAAACTGCATTAAAAATCGTAGGCGATTTACAAGGTGTGTTGGATAAGGTACAAGACCTTCCAAATTTGCTTTCTTCAATAGGATTGGGAAACAGTGGCTTTGCCAAATCTGTAGGCAATGGCATAAATGCTGTTAGCAATGCAAAAAATGCTGCTGCTGATTTCGCAAGTGGCAACTATATCGGTGCTGCTTTGAACAGTGTGAATGCAATAAAATCATTTGGCAAGATATTCGGTATTGGAGGTGGCAATGGAGCGGAAGTTGCAAAGAAGACCCAGGAACTTACCGAGAGCAACCAACGTTTGCAATATTCTATAGAGCAGTTGAAGAGTTCGATAGATAAGACTTCGGGAATGAGTGCCGTCAGCAATTATCAAAAAGCCTATGATGCACAGAAGCAAATCAATAAGCAGAGTATGGAAATTCTTCAATCACAGATGGGTTACCACGGCTCTCATCATTCTAATGCTTATTATTGGAATCTGTCGGCACAGGATTATGCTGCTATCAATCGCACGTTGGCACAGCAATCAGCAGTAAGAGGCGGTTATGTTAATTCTACAATAAACAAGGTAAATTCCTTGGAGGATATTTATAAGCTCACTCCAGAGCAGATGAAGGATATTCGCACATACAACCAAGATGTATGGAAGAATATGACCGACCAAGGTAAGTATGATAAAACTGAGTATTGGGAGAACTATACCGACCTTGCCGAGAAGCTTGAAGAGCTGACTGATAAAATCAATCAGAATCTTACGCAGACAACCTTCGATTCGTTAAAGGACAACTTTATTAGCAATCTTATGGATATGAGTAAATCGGCGCAAGATTTCGCAAATGATTTCACAACGATGCTCAATAAGTCAATGCTTAACTTTGCCGTTGATGACCTTGCAAACAAGAGACTTAAAGCCCTGTATGAAAAGTGGGCTGATAAGATGAAGCAAGGACAGCTCTCGGATAATGATTTGAATGCTCTTAAAAAAGAGTACGATAACATCGTTAATGAAGGTTTAAAGATAAGAGATAATATTGCTGCGATAACAGGATATAAGGAGGTGCAATCTCAGCAGACGGCAACGGGTAAGGGTATCGAAGCTATCACCGCAGACCAAGCAAGCAGCCTTATCGGTATCGGTCATGCGGTACAGATGGCACAAGAGCAAGGTAATGAAGTTCGCAAGGCTATCGCCGTTGATATTTCTTTCTTGCGCATCTATGCTGAGCAGACATATAATAATATTTCTGAAATGCGAGATATTCAGTATCAAGGATTACAGCAGTTGGAAGCAATCAATAAGAATACTGCACCAATTATATTGATACGTGAAGACATCGCAAGTATGTATAAATTAATGAAAGATAAGTATTAAGTTATGAAGAATGATGCTTTTATTAAATTGGTCGATGAAGCGGATTCTGCTTACGTTGACCTTGATACTTTCGGTATTACATTGGTAAGGGGTTGGCGAGAAGCTCTGCTGACCCCTGCCCCTGTAAAAAGTTATGTAACGAACGATAGCAGATTGGAGCATGGGCAATCGGTTATCGCCACATCGAAGTATGCGAAGAAAGATAAGCGTGATATAAATATCTCTTTCTTTCTTGAAGGTAATTCAGAAGAAGATTACTTGCAGAAATATGAAGCTTTCCTTAATAAGATAGCTTATTCGGGTGAGTTTTGCTTAAAAGTTCCTCGCTTAAAGAGGGTTTTTAAACTTGTTTATACGCAATGCTCGCAGTTTGGTGATTATGGCTTAAAAAGAGGTAAATTTGTACTCAAATTAACGGAGTACAACCCGAATGATAGAATTAAGTTATGATTAAGATATACGATATTAATGATAATGTGCTGATGCAAGCGGAAGTAACATCGGCAGCTAAGAGAGAACAGGAAATGTCTAAGTCAGATTACATTTCTCTGTCTTTCTCCGCTGCCGAAAAGATTATTCTGCCTGCTGGTGCGTATATCAATTATACATATAAGATAGATAAGGTAAGAGAGGTTACTAGGAAGTTCCTTCTCTTGGAATCGTATGAACCTACTCAATCAGATGAATGCTCTTGGAAGTACACTCCTCAGTTCCTGCATCCGAAGATGATTCTATCGAAGACCCCATTCTTTATCTATACCCGTAATTCACAGAATATAGAGGTAAAGCAAAATGTATGGTCTTTCGTAGGTACTACGTCTGTTCTTAGTGGCAAGATAGCTGATTTCCTTAACAAGGATTTAATGTTTGGCGAATGCGGATGGAAAGTCATTTTTCAGAAGGTTACGGCAAATACAATCAATGTATCATTTAGCGATAATGACTTTATATCTGCGCTTACGGCGATTACAAATGCTATCGGGGATAACTGCGAATGGCATATTGACTATGATGATGAAATTATCTACATCGGTAAGGTCTTAGTCGGCGCAACTCCTGTCGTTTTGGAGGTTGGAAAGAATGTAGGTGTACCAAGTATCAATAATAGCAAAGAAGGCTACTATAACGCTTTCTCTATCTTCGGCGGTACAAGAAATATTACTCAGGTAAATAGCAAGGGTGAGAATGTATCATCTGGTGATATACGTCTGCAATTAGATGAGGGCAATGGTACAATATCAATAGACGGAAAGGAACGCTCCTACTCTATTGATAAGTATTCAACCCTTGACCTTAGAGCGGATAAAACGAAAGAACCTCTCTTTACAAAGGTACTTGATTTATCTCAGATTTATCCTTCACTTAATACCTATGTATATAATGTACGTGGGCGAGTTAAGTATGTGCTTGATGAAAATAATAAGAAAATCCCTATCTCATACAATACAGATGGTTCTGTCAAGGAATACAAGACTTTTACAGTATGGTATATGAGATTGGCTTATCCTACAACAGAAAAAGTAGAAGGAAAGACGATTATCAATACTACAGTTGATGATGGCATTACTCATTATTGGTATGACTTTGAAATTACCGATAATTTGCTTATCAATGGTAAGAATATCGGGTGCTCATTTGAAGCTAACTTTAATAATGGTGCACTTTCTACTCCGCTTGCAGGTCGTGGCTCTAACGGCGAATATGTAGGCTTTGAACTTATCTATCATAAAGAGGCATCATCCTCGCATACGTCAGATGATGTTAGTGATAGCAATTTCTCAGTATTGGCTGGTGATTACGAAATCATCTATCAAGAGGATAATGAGGTTATCATACCTACAAATGAAGCAGAAATGCTCATACCTCGTGGAGACAGCAAACCTTCTTTGAAGTGTAATATCACAGTTCTCTATAATATCGCAATGGCTGATACAATTTATTATGAGGATGCTAAAGATAGATTGTTAGAGAAAGCGAAGGAGGAGATTGTGCGATTACTCTCTGATTTGAATAACTATGAGGTTAAATCATATTCTGATGTATTCTTGATGGATAACCCTCAACTACAAATCGGACAGAGCGTTACATATAAGGACGGACACGGATATGAGCTTGCGACAAGAGTATTGAAACTATCGACTAATATAGATTATGACTTTATACAAGAAATAACCGTAGGTAATCAAGCTATAAAAGGTACTATAACACAATTAAAAGAGGACGTACAATCTATTATTGCGAATGGCGGAAATGCTAACACGCAAGGAAATTATACGGTTTCTCAATTAAATAATATTATAGCACAATATGGCGGAAAATACTTCCTGTCGAAGGTGAACGAGGATATAGCGCAAAAGGTGATAACCTTTATTGAAGGCTTGAAGCTGGGCGACGGTGAGAAAGGCATTGACGCTAATGGCAATGCGGTGCTGGGGGACGTGCAGATGATGGATGCTGTACTGCGACGTATCGTGTCGCTTGGCTACAACGGGGCTACACAGCAGGGTTTCGGCATCGTTGACCGTGGCGACGGCAAGTTCAGGCTTGACATCAATGACCTTCAAGTGTGGGGCAAGGCTGTATTTCAGGAGCTGGAGGTGAGGAAGCTGTCGTATGCCGGGGGCAATGTGTACTTGAGCGGTTCGGGCAGCAGGATATTCAAGGCGGAGGAGCTGTATGACGAGGCGGGCAAGCTGAGGGGCTGGCGCTGCTGGCTGTTGGCTGACGACGGCACTACGGCTACGCAGAACTTGTGGCACGTGAGCGACCAGGCCCGCTGCCAGACGTTCGGGCTGGCCGACAAGCAGAAGCCGACGCGCTCGTGGTGGCGACTTGTGACTGCCGTGAGCGAGGCGAATGTGGCGCTGACAGACGCGGAGGGCAACGAGCTGTATGACAGCAAGAAGTTCGGGTGGATAGAGATAGCAATGGACAACTGCGAGCCGAGCAGCGACGTGCCCAAGGCTGGCGACACTATTGTGCTTGACGGCAACCAGAACCCTAACGAGCGTGACCGCCAGGGCGTGATGATATTGGAGACGACGGGGGCGAACACTCCCCGTATTGTGGCGTACAAGGGTGTTGTGGGATATACGCATGAGGGCTGTGAGGTGTTTTATCTCTCTCCGCAAGGCTGTAAGATCGTGTCTACGTCGTTTGAGTGGGTGTCGCCTACTGGTGACTTGATACACATTGTGAACTACAGAGGCGAGTGGCAGAAGGGCGTGAGCTACGGCTATTATGACCAGGTAAGCCATGGAAACGGCGTGTGGCTGTGTACCAACGCCGAGGGCAGCACTACTGAGCCAATGGCTGGCAGTGCTGACTGGCAGCTTGTGATGAAGGCGGAAAAGGGCGAGAAGGGCGAGGACGGCGTGGCTTATCAGATAATGATAACGAGCGACACTGGCACAGTGATGATAAACGGATTGGGCGAAATGAGGCTCAAGGCAACGCTGCTACGCAATGGCGAAGACATAAGCGACACCGTGAGCAACGGCTCGTGGTCGTGGTGGCGACAATCGGCTGATGCAGAAGATGACGCTGTATGGAACACGCTGCATGAGGGGATAGGCCAAAGCTGTACTATAACACGTGACGATGTAGACAGACAGGCACAATTCGGATGCAGTGTGTGCATATCAGATACAAAGACTATTAATAGTAACATATAATAATATTTAAACAAACAAACGATTATGGCAAAAGTATTGGCTAATGGTCAGATTACTATCGTTGACCTAAATGAC
>ERZ1035037.15-NODE-15-length-76738-cov-2370.097036_pt1 | contig 76738 bp, 106 predicted proteins | sample MGYA00520618_ERZ1035037 | MGnify/ENA primary metagenome ERZ1035037 (study PRJEB33766, sample SAMN09781741) | gut metagenome | biome: gut microbiome | host: Homo sapiens | place: Madagascar | study: EMG produced TPA metagenomics assembly of the PRJNA485056 data...
TTAAGAATAAAAATAAAATAAAAAATTAATATAAAAAGGTAAAACGAAAGTCCCTTGAAAAAATATACTTACATTATTATCAAATATAGTTGACTAATGCAAACTTTTATATATGATGATGAGTATAAGTATTTTCAGGGACTATCACTATTACCTTTAAGAATAAAAATAAAATAAAAAATTAATATAAAAAGGTAAAACGAAAGTCCCTAAAAAAACTTTTAATATTAAAAAAATTATTAGGTGAAGAATTATGGAAGAGCGTAAAATAAATCCAGAAGACTATAATGACCCAGAGAAACTTGTTAAAGATGCTATCGGTTTTTATACTGAAGGTGAAGGACAAGAAGAGTTGAATGAGCTTTTAGAATCAATGGAGATGAGTGAAGAGGAAACTTATGCTCGTAATGAGGCAAAGGTTCATACTTCTGTTATTGATTCTTTGGATAGTAAAGAGATTATTAATTCAAAGAATAAGGAAATGATTGACAAAATGAAGCAAAAAAGAAATGAAAGAATAGCTAATTTAACTATTGAAGAGTTGGGTGTTCTTAATAGACAGAGAAAGGATTATGAAAGTGCTATTAGATTCCACTCCGTAGTCTTCGCAGGGGCAGACCATCCAATATTTAATCGATTAATTGATTTAGCAAATCAATATCCAAGTCGTTCATTTATTGTATCATCTATTAGAGAATTGATTGAAGAAAAAAAAGATGAAATTGAAATACAAATTCAAATACAAGAAAAAAATCTAAAAACCATTGAAAGATGCGAAGCATTATCATCATTTTATCCTGACGATTGGGAAGATAAAATTATTGAAGAATTAGGTCAGGAAGCATTAGATTTATATCAAGGTAATACTACAGAAACTGTTGAATCTAATATCAAAAAAATGAAGAATAGTAAAGCTGAAATAAACAAATGGAAGACTATTACCAGTAAAATCAAAGAAAAACCTCAAGAGCGTAAAGTTCCTAAAATTCAACTTAAGAACAATCTTTATTATGAAATTCTTGATGAATTTAATCGTGTATTCGAACTTTGTCAGACTGTAGGTCATGTATCTAATTATAAAGCATATATTAATGTAGAAGGCTTTAACCAAAAAGATTTATTATCTAAATTAACAAGAGAATTAGAAAAACAGGTTGGGCTTTGCGAAGAGGCAACCACACACAATATATTCTATTCCAACAATGAAGGTCGCCTTGTACCATATCAATTGAATCGCCAATTTTTAAGATATGTTAACGAAAATACTACATTCTACAAATATAACGCCAATGGGAATAAAACTTATAAAAGTGGGGATATTATTAATGTAAAAGATTTATTCGAAGAAGTTCCAAATTATTGTAATAAATATCAATATAGAAATCAATCTTTAGTAGGATTTAATAATTGTTTCTATAATATCGATACTAACGATATTGTGCCTTTGAATCCAAGAGTTCCAGTATTACCACTCAAAAATTGTCAAACTGAGCTATATTTAGATGAAGAAATCGAAAGAAATCCTATGCAACATATTTTTAAAGAATGTTTCTCTGAAAAAGATAGACAAACTCTACTTGCATATGTTGGTTGTTGCTTATATGATAAAGGTTATACACAACGCCAAGAATCATTGTTCCTTATGGGTTGTGGAGGCTTAGGAAAAACCTCAATTATTAAAGCAATTTGCTCTATTTTCTATAATGTAGGTAATCAATTAGTTACAAAGCTAAAAAGTAACAACGAATTTGCATTGTCAGTATTTGCAGATAATGACATAGTTATCATTGATGAAGTTCAAGCTGCACATCGTGATTTCGGTAATTACTTGAAGAACATAAGTGGTGGTGGAAATCTTCCGATTGAACACAAATATCAGGATACAATTGATATTCCAGCATCTAACATTCCTCGTATGTTTCTTATCGGTAACAATTTCTCAAAAGCCTTATATGAGGCATCTGACAGCGAAGGTGTAAGCAGAAGAATATTAATTATTATACCAACAAAACCTATTCAAAGTCTTGGGTACAAATGGGACAATTTAGTTTCAAAAGCTTCTCAACAATGGTTGGTTCAGGCAGCGACTAAAGAATACCTTAGGCAAGGATTGCATAACTCTAACAAACCTATTGAATTTGATGAGGCAGAAAAAAAGGAAAGACTGGAGATGTGTGTTCACCCTGAACAATATTTCGTTGCAAAGCATTTTGAATATGTTGAAGATGAATATGGTAACTGTGATATGTCTCAAACAGTTGCATATGAAGACTTATTTGATTTCGCTGCTCATCAAATCAACTTGCATATGGTAGAATCAACTTGTAAAAAAGAAGCTTCAAATATGTTTATTGGTGAAGTTAGAGACGCTTTGGGAATACCTGATAGTCATTATACAAAAGTTTATGATGGAGTTCTAACATTTACATCAGTTGCTCCTAAAACCGAAGAGGCAATTGAGTTTTTAGCACAAAGAAATGGAGATGATTAAAATGGATGATGAAATAGGTTTAGCTATATTAGAAGAATTACGCAAACAAAATAAGTTATTGCATTTTCAAGCTAAGATGTTGATTGATATTAATGGGAAAGATGGTGCCACTTTAGAGTTAATAAAATATATATTTATGATATTAGCACGTGTGCATGAAGTTAATCCATCTGATTTGGGTTCTAAGGTTGATGAAGAAGATTCCGAAAATGATGGTTCAGTTGACGAATAAGTCAGCAATTAAGTATTCGAATAATTAAATAAGCAATAAATTATTTCGATAGTAATCCCACATACTTGTCAAATTATGAACCACAAAATCAATTTGATGGAAGCGAAGTTCAAAATTATTATAATAACCCAATCACATCTACATCAAGTTCGAAATCATACGATGGGTATGTTGTGAATACAACTGGAGAGTCGTATAATCCAATTAGAATATAGATATCTTTATATATGTTATAGACATATAACATATTATGATTTCTAAAGCTACAATCGAAAATATTAAAGAAGTGCGTAATTTAACTGTAAAACCTACTGGAACCAGTGCACACGTATATTTGCCAAAACAATGGTCGAATAAAGAAGTTATGGTTATTTTGTTCGGTGATGATGATGAAGAATGACTCTTGTACCTGTGGCATTTATAAAATAACTAATAAAGACACAGGACAAGCTTATATTGGTTTATCAGAAAATATAGAAAAAAGATGGTATGACCACATACATAGTCCTAATCTTAAACATTCTTATATTGACAGAGCTATAAATAAATATGGAGCAGAGAAGTTTGATTTAGAGATAATTGAAAAACTCCCTAATGATAGAACTTTGTTAATGGAACGAGAAGAATATTGGGCAGCCTATTACGACACATATAAAGATGAAAATCACTATAATCTTACTCCAGGGGGTGATTTTAATCCGATGAAAGTTCCAGAAATAGCCGCAAAATTTTCTGGTGAGAATAATCCTATGTACGGCAAGAAACATACACCAGAGACCAAAGAAAAGATATCAAAAGCGAATTCTGGTAAGAAACATACCCCAGAAGCCAGAGAGAAGATGTCTAAAGCTAATTCTGGTGAGAATAATCCACTTTATGGTAAAAGGGGCAAAGAAAGTCCACGTTTTGGATGCAAACATACACCAGAGACCAAAGAAAAGATATCAAAAGCGAATTCTGGTGAGAATAATCCTATGTACGGTAAGAAACATACACCAGAAGTCAAAGTAAAAATGTCAAGTTCTAAAAATACTACTGGTTATTTTCACGTTAGCAAGGCAAAAACCCATAAATATAAACAAGGTTTTTATTATAGGTATCAATATTACGATGATGATGGGAAAAAACATGCAATTACCAGCGTTGATTTAGAAAAATTAGAGAAAAAAGTTAAAGCCAAAGGCTTAGAATGGTTTAAATTGGAGGAATGATTTAATGAATGAACCAGTTAATAAATTGGATGATTATAACGATGATATATTTGAGATTCAAGAGTCAAATAAGATTCCTTATAAGATAAAAAGAATAGCACCTGATGGGCAAATATACAGTACTCGTAAGAATTTAAATTTAGATATTCATCAAGTATTAAAAATAAAACATAGAGTACTGGATAAAGACATTACCATTAAAAAAGCAAAACAAATAGCTACAGATATTGGTGTCAGTTATGATGTTCTTCAAAAAGTAGCGTATAATTTGAATACAGCTGTTTTCGATGAATATATTGCTGACTGGCAAGAAAGATTAGCCAATACACTATAAAAAAATTAATTGATTCAATCAATAAGTATTTAAATGATTAAAATAATAAAATAAATTAGAGGTGAAATTATGAATTTCATAGAATTGTACGAATTATGCAAACCGTATGTAGAGTTTGTAGAAAAAAACAAAAAGACAATAGAAAACTTAGTCAGAATCGATGAAGCTGAAAGCATCAAGGAGCTTATACTCTTATCAGATGAGATATATGTATCATTTGAAAAGGGTATAAGAGTATTCGACGAAGCATTTAAACTACAAACAAATATCGAATCAGCCATTAGAGAGGAAGTTGCTGAGGAGATTATTGATATAAACGAAAGACAGAAAAAAACATCAGAAACAGCTTTGGATTATTTATTAGATGAAGATGATGAATCAAATTACGAATGCGAATATGCTTTGGCAGATGATTTTAAAGAAAAAATCGAAGATTTTGATACTTATGAGATGTCTGCTAATGATATTATACGATTATTAAATAATTGGTTAGGTAGATAATCATGGAAATCAATTATGAGGAAATATCTCGTTTTTATCGCAATATTATTCATTATATATTCAATGAGATTGAAAATATTGCACCTATAAGGTGGGATGAGCAATCAAATCAACCAGTATATAGTGATGAGTATAAACTCGCATATGATTATTTTAATAAAGCTATATTGAGATTAGATGATGTTCTTAAAATGAGTGACTATTATGGTGAAGAAAGTTTTGAATATTTTGGACTTGAACATTTATCAGATGCAAGATATAGGATTGAACAATATTTAGAAGAATCAAATAATTTATTCGTAAATGATGAAATAGTTCAAAATTATACTTATTATGACGATATAGTAATTGATTATTATAAACCTATTCGATTGAATAAAGATGTAAATAATGACTACTTTATATATTATCAAAAAATACTATATCGTGACAGTAACATTTCACATATTCAATTTGAGATTGATGAGTTGAAGCATAATGTGGAAATGTTGCAGAATAGTATCGACCACAGCGATTATTTAGCAAATAAATCAGCAATTCAATCAATAATTAAAGAATTAAATAATTCAATAAACAAAATAGAAATCGAACAGGTAGAAATAAAAAAGGAGACAGAATAAAAATGGTACACCATTTCGTAGATATAAGAATCAAAGTTGACGCCGAAAGCATACCTGAAGCATTAGGTAAAGTAGAAATGATAGAAGAATATATCATGAACGATGACAATGTAATTGACCATTTTGTTAAAGCTGTAGGTATATCTACAAATAAATATGAAATGGTAGGAGATGCAGATGAATTCTGATGAAGCTCAAAATGTTATAATCTATAACATCTTTAAAGTTTTTAATGATGAGGCTCGAATCTATATAGGTACAACTCATGTACGAAATATTGCTTTACAATTCTGCGAACAACATGAAGATTGTATTATAGAAAGAAATATTTCTAATGTTAACTTAATGGATTTAGAATCCAGATATCAATATATAATGACGGTGGTATAAAAATGAAAGTATATGTATTAATAGATAATGAAGACAATATTTTATCAGTAGATAATTTGAAAATCGTTCTTAAACAGGAAGATGCTGAAAGAATGATTAGATGTGGTCAAGCATTGGCGTATGAAACTGTCGATGCTTTGAATAGTATGGAAGTTAATGAGATTTATAAAAGAGATATTGCAAGAGGTTAGTTAAATGATTGAACAAATAAATTATTTATTAAATAAAAAATTAAAATATTTAGAACTTTATATGAAAAACGGTAGAGAAATCATACTCCACAAGCCTAATGAAGAAGGTTCTAATAGTAGTATCAGATTAGAAGAAGACTACGCAGTAGTTAAGATTAAATTCGATAATGGGTGTATTAATGAACAAGTTATTCCATATACAGCTATCGACTATATTAATGGAATGTATGATTGTCCAGAATTAACTTCAACTGGGGAATAATCATGGTATACTCATTCGATTCAAGAATACATGATGACTTAGTCAAAATACATGAAGATTTGGTTAAGATAAATAAAGAGCAAAAAATTGCTAATAGAGAAGCAACAATTAGCAATGCTTTACAGGTTTTGAATACTCAGTCTATTACTCGTGATTCGATTTTGTCTGCTGATGAGATAAAACAATATTATAAGGTTATTATAGATGAATTATTCGTTAATACTAATTCATTAGATGAGTTTATGAAAAAAACGGAGTAATAATAAAGTTATAGTTTTACTGGTGGATAATAATGACTGACGATATTTGTGGTATTTATTTAATTACTAATAAAAATACTGGACAAATGTATGTGGGGCAATCTATTGACATTCAGAAACGATTTGCTGAACATCGTCGTGTACAAGATTTAGGTCATTCTCGTATTGACAATAGTATCAATAAATATGGAGCAGAAAATTTTTCCTTCGAAATTATTATGACAATCGAGAATGATACAGAGAAGCTAAATGACGCAGAACGTGAATGGATTGCAATTTTAAATACATATGAAGACGATTTTCATTATAATTTGACACCAGGTGGCGATTTTAATCCTATGAAAGTACCAGAGATAGCTGCGAAAGTATCTAAAACAATGTCTGGCGAAAATAATCCAATGTATGCCAAGAGAGGCAAAGACCATCCAACTTTTGGGCGTAAACATACTCCAGAAACTAAAGCAAAAATGTCAAAAGCAAAATCTGGTGAAAACAATCCAATGTACGGGAAAAAACACTCAGAAGATGCAATGATAAAGATGTCACGTGCTCAAAATACTACTGGGTTCTTCAGAGTTTACAAAAATAAAAACTCTGAATGCAAACAAGGCTTTACATATGCTTATAAATATTACGGCGATGACAAAAAACAACATAGCATCACCAGCGTTTCTTTAGAAAAATTAGAACAGAAAGTTAAAGCTAAAGGATTGGAATGGTTAAAATTTGATAATAATAACGGTGAATGAAGTAGAACATATTTAATCAAATAATTAATTTTTTTAATCAATAATGTCTTACAGAGGTAAAATATGATACACAAAAACGAAATATACCCAAACTTTAGCATCATACCTCGTATTGATGCATATGAACACGATGAAAACTTATTGAATGAAGCACTTAATGGTTTACAAAGCTGTGAAGGTTGTAAAATTGATGATTCTCTCCATGTAAAAGTAAGAATGTATAAAGAAATGATACAACAAGCAGGATATGATATTGTTACAGACAGTACACTCGGAGATTATGTAACAATATGGTATTTAGATGATTTGCTAAAATCTTATGAAGAACATTACCCTGACAGATACACTATAAAAGAACAATATTCAAGAATGGAAGTAAATAATATGTTGTTCGACTTGTCCTTAAAAAATGTTTTAAGAGGATATTCACAAGTTATAATACCTTATAGTATTGCTATGGATTATAATAATGAGTCATTTAGTGAACATGAATCAATTCATGTACAAATTATATAATTGGAGGAATAAAATATGGACGATATTGATAAAGCGATGCAAATATACAAAGAAATGAGAGAGCAAAAACATTCAGAACTTATTGACAAATGTGCATCTAAAGTCACAGATAATGATTTAATCTACCGTATGTGTGCTTTAAAAATAATGCAAAGATTTGAATTAGAATTCAGGTGGGACGGTGAAGCACCATATGTATGTTATGAAATCCTTAATTATTATATTGAAGAAGTAGATGAGGACTTCGAAGCATGGTTATATAGTGATGATGCTCCTTTGGTTAGACCTGTGTCTGAATTAAGAAGAATATTTCCAGAGTTAATCTTGCATAATGATATAACTAATAAAGAAATTATTGATTTAGTCAATAAAGTGTATGATATTGATTTGAAGCTTGATTATGGTTATATTTATAGTTATAGTTTTAATTTTAATTCTTTTAAACCAATTCCTGCACAGGAAATTCATAGAATTAAAGAAGAAATAGCTATTTTACTTAAATATGATGTTGATGTGTCAGCATTAAAAGCACAAATTGAAAGTTACGGATTATCTGAAGAAATTACAAGGTGGTTATAATGGATACTTATTTTAAAACAAATGAAAAATGTATACAATGTGCCAGATGTGTTCAAGCTTGTGCAGAAAAAGGTGAACAATTTTTAGGAGGATATCGTGATAATTGTCCACATGAAGAGTATGAGTACGCACCATGTCATCATTGTATAGATAACTTCAGCAAACCTGCACCATGTCAAGAGGTGTGTTATTACGATGCTATTACAATAGAGAGGTGGTAAAATGTTCCAACATGCTTTAAAAGATATATACGTTGGTAAAAATAGTAGGCGATTGTTAGACCCATCAGATGTTGAATTCAGTTTCTATTCGTATGGTAGACATATAGATGAAAATGGAGAAGTTGCAAAAAAGCCATCATATGAATTAGTGACACATACATACGCTGAATGCCTCAATCATAATGTTACTGTACAAGATATATCAGAGCCTGAAGATATTGATATTGCAAAAGCTCATTTATTATGTCAAGAATTATGTGATATTATTATTAGTATTCGTCAAAATAGTAATATTAATGAAGATGAATATCTTGAGTTTTTATTTAAACAGATTAATGACTGGATTGGTGAAGGTTATAGTATTCTTTCACAATATGACTTGGAGGTGGAGGAAGATGAAGAAGAAAACTCTGAAGGATAATGATTTGAAAGCTTGTGAGAGCTGTTCTTATTGGTATGATGATGGTTTTTGTATGCAACATTGTTATTATACTGAAGAAGCATATTATTGCCCTAAATGGACAGATGAAGATATAAAATTTGATTATAATCGTATATATCATCTTTGTCAGCAGTATATTGATATTTGTCATATGTTTGAAGAACATGAAAGATTGAGAGAAACAAATATTGATATCCATATAAGTATGTCTAATCTTTTTTTCTTTTTAAATTGTTGTTGTAATGATTTAGCAAGAGAATTTTCATTATATAAAATGCGTAAATAAATTAAAGGAGATTGTAAGAATGGAGAATTTGAATTATTATAAAATAAGTCATTATGAACCTTATGATGGTTCTGATGATATTATTGTGGGACATAAAAGTCATTTTACTGATAGTGAATTATCAGTAATGGTTTATGATGTTATAGATGATTATGTGAATAAATATGCAGATGAAGATTCATACGACGACGAAAGACGAATGCCTTGTGATATGCACACTTCTGATTTATTAAGTAGAAGAATGTTATTAATACAAGGTTTACGTTTACGATATGGTTTTGTTGTCTGCACAATACTTGGTAAAGCGTCTGTTGAGGCAGGATATTTATTTAGAGATGACGGTTTGCAAAGTCCATTTTTGCATGGTAAATATAAAGAATTACCAATTGGGCAATGTAAAGAATGTAAAAGAGAGGATTCTCTTCTTTTTAAAAAATATGGTTGTCCAGTTAAGAATCCAAGAAATAAAATGGAGGAATAAAATGACTGATTTTATTAGAAAAATTTATGCTGAAATCAATGATGAATTAAGAGAAATTCAATTGTATGTGCATGGAGAAGTTGGCTATATTACATTAGAATGTATGTCCAAAGAAGATTATGAAGCTTTAGAGGAAATAGCTGGACGTGAAGTATGTAGTGACGAACTATGTGAATTATATCCTATTTACTCTAACACAGAAGATTTAAAAGAGAGGTTTAATAATGAATTCGATTGAAAGAGCTTGGAGAGATATATTATTTGATATATATAAGAATGGTCACATTCACAAAAAGGACGATGCAGAAATTAAAGAAATCGTCGGTGTTCATAAGTATTTAGAAAATCCTACGATTAATGTTTTATCTGATACTTTGAATATGGAAATTTATCCAAAGGATAGTAATGATTATTTGAAAAATATAGAATCAGGTAATTATGATATTGAAGGATATCCCATTAAAGGAGTTGCTTTAGCTGAATATGTGAAGAGCATTCATAATAAAGGCAAACAAGAGTTTGTGTATACCTATCCTAATAGACTTCAGGCACATTTTATTAACGAAGATGGTATGTTAATCAACCAAATAGAAGTAGTTGTTAAAAGATTAAGTAATAATTTAGGAACTAATAGGGCTGTAGGTGTTTTATATGACCCTGATGTTGATAGCTTTGAGGAAGATAATTCTGATAAATTAGTAGAAGATATTCCTTGTTGGAATCATTTTCAATTTTTAGTACGAGAAGATATTTTAGATATACATGTTACTTTCAGGTCTAATGATATACTTCATGGATTTTATTCTAATATGATGCTGATAGCTTATTTAGGAATGCGTGTTACTGAAAAACTTAATGAACAGTATTCCAATATAGAGTTTGGCGGAATTTATTATAATTGTGTGAGTGCTCATTATTATATGGATTTTGATAAAGATGTTTTAAGTATTATATAAGTAAATACATTTATATATGTTATAATTATATTATTATATATGATTTCTGAATTAAAATTTAATAATATAAAAGATACACGTACTAAGATTGTAAAACCTATGGGTAATTCTTCTCATATTTATTTACCTAAAGACTGGGAAGGTAAAGAAGTTATTGTTTTATTAATTGGTGATGATAATGGATAATGATATTTCTGGCGTATATATGATTACAAATAAAAGCACTGGACAAAAATATATTGGGCAAAGTAAAAATATTTATAGAAGGTGGAGAAATCATTGCTATGGACATGATAACTCCCGTATTGATAGAGCTATTAATAAATACGGGGAAGATAATTTTATTTTACAAATAATTGAAGAATTATCTAATGATAGTGAGTATCTTAAAGAACGTGAAAAATATTGGATTAAAAAATATAATACTTTTGAAGATAAAAATCATTATAATTTAACACCAGGTGGGGACTATTGCCCAACACAAGACCCATCACAGTTATATAAATTTCAAGGTGAAAATCACTGGGATTGTTCTGGTGATAAAAATCCAATGTATGGGAGGAATCATACTGAAGAATCTAAAAGAAAAATGTCACTTAATATATCAGCGAGTGTTAATAGTACAGGTTTTTATCGTGTTACTAAAAATATTGATAAAAGTTGTAAGCAAGGCTTTACATGGCTTTATATATACAATGATAATGGTAAGAAACGAGGTATCAGAAGTGTTTATCTAAAGGAATTAGAAGAAAAAGTAAAGAAGCAAGGATTAGAATGGAAAATTTTATCAAAAGAAAAAGCTGAACAAAGTTTATTATCCGAAAAAAATGATAAAATTCCGAGCTTCTACAATACAAGTGGTTATTATCATGTTTATAAGAAGCCATGTCCTAAGTGCAATCAAGGTTTTACATGGGTTTATTATTATACAGATGAAAATGGTAAAGAAAAGAATTTTAGTAGTGTTGACATTAATAAATTAGAGCATAAAGTAAAAAATAAAGGATATAAATGGATAAAATATAACAAAGATAATGATTCAATATGAAATTAAATGGTTATGGTAAAATATCAGTAATACTACTGACAATAATTTTAATATTTGAAATAATAGCAATACTTCTTAATGAAAATAACTTGTTTGAGGTCTTACAATTAATTTTCCTATTGATAATAACTTTCAATGCAGGAATAATGGTAGGACATCGTTTAATAAAATAAATAATAATTTAGGTGATTTAAATGTTTATTACAATGGTATTTGCAGTATTAGTTGCTTTGGCAATTGCAGCTGCGTGTGGATTAATAAATAAATAATTAATTAGGTGATTAAATGAAAAATCGTGAATTAATCAATATTTTAAAACAGTATCCAGATAATTATGAAATTTTAGTGGGTCATCAAGGATATGATAGCATAAGCGTTAATTTAGATGAACATTACGAAATCATAGCTATCGACGGCTTCTTTTCTATTGATACAGAATATACTGAAGAAGAAATTGAAGAACACAACGAGGCTCTTGAAAGAGCTGACGAAACTTTTGAGAAGGTAAATTATGAACGATAAAATCAGAAAAAATGCTCAGGAAATTTTGGATTTGTATAAAGAATCATATGCTACTTTTACTGGTCAGAATTTTTCAGTTTCAATGAATATAGCGTTTAATAAGTATAAAGATAAAATCGCTGCATTAAGTGATAATAAAGTAGGCATTGTAGGCGAAATGAATAATTCTAATGTTTCTCGTGGAACATATGCAGTTTATTTGATGGCTAACCTTGATATATTAGAATTTCTATCACAATATGTGTCTAAAGAGGACAAAAACGCCTCTTGGGTTCGTAATTGGTATAAAGAAGATGGTAATGATGAAAGCAAATAAATCAGAAAATCCTCAATATTGCATGTATACTGGAAACCCATGCACGCATTGCCGTAAATGCGAACATATTCCTCAATGCACTATTGTTAACAATATGCCGAAGAGTGATTGGGTAAGTAAATTAGTAATTTCTTTATTAATTTTTTTAATAATTTTTTTATTAATTATGATAGTACCTTATATGATTGCTAACTTAAACAATCATTTAATGACACAACCAGTTGATAATTCAGGTACGAACCCAATATACTTATCAAATTACGAACCACAAAACTCATATGGTAGAAGTGAAGTTCAAAATTACTATAATAATCCATTATCATCTACATCAAGCTCAGGATTATTTGAAGGTTATGTACTAAACACAAGTGGAGAAGCTTATAATTCAATGGGATGATAAAATGAATGAAGCACAAGCATTTAATGCAGTTATAAATATGCTCACAGAGCATAATATTAGAAAAGAAGAATATTTACTTGAATATAATGGAAATGGAAATTTTTACATAAAATTTTGCCCCAAAAGGCACGTAACAATTGATGTAATGTATTTCCTTGAAAATATTCAAGATATTAAAGTATTCAAAATTAAAAATGTTAAAGATACAATGTATCTGATTCTAAAAATTAAAATAAGAGATGATTAAATGAATGATATACTCGAAAAATATTCAAGCAAAGAATTATTAGAATGGCTTAGAAAGCAAAATGCAGATAAATTTTTAAAAGAAAAAATTGAAGAAGACGAAAACGGAGATACTTTTGCTAAAGAAGTGATTGACGTTGATAAAATTGAAGAAGAGTTCCTAAAATCAATCGTTCGCTATCATATCATCAAGCGTGGCAGCTCCTTGTATATTTTTGATAATCAGCATTGTATGGAAATTCTTCGACTTACATTCACTCCTGACAATTATGAAGAGGCTCAAAAAACCGCTGAATCATTAATTGATTCATTAAATAATCGCACTATTACATTTGTCCCTAAATATAGCTGTAAATGAGGTTTATTTAAATGCTATTTCACGAAAAAACAAAAGATAAAGCAATAACTGTAGATAGGTTAGATGATATGATTATTGACGAGAAAAATGACAGAATAAAAGAGTTAGAAGAAGAAAATGAGCTTTTGATGGAAAAAATACAAGAATTAGAAGATATCTTCGATGATGTTAAGGCAAATTTGCCACGACTTAGGATGAGGGCAGATGCATTCTCATACAAAATACAAATCCTGAATTCATCTGGAAAATACACCGATTTTGTAACTGTTTTCAAAAAAGTTTTGGCAGACTCTGAAACTGCCGAATATCTCTCTAAAGAAATATATAATATGATAGAAGGAGGTATCCAATGAAATCATGGTACTATAATGAGTTCACCGATTCTTCGGCGATTCAAGAAGTTATTGACGTATTAAATGAGGAAAATTTCGGTTACATTTTTACAGAAAATGGCGATTTTCTTGTTACTCATGAGGATAAAATTACAGTAGGCATGGGTGCACTAATGATTGTTTCAGAGCATGAAAATGGCAGGTGGGTCGAGCTCATAAATACAGACAAAATTAATCATATTGAAATCCGTCCTATTGATAAGGATTAATTATATAGGGATAAAATGATGAATGAAGTGTATTATGCAGTTGTGTTTTTCCCAAAGATTGAAAGTAAATCAATAGAAATGCTTAAAAACGCTCCTAATTTTGTAGAATTAGATATGGAGTGGCATGGTATCGGTTCAAAATTAACTATTGAAGGAGATAAGATGTTTCTATTGATGCCAGGGGATACATTGCTGTTTAATCAAAACAATGAATTCTCACATGTCCTACACAGCACAGGTAGCATTGGAATTCCTAAGAAAAATCTTTAGACTCTGATTCGAGTGGTATGATGAAAATGATTAATAAAAAACTATTGATTTCGTATTTAAAAAAACGAATAGAGGAGTATGAAAAACAGATTGTTGTTTTGCAATCAGAATTAGCACATTCTTTGATGCATGATAACAAAAGAGAATTTTCAATTAAAAATCTTAGGCACGAATCTATCATGAATAGTATTCGTGTCTATGAAGATTTGATTCAAAAAATTGAAAATGGCGAATTTAGAAATCAAAAAATAAAGGAGGGTTAAAATGGTTAAATTTAATATCGTAGAAAATGATTACAGCTTACAAGATAAATATGAAGAATTTAAAGAGTACTACCTAAAGCCTGAGGAGATAACATTATCAGATATTATGACTCGTTTAAACCTAACACATAGCCAAGTGAGAACATTAAGGCAACAAGTATGTGAAGAAACAGGTTTAAAAAGAAGTACAACTAGTAGAAAATTAATTCCTGCGACTATAAAACGTGGTACTCATTCTAAAAAGTATTTAGAAAGGTATGACAAATTTAAAGAATTGTATTTGAAAAGATTGGATTATAGTAAAAAAAAGATGAAAGAGGAATTAGAATTAACAGAGCATGAGTATAACGTTTTAAGGAGCAAATGCAATAATGACACAGGTTTTAAGAGGCGTGGCAATCGTAAATATAATAAATTGGTAAAAATTTAGTTAACTTTATATATAACGTTTAACATAATTAACTATGAAGCTTGATGCAAATTAGAGAGTTTTAAAACTCTCTTCTCTTATCCTATAGGAGGTAATATGTCATTATTAAGCAATGAAGAGAAATTTAGTATTGTTTTAGCGTCCATCCGAGACTACAAGGAAGGTGAAAACGATATAGCAATACTAATAGTTGAAAAAATAAGTAAGCAATTAATTGATTCAATAAATTATCAAATAGATACACAAGACATTTTAGACGAAGTTATAGAATGCTACAACTTCTATAATGACTTCATAGAACAAAAAAATGTCAATCTAAAAACAATACCAAAAGAATGGTACGAATTAGTAGAAATATACTTAAACGAAATCGTAGAGGAGGTAAACAATGTTGAACGTATTTAAAAAAGAAGAAGAAAAGCAAGATGCTGTAGTATCTGCCCCAATTGATAAAAAAGTAATAGAAGATGTAATAAAAATAGTTGATGTCTCACACGAAACAGGGTGTCATTTTGACTTGAAATTAGATTTAGCAGTAGGTGCATTTTGCATATCCTCATCAGAATATACAGGGATGAAATTACTACAAAAGAATAAACAAGCACCAGACCGAGTATCCATTAGTTACGTAAATGATTTATTATTAAACGACACAGTTATTTATCTTGAAAATATTATGGATGTCACGTTAAAGCTCAAATATTACGGTAAAGGCGATGCAAATGAGGGAACAAAGTAAAGACATACATTATGTTGCTAAGCACGATATTAGCACCTTGATTGAAATTATATATGATTTGTTGCCGCCTTGTGAAATTACTATCGAAGATGATATTCTTTATTTATTATTCTACACACATATAACCGCTGATAGTATTGCAAATCTTTTAAAAATTGATAATTCTTATATTAATACTATTACATCACTCACAGGGCATAAAAATCATTTTGCTATACCGTTAGATTACATTAGGAGGTAAGTTATGACTAATAATACATTATTTGATGAGATGGTTGAAGCTCAACAGGCTAAATACAAAATTGAGAAAAGATTAATTGATGAAATTGAGCAGTGGTTTGATAATCATGGAATTAAAGCAAGTATTCGATTAATTGATTATAATTTTTTTAGGATTTACAGTAATGATGACAATATGTGTAATTTTGATATGAATGCTTTTTATGAAGAATTTGGTTTAGAGGTATTCTCATATAAACATGGATTCCAATATATCAAAAAGAGCAAATGGAGTCCGAATGAAAATCCCTTTAAGGTGTTTTGGGAATTCGAAGTTCATAAAGGGAGTGGTTGGTAAAATGTACGGACCAGAAGATATTCATGGCTTTTTTTTAGACGAAAAATGGAAAAAAGATATTTTCTTTGTAGACACTGGAATTGAAAGAGAAAAACAATTATTATCTTGTATTGAAGAATTAGAGAAGAAAATTGAAAAATTAGAGTCTAATAAAAAATACGAGGATATTGTTAGAGATATTTTTGAAGAAACAGAAAAAGAGATGTTTATGGGTGGAAAACTTATATCTATATATTCCATTACTGATGATATTTTATTTATTAACTCCGAACGTCGTATGGATGCTAATATGATGGCTACGTTACAAAAACATTTAAATGGTAAAATTTTACATGGTTCCCTTAATGGTGATGTATTAATTATTTTATGTGGTGTAAGACATCATTCTAAAGACGGCGGTAAAAATTGATTTTAAGGTGCCAGAATGGAGGAGAAAATATGATTGAAAATATAATTACTATTGCAAGAGATACTGAATCTTTGTGGAGATTATATGAAAAACAGTCACGTAAATTAGAAAAAGAGATACAAAATATCTTACCTAATACGCTCAGTGATTTGATTGATGGCGTTTATATTAATATTGATTATGAAGATGAAATTTTTATCGATATTGATTGTGATAAGCGTTATTCTAAAGAAATGATAAAATGGTTAGACGAGACCTTCCCAGATATTTGGGTACAGCATCAAGAATGGGATAGGGACAATTCTTTTTGGATATATATTAATGATAAATTTTATAAACAATTGGAGGCAATACAATGAAAATAATTTTATTAGCAGGTCAATCAGGTAGCGGAAAAACCAGCGTAGGAAGAGAATTAGCTAAAAATGAAGATAAATATAATCTTATTCAAAGCTATACTGATAGACAAATGAGAGAAACAAACGAGTACGGACATACTTTTGTTAATAGTAAAGAGATGGATTTTTTATTAAAAAGAGATGATGTTGTTGCTTCTACACAAATAAGAGAGAAACGATATTGCACTATAAAATCACAATTTGATAAAGATAAAATCAATATTTATATAGTAGACGCTCATGGTATTAACGACACTATTGAAGCATTTCCAAGGGCAGATATTATGACTATTCTTATAATGAGAGATAGTATAGATGTTGAAAGCGAGAGAGTTGAGCGTGATGTAGCTATCCCACTCAGGGAGGATGTGGATTTTTTAATCAATAATGATACTAGTATTGAATCAGCTGCAGCGACTATAGATGTGTTAGTAAATGCTGATTTATTTAGTAAACCATCTCATGTTTTTCGTACTATTGAAGATTCTCTGGAAGCTATCTATGAGCAACGCAGATATTTACAGCAAATTGAGAAATCTTTAGAAGAACAACGTTGGTATAGAGACCAATCATTATATAATCAATTAATTAATTACGTAAATAAGCAAATAAAGAAAGATTTTGACGTAACAATTAAAAAAGACCATGAACCACAGTGGAACGGCGAAGACTGCGTATACACAATTATAGCATGGTACAAAGACGACATAATGCCAGCAGAAACATTTAGAATAAATGAATTATTATCAAAGCATGTTTACGATTTCTGCTCAGAAAATGATTGTATGGACATAATGTATCGTACTTATATCGATAGCGATTGGGTAGGATTAGAAGATGAGTAAAGAAGACCTCATGAATATTATTGGCTCCCAATCTCACCATACATTATATGATACATTCTTAGACAATATTAAAAACTGTACAATAATAAATATATATATGGTAGATGGAGAATTAGTAAAGATAGGAGGAGATAGTGATTTAAATAAAGATAACATCTTTAAAGTAACTCCTGACTTTATTACAATTAAATACGATTCACATCTAACAGATTATATGTTTAGTGCAATAAAAAAAATTGAATACTATTAAAAAGGAGGTGCAATATGCCAGAAACAACATTAAAAAAACTAATGAAGAATAGATGCTATTGTATGATAAAATCCAAAGATATTTCGCTAAAAGAATGTAAATTATTCAATTGTTCAAGATGGAAAAGTTGTAAAACAAAAACAAATAAAGATATTGCTAAAGACATGAAAAAACAAAGGAGAAGAGATAAAAATGGGAAAACGTTATAAGAAGGGTAATCATGGTAGAAGAAAGCCAATAATAGTGAATGACTTCTTTGCAAGAGAACAATTATTAAATAAACACATAAATCATTTCATAAATGAATATTTTAATCTTCAACGTCCTCCGATATCCAGCGAATATGAAGATATGAATAAAGAAAGATTAGAAATTAAAAGATTATTGGATTTACAGGGTCCAGAATTATATAATCAGAGCGAGCGACGTAAAAGATTTTATAACTACCAATTAACGAGATTTAAATACTATTACACAAGATGGAAAAATTTAACATATTATATATATTTAGAACAACGTTTCGATGTACCTAAACATCTATTTTCTGCTTTACGCTTTTTTATAGACGTTTCGCATGATATTAATTCGACTATATATAGACTATAATTTTATATAATTCTTTAAATATAATAACTATAAGGAGATGACTAAATGCAAAATTTAATGATTTTTAACCCAGATTACGAGAAACAAATTGTACAAGAATTCCAAATATATGCGTTCCGTATAATGTACGGTGACAATTTGTTAATGGGTAGAGATATTGTAGATGAGTATAAAGATATTCCTGAAAGTGATGAACAATGAAATCATATTTTATAGAAGAAAAAGATGCTGAAATGACATATATTGAATTGCGTTTATTATTAATGATAGATTGTGATTTAAAATATGATAAGATTACTGAAATATTAAATTATTTAAATAATCATCGATTTATTATAGATTTAACTACATTAAGCATTAATAGTATTCCACCAGAACAATTTTTAGAAAAAGAAAATGTAATGTCATTAACAATAGATATGTTAAATAATAAATTAAGATTTAAATTCTGGAACGGAGCATCAACACAATGGCTGTATCATCTTGATGATTTATTCAATGCTTTAGATATGGGTCGAGAAGAATTTTCAGACCTTTATGATAAATATCAACCGTTAACTGAAATTTTATATGATTTTGCTAATCGCTGGAAAACTTCTGTGCATCGTATTTCTTATCGATATTACCCTGTAGATGATGATACTGTTGATGTTGTGTATCATTTTGTGTTTACGCAGGATGTGGAGGATGCTAATTATGCTGGTAAGTTGCTGAAGAAAATTAATGATGAAATTATTGGTTTAGGTAATGATGTAACTAATGATTTAAAATTTAAAATTGAGCACTCTTTCCAGAGTAGTGGATGTATACCATGTGAAAGAGCAAGAAAGGAGCGTGAGAGACTTGAATCTCAAAATGATAAAGGACAAAATGTTTAATAAGACATGGAAGAAATGCATATTTGTATTTATTATAATATTTATGGTAATATTAGTAGGTGGAGCATTAACCATTAATTACTTACATGATACAGTAGTTGATAATAATATTCACCCAGTGACAGTAATGGTGACCGATAAATATTATGATGATAAAGAAAATAGCTATCATTATTCAGTAATAACTGATAGTAATAAAACATTATCTATTGTAGATTATAGGGATAGTCATGGCGAAGAATTGTGGCAAAAGATTATCGTTGGGGAGCGATATAGATTTATCGTTAAAGAGCCTGAATTAACAAATGTTAATCATTTTACTAATATTATACAAGTATATAATACAACGGAATGATTCATATGGCTACCGCTATAATTGATAAAAATGGTGATTTAAATATAGTATTTAGTAAAGAAAAATTTAAAGAAGATGTCTTAACTGCTTATAAATTAAATAATGGGGCAGAAGTTAATTTTTATGGAGATGAAATAGTTGCATTAATTTTACCTAATTTTGAAGCTCAATTAGGTCGAGGGTCTTTGTTAGGATTAGATATATCATTAAATGATATACAAATGAAAGATGATGATATATTATTTAATCTTGATATACATGGGCAAAATATTAATGGTAAGATTGATTGTTCATCTCTTAAGAAATAGTAAAGTATAAATACTAAAAAATATATAAATTAATATTGGTGATAATATATGGATATCATTGTTTATATTGCAGTTATTCTTGCAATAATTGTCAGATTAGTTATCATGCGTGGTACTTTTGTCCTTCCGACAATTTATAAACATGGTAATGAAATGACATTTAATTTAGGTTCAATATCTACAATTATTATAGGGTTTGTTACAGCATTGACCTTAATGTATACTTCACCTGAAAATTTTGCTAACCCATTAATCGCTTTCATAACAACTTATTCAGTTCCTCAATTGGTTGATGGAGTAGCAACATTTGGAGTAAGAAATACTTTAAAAGTAGAAGAACCTAATGAAGATATTGGTATCTTTGACGATACCGATGAAGATGATGTAGCTTAAGCTACATTATTTATGCCAAATTAGCTCAAATTGGCAGAGCGACTGACTTGTAATGCTATAACACTTTTAGATATATATTTATTCAACTAGTACAGTTAACATATCTGCATTTCACATAATGTTTATCCTTTCTATAGCACAAGAAATCAGTAGGTTAGGAGTTCGAGTCTCCTATTTGGCTTTTATAGTCCTATGGTGTAATGGCAATCACATCAGCCTTTGGAGCTGATAATCCTGGTTCGACTCCAGGTGGGACTATTTGGAAAGGTCGGTTAGTTGGTCTATACCACTGCACTGCTAATGCAGAATCCTTTGTGGATACGAGCGTTCAAATCGCTTCCTTTCCGTTTGGTAAGCTGTCCGAGTGGTCGAAGGAGCTGGTCTTGAGAATCAGTAAGTACTTTGTACTTCAAAGGTTCGAATCCTTTGCTTACCGTTCAATTACACTATTATAAGCCTCGTTAGACACTTATCTATAATACTTTGTTAGTGTAATTGTTATTTTATGGGATTATGACGAGGCTTAAAACTACTATTTTTAAAAATAATGGAGAGTGAAATGCATGATAGTATATAATAGAAAAATAAACGAATCAGATATTCAAAATCTTGATAAAGATGAAGAATTAATATATTATTATGATAATAATATCGCCTATACTATTAATCAAACTGCTGATAATTTTGTAGTCAGAAGAAAAAAGATTTTCAATAATCAGCTTATGGAAGAATTTTTTGCTAAAACAATTAAGCAAGTAATAAAAAAAGTGGGATAAGTAAGAAGATTTTATTCTTCTTCGGTTATTAAATTTTCATCATCTGGAATATCTTCAGATGTTGGTTCTTGAAATTGCAAATAACTAACACAACTATCCATTAAAAATTCGTCACCGTAAGTTCGCACTAACGCACGTACAATACCAATTAATCCTAATGTTTCAACGGATAACATATGCTGTTCTTCTTCTAATATCTTTAGGATTCTTGGAGCGGTTACGTTTTCAAAATTAGTCATTTCTTCTATAAACTCTTCACGAGTAACTTCTTTATTTTCTTCGCTCATATTATCGCCTCAGTCATTTAAATCATCAAGTAAATCATTAATTCCTTGAGTACGTAATTCTTTAAGTTCATGTTTCTTTGATTCCTTATCGTAATCAAAATCAATAGAGCCAGAACTATCTTCCTCTTCGTCAATCTCATCGATAAGAGAAGAAATAGTACTATTTACGTTTACATTAAGTTCCTGACCCTCTTCAATGTTTTTCTTAGCCTGAATCATATTGACATAATTTTGAATAGCAGCCTCAGTAGAATCTAATAGTCTACCTTGCTCTTGTTCAGCTTGATAACCTCTACCAATACGAGATAATTGTAAAGCAATGGTTTCATCAATTAAAACATTAGGATTAGGAATATTTTTACTTAACTCAATGATTTTATTCTGGTCGTCATAGTCTAAGCAAGCAATGGCAAAACCAATGCTGCTAAAACCATCATTAGGTTGTGTACCCTTTTTTGCAGGCATTTTTTTGTTTGCCACTTTTCTCACTGGTAACATATAGACACCTTTTTCTTTATATTTATCTTTGATAGCACGAACTTCTTTTTTGTTATAACCACATCTTCTAGCAGAAGATTCTCCAAACAAAGAGTAATTTTGTACAAAAAAATGTTCTCTGCTGCTCATAATAATAGTAGTTTTTCTGACATATATAAACGAAACATTTATATAGAATTAATAACATAAAAAAATACGCTGGTAGTTAAAACCAAGCAAAATATAATGGAGGAATTTGTTATGAAATTTGATTTTAATAACGTAGAGTCCGAAAGGGCTAAAAATATTAAATTTGCAGACGATAATGGTATTTCCCACGACAAAATGGAAGAGATATACCAAAAAATCTACGCAGAATTGCCAGAAGATTTAACTGGCGAAAAAAGAGAACTAAGAGCTTTAAGGAAAACCAGAGGTTCATTAAAAAGAAGAGCTAATTCCACAGGAACCCAATTAGATGGGTTTATTATCATGAGATTCAAAGATAAAGACTTTGAAGCTAACGCATGGAATAAAGTAAATAAATATGTAGAAGATAATGGAATCGATAAAGCAAAAGAAGAAGGCATGGTTAACGCAAATGGAGATTACATTCATACTAAATTTACTACTTCCTTTGCAACCCAACATGGTAAAAAAATTGATAAAGAAAATGTAAGAGGAGAAGCTGTAGGTATTGTTGTTAACGAAAAAGGAGAACAAGAATTAAGATTCTTATCCATCGGTAAATACAGCGTATTTGATAACATACCATTATGCAGAGAATTAACTCTTAATGTAAAAGAAGGAACATCACCTGGTCCATTATATGATAAAAACATTTATTTTTTAAATGGAGCAGATTATGCAAGTGATAGCACTAATGCATATTATTCTGATGAAGACTTTAACGCATACACAGAAATTATTTCAAAATTATGTGGTGACATTATGTTTGATACCATCGAAGATATTGAAGCATATGCACGCAATAACAGAGATAATAGATACAACTTTATCGGAGTTGTTGTATCATCTGTTGAAAGAATTGGTAATGCTTTAGCAGATGGAGCTGCACCAATCGAATTAGAAGTTGATACAGGAGCAATTACCACATGGGCATCTAAAAACGTCTTCAAAGATTTAAATATCGAAGATGGAATACCAGGTGTTGCTTTAGTAAATACATATGTAAATAATAATGATGAAGTAGGTTATAGAATCGGAGGATTCTTGCCATACTATTAGATAATTATGGGATATACGGACAAGGATTTTAATAATCCAGAGGAAATGTTCATCAAACGCACACGTGCTATACGTGTGCGTATACAAAACCTTGAAAGTAGCTTAGTTACCGCACAACATCCATTTACTCGTGCTGTTATTAAGCAAGAATTAGATAGATGTGTTGATGAATATGTTGGAAGAAGCATACAAGGAAGAAATTTTTAGACAGATTGACCATAATAGTACGGAGATACGAGCTCTTACTAATGATTATTATATGTTAACTGATGACATATGTAAGAGTCAGGTGAAAACTTTTTTAGAAAAAAAACAATACCGTTTATTAGATTTGTTAAGGGAGGTAAAAAATGGCGATATTGAGTCAGAAAGCTGAGGAAACTCGTAATGCTCAGGTTTCTTTAGAAGATGAGATATATAATTTAATTTTTGAAAGTAATAAGCAAGTTGAAAATGATAAAATAGCTCAAAAGATACTATTATCTGGTGAGAATGGATTAGGCAAAACATCATTATCTCTTGCTTTATTTACTGAAGATATTGGAGAAAATGATGTAATTGTTTATGTAGGAATTGACAATTCTGGTAGTGAAATTATCAGTAGGTTCTTTAGTAAAGAAGCACAAGGCGGACACATTTTACCATTTAACCCAGATGCAACAAAAATTACAGATTCTGGAGCAGCCGTTAAAGATGAAGAACGTGTTTTAGAAAAAGTTACATCTACAGCAGCAGCTATTAAAAAGGCTATGGATAATGGTATAAATGTTATTGGTGTTATTGTAGATGGTGTTTCTTTCTTACTTGAATATGCTGAATCTAAAATGCGTTTGGAAAAGAATATTGCTCCAGATGGAGGGACACCAACATCAGTTTGGAAAATTCGTGCTAAAGCATTCAGAGAATTTACATCAGCGTATATGTCATTAGATATACCAGTTATTTTTATAACACATGAAGATTTTATGCCTGAACGTGTTGAAGCTGGTAAAGAATTATCAAGTGTAAAGAAAAGATTATTAGATGAATGTGGTGTAAGAATTACATTATCTAAGAGAGAAAGTAGTGATAATAATCATGTAACTGATTATATTGCAGAAATTAAAAAGAATCGTTCTGATATATTTGCAGTTAACAGAACAGTTACATTTATGTCAGCAAATAATGAAGAAAAAATTGCTGAAACTAACTATAAAGAATTAAAAGATTTAATATTCCCATCTACTGATTGAGGTGGAGCTATTAATAAATGTACAATAAATATGAGATAATATATAATAACGAAGATGATACATTAGAGATTTTTAAAACACCATCTCGTAATCCAGTGAAAATCAATACCGTTAAATACGGTATTGAATTTCATACTGATATTAATGGTAATACTGTTAAAATTGTAATCCCTGAAGTGAGCATGCTCTTCGGAGTTGATGATAAAGCAATTAATTCATTTCTTATGTATACATCTTCTTAATTAAGGAGATTGAAAATGGATAAATTTGTGAACTTACACTTACATACAGACGCCTCATTAGGGGATTCTGTTATTAAAGTTGGAGATTTAGTAAAAAAAGTTGAAGAATATGGTCAAGAATATGTAGCTGTATCCGACCATGCGAGTACAATGAATTGGTACGCCTTACAACAAGCGTGTAGTGATAGTGGGGTTTCTCCCATTTTTGGTAACGAGTTCTATTGCAAGACATCTTTATATAAGCCGAGCGGTAAAACAAGATATCATCTTGTATGTCTTGCAATGAACGAACGTGGACTTCAGAATATTCGTAAAATGCAAAGGATTAGTGTTAAAGACCACTTTTATTGGAAGCCTTTATTACCTCATCCTGTTCTTTTTGAGAATACTGAAGGTATATTTGTTTCTACTGCTTGCTCTCTTTCTTATATTAATCAAATGTTTCTTGAAGAAAAAGATGATAAAGCTTATGATTTCTTTAATAAATTATTAGATAATTTCGGAAGTAAAAATGTAAGTATCGAACTACAGTATCATCCAGAATACAAAGACCAAAGCTTCTTAAATCAAAAACTAATAGAATTATATGATAATACAGATGCCAAATGGATTATAAATACATTTGATAGTCATTGCTTAACAGATGAAGACAGAATATTAAGAAAAAAGATACAAAGCATTAACTGGAAGAAACCAGAAGAAGACATACCTGATACACTAAAAAGTAATGTATTGGGGAATGCAGAATTATCTTATATCTTTGGACAAGAATCAGGGATTAGTGATGATATTATTAAATTATGCATAAAAAATACATATAAAATAGCTCAAAAGATATATTTTCAACCAAAACAATATCAAAGAGTAATTCCTGAATTTAATAAACATGCTCATTTTAAAGAAATATTTTTAAAAAAGGTGGTTTAATGACATGTGGTATTTATTGTTATATTGATAGCACCAATAATAATATAGTATATATCGGACAATCTGTCAATATGGAACGTCGACATACTGAACATTTATCGTTAGCAAGATATAATGACCAACCTTTTAATGCTATATTGCAAAATAATCAAGATAGATATGTTTTCAAACAAATTGTACATTCTTCTCGAGTAGCATTAAATGATTTAGAAAAATTTTTAATTAAACAATATAATCCAATTTTTAATTATACATCTGGAGGAGATGGTTTAGGTACTAAATTATCTCAAGAAGTTAAAGATAAGATTAGTAAATCTACAATGGGATTACACAGGTCTCCTGAAACTGAATTTAGAAAAGGAGAAATGAGTGGTTCAAAAAATCCAATGTTTAATCGAAAACATACAGAACAATCACGAAAAAAAATGAGTAATTCAACCAAAGGTATGTATATTGGCAAAAATAATCCTAAATCTAAATATACAATATGGGACAATACTAAATGTCATTATAATAAAAATGATATGTTTAAATATAAAACAGAGCCAAGACCACGTAAGGTTTTTTCGTTAAAATATAATACTCAAATTATCCATATAGGAGGATTTATAGATTTTTTTACATGTGAATTATTACATGATTTAACTAACAAGGAGGTTATGTATGTCAGTAATTAGTAATTATCAATCAACATTTTGCAGTTCTGATGAAGAAAATTTTGATTTTATGAGACGTATGACTATTAAAGGATTAAAACGTAAAGGCGTGTATGATGATGAATGGTTCCAAGAAAGATTAGAAGAAGAATTGCAGGTAATTAAAGATGCTCATTTAGAAGATTTTTTCTTAAATACAGCGTATATTTGTGCATTAATTGATGATGCGAATATTTTTAGAGGACCAGCGAGGGGGAGTTGTCTTGCATCTGTTATATGTTTTGGATTAAATATTACCAAAATAAACCCAAAGCCATATAATTTATCTTTTTCACGATTTTTAAACGTTGTTAGAATTCAAGGAACTTTACCAGATGTAGACACTGATGTTAGTTCAGACCAGAGAGATGAGGTACTTGATTTAATTCGTAAAACATTTGGTGAAGATAGATGTGCACAAGTAATTACTAAGACGCCCTTTTCACCAAAGATGCTTATAAAAGACTTATCAGCACGTCAAAATATAGATTTTCAATTAGTTAATCAAATAACCAGACAATTAGATTCAGACGAAGACTATCATAATAATGAAAGAGTCATGAACTTCCTTAATCAACATCCAGAGGTTAGAGATTATATTGAACCACTTACAGGAGTCGTTAAAAGTTTAGGAAAACATCCTGGTGCTTTGATTATTTTTGATGATGTTATGGATAAATATGTATCAACTGTTTCAGTTAATAAAATTGACGTAATATCTAATGATGGAGATGAATGTACAGATTTAGGTTTTTTAAAAAACGATACATTATCAGTAGCAGTACTTGATATACAAAGAGATTGTTTAAAATTAATTAAAGATGATGTAAGCTTGCCTTATACTTTTGATGACCCAGAAGTATATAAAACAATTTGTAAGAACCCATTAGGTATTTTCCAGTTAGAGGGTCGAGCTGGAAGAGCTGGAGTTAATATGGTACAACCAGAAAACTTTAACGAATTAATGGCAACCATATCTCTTATTAGACCTGGTGCAAGAAACTCTGGAATGGATAAATTATATTGTGATTATAAATTTGGTCGTAAAGAGCCTGAATATCCTGATGAAAGATTAAAAGAGATATTAGGAGACACACAGGGACTCATGGTATTCCAAGAGGATTTGATGGCAGTTGCAAGAGAGTTAGCGTGCATGTCTGACTTAGAAACAGACCATTTACGTAGAGCAATATCTAAGAAGAAAAAAGAAGCATTTACAGAATTTAAACCTAAATTCTTACAAGGATGTAGGGATAATAATGTTGCAGATGAAGTAGCTGAAAAGTTATGGAATGATATGGAGAAATCAGCAGATTATTCATTTAATCGTTCACATGCTTGTGGATATGCGGTATTAGGCTATCAAAGTGCGTGGTTAAAAACATATTATCCGTTAGAATTCGCTGTAGCGATGCTTCAAAATACTAATGAAGATGAGAAGATTGTTGAAGTTTTACATATGATTAAAGATTCTAATGCTGTATTATTAAATCCAGATATTAATAGAAGTGTTGGTGACACTACTATTAACGGTAATGAAATCGTAATCGGCTTTAATTTAATAGATAAAGTATCACAGAAAGTATCAGATAATATAATTAAGGAACGCAAACAGCATGGTGACTTTAAATCATTTGAAGATTTTTGTCAGCGTGTTAGTCCACGTCAATGTAATAAAAGAGTAAAAGAAAATCTTATTGGAGCAGGTGCATTTGATAATATACCAATTGTACATGAAGAAACTGAATATCAAGCGAGGTTTGTATAATGACAGTATCAATGGATGATTTTTTAAAATTACAACATAGAGTTGAAAAGTTAGAACAAAAGCAGAAAAAGTATGAAGATGAAGAATTAAGATGGGCGTTGGCTCAGTTTGATTATAAAAGTAAAACAGCAGATGAGAGTAAAGCTTGGGCTATTATTTGCAAGAGATTAGGAAGGAAAACTACTATAAGAGCAAAAGGTGTTTAATAATGGAACAAATAATTAATCAAAGAAGTAATTTATTAAATTATTTCTTTAATGAAGAAAAAGAATACTCAAAACTCGAAATACTAAACAAAGAATTCGCAGCATTATCATTCAGCCCACGAGAAGAATACATCGACGCATTCACCACAGAATTCGATGAAATGCTAACACCAATCGAAGACTTAGAAGACGACTGCGATGAAGTACTACTCAAAGGAATCATAACAGATGTTGACATCAAAAAAGACTACTGCATAATACATATACAGAATAAATCAGATAATATAAGCATCTCGTGCGATAAACCAGTCATGAACAAATACAGTGATTACTTTAACAAAGGCGACATTATATTAGCAAAATGTCATACATGGAATGGAAAAATATATATGCACTTTATGATAAACTATAGTACTGATGATAGCTTTCTACTCGAAAGAAATTATCTTAAAGGCATATCAAAAATGATGATAGATGATATAGATTACACACATCGTTTAGATACAGTTGGATTAGTGCAGCAAGTAAAATACTTTAAGAGTAAAGCAAAAGGTACACCATGTTGCAGAGTACAAGTTTACGAGAAGGGAAAATCAAAAACATACATCACATGTATGGGGTTCCCAAGAGACTTAGTGGCTGGAATGTTTGTATCATATAGTGTTAGTAATAATCCAGCATTTTGTAATAATTTACAACAAACAAGAATATAGAGGTGATGACGCTGAAGTTATCAAAAAGTTCTGTAAATTCCTTCCTACAATGTCGTAGAGCATTTAAATATAATTATATTGATAAAATTCCACAAGAAGCTAATGAATATATGGAATTAGGTACAGATGTCCATCAAATAGCTGAAGACTTTGTTAAAAAAGGTGGAATATATACAGATAATTACAGAGAAACGTTGCAAAAATTAGCTGATGATTTAGATTCTAAATATGACTTAGATATACATTTAGATAATCTGGCAACATTTTTTGAGGATATTTTCCAAAATGAACAAATGCAATATGAAGTATTTTGTTGTGAAGAATATCTATACGACAAAGAACATAACTTTTCAGGATTAGCTGATTTAGTTGTTAAAGACGAAAACGATGATATTATCATTATTGATTATAAGACTGGTCGTTCTGGCTCTATTAAGAAGTTCAGACTCGAGCTCTGCTATTATCGTTTATTATTAGAGTCTAAGTATCCTAATGTCAATGTTATAAGTGCTGGAATTTATTTCACAAAAGATGGTAAATATAAATTTTTAAATTTTGCTGAAGATGTTGATAAAGGGGCATATTGCACACAAAAAGATTATGACGCAACCATTAACTTACTTGATTTTATCAGAGATGAAGTGGAACATGGTCGTTTACAGCCTAATCGCCAGTATCTTTGTAAATACTGCTTTTATAAAGATAAATGTGAAGCAGAAGGTGGTTTTTGATGTTAAACCATTTAAAATTCTGTAAGATGTTCTGTGATTCTTATCATAAAAAGTACCATTCATGTTTGTCTGATGATATAATTGCAGATATAGTTGATGTTGTACTTAATCGTGCACCTGGTAATTATTTTATTTATGATATGGTTCAAGAACATTCTGAATTATGTAAACAATGTGGTATGTGTTGTTCTAATGCTATTTGTCCATTAAAATGCTTTAATGGTAAAACTTGTGATGAATATGCAGCTAGACCAGATGCTTGTGCAGAATTTCCATTTTATGAAATCAATGGTTATTCTGGGTTGATATTAGACCCATCTTGTCAGTTTTCAGTTAAATTAGCTGAGAAAGTATTAGATGAAGAATTTAAAAAAAATTTAGATTTATTAGGAATTGAATAACAATGATGCGAGAAGTTTTTTTCCCAAGTCAAAGAATCCCAATAGCTTCAGATGAGGAACTTGAAGAGTTTAAAAGATTATATATAGGGAAAAAGAATATATACGAGTCAGTATATCAATTTGACGGCGAGGGCAAAGAAGCTATTCAAACATCAAACGCAATAGTTGATAAAATCTTTTTAGACTTTGATTATGACGAAGACTTAACTTTCTTCAATGACGCTAAAAAAGTAGTTAAATATTTAAATAAATTACAAATCAAATTCTACATTCGATTCAGTGGCAGAGGATTTCACATTTTCATACAACTCGCAAATATAAAATTAAAAAATCCACAACATGCCATAAGAGAATGGGTACAGAAACTACATGAAGAAACATGTACAAACAGTGACTCATCTGTAATAGGTGATTTACGTCGAGTATGTCGTATCATGGGGTCAATGAATCTCAAAACACATTTGTTTTGTATTCCACTTGATTATCAAACATTAATGACTAACACATATAAAGCAATATGTGATAAAGCAAAAGAATATCAGGATGAATTAGTTGACTGCGTTAACGATGGTGCTCTATTGGATTTATCAGAATATGATAAAGAAAAAGAACACATACCAGTAAAGAATATATCTATTACTAATATAAGCTTGTCATATGGATTCCCCCCATGTATTCAGAAAATGCTTCAGACCCCACTCTTAGGGTATGAGGAACGTGGACAACTGATATTATTTCTGCGAGATGATGGGTATGGATTGGATGAGGCTTTATCAATTTTAAGAACAATTTTATCCGATGAAAAATTTTATCACTGCACACAAGAAGAAAATCAACTCAATTACTTATATGATAGGGAGGATATGATGTTTTCTTCTTGTAGAACTTTAAAGAGTAAAGGAATGTGTTGTTCTGATACATGTACAGGGCACAATCTTTATTTATAGTGATAATTATGCTAAAGAAATGTAAACTATGTAATAAGCAATTTGAACCTTCACATCTTAATGCGAAGTATTGTAGTGATGAGTGTCGTAAGGCGGCTCAGAAAAAGCAGATAAATAATTGGCATAAATTGCATCCTAATTATTTTAAGGAGTGGAACGATACGAATCCTACATATAAGAATCGATATGGTAATTCAGCGGCTAAAATATTTAATAAAGAATTTATTAATTTATTACAATCAAATGATTATTCGCTTGATGATATACCAAAATCATATCAAAACAGAGAAGAAGAAACACCAGGATATGTAAAATGTATCGGTAATATGTATCTAAACACCAATTTTACTTGCGAAATAACTGGTAAAAAGGGTAATTCAGTGCATCATCTTAATGCATATCATTGGGACGTTGACGGTAGATGTGATTACAATAATATGATTGTATTGAATAATAGCGTACATAGGTTTTTTCATTTCTTATATGGCTATGGGGATAATACAAAAGAGCAGTTTGATGAATTTTTGAATCTGCATTTTTGCTCATCTATAGATAATATATTAAACTGTAGGAGTGATACCGTATGGAGTTAATCTGTGATGATAGGGAAGATAAGAGAAGAATTAAGGCGATTAAAGGATATTTTCATAGTGATGTTATTGTGCGTCGTTTGCCTGCTGGTGATATACTTGTTAGTCAAGACAGTAAGCCTGATATTTTAATTGAAGTTAAGACTATGCAGGATTTTATTGGTAGCTGTCGTTCAAGACAAATTCAAAAAGAAGCATTGCAAATGAAAGACTATCCATTTCGTTTTATATTAATATATGACGATGGTAATTGGAATAAGAAATATTGTAAACCATTAACATTAAATGAGTGGTATGGCAATATAGTTTCTTTGCAAGTAAGATATAAAGTAAATGTTATTCAATGCGATAATATTAATCATTTCTTAAAATGTATAAAAGCAATTATTAATAATGTTAATAAGAGTAATGAGCCTATTGAGCCACCTGTTGTTCGTGCTAAAGATTCTAATGAGATGATTAATGTTTTGATTGGTTTACCTGCTGTGGGCAAAAAGATGGCACGTACTTTATTAGATACTTTTAAAACTCCTGGTCAAGTATTTAAAGCATCTGATAGTCAATTAGATAATGTGCCGAGGCTGCAAAGTAAAAGTAAAGAAGCTATAAGGAGGATGAGATAATGAATGAATATGATTTAAAAGTATTAACTATATTGTTTTCTACTAATAAAACATTACATGAAGCATATACGAGTAATGTTTATAGGTTAGATGCAATTCCAGAGTTAAATGATGATTATAAAGTTCAGCTTAAGAATACAAGTATTACACCTATTGAGAATCCTTTACAGAAGATACGTAATGAAATGTATAATATTTTAATTTTTTCAAAGGAGTATGTTAATTTCTTAGCTAATATTAAGTCAATTAATATATATGATGCGGCTGAAATTATAGTTGAAATTGGTGATATTGGTAGATTTAAAAATCGTAAGCATTTCATATCATATTGTGGTTTATCACCTGTTGATAAAAAGGGTGATAAAGTGTATAAAGTAAGGAAATATAAGAAAGGCAAGCATGTAGCTAATAAGAAATATGATAATGTTGATTATTGTGAGAATTTGAAGGTATGTCTTACTAGATGTGCACAGAAAATTATAAATAATGATGACGAATATAAAAATATATATAATGAAAAGGTTCAATATTATCATAGAAAGCACTCTATGTATAGTAAAAAGCGTATACATTTGATGGCTTTAAAGAAAGTTACAATTAAATTTGCTAACGAAGTTTATAGCACCTTTAAAAACATTAAGGAAAATGAAGAATATGAAGAGATGCAAATGATAATTAATTAAATAATTAATTTGATGCTTAAATAAATAAACGAGGTAATTATTATGGATTTAGATTTAAGTTTAGGAATCTTTGGAATATTTATCGCTATCATATTAGTGATAATCGGAATATGGTTTGGAGTAATAACTGCAACAGCAATAGCAACAGCAGTCGGAGTAACTGGCTTAGACTGGTGGATTGTAGCGATTACAATCTTTGGTGCTCTTGGTGGTGGAGTCGGTAGTTTAGTTAGGGTAAATAAAGATTAATTTCTTTATTTACTTATTTATTTAATGAGGTGATAATTTGATAAATGGAGAATTAATTTTAAGAGAAAAATATTCAGACTTGGATGAGGCTCAAAGACAACCAAATGGATTAGATTTACGTTTAGATAAAGTATCTGTACTTAAACACAATAAAGGAACTGTATATGGTTTATTAGAAAATGCTAAGATTTTACCAGAACAAGAAGAATTAGAAACTACATCAGTTATGGTTGCTGGAATGGTAAAAGATGTATTTACTATTGAACCACACGTACCTTATATTGCTACTACAAAAGAGAAAATCAAGATTAGTAAAGACGCTGCACAGTTATATTTCCCTCGTTCTTCTCTATTAAGAGCAGGAATTGACGTAAGGACAGCAGTAGGTGACTCAGGCTTTTTCAATAATTTAAGCTTTTTATTGATTAATCATACAGATGAGCCATTTGTTTTAGAAAAAGGTGTACGCTTTGCACAATTGGTTGATATACAAGCAGAAGGTGTGGTTAATGAGTATGATGGAGATTACACCGAAAAATAGAAAAGTCGACCTTAATACTTTAAATATTGTCCGAGAATCTTTTGAAGAGCAAAAGGGTATTAAAGTATTATCTATTTATTCTAAAGATAATGATATTTATGGGGTTTATATAGCTCCATTAAATCAATTATTATCTTTTATTGAACAGCCATTATATAGTATGTCTACTGATATAAATGGACATAATATATTTATGATGGAATTAGGCAGTTTATTGCATCTTATCTATCATAATGGGTCTATTCAAATGTATCAATGGTTGATACATAAATCTGACATTGATATTAGTTATCATCATTTTGATAAATTATTGGAATATTGTGAGGGTAATCCACCGTATGATTTAGCAAAGTTCCACTTAATTAAATGGATAGATGAACTTAATGATGGTAATTTAAACATGTCTACTTTTGATTTAGTTGATATGGTTAAAATTTTTATGGAAAATGAACCACTTGATATAGATTTCGATGATAATGATAGTGAAATTGTTTTAAAAAACAAGTTGAATAAAACATCACAGGAGTTGAAGTCTAAGAAGTATAATAAGATTAGTGAAAGAACTATACGACTCATAGATAGAGAATTTGTCAATCTTCAGATATCTTTATATATTAGCGATGATAAATAGAAAAGGTATCTTATAAGAAACAAAAGTGATAATTATGAAAGAGAAGATTATTGTATTACACTCAAATGGTACAAAAGAGATTTTTAAACCACGTTTAATTTCAGAAACCATTATAAAAGAAACCAATATTGATAAAGATTTAGCGAAACGTATACAAAAACGTATAGCTAAAAAATTATACAAATTACATAATGAAGAAGGATTATCTGAAATATCTACTGCAACTATAAGAGCAGAAGTTTCTTCTCATTTATTATATGAAAAAGAATTTCAAGCAGAAAAGGATAATAGAAGTTTAGGTATGTCTCGTAACGAGATATATGATTTAAAGAACAATCCAGATAGGTCAAACGCTAATCAGTCACCTTCTTCAGAATCTGTTTTAAAATATAGTAATGATAGAGTTTTTAAACAATTAGCATTAATGGAGGCTCCTGAAAGATTAAGAGATGCTCATATTAATCGTTTTATTAAAATACATGATTTAGAAGGGTTAGGAGCTAATATTAGACCACATAATTGTTTTGTTTTTGATTTAGACTGGTTCAAAAGAAACGGTTTAATTATTGACCCTAATGATGTTAATGCTGCAAGGGCACATCCAGCTAAACATTTATCTGTATTATTAAATCATGCATTACAAGCATTACAAGTTAACTCACAGCAAACTACAGGTGGTAGTGGTTTTGCTGATTTTTCAGTTAAGATTGCTCCTTTTATTAGAGGAATGGATTATAATGAAGTTAAGCAAAATATGCAAAATTTCTTCTTTAATTCTTCAATGATACTAATATCAAAAGCTCAAGTTGTCTTTTCAAGTATTGGTGTAGATGTTGAAATTCCAGATTATATGAAAGATGTGGATGCTATTGGACCAGGTGGAGTGGTCGTAGGTAAATATGCTAATTTTGAAAAAGAGAATGATACAGTTGTAAAAGCAATTTTAGAAGTTATGGAAGAGGGCTGGGGTGAAAAAACTAATCCTACTCCATTTTTGTTTCCAAATGTAATTTTTAATTTAAATAAAAAAGTTATCAATAACCCAGATAAACAAGAAATATTATTACGTATTCACAAATATATTTCAAGATATTGGACACCATACATAGCTAATATTGATATTGAAGGTTCTAATGGAGCTTCTTCGATAATGGGCTGCAGGAGCAGGCTCAACAACAATTTAGAGACCGTAGAGGACTCCATTTACAATTGCGGCAATTTAGCGTACTTTACTATTAATTTGCCTAAACTTGGATATTTAGCAAAAGATGAAGAAGAATTTTATAATTTACTTGACTATTATTTAGATGTCGTAGATGAAGGCTTATTGTATAGACGTGATATGGTACAAAAAGCTTTAGATGAAGGCTTAATGGATTTCCATAAACAAAAAGATAAAAAAACAGGCAGACAATTATATGAAATCGAACGTCAAACATTAACCTTTGGATTAGTAGGTATTAATGAATGTCTTTTAAACTTATATGGATATGGAGTCAAGAATCATATTGATGATGCAGAAAAAATCTTAAAATATGTTAATAAACATGCTAAAGAATTTGGAGATAAAAATAATGTACGTACTTCTGTAATTATGTCTCCTTGTGAAAGCACATCTAGTGAGTTTGCCGATTTTGACAAAGAAGAGTATCCTGATATTATTTGTAATGGAGTTAAAGGAGCATATTACTATACTAATGGACATGATATCCCTATAGATGATGAAGTTAATTTTACTGAACATTTAAAAAATGCCTGTGCTTTACAAAAGTATGCTACAGGAGGAGATATTGCACATTTATGGGCTTCAGGTCAATGTAGTGCTGAATCTTTATTAAAAACAACTAAAATAGCTATTGAAAATGGTATTGGATTTTTAAGTTATTCTGGTGCGTTCACTGTTTGTAAAGAATGTGGAGCAACTTTTTCTGGTAAGATAGAACAATGCGATACCTGTGGAAACACTGAATTAATTATTTATGAAAAAATTTGTGGATACTTCGTTCCATTGAACAAATGGTGCGATGGCAGACTCCAGCAAGAGAAAGACAGATATTTACAAACAATATAAGGTGATAGAATTAAAAAAATCTTTGATTTGTCTTTTGCTCAAACTAGCTTAATTGATTATCCAGATGAAGTATGTTTGTGTCTTAATACTAAAGGTTGTGAAAATAATTGTATTTATTGTTTTAATAAACGTTTAACAAAAGGAAATCCATTATCTTTTGATGTTGCTAAATTAGCTATTGATGCTAATATTCAATATATTACCTCTATATCTCTAACTGGAGGAGAACCATTACTTAATAATGATTTATCTCAGATTATTGATTACGCACATGATAATAATTTGAAAACAAAAATTGATACATCTTTAAATGGAGATATTAATAACATATCTAGCAATATTGATTTAATTAATATTTCTATTAAAAATTATTCACATCTTTTATCTATATTAGATAATATTAATTACTTAATAGAAAATCATTATTGTTGTGAATTTAATTTAGTATATCATAATGAATATATAAATGAAGAAGAATGTAAGAAGATAAATAATATTATTTCCTCTTATAATATTCCTTTAGTATTGGTGGAGATGGACGTTTCTTATTGTGATTTCGACAAATCTCCATCCAGAGATGAACTTATAGAATTATCTTCGTTATTTGATGTAGAAAATATATATATACAGACTAAAGAATATGGGAGGGAGAAATTATAAAAATAAAATGCAGTTCCTATATTATTCACATAAAATACTGGAACATGGATTCTGATGAAAAAACTGCTTGCATTCCCAGACTCTTTCAAAAAGACAAAAAGACTAATTGGGATAGGTCTCATTATGATTTTGGACATTATGGTGGAGATGGGCTAGAAAATCATAAAAATTGGAAAGCGAGGTATTGAAGGTCATGATTAGTTGTTGGTATGTAAAAGATAAAGATGGTACTATTCTGGGCTTATTTCCTGAAAAGGACTATGCCCAACAATTTAGTAATCAAATAAATAATTCAATAATTAAAGAATCAATTATAGAAGACAGCGTATTTGACTACCAATACCATAATAGCTTATTCATGAGAATGTTAGAGGAATGGAAATGAAACTATCATACTATATACTAAACGAAAACGATGAAGTGACCGCAATATTTCAAAACGAAGAATATGCACGAGACTATTTAGACTACATGGGGTTATCAGAAAATTACTGCAAGAAAGGCGTCGTCAACGAAAGCATATTCCGATTTGAAGAGCATGACGCAAAATATCATACAATGGAAGATTCATCATTAAACAAAAAACAACACATGCAATGTCGTAGATTTAGGTACTATGACGTTGAAAATGATTATGGATACTGTTTTTTAATAGATGAAATAATACAAGGACACGATGATGCTTGTAGCATGATAAGAGAGAGAGACGAACTACTACAACAAAATACGGATACAAGCGGTGATTAATATTAAACAAGAATGGGGCAAAACACAATTTGTAAAAATTTCCATGGACGAAATATTTGCATTTCAAGATAAATTGGATGCTGTTAGGGATAAACCTGAAAAGGTATGGCAAGTTGTTGATGCATTCTTTGATGAAGCAGAAAATCAATTAGAATTAAGTCCAAACTTTTTAAGAGAATTACAAAAAATAGATTTAGAAGAAGATTCTATACCAATAAAAGACGCTGATGAATTATTGGATAATGAAGATGATTATGTACCATCTAAACAGAAAAAAGAAAAGTATGACATACCTTTTACTCCTATTCATAATTTTTAATATATTAGAAAAGCTTGATGATTATAAGTGATATTATGAAAAAATTTATGCAAACAAAAACATATCAAAATCTTAAGTCAGCATTTGCTGGTGAGTGTGAAGCACATACTAAATATCAATATTATGCAAGTCAAGCTAAAAAAGACGGTTACGTTCAAATTAAGAATATATTTGAAGAGACTGCTCATAATGAAAAAGAACACGCTAAGATATGGTTTAAATTATTAAATGATGGGGTAATATCTGATACTGTGACAAATTTAGTAGAATCAATATCAGTAGAGAATCATGAAGCTACGCATATGTATAAGAAATTTTCAGAAGAAGCATATGAAGAAGGCTATGATGATATAGGTAAATTATTTGCTGAAGTAGCTGAAATAGAAGCCAGTCATTGTAGAAGATATAACACACTTCTTAACAATATTAGAAAAGACAAAGTTTTTCATAAAAATGATAAAGAAATGTGGATTTGTAGCAATTGTGGACATATTGAGATAGGGAGAGATGCTCCAGAAAAGTGTCCAGTATGTCAACATCCACGAGATTACTTTGAACTTAAAGCATTCAACTATATATAGTGATAAAGTGCAAAATAATTACACCTTAATGATAGCAAATGGTATGTCATGTACTATAAATGAAGTTAAAGATGTTTGTGTTTATGTCACAACATCTGAATCTTCTTATTCTATGGCTTTTATTGATTTTGAAGATGAGAATATTTTGGGTCTTAGTTATACTATTGATGATGGTACGGAGCGTTTCGTGGCTATTAATAAGAAGTATATTGTTGATATTGGTGTAATATATGAGCAAGATATTATTTTAATAAATAAAGAAACAGATAATGAATTAAATGATTTAATGTACCAATAAATTACTATTTTTACCTAACCAAAAAATATAAATACTAAGAATCCAATAAATATAAAACATGGATTCGACAACTATTGATGAACTCTTAATCACAATAGTACAAGAGTTCACACAAAAAGACAATTTCCAACGCATTCTCGATGAACAAGTACTCGCAAATGCTATTTTTTATAGCTTTGCAGTTGGAACATTAAAGAATGCAGAAGGGAATGAAGAAGAAGCTATCCAAGATTTACAGTATGTAAAGCAATGGATAGAAGATAAACAAGACCTATTAATGGGGTTTAAAGTGAGTGATAAAAATGACAAATAATTGTGATTGTAATAATTGTACATGTGATATGGATTTTAGTGAAGACAATGGGTATAAATATGTACTTGATGAATTAAAAGCTATTAGAGCACATGTCGATAAAACAATTAACTTATTAGAAAAACGTATAGAAAAAGATAAGATAATTAATGAAGTTTTATCAACAGAATACGACGAAGAAGATGATATTGAAGAAAATGATATTGACTTCTATGAAGTACTTGAAGCTTATAATAAAGCCTTAGATACTATCAAACAAGATAATGTAAAGATATATCCTACTAATTGGACACATACAATATCATTACCTAATAGAATATGGCATACAAATAAACCACTATATTTATCTCCATGGTATTAAATATACTCCCACTATTAAATTTTAAATGTGAGTTTTGTGGAAACTAAACAATGTTATGGATGTAAAGAAAAATTAACAATAGATAATTTTACTAAAAACAAAAATATGCCAGATGGCTTGTCATATTACTGTCGTGAATGTAGTAAAAGAAATTATAATTTATATAAGTATAAACGCAGTGATGATGATAGTTACGCAGAAGTAGTTATTAGCGAATTAGAGAAACATGGCATCCCTATCAATGGATTTGATATAGATAAAATTAATAATTTGCATATTAACTTGTATGACTTTCCTGGAAGCATACGCCCCCTATTAAAAGACCTTCCTATTTTTTGTAAAAAGTATGATTTAACTTATGAAGAATATAAATTTATTATTGACGCTTGTCAAGGCAATAACTTCTTCATAAAATAGAAACCTTTATATACTAAAAGTAACTAACATTAATATGACTACCATTAATGGTGTCAAACTTATTACATCATTTGCCATAGATGTATAAGTAATTTTAAAAATAAAATAACGAGGTGATTATATGGCAATTCCTAAAGCACCAGTCACAAGACTGATAAAAAGCACAGGAGCATCCAGAGTAAGCGGTGATGCTATAGATTTGTTAAAAGAATCAATGGAGGACTACGCAGTAAGTGTAACACGCAAGGCGAATGCTTACGCTCATCACGCTGGTAGAAAAACCATTAAAAAAGCTGATATTAAATTAGCACTTCAATAATTAAACAATTTATTTATCTACTGCCTTAATTCTATTATTAAAACACTTTAACGATGAAACACGCCTAAAAGAATATATGAATTAATGTTCTTATAGGAGGTTCCAACCATAAAGACAAGGTCGACAAGGCGGCAATAGCTGCAACAATAGTGGTAATCACTATCTTAAATTTATCAAAACGGGCTACTTGAGCGACCTCTCGGTCTTTATCATGTCGTATGATTTCAAGACGTAAATTTTGAATATCTTCTTTTATGTCTTGAACATCATTCTGATTTTTTTCAATACTTGTTTTTATTGGTAATAATTCATTAGACATGAAACTTATTATTCTATCATTTAACTCCTGCCTCGTATGTTCAGTCTCGGTATTAATACGAGCAGTCAAATCTGATTTTATACTTTTTAAATCAATAATTTGTTTTTCTAGCATTTGAATATCTTTCTGAAGAGTCTCGTCGTTAGTTTTTTGATTGTAAAGTTGATGTTCTAAATGGCGTAAATCATTACACAACGGTTGTATACTCTTCTCAATTTCACTGATAGCTGCATATCGTTGTCCATTAGTAAGGTGTTCGGTTTTTTGTTGTAATTCATGTATCTGATTAGACATATCATGTATTTCATTGCGTAATATTTCTTCCACCATATTTATATCTCCCCATTTACATTTTCTCTAATATAGTATTTAACTTCTCTTCTATTCTATTGATTTGTTCTTGTTGCTGAAATACTAAATTTAATACATCTTGTGTTTTTGCTTCAACAACTGTTGTATCTATATCTTCTATTAATGTTGTTACTTCTGATAAATCTACTGATGCTGTAGGTGTAATATTATTATCAAGAATAGCATTTTCAATATTTTCCAACTGAGTAGAAACACTATCAATACTACCCTGTAAATCATTAGTTTGATTATTAATTAAATTATTAGTTTCTTTAGCAAAATCAATATTAGCAACTTCATCAATAGTTTGTACAATAACTTCTTCTTCAGGCATAAAAATCACTTCAATCTATAAATAGCACCATACTTTCTAATACGAGTGTTTGATATATTATTCATCGCTTCAGGATAAATTCTCATCTGCATTTGTGGACCTAAAGCTAATTGCTGGTCAGTATTAAACAATAAAATATTACGTAAAATCAACTTAATATGCGGTAATTTATCACCTAAACCACGAGGGTCAGCACGTCTTAAAACAATAGCACGAATCTTAGTACTTGAATTATGCTTTTTAAACCAAGCACGAATTGTTTTATCTGGTACAGTACTTTGAGTAGCTACTCTACCCCAAGCAGGCAATGGGAAACTCTCTACAGGGTCACCTGTAGTATCTGTGGTGTCATAGAAATCAATATAAATTTCTCCTTTAGAGAATGAACCATCTGTTCTGTATGTGTAAGTTTGACCATTTTCAATTTCCTGTCTAACATTTGTATTGCCTAAGAAACCATCTTTATGTTGCTCATCTACTAATAAAGTACCATTCCAGTCACTATCATTACCATCTACATAATATTCTGTAAACATAGTATATTCAATATCTATTAAATCATAAACAGTAAATGGAATATCTGTTTCTATTTTAAATAACTGTCCTGTTACATTGGCTGCCAAGTCAAAGCAAATTTCATTACCACCATCAACAACTGTATACTTACCTTTATTTGCAATTACTGTTGTGAAACTTGAACCATTTCTTGTAATAGAAGCATTTCCATGATTCCATTCACCATTATCTGTGCTTAACTTTCTATACGCTGTTTTATGTTCACTCCATATCATTGGACGAGAACCATTATTAAATATACTATCATAATCTGATGATGATAAAACTCTTTGGTTAACGTTTATATTATCGTAATCATAATTAATTGGATAAAATACTTTTTTAGATTCATTAGTCCATGCATCTTTCCTACCTAAATGATAAATAGAAAAAGCCCTGCATTTTGGTTTACCTGAAGAATCAGTACCTGATAAGTTTTCCCAGGCTAAATGATTCCATTTACCAGTATACATATATGGTACATATGGTCTTATATTGTATGATGATGTAGTAATTCTACCTAATCCCAATGATTCACCCTCTAAAATAGCATCTGTTGGGTCTTTTGCTCTGATACCTATACTATATATATCACTAGCTTCAAATCCTTTCAAGTCATCAATAAAACTAATACTTACTTCATTATATTCTTCATGAATTAATGGCTTACTAATAGTATAAGCTTTACCAGCAATAGCATCATTTTCTTCTATTTCTCCATGTTTATTAACTGCTAATACAACTTCAAATGTATTTGGTGGGAAAAATTTAGTCTCATTATTCTTATCATCTATTGTTGAATAATCTGATGGGTTTGCATGTTTCGTTGGGTCAACATAAGGTATAATACCTAAAGTAATTGATGTACAATTCTCATCAACGCCTAAACCATTTTTAAAAGATACACCCAATATTACATCACTTGAAGAATAAGTTGATACAGTTGAGCCGTCTGTAGGTCTTACTACTTTACTTTTAACTTCATAATACGGTCCGTAAATAATATGCATGCCTGCATACTGCTGTGTACTTTTTCCATCATTATCGTAATATTGATAATCTTTTGATATTAATGTTGGGATTGAGAAATATGTATTAATATTATCATACGCTGATGAATCTTCTGAATTAATATTACCGTATGTGTATTTATCTGTAGTTGTATCTGGAGACGCTAATGCATTCCCTCCAGTAGACTGCATAACATATTCACTATCCATATGGAATGGATAATTATATTCATCATATTCTACATCGCCATCATAATGACTATAATCAACTGATTTTCTACTAAAGTCTTCTAATGATAAATTAGCAAATATTGTACTGAAGAATATACCTTTACTCCAATTTGATTTTGATGTTGTAACATTAGTAGATATATCGTCATAATCATATCCAATACAAATATCAATTTTACTTTGTAGGTCTTCGTCTTCCATATATATACGTGCAAACTCCCATTGACTAAATGAATCAAGAGATGGACTTGCTGTAAATGTTCTAGTAATTGCATTAGCATTAATTAATGGTGTTTCGTAACATCTATGGTAATCTTCATATTCTACGTAATCAATTGATTGAGAAAGGGTGAAGCTAATTGCATATTGGCGATTAGGGTCGAATTTAAGTTTTGGTGATTGAGATGTAGTTGCATATAATACTAATTTCCATCTAAAAGTATTATTATCTCCAGCAAATTTAATTGTTTTATTATTTGCATTAGCTTTTATATAATTAGCTCCGTCATTAGTTACATATAAATCTGCATCACAACCTTCAGGAATAATTAAATTCTTACTAATATTGCAAGCTGTAATTGGTAAACCAGTATTAATCGGTTTAGATATAACAGTAGCTTTATCGTAATATGAATAAGGTTTTTGTTTAATAGCAACATCAAAACTCCAATCAGTTAAGTTACTTGTATCCATATTAATTTTTGATAATTTACTACTACCTATAGATTTAGTAGCAATACCATACTGGCTAGTTTGATGTAATGTGTGATATTGTCTTATTTTAATAACACCATCACTTTTAGTATCATCTACCTTTCCATATATCATTAAACTGTAAGTTCCAGCATCAAAAGTCATATCAATATTAAAATCTACCTGATTTTTTAATATTTTCCATTGGTTTGATTGTTTGATTAAATCATTTAATGATTTATATCCACTATTATATACTGTTGGCAGTGCTGTATCTGTTTGTTGTATATATTTAGTAACAACATGTCTTGTATTATCTACCATATCAAAGACGGAATCATTTTTGAATATTAAAATTCCAAAACTTGCCATATTTTGGAATCCACTAATATATGGAGTTATGGTTTTAATATATGTGTCTCTTTCAAGTTTAAAGTGAAGCATTGGATATTCTGAGGTCATACTTGCTCCACTATTAATTTTAAACTGAACTTCTTTTGATTCATAAGTAGATTGGTCTTTTAATAAAGTATTAGTTATATATTCTTGTCCACTATTACTTACTTTTTTGACTCTAATTTCACCATTAGCAGTATCAATAACAGCGTTTTCAGTATAAAAAGAATCATTACCAGCTATAACTCCATCTGGTAAACTATGTGTTACTTTACCAGCAGATGTAGTTTGTACAGTACTGTATCCAGTATGAGGAGATACACTTGTAGGTTTAATATTTTCATTATCCTTTTTAATTGTTAATTTAGCTTTAACTTGTGTATTGTTATGTATTAAATATATATCGTATGAGCCTACAGTTAATGCAGCACTCCATATAGATAAGGTAACTTCTCCATTTTTATTAGTTTTAACATCATATGTTTTCTTAAGAGTTCCGCCTTTTTTGATTTGAATCTGCATATTCAATCCAGGTAAAGCTTTAGATTCTTTAACTGTATTAGCTTCAGTTAAATCTTCAGCTTTAGCCCATATTAAATATGCTCCTTTTGTACTGTTACTGTATTTACTTGGTTTGGTTTTGGTTGTAACAGTATCCCATAATGATATTTGAATATTCTTTGATGATTGAGTTAAATTACTATATGTATAATTATCTTCTATAATAGACCAAGCATAGTTTTTAGCAATATTGGAAGTAATTGTTGTTTGTCCTTCGCCCTCAGTACTGCTAACATTATATGTACCTTCTCCACGTGTAGCAGCGTCGTCATCGACTCCATTATTAGCTAAGATAGGGTCTACCACACAATTATATTTAATACGAACAGGAGAGTCACGCAACATTTGATAATCAATTTTTTTCTCTAATCTACGAATACGTTCTATTATATCTCTATGACGAGTCATATTATTTTCATCGCCTTGTTCAATAGATGGAACTTTCTGATTATATGTAGCAATATTGTCTTGATATAATGTACCGTATGCTTCTTTTTCAGCTGTGCTTAATGTGTATCTATATGTAGTGATATATGCAATCTTTAATCCAGTATCATCAGTAGGATATACTTTTTCTCCATTATATACACTACCTTTAATAACATTTAAACGCCCATCTGTTGTTAATGTAACTAAATCAGTTCTATCACCATGTGTAGATGGTCCATCAATAGTTACGTGAGTATCCAATGGATATACTTTCTCACCTAATACAACAGCACTTCCGTTAGTAATTAAATAAGTATTTCCAGAACTATACACATGCTCAAATATTAAATCAGGATTATTATCAATAATATCTCCATTATCATCATAAGCAAGTGATTCATCAAGTAAATTAGCATCTAAATAAGTGCGTCCATCTAAAGACGCTTCAAGCCCTTGGGAATACTGACCTTCAATATCATACTGTACTCTGAACATATCAGGATAAATAGTATCATAAGGGGTTTCATCTCCACTAATAGTTAAATCAGTAGCTGATATATCAACAGGACGTAAAACAAAATAATATAATCCAACAGGTAAATGGTCTTTGTTGAAATTAAAATCAACTTCTGTAAAAAGAGAAGGAGACTCCAAAGTTGGTTCTAAACTTGCGTTAGTTTCTTGTATTAATTCAAAATCTGAATCTCTAATCTCAGCGTAAATAGTTGTTGTGATATTAGATAAATTACACAATTTAACACGTATTGTTTCAATAGATGACTTTTCAATGGTAATAGGTTGTCTAAAATAAGTATCTAAGAAAGAAGCTGAACTGATATTATCTTCATCATTATTATTAGATTGGTCAATATGAATATTGGTTGGATATAATTTTAAAGCATCTTCAGATTCGCCTAAGATAAATCCAGTTCCAAACATATCTACAATCATTCTTTGCATAGCATCTTGTATACTTGATTGTATTAAGTGTATATCACCTGAACGAGCGGTTTTACCTGAACCGATTGTTCCTTTTACTGAATTATAATATGAAGGCATTGATATCACCTTAGTCTATTGATATAATAATTGTATATTTTAAACTAATGTTATCTGTTTTATAAATTTGAGGAACTTCACTATATAAAAAGAATACTTCGTCATTTGACCCTGTTATTGAACTATTACATAATCCAATTTCTGTTATAAGTCCGCCATCTCCACTAACTGCATAATTAGCTTCATTAAATACTCCAGATATTTCGATTTGTTTTTCATCGCCAATTATATCTGTTTCTAATGTGGTTTCTACTCTTTCATATCCATCACCGTTTACTTCAGAAAAGGCTCCTCCTTGTGCAGCTTTACTATCACCATCACCTAATGCTATATAATTAAAAGCTCCTTCGCTGCCGTCAACAAAACCTAATCTTAATAACTCTGTTTTACCTCTATCAGTAATTATTTTATTCCCCATCTTTATTACCTCTTATCTTATTATATTCATCTTTTGTAATAGTTCTCCACTCATTATCATTATCGTCCATGGCTAAATAAGAAATCTCACCAGTCTTATTATTAATTACTTCCATAATTTGTTTAATTGTTACATCATTAGAAATTTTAATCATTATCGTCGTCTCCTAAAAGAGATTCATTACCTAAAGATTCTATAGCTTCAGGTTCAGTAATGGTATTGTTTTCTACTTCATCTTCATCAATATGTGATTCTTCGACAATAGATTCAGGAATAGGTTCAGTATCAATTAAATAATAACCGTTTTTAATATTTAAGTTAGATAATGATACATTGCTTCCATCTTGTACATTATATCTGTATAAATTATTATAAATCTTATAACTATCATAAACAGATAAATCTAACCTCCAAGTTGTTGGCAAAAACCAATAACTTTCTGCAGAATCAATCTTATCAATACTAAAGCTTAATACACGATTATTATCATATATCATACCATTGTTATAGTGAATTAATTCACCTACATCAACATTTCCATTATATTTAAAACGATGATAATTATTAATATCTGCACTAATATCTTCTAATACTATCCAATATTTAGTATTAGTATTTAAATCTATAATATCTAAATCAACATTTAGAATTTGATTAGCATTAGGCATTGTAACTTTATTACTTTGGATAATATTTCCTGGCTGATTATTATTATCTTCACATAAATGCACATTAATTATATTATTAGGATATCCTCTTTTACCAAAGTAATTTAAAGATATTGTACTAATAGTTGTTGATTTATGGATATGATAATTGTTTTTGTTATCATCGGTAGGAGATTCTATTGTAAAAGATTGTGCAAGTTGATAATATAAAGGTATATCATTAACTAAATCATCATCTTCGTTTATGGTATTAACTTCATACTCTAAATTATTTAAGTCAAGAGTAGGATAATTGACACTACCTATTAATTCACCATTAACAGCGTTGATTTCTCCTTGTAATATTTGCTCTGTACTGTCTTCGTCAATAGTTAGTAATCCATCTGTAATAGCTTTATTCTGGATTTTATTATCTGGGTCTTGTGTTATTGTTTCGGTAACTACTTTCCCAGTCTTAGTTTTATAATATATAATCATTTCGATATTATATATTCTTAAATATTCTTCTAAATTAAGTTTACCGAAATCAATATAAGCTATTAAATTAGTTTCTAAATGTTTTCCTGATAAATAATATGGTGCTGTTTTATTTAAACCCCATAATGAATTATCAATTGACTCAATTAAGTAATAATTATGTTCTTTAGTAGATTGAGAGTTAACTTCATTAATACTATCATGAATAATATCTTTATATTGATGCTTAGCAGTTGTGATATGGCAATCAGTAATATTAATACTATCATAACTACTTATATTATTAAAATCAATTTTAACAGACACATTCTGTAAATTTTGTCCAACTAAAGTAGTAATATCAAAATTAATATTAAATATTGATTCAGTAATAATAAATTTTTCATTAAATATTTTACCATTATTACTAATATAAACATTCATAACAGGAGCAATGTAATTCTTACTATTAATAGCTTTCTTAGTAACACCACTAATATATAAATTAGCATGTAAATATTCACCATTAGGCAAATCAAAGTTGCTAAAGTTAATTGCATCACTTTTATCTTGATAATTAGAAATATCGTACTTAATAAATGAATGGTTTTCTCCTTGTAATCTGTCTAATCCTACCCATTCATTTTCGTTAATGTATTTATAATCAAAATATATATTATTAACATCAATATTTAATAAAGGTAATTCTTGTAATATTTCAGCTTGATGCTTGTCTTTAATAGGTAAAGCAAGTATATCTTTAATTATTTTATTATAAGATTTGTTCTCTATGTAGCATAATAATTTAAAGTTATCTATTTGATTAATATTTGCATAAGAATTTTCATCATCTTTAGTATAAATATTTAAAGGGATATCGAAATTTTCAGACAGTAAAAATATTTCTGGAGCATAAGTATTATTATTATACTCAATTTTATTACTACCACAATTTGGACAAATACTATAATGTCCGTTATAATGTGTTTTACATGTTTTGCAGTATGAATATGGATTAGTTTTTCCATTGGCTTGTAAGTAAACTTCTAATACATTATTGTTGATTTTTTCATTATGAATATCGCTACTTCCACAATATGGGCATTTTTCATAATTTCCTAACCCACCGCTGTTACATGCTTCGCAGTAGTAATATTCTCCTAAGTTATTATTTTTACCTGCAATATGTAGTTTTAAGTATTCTAATTCCTGTAATGATTTGGTGTGACGATTTAATGGAATTTCTAAGTTAAATAAATTGACTATTTGATTATCAGCATGAATACTAATTGGTTTAATGTTTTGTGTTTCTTTGTCGAATATTTGATATTTAGTTGTATTATTAGTTAAATGTACTACGTCAGATGAGAAACATTGTGGACAGCGTTCATAGTAGTCGTTACTTAATGAATGACATTTATTACAGTATGTTTTATTAAAATCTATTTGGATTTTTTCGACATTATAAGATAAACAGTGTTGACAATAATCGTGCCATCCATCTATAATCCATCCACAGTTATAACATGCCGTAGCTGATTGTGGTTCACTATAATGACGTACGTGTGTTGACCCACAGTATGGACATTTATCTAAATATCCTAATGAAGTTTTTAGACATTCTGAACATATTGTAGTGTTTGTTTGCTCTACATTGATAGTAGTTAAAAACTCTTGATTAACGTTTGTTACTTTAGATGGGTAGTAATTTTGTCTGGCTATATTATCTTCTGCAATATATGCGTCTCCATCTTTGTAGAGGTTGATGTTAATATCATTTTGGAAGTCTTCCTTGTTACTTTGGGCTTCAATCTTAAATTTAATATCTACTATTTCATCGTGTTTATAGATATTTAAGTCATTGTATTTTAATACTAATTTAGGAATGTTGATTGCTCTTTCTAAGCATTCTGGGTCAATATTAATTTTATTCTCGAAATAAGCATATCTATTGCTTTTACCATTATTAATTCTTTTTAGGTATTGCCATTTATTCTTATTCTCGATAGCTCTTATAGTATTGAAATCTTTATTTTTTGTTCTTATTTGGTCGCTAATCTGGAATTTAATTGGTAAGTCATCTTTATCATTCATCACATAGCATTTAATATCACAATCGTCTTTATGTTCTGTGTCTGTAAATACATATGCTGTTGGGTCGATAAAATTGTTAATAATCACATGACCTATATGATAGTATTCTTGTCCGTTAATACTACCCCAGAAGTGTAATATTTGATTATTTTCTTCATCGCAGGTCTGTATTTGTATGCTTACTGTATTAACATCTCCTATAATATTCCTTTCTTGATTAATTTCATTATTAACTATCAATCTGAATCCTTGGAATGCGTTGATGTCATCTTTATAGAAGATGCATTTTATAGTATTGTCTGTTAGTAGTTGTCTATCGTCTTGTGCTATATTGCCGTTAATATCATTATGTGTGTAGATTGTAGTATCTTTGTACGGTTGAACTGTTAATCCAATCATTTCTTTATTTGTTAATTTATTTAAGAAATTAATAAATAAAATATTTGATAAATCAACTGTTGATTGATTTGATGACTGGAGGTCATTAGTAGCAGAAGTAAAATGATGTATGCCATCATCAGATAAACTTACTTGATTACTAAATGACTCAATAGCTGGTTTAACAACATCAATATTCTGCTCATTTTCTGTACCATTATAAGTGTTTGAAATTAGATAATAGCAGTCACGAGCGTAAGTTTTCTTATAATTGTCATAGTAAATTCCTGTGCTAATTTCTGGAATATTAGATGACATTCTTGAAGGGTCTTTAGTCTGATTATTAAAGAACTCAACAGCAATATCTAACTCAGTTGATAAAATAGCTTTAGTTAAATCATAATAAACAATTAAACTATTATCATGCCTATTACATTCAGTTATCATATCAAAATCATTAGGCATAGATAAGAAAACTTTTAAAGAATGCTGGAATTCGCTTTTAACAACATCAATATTCATAGCAAAAGACGCACGAACACTAGCAGAATAATAACAAAACGCTTTAGTCCCATATGGTTTAGTATTGTCTACTAAATTCTGCAAATTCTTAATTGGATTATCTACTTCGAGTATATTAAAATTAGTAGGTACTTTTGAATAATCAATAGTTAAATCAAATACACCATTATTATATTTGTCACTTGCCCACAATTTAGTATCCCACATATCAATATCCCATTTCATTGCTTTCAACACTAAATCGGTTGTGCGTGGGAATTGATTACTGTAATGGAAAATTTCTGAGTTTAAAAGTCCAAATCTTCTCATTAATCCATCTGGATATAATTCATAACCTTTATCTGCAAATTGATTTGCTCCTTCTCTTAATAATACAGGGTCGACATATTTAGAATTATCTTTAATATTACGAACAATTTCTCTAAGATTAGTGCCTCTGTAGGTTTCAACTGCTGATTTATTATAGTGCTCAGTTCTTACTGGTCTATAAGTTTTATCTCCTGTGTTGAAGAATTTGAAAATATTCCCAATATTATCAGTTTCATATCTGTAATATTTGTTAGTTTTTTCAAAATTGTAAATATTGATTTCGTGTTCTAGTTTTCTTTCAGCAAATTCTGAATCTACAGTTAATTTTAATTGTTTATATAATACTGAAGAATTTCTGGTTGTTAATGTAAAGTTGCTTGTAAATTTGCCGATTTTATCTGGTTTTACTTTAAAACAGAATTTAATTGTTGAATCATCTTTCTTACAACCTGATAAATTAGGTATTGTGAAATGTATTAAATTATTATCTTGATTAAGTATGTAATTACGGCTTGAACAAATTATTTTATTAGTTAAGAAAGAATCTGGCAAACGAGCATATATATGAATATTTTTATTAATAGCATTACGACTATTATTTGTTAACTCTAAAACGTAATAAATTTCATCGCCTAAGTTGATAAAGTCATCATCACATATTTCAATTAAACTATTGCAATCTTTGCATCCAGTGCCCTTTTCATCGATTGCATGATATACATTGAAATCTAATTGTTTATTTCTTTCTAAAACTTTAACTTCGTTATAGAAATCTCTTTTGCTATCTTTAGATGTACTTTGATTAATAAATATTGTTTTAAAGAAATGATTACCAGTATCTTGAGGTCTTACAGATAATGTTAAATCAAATTCATCTCCAGCATCAATACCTGTCAATATCCATTGACCAACCTTGTTTTCTTCATTAGATGGTTCAAAAGTTCCATGTTTGCAATTAACATATTCTATATAATAATCATTAGTATTATGCTCGATACTATAACTACCAATATCGTATATATCAAATACGAATTTCTTTTGCTTTTTATATAAATTTTTAACATTAATATGAAAATCAAATAACTCATTTACATATGGTAGGCTATTACTAACGTCAGTTTTAATTCTAACTTCACTGTCTATGTTAACCATTAGCATATGTTGATATGAATTGCTATATTGGTCATCTTCTAAGTCATTTACATCATCTAATGTGTGTATAATAAAATTATAGATTCCCTTTTGTGTTGCTTGATATTTTACACTTAATATATATTTTTTACTGTTCTTTTCTAATTTATCAAAAGTAATAATTCTATTCTTTTCATTGAAATGTAATTCTGTATCAGTAGATACAACTGAAATCTTCTTAAATTGATTAGGTTCTTTCAATTGGAATCTAATTTTCTTAGCATCAATATCTGATAAATTCTGAATATTATAATATAGCCAGAAATAACTTTTAGGATTGTCTTGAATACTATCATCATACATCAAATCTGATATGCCATCAATAGATATTTTAATGTTTGGAATATCTTTAAACATCACATGTGCTGGTATCCAGCCATGTTCATCGTCATATCTATCATAATTATAAGGTTTTAATTTAATAACTACATCTTCAATTTCAATATCAGATTTAACAGCTAATTTAACAGTAGTTGTAGTATTGGAAGAAATAGAATCAATAACACAAATTTTATTATTATCTGACTCTAATATAGTAGCATTTTTACTCGCACCTACTATAATATCATCAAGCATATCTTCTGATGCTGAAACATCTATATAAGCTAAAACTTTCTTAAGAGTAATATCTTCATTAGGTCTATCTAATGTAATATTAAATTTAATATATTGTGTTTCGCCTACAGGAATTCTTTTCTTTTCTCCTATAATAACCATATCATCAGTATAATCTTCAATTTTTTCAGAAGTATAAGTAATAGGTGTTAATAAATCGTCACCCTCTGTAATCATTAAAGAATTATATTTAACATCAGAACCATCTTCCAATCTTAATGTGAAATATTCTTTTGGTAGAATAGAGCCTAATACTTTTATATTATATGAGATTGATTGACTCCAACCAGTTTGTGTTAAATTGTTGTAGCTACCCTCTACTCTATAGTTACCACTATTTTCTAATGTTGCATGGCAAGTAAAAGTGATAGTATCATCTAAATATTCTTTTAATCCAGTAAAAACATATTTATCATTTTCTATTTTAATAGTAACTTTATTTGTAATATCAGTATCACCATGTTTAATTTGCCACACTTTTGTATTAGAATATGAATATATTTTATTTAATTCTAATTTATTCATATCAATAGTAACATTTTCGACATGATTTAATTCTTGCATTTTGGTCAATTTAGCTACAAAAACGCTTTGTATGCCATCAGTATCTTTAAAAGTATATTTACCGTTGATAATATAATCTTTCATGGATGTATGATTCCCATCATCATTATATTTTAAAAAATCAAATGTAAATGTTGGTTTACAATTATTAACTTTAATAGTAGCTGTTTTAGACGCATTACTACTATCAGCATAATTTTTAACTTGAGCTTTAATATTCCAGGTTCTACCATTATCGTGGTTAGAATATTTAACAGTAAATTTTAACGTAGCTGTATTTCCTGAAAATTCTTTTACAGTCCATATATAATTACCATCTTCTTTTTGAAATTTATTACCACTATTAGAATGCTTAATTTCACTTATATTTGCATTTGTAATACCAGCACCACTTAATTCAACTTTTGTATCTTTTGTAATGTTATTTGCACTTTTTATTTTTACTGTTACTGTTGTTGAGTCGTTTGGGCAATTAGTAGTAGTTGATGGATTAATTGTTAATGTATCTATTTGGAATTTAGGAGATGCATCTTCATATGTTAGCTCAACCCATAAATCTCTCATTATAATTCTACTTACATCATCACCCAATTGACGTGGCATAATAAATCTAATATATGAGTTTTTAAATTGACTCATAGTATAATTACCATTAGCATCATCATACAAGGTAGTTGAATATTCTCCTAAATCTCCTTTAGAATAGGTATCGGCATTTTTACTAATCATTTGACTACGATGTAATCCATTACCTGATTCTGAGCGTGTATTACCTAATCCATGTAATGATATTAAATAATTAATTTGACAACTACTTTTTTTACCCCATCTTTTACTGCTTGGAAGTTCAGAATAGTAATAATATCCACCTTCAGATGTATATACACTATCGGTTCTTCCATGATGATATGTTGAGGCTTTTATGTATCTTACATGAGCTATACGATAATGTACTTTGACTTTTTTGATTTTTGCATTATTACTTATCTGTTCAAGTCCTTGCCATCCTGATGTGTTAAATGGTGATGGTTTATTGTAGCTTCCTGAAAAACTGCTAACTGTGTTAGCGTAGTATCTTAACCAGTTATTCGTATTTCCTTTGTTAGGAAAGCGTTCTCCCCAGTAGGCAATATTATTATTGTCGCTACATATATTATTTGCATACTTCATTCCTTGATGGACAGATGCACATTTAATTGCATTATTTTTATTTTTTACGCTTTCTGTTGATGAGTAATCTGGTTTTATACTTTTAGGACGTATTATTATCATTTTTTTACTCATGTATTTGCCTCATTATTTATTTAATTATTAATTTATTTTTCTAATGATTTAATAGTTAATTAATCCATTTAACTACGAACTCTTTAACATACTTACGATAGTAACCATCTTCAGCAAAATCTAAACTACCAGTAGTAATCCTATAACGGTTAATTTTATCATTATCAGGATTTTCAAGCAAGATGTAATCGTCAGTATGGTTATAAACATTTAATTTATCAGTAATTACATATTCACCATCATTATTTTCTTTTTCAATCTGAATAGTAAATGGCTGATTTTCCCCTGTGTCAATATCAACTAATAATACATCATCTACGCCTTTAATAATATATGTGTTATTAGTTTCTGTCATTGATTGAAGTACGCCATTATTGAATGCATGTAGTAATATAGGCACTGCTGGACGTTCATCATATTCACCATCACAACTGATTTTAAAATAACAGTAATTTATAGCTTCATTATATTTAGTAAAGTATTCAATCTTGATGATTTGCTCTCCTTTATCTAAATCATCTGCGTCTAAATAGAAATCAGCTACTCCATTACTGTCGACATATGTACTTTGTACTACGGTATCATTAACAGATAATTCGCAGTAACCTTCATCTATAATATTACCATCTTGACTATCTGATACTGGGTGTGTTTTAATTCTAACATCTAATCTTAAAGGTAATTTATCTATATGGTCAATATGATATATTTGAGGACCAGGTAATGTTATCGGATTATCAGAGCCATAATATGCTAAATTGTTTTGATATTCATCAGTAGCAATATTATAATAGCTTGATGAGCAATATACACAGCATTTATGGTCTTCATTGTTAGCATTAATAATACTATCATAATAAGATTTACATATATCATTAGTGCATGTATTGGCATAAACAATCATATTAGGGTGCTCTTGTATAAAATTTAATTTTTTCCATTGAATAATAGTTTTATTATAACATGGATTCTCATATTTGATACGTAACCAATATTCATGCTGTCTCACTTCTTCGTCGTATAATTGATTACCATCTGAATCTTTAACTAATTCTCCGTTAGCATCTACTCTTGGTACTTGTTCTGTATATTTACCACTTGGTTTAAAACTTTTAAAGTTGAGTCTATTATATTCAATTTTACCATTAATATCAGGCTCTCTAACTCCTAAGCACTTCTTAGCAGCAGAGCAATCAGCTTTTTCGTCTTTATAATCCTCAAATATAGCAGCTTCTACAGTACCAGAAGTAATAGCATTGCCATAACCATCTTGTAGCTGAATAGTGAATCCATTATTAATTCCATTAGTAAATGTTTTAGTAGTTTCTCTATATAAACTCCATTTACCCTGATGAGTTTTATAAGGATTCTCATCATTAGTTCTATCAGTTTGAGAACCACCAGCATCTACAATAAAAGTACTATTCTCATTCCATTGTTTATACTGTTCAGCAGTAGCTTTTAACAACTCTTCATATTGTAGTCTAATCTTATCAGAATTTTCTTCCCATGCTAAGATAGTATCAAAGGCTCTATTATAATCTTTAAATTTAAAATCTTCATGTCCAGAAGTGTATCTAATCTCACTTGTTAATTCATTATATAAGATTTCAAAATCACCATCAAAGAATATAAAGATGTCACTCAAAGGAATAGGAATGTCTTCTGTACTTTTTACCCATTCAGTAATATCATCATTTGAAAAAGTATTACATGATTCATTCGCTCTATCTTTTAATGGTTTTTTTGCGTATTGGTCTTCTTCTGTTATATACATTCCTGTTTTTGAATATTTGAGTGTTGGGCTGTATTCAACCATTTCAGCTATTTGCATACTATAGAAGTGTATCATATCGTTTCTACAATCATACAATTCTATATGAGGTGAGTTTTTATCATCTTCGCTAAATGCTTCTACTAATTTATATTCACCTGTTTTATTATTATAAGTGTAAATATCTTCAACACTATGTTGTGGACCTTTAATTATTATCCTATTATCTGCTTCTTCTGTGTAGAAAGGTATTTCATGATATATCCATTGATGCCTTAATCGTTTATCTTGTTTTCTAAATTCTTTACTTAATTGACCAATAATATTTTTATTATCCGTAGTGTTAGTTTTAACAGTTACATAACAGCTATCAGCAGCTAATTCTTCTGCTTCAGTCATACTATTGTAATTTGGTAATTCACTACTATCCTCAATATGTGCATCAGCAGGAATATAAATAAAATATTTTAACACATATGGTGTGTGAGCTTTAAGTTTAATATCTAAGAAAACTGATGAATCTTTACCTTTTGGTATATATGTCCAATATTTACTGCATTGATTTTTTTCCCATGTACAATTTTTAGTGATTTTAGCTTCATTTAAATCGATACTTTTGATGTTAGTATGGTCAATATTCATACCATACTTGTCGGAAAATGGGTTACCATGATTAATTAATCGATAAGTATTTGATTTACCAAATTTTTTATTTATTAAATCAAGTTCTTCTCCATCTAATACTCCAAAAGAATTATTCTTAGTTAATTGCCTGTAAGTACCAGATTTAATTTTTTCACAATACTCATCTAATTTATTTATATTAGCAGCAGTATGGTCTGGGTCGTATGGGTCGTAAACAGAATCTGGGAATTGACTATGTACTGAATCGCCATCTTCGTTCTTGGTATTTTTACCTTCAAAGCCGTAATAATGTTGATGATATTCTGTACTTGTTGGTAAATATTGATAATTAATATGAACATTAATAGGAGAATCTTTCATTTCTCCATTTTCTGTTCCAAAATCTATGTCGTTACCATTTTTATCTTGGCTATCTACAATAAGTGGGCTTAATCCTGAACGATGGATTTTAGCTTCCCAGTATGGAATTTCTAATTCACGTTCAGCACATTCGCTAGATTGTCCATATTTTAGTCCATTATATGTAGAATTTCCTTTATAGGTATAGGTATCTCCTTTACCTAATATATTGCCTTCTTTATCTTCTATTTTACGTTTGGTTACTGATATTTCTGGGTCTACACCATATGATAATATTTTTTCGTTTTCTTCCCAATGTGGTAAATTGCCTTGTTCAAATTCTGGTGCTGTTCCGTATCTTGAGTGTCTGTATCTACTTGATAATGGGAATCGTCCGATTTCTGTTTTATCTGTTTTATTAGTTAATTGATTAATTGATTGATTAATTGTGTCGTATTGTTTGTAGTTAGGGTCTTTATAACGAGTAATACTTTTATCCAATAAAGAACGGACTAAAGGTTTGTTGTCGTCGCCTAATAACATTTCATAACCATGTGAATTGATTTGTAAAGGATAACTATAACCATAAAACTGGTCTTTAGGAGTATCTTTAAAAAAATCACTAAAATCATAGATAGAGAATACTTGTTGGTCTTCTGTATAGCTATAAAGGTCAGCAGGTAAGAAATGAGCATATATATAAGTGGTACTTGGTGTAATATTAGGAATACGTAAGAAATAATCATTTTCATTACTTTGATGTTCAATCCATTTGCTGTTCTCTTCATAACTAAAACGAATAACTTCATTTTGTTCCTTTTCTAAATGAATCTTAATTGTAACATACTCGTATGAAGAGTCAGTATTCTTATTTTCTATCGTAATTTTGTGTATTTTATGGGAATATTGTGAAACCTCGGAAATATCCATCATTATTATCACTCATTTTCATATATTTGGTCTTGATAATATAATTTGAGAAGATTTATATGTATCAAAAAGATATTTATATTCGTATCTAATTAATTGTTCTTTAATATCGTATTGAGTTTTAGTATTGCACAAATCATATATATCAAATACATGGTCAGCATTAGCTTTGAAACTATTATATAAATTATCAGGATTATCTTTAATAATGTCAATGTAAGTTTGTTCATATGGATTAAAAATAATAGCTATCTTATTCCACTGAGCCCACCAAGATTGCTGTGTAATATCTTCATATTTACTATAAATACTGCCATACCCTGTACCATCTGTAATTAAAATACCATGTCCAAGTTGTGCATTGTTATTAATTGTAAAGAATACAGGTAATATTAATGCTGTATTTGTGGTTTTTGATAATAATCCATTTCCACTATCATATCCAATTTGTATCTCATATGTGTTATTAGATGGGATTAATTTTGCTTGTGGCTCATAGCCGAAAGTTGTAAATTTTTCTGGAGTACATTTAGTTTCTTTTATGTAATTATCTCCTTGATAATAAATGCTAACATAATAATTATCTATTAAATCGGCGTTTGTTTTAATAAATAAATTCAAATTATTATTGTCAACTTTTTGTATATCTCTAATTACAACCTTATTATCTTCTATATATATGTTTTTAGCTGACTCTCTTTGTATATAAGCATATAATTTATCGCTATTCATTAGATGAGATATGTCACTAGTAGATGATATAGAAACTATAATTTCTTTATCTATTCCGAATTCGACTTTTTTACTGCTTTCAGATAGTGATTGTTCGATAGTACCTGATTGTATTTGAATATTTGCAGTTTTTGTAGCATTTGTATCTAATGCTTTAGCTTCAAGAATATAATCGCCACTACTTAACTTATCTGAAACTATTCCAGATTGAAATTGACTGTTTTTGGATAAAACTATATCTCCAATTTGTGTAATGTTAGTAGGGTCATTTATAGGATAATAACTTAATCTAATGCTTGTTTTCTTAGTAATTCCTTGCACATTCAAATTGTAACTTACGATACATGGCATGTTATTGTCTGGCTCGTATTTAACTGATAAATTAATGTCATCTGATGTAATATTTTCAGTAATTGTTAATGTGCATAATTTAGTTGGCTTATACTCAATATATGTGTCATATGAATTATCATGATATGTTGTTTCTGTGAGGTTATTGGTGTATATTCCACCCCAAATATACATGTAGACTTCATATAATCCTGAAATCGGTATGCTCATTTCATTTGGTGTGCCGACTAATGTATTTCCTTCTTTGGTTAGTGTTCCTGTGTATGTTTTGTTTAGTTTAGGTATGTGAAAATAGCATTTTTTTCCATCTAAAATATTTAATGACTTGTTTGATAAATTATTGATTATTCCTTTCGTTATGATTTCGTTATTTACTTTGGAGGTTTGAGCTCCGTTGCCAGTAATATTATAATCTTCAGCATCGTAATTAACAGTTAGCAATATAGTGTTTGAATTCTCAATTTTGTCATAATATTGATTGTTTTCTGAATCTGTAACAGTATTTTGATAATTGGTTGATGCATATATAGTATAATTACCTGGTAATAGTTTAGGTAAAGTTACTGAATAAATTCCATTATTAATGCCATCTTTATTAACTTTAATATCTTCCTTATATTCTATATAAGTAAATTCATCTAATACATCAGGTTCTGGGTCTTTAATTGGATGTTTATGTACCCCTTCAATATGGAAAGTTATATCAACATTATCATCTTTATTAAAAATAATATTACTGCCATCTTTATCTTTAAGAATTGATTGAATAACAGTAGTATCTGATTCATTTTTTTGGTATGTTAAATCGGCATTAGTATCGCAATTTTCGATTCCAATAGTAATACTATTTTTCTTATATAACGTCACAGTTGTCCATGTTGAACTTTGAGCGTAATATTTCCAATTCACTCCATACAGGTTGTTATCGTAGTTGTAGACAGCTCTGATATACTCTACGTATCTTTCTTCACCATTAATATCTAATGATTCTGGTTCTAAATCGGAGTCAGTCTGCACTGGAATATAGTTGATTTTAGCTATACCGTCTTCAACTAATATTGGATTGCCTATAACTCTCTCAACTCTTTTATTAGGGTCGTTAATATCTTCTTCTCGTACGATGTAATGAAGAAAGGTTACTACCCCATAATTGATAGGCTCATCTAAATCATTAGTTACTTTTACTTCTAATTCTACCTCATCTTCAACATTTATTAGAAATGGTGGTGCTTTTGTGAAGTATGTTTTTGTTGGTAGGTCACGTAGCTCTATTGAGATTTTGGATTCATCTAAGTGTACATAGTTCTGATTATCATCTTTATACACAGCTATTATTTCACCTGAGCTTTTGAGCATAAAGTCGATTGCTGTTACGCCTTGGTTGTTTAATTGATTATTTGTTTCTTTATTTAATAATTTAATTGTTGAATTATTAAATGGTTTATAGTAGAATTCGACTCTACCAGTCTGTATAGGAGTCTCGGTGTTCTTGATATTAATATAAGCAGTACAACGCAAAACGTCTGTAAAATAATTTTTGCCACCAGTTGTGTGGGTTAAGTTATCCAATGTTAAGGTTACTGTTGCTTCTGTTTGCGGAACTGATAGTTTTCGAGTTACAGTTGAAGATGAGTATTCACAGTTTTCTAAATATGTTACTTCAGTTGTTAATTGTCTACTTTTCATTTTTAACTGCCTCTTTAACTATTGAATTAATTATTTGACAAGTGACAAAATCGTGGAATAATCCTATAGGTAAATTTTTGCATTTATATTTGTATCTAAAACATTTACGTGGGTTGTCTCCACTATTATTTCTAAACATTACTCCTTTATCATAATTACAGCATGATGTATTCCACATATTATATTTGATACATGATTGTATTGCTTTTCTCATGTTTTCTCTTACATTGTATATTTGAAAATCTTTAGCTTGTCGTTCGGTGATTTCTTTATTATTTAGTTTATGAGCTAACTCTTCAAGTTTTTTTTTATCTATAGAAATTTTTATTTTATTATTACACCGACCAAGTATACAATATCGTTGTTTTCCTCTCCTAATTCCATATTTAATCACTTTATAATCTTCATTTCTCCAATTTGAACTATGTTGTCCTCTTGCAGAACCACATTTTCCTCCTCTTTGAAAATTAAAAACGTTTCGTTCTGGATAATCATACTTATAAGTTTTAAACAAGCGTATAGCTTCTTTCTCTAATTCATTTAGAGTCTCATCGTCATACTCACCTTCGATGAATCTAAAATAAGTATACCTTTGTGGGTTACTCTGAACTACTCTGTTTATTACTTGATTGTCATAGAATGATGGAGCATGGTGTTCTTTATGCCTTTTGTCACTTCCAATGTCTGCATCTCTACCTATATAAACAACATATTCATTTTTAGTATCATAATACCCATATAATCCGTTTGTCATAATATTCACCTCAATTACTGATTTCTTGGCACGAAATATGACTCGTGTACCTCTATTATGCGACCTCCTGGCTGAACTGTGCTTCTGATTTGCATCTTATTGCTGCTAATTTTCACATCCATACGCCCAATGAGATTTCCAAATACATAATTGTTTTTAATCGGCAAAGCAGGACTAAACTCGCATACAGTATTATATTCGTAGAGCGGTGCCGTTACTGGATATTTATCCTTTTCTTGACTAAATTGGTCCCATGTAATCAGGAACCCAGCTGTATTCTCGTATACTTTTACAGAACCTTTATCTACACCCTTACCCTCATTTATAGCACGTGATGTTAGTCTATATGGAACGTGGGCTGCTTCCCAAGCCCTCCAGTCTGTTTCGCTATTACCAATTCTGGTATATTCAGCTCCATTAATTTTATATGTACTATCTATTCCATTGCTCACTCTGGTGGTCGCATATACATGCTGAATAACTCTATTTGATTGTTTTTCAACTCTAATCAAAGCATTAGTGTAGTAAATCTTTTCGCCTCCATATGAGAAATAGCGTGACCCTGTCTGCAGGAAATATCCAGGAGTCCTCATTTTATCAATGTTCTCGTCAATTTTCTTAGGACTATCCCAACTTCTACCCACAAATAAACCTTTATAATTGCTCAATGCACTCCATACTGCATGTGCTGTTGGAATATTGTATTTATTGTCAGTTTTATCTGTACTTTCACTCGTAATTTCAGTAACAATATTAAACTTTTCTTGCAATTTTGTAATTAATTCATTCCTTAAATCATTAATTACGTCAGTAATTGCTTTCTTAATTGCTTTATTCTGCACAGGATTAACAGATGAATCACTAATTTCACTATCGACCTTTACATGCCCATATTTGTCGGTATCGCCTAAACCATACTTATTAGAAGCATCAGCATGGTTAACAGGTGCATATTTGGAATCCATATCCTCAATATCTTCAGCCTTGTGAGCATGTTTCTTTGCGGCACTCCATCTTAAGACCTGTTCCTTCAAAAATAATAATGATACTGTTTTATTATCGTCAGACATTTAATCACCCTTTTTGTGTTAATAAAATATAATTTTTTGTAGCTCCACTGGAAAATTCAACGCTCATCTGTGTCTTTTCAGTATTATGAGTTCCGTAAAGCTCAGACCATTCACTCCACTTTCCTGTAGCTTTAAAATAGTTTCTAGTAAATATTACATCTCCATATGAGTTATCTCCATATGCCCCAAGGAATATTTGACGTACTATATAATCATCTTCAGTTGCAGTATAATTAGTATCGTCCCAGTCGTATCCTGACAAAACAATCAAATAAAATGGTGTGTATTTTACATCTACTGGGTGGTTAGTCATTTGCTGCATATAACTCGCATCTGTACATCTGTATATTCCACTTCTGGTATAATCGTTTAAATCAGCTCCAGTACTAATCTCTTGTTGCATTATATACTCGTGATAGTGATGTGATGGATTTGTATCAATTTGATTAACTTGCTCTTTTAATGGTGCAATCATATTTGTTATTAAATCGCTTACGGTTGTGCTTGCATTTGTTATTCCGAGCTGTTTTTTTATTATGCTTATATCATCTTTTAGTGTTTTAAAGTTTACTGACCCATTGTTTGAGTATGCACTATCTACTTCATTATTTGAGCTACTTGCTGAACCATTTATTAATTTAATTAATTGTTTATTAATTACATTAATATTTTCGTCATTTTCACTGGTATTAGATTCAACAGCAGCGAGACGGTCATTAGTAGCCTTATGAATCTTATCATAATTACTGCCGCCATTGTGCCATTCATCAAATTTCTCTTTAATCTTATCTAATGTAACTGTTATCGCCATTGTTAACGCCTCTTGAATTTTTAATTTATTTCAAAGCTCCTTGAACAGGTGTGTATGAAATTGTTAATTTTAAATTTTTGATTGTTAAATAACCTTCTTCTACTCCAGAGTTTGCAGGATAATCTATTTTTATCTTTAATGAATTATTTATTTGTTTACCATTATATGACCATTTTAAACTATCACTAATTGGTCCTTTACTTGCATAATAGTTTTTATAATAATTCCACTTAGTAAAAGCTTTCCCAATTTTATTATCATAACCAGTGCCAACATCTAAACCAATAGTAGGACCGACATCAAATAAAGCACCACCAGAAGCACCAGTGCATCCCTTGCTTTGATTAGATGTAAAACTGAGATTTGCTTCATAGATAGTATTAATATTATTAGTATTAAAAGTAATAATTAGAGGAGCTGGTTTTTTATAAGTACCTGAAGCAGCAGCAATAGTATTACTCGTAGCGTGACATTTTAAACCATTTTTATAACAATGATACTCTGTATTACTAATTTTTTCCCAACGCTGATTCGCTGCATTTTTATCGCTATCACTTGCCCCACTAACGCTTGATACAACTAATGTAGCTGTATAATAATTTTTCATAGTATATTTACGAGTAGTAGATACTGAATTATAAGCGTCATCTCCGTCAAAAACATAACTAACATCATAAATTCCTTCATTAAGTGCATTATTCTTTAATTTTGCAACTCCGTTGTTATCAGTTGTTTTATTATATGTTACGCCATTAACAGTAATTTTTATTGTTTTATTAGATAAAGGCTTTCCACTATCTGTAAGTTTTATACCCATATACCATGTTTTATAAACAGTGTTTGTTCCGACATTGGATAAAGTTGGAGTCTTCTTACTAACTGTGACGCTAACTGATGCTGATGAACTATTATATTTTTCTTTGGTAAAAATAGCTTTATATGTGTTAGTACCTACTTCATCTCCCATAACAGTTAATTGTGCAGTTCCATTAGAAGTGGATTTAGTATCAATAAGTGTATTATTTTTATAAAATTTTATTATACCATCAACAATTGTTGAAGTATTTCCGCTTTGCTCTAATGATGTTGATGCAGTTAATGTAAAAGAGTCACCATATAAAATATTATTACTTGATGCGGTTAATTGAGTTACTGTATTTTTGCTCTTTTCCCATACAATATCATTGAGTATTCTAATACGTTCTACATTATCTGTATCATCTAAAGATGTAGGTAATTTGTCTGTAGGCGATACTGTACGTATTTTAATCTCTTTACAATCTTTTAATCTAAAATTAGTCATATATCGCACTCGTTATTAATTATTTAGTACTATATAATTTTTCTAAAACATAAAATAAGGGAGAATAACGAAAATTTTTATCCTCCCTTTTGGTGTTAAATATGGTCAATAAAAGAGAACTAAATTCATGAGTGCATACTACACAATACGTCAAAACTTATTGTTCAGCCTCCTTAAATACAAGTACGTATTGCAATTATGTATATATTTTTAGTTGTATATATAGTTTTCGGTAAGACAGTAATATCATATTAAAAATGCTGTAAATTACACATCTACAGCGGATAAATGGAGGTGAACTATGTTAAAATTAGTAGTAATTAAACTACTAGTTAAATTATTAAATTCTTAAATATATAAACTATTGAACGAATCCAGGGTTGAATTTAGTTAACTCAGTCTCGTCAACCACATCGTATTTATGTCTTAATCCATTAATAGCGGCTTGTAATTCAATAATTTCATCAGTCGCTCCAAATTTTTTGTAGAGCTTATCGGTTTCAATTTGAATATTTCTTAAAATAATTTTCAATTCTCCTTCAGACATTTTATCACCTTAATTTTTAGTTAATACTGCTATTGATTTTTGTGAAATCCCCTTAATAAATCTTTCCTGACAAGCAATGGTTCTATCTTGATAATATCCGCAGTAACACCTACCACACCGACTACCAAGACTATTTAAAACTTTAACATATTTAGTAGATAAGTTAACTTTTACTAAGAGTTCGTAGTGTCCGAAGTTTCCGCTTCCATTACAGGTTCCGCCGTTTTTATATAATATGTGGCAGAATACTGCTGTGTTTGGTTTGCATAATAACTCTCCAATTTTCTTCCAGCCGAGGTCAGACAAATTATACCATTTAAAAGTTATATTTGTTCCTTTTTGTTTGTTAACTTTTGCTATAGCAGTTTGTAATCCTGCATGAGAGGTCCCAGCAGAACCTGTTCCAGCCCAAGATGATAATTGTCCTTGGGTTATGTCTCTAATTCCAAATTTATATAATGCTTTATGTAAAGCTGACGGTCCGCAACACACAGAATTATTTTGACCCATACCGTTACAACCAGAAGCTGTAGGATGTGGAGTACTGGTATATGGGTTAGTACAATTATTAGTAGTAGTTTGTGCTGTAGATGTTGAACCTGTAAAGTATCCAGAATTAGCATTTGCGTAATTTGGTAATGATTTATGATTATTATACCATACTATAATACGTGCAAACATATAAATAAAAACTCTTGGTCTTAATCTTTTTTTAGATTTTGCTGTAGTTGCATAATTAGGACATTGTTTATGTGTTTTAATATAGTTTGCAACTCTTTTTGCTATATCTTTGTAATCTGAAGTTACAATATTTTCATTGATAGTATCGCCAGTTGATTTGATTGCTCCTTTTACTGTAAATACATCAGCTGGTTTGCCTAAATTATTAATTGCATAAGCAAGTATATAAGCCATTTGTCCATATGTATATTGGATTCCATCTACTGTAATTGTATTTGGAAATGTTTTATTCTTTTCTACATATGTTTTAATAGAATTTGCCATTGTATTGATATTTGTTGCAGAAATTGTCATTTTATCACCATTGAAATTTATATCAGGACTTAGTCCATATCTAAATATTACAACACCTGATGCATTATTAGCCAAGCAAGTATTTACATCATTCATTAATTCAGCACTTGATAACAAACTTGTATCATTATCTGATTTATAAGCTTGAAGTCCAGACCAAATATTCGCCTTAGAACTAAAAGACTTAGTAATAGAAGCTAACCAACTAGTCCCTGCTTTATAATTACCTTTATATTGCATTGGAATAACTGCATCCATTATTTTACCTAAAGCGTCTAAATCTTGACCATAATATTTTTTGCCATCATTTTCAGGCATTACGGCACAGGATAAGAAAGTATCTGGATTTTGTTCACGTACTTCTTTGGCAAATCTTGTTATTGCTTCGAATCCGCCTATAATTTTGTTAGCATTGCCTGGGTATCTTAAATAATCTAAATGCACTCCTTTTACATTTTTTAGGCTTGCATATTTTTTAATTTCATTTTTCTTTACTGTTAAGTCTGACAATGCTGGGTCTATCCAGCCCCCTTCATAAAAACATTGAACCCATATATGTATATCTATATTATTCTGTTTTGCTTTGTCTGTCCATGCTTGGACTTTGGATTCTCCATGCACTGTAAAAGCGTAGTAGTTTAAGAATATATCGGTTATTCCTTTGTTTTTTAGTGCTTCTAAGTTGACATTGTCCATGTCTTTCCCAAAAACCCAGTATCCGTAGTGCTTATTAGTATTTGTCAATTTATCACCTTGTTAGTATATAGGATTTTTTTTCTAAAACAATTAAGTATTTAAGTAATTAATTATATAAACAAAATAGGTGATAATATGAAATATTTAAGCAAAAATTCAGTAATCATTAATGGAGAAGAATATATTCCCTTTTCAAGAGATGATGAATATGATTTTGAAAGTCTTAGCTTTATAAAGAAGGAAGACTGGGATTATTTAATAGAACATTATAAAGATGATATGGATAGATATGTAACACATTCGATTTTTATTTACACAAGAGAAGATATTAAAGAATGTATTGAGGAGGACGAATATTGAGTTTAGATTTTGAAATGTATGAGCTTAAAGGCTTTCCTAGTTCACATATGGAAATAGATAGAGTTTGGTCAATGTATAATAAAGATGCTAAAATTATAGTATCTTGGTTATATAATAATTATATTCCACGCAATGAGTATGATTATACTATTATGTATCAAATTAGCTCATATCAGTTAGATGATTTGTTGCAAAGTATTAATGAAGTTTTATCTCATGATAAACATAGTATAGATTTTTATATGTCTTTCTTATTGCATTTTACTTTGTATCAGAATATTCCTGGTTGGTCTTCGTATGTAGAGAAGGATTTTATTTATGAGGTTCTTGTTGGTTATAAGAAGAAGATTGAGAAATTAATTCTTGATAAAAATAATGAATTAATTGATAAAGAATTTATTTATCAAATAGGTTGGTAATATGATTTATAAAAAGGATAGCAACGATTACACTTCTCAAATAATAGCACAATTAGCTGATATATCTAATACAGGGTATTCTAATTATGTTTTAAATTGTTGGGGCGAAAATTCACGAAATGCAGATTTTTATAGTATAGCTTTTTATTTGATTGATTATATTCGTAATGTTGATAATGGTATAGAAGTTAAGCATATTCGTGGTAATCCAATTTTTATTAAGAATCCTAGAATTAGTGTTACTAAGTGTTCAATATCCTGTGCAAGTTGTATGTTTGCTTGTCAAACTAATTATATACCAGCTGAATATTATAATGATGAACCTCGACATTGTGGCTTTTGTATGATGACTGGAGAAGAATTTTGGGATATCTATCATGGTGTTCCATGTAAACACTATCAAAAAGGAGCTAATAATGTTCATAATGAATGGGATTAGGAGATTTAAATGATTAATGAATATGTTAATGAAGAATTAGATAAATTGGAAGATGAATTTGGTATTGAAATACTATATGCTGTTGAGTCTGGAAGTAGAGCATGGGGTTTTGCTAATGAAGATTCTGACTATGATGTACGATTCTATTATAAAAGACCAGTAGAAGATTATTTATCTATTAATGATATAAGAGATGTAATTGATATACATGATTTGGGGCATAGAGAGTACGATTATGATTTGGATATATCTGGTTGGGATGTTAAGAAAGTATTAGCTTTGCATCGTAAAAGCAATCCTAATTTGCGAGAGCACTTACAATCATCTATAATATATCGTGGTAGTTGTGATTTTATCAGAGGATTACCATCATTTAATATTAATACTTTAAAGTATAGTTATGGTAGTATGACATATAATAATTACATGAAGTATATATATAACACTCATACTGATAATTTTAGTCCACGTGTAATTAAAACATATTGTTATTGTATTAGACAGATACTTGCTTGGTTACGTATAGAAGAATTTAATGACCCTAATGCTCCAATTAATATAGATGACTTACTTTCTTTAAGTAGACAAGGAAATATACTTGGTGATGGCTTATTAGATAATATGCAAGATTGTATTGATTATTATAGAAGTAATTGTACAAGTAATCAATTTAATGAAGAAAAACTTCTAAACTTAAATAAATGGATAAGAATTTATTTAGAAGTTATTAGAACCCCACAAGATAAAATACAATCTCTACCTGATATAGAAATTTATAACCAAAGATTTAGAGAAATCATATTAGGAAGTGAATAAAATGTGGTTAATAGTTTGCGGTAGTCACACTCGACACAGTTATATGCGAAAGAAATTAGCTAAAGGCGAAATAACTAATGAGCAAATGTTGCAATATTTAGGTATTAAGCCCAATAGAAATGAAGAAGATAATAAAATATGGTGGGCGTGATATTGAATGTATTTTTATACTTTAACTTATTCAGATTATGAAGAATTTGCTAAAAAAATCTATATATCTGATATTGAATATTCGCAGTCAGATTTTAAAAATATTATATTACAAGCTTATGAAAAACGTTGTTATGAGATAATCGAGGAGAATCCTGATTCTTTATGTTATCCTAATGTCTTTTTTGCTATTGATTCTGTTGTTCTTGATAAGAAGTTTGATGCAATTATGAAGGATTTTGGTTTTATACGCTCTCGTCCTGTGTCAACTGCTAGTATAGACTTTAAAAAAGATTGTCAATTTGATTTAATTAATAATTTAATTATTGATGATAATTGTAAAGAAAATTGTTGGAGGTTGAAAGATGAACATGGAAATATAGACACTGAAGATATGTTATATTGTAAAAAAAATTGTATAATTACTAGGAGGAATAATAAAAATGATTAGAGAATGTATACATTGTAAAAAATCAAGAGGTGGGGGTTCTGACGTTTGGTGTGGTGAAGGGCATCCTTATGAATCTTATATGTGTGAAACAGAATGCCCATACTTCGAACCCATACCTCGACTTTATGATGATGATTATTAAATCATCATCTTTATTTTAATAATATTTACGTATTTAAGCACCTATTGCCCCTAATATACTAGCTATTACAATGTAGAAAAGTATTACAAAAGCCCACCAAAAAACTCCAGTAAAGCCTATAAGATTAGCTAATCCGACTCCAACAATAATAGTTACTATAAAAGGTATTAAAAATATTAATATAATTAATAATATAATCCCCATAATTCCTAAATTTTCTAAAAGTCCAAGCATAAATATCTTCCTTTATTTTTTTTGTTAATCATAGTCTATGTCTGATATATATAAAGTAAATGTATCTTATTAAGAGCAATTGAAGAATATTAAAGTAATCTTATTATAAATATCCTATTTTAATATTTTAAATGTTTTTAACTTCGTATACTTCTCCTATTAATATATGTTCTTCATATATATTTAATGCAACAGGTCGATATTTACCAACACTAAGAACATTTACAATAGCATGACCGTTACTATCAGTAGTAGAGGTTTGTATAATTTCATTATCATCGTTAATTAATGCAACTTTAGCATTAGCAATATGGGTAGATAAATCATATATATATTGTATTTGATAAGGAATACTTTTTATATATGTTCCTAATTTATTAATTTGCTTAATAGTTACAATGGGACTGTCTAATATCTGGTCGCCTGAAAAATAGATTGTAAAAATATTTGTAGTATTATAATCATAATCAGATAAAAGATAACTTTGAGATAAAGTGTCCCAAACAACAGTTACTTCATTACCATTAATAAAAAATTCTAAGTCCCCATATGCATCAGCTGGAATATTTAAATCACTAATATCAATATCTAAAGAGTCATATAAACGATATACTATTGGCATATAAGTTGTATCATTAATATAGATACAGAAATAATTATAAAAATCCGTATTAGGAGATGGTATATTAACATAGCCTGTACCTGAAATTGAATTTCCCATCTCAATACCACTATCACCTGTCCATTCAGTAGGTTGACTTTCATATTTATATTGATTATCTAATAAAGATGATAATACTATAGAACAACTTTCGGTATTAATATTAAAAGAACCATCGCAGTAATATCTTGTATTATTAGATAATTCAGCTGATACCTTACATATATAAGTATTTGGAGGTAAAGGCTCGGCACTATTGGCACTATAGTCATTAGTTACCAATATATTGTTTGAATTATTATTATATCCATTGTAGATTTTGTTATTTATTTGTACTTGCAGAGTTGATGGCTTAATCGTTAAACTACAATCATCTTTAATTTGACAGCCAATATTACAATATTGATGACCTATATAATGGGAATATTGTGCATTTACTCCCTCCCCATTAATATAAAACTGAAGAGGATTTTTAACAGTATATTCTAATATTTCCTTATTATTAATTAATTGAGTATGTTCACCAACGCTTAAATCATTAATATCATTATTAGGATAAGTAATAATCCCAGTATTAGCATCATAAGTAGCATTAGCAGTTAATAAATCTGTAACAGATGGGATAGTGTTAGCATATGTTCTGATTTTAGCAGAAATGTCTTCATTTGGATAAATAGAAGGATTTTGAACCTCCCAAGTATTAAAATCAACAATCTGAATAGCTAAAGGATAATCTTTCGCCTCATATAAATCATCTCCATGATAACGTAGTTTCCAATTATAAGTTCCAGCTGGATAATCAGTCCAAAAATCGCCATCGTATTGTGCTGGTAACGGAATAGCTATTTTGGTGTTAGTTGTTTCTGCAGTACAGGCTGTTTTTTCGTAGTCTCCATTTACGTTAAAAGGTGAGTATAGTTGATTGTTTTGAGCGTCTGTTAAAAATAATGTAGCGTTATCTGGTAGTCCTGTTATGTCAGCTATTAAATAAGTATTTGAATAATTTCCTTTTTTATATATTAAATCGATTGATTTATTAATTATTAATGGCTTTGTTCTATTATTTGTTTGAATGCTTTCTTCTTTTTCTGTAAAAACTATTGTTGTAGTAGTGTCAACAGTAGATATAGTATAATCATAATGGTTTATAGTATCAAACAATATATCACAGATTTGGAATTCAAATAGTAATGGCTTATCAGATATCCAATTCTTAGCACTTGAAAGAACATAGATATTATCGCAAGACCCACCTGTTCCTGTTCTATACTTGACTGTTATTAATTCAGGTTGATATAAACCAGATAAATTATTCCATTCAGCTTTCATTGTATATGTAACTGCCACGATAATCACCTTTGATAAAATATTATTAATATTTCATTTCTATTCTATAAGTATAAACAACATCTTACTAAAATGAACATATAAAGCTTTTAATTAATTAAATCTAATTATTCAACGCTTTGTATAATTGATTGATTACTTACACAATTACTTGCTGATGCACGAACATATAGAGAGTTCGTATCTTTTAGCGAATAAGACACATAACATATTCCAGACGCATTTGTTTGTTTAGTCTCATATAATTCTTCATTAATCCAGAATTTTACTGTTTCGCCTGGCATTGGTTGCTTTATATGATTCAATAATTGAACTGCAATAGTAAATTCTTTATTTATTTGTACTGTAGACGGTATTTCTACAAATGTTAAACTTCCATAATTTATAGGGTCATAACCTACATATGTATTTACTTCTAATGTTTGTTGTGAATTAAGTATTTTTAAAATAATTTCTTTAGTAAAACTTTCATAATTGTCATTACCATAGAATATAAATGTAAACTTACATGAATCATCTGGTAATAATGTCGTAGGGATTGGTAATACTTCTTCTCCTAATGATGTTAAGATATTACCTTCTGTTGAATATTTAAATGTACGATAGTCAATGATATTATTATTAGTTATTTTATAATAAATGTTGTCTAAATCTGAATAAATTTCTTTATCAATTGTGAAAGAAAGTAATAATTTATTTAATTCTGATACCTTTACTTCTAATATTTCACTTGTTTCTTCATATACTGGATTTTTAGGGTCAAAATTTGCATATGAAACTATTGATACATTTACATTATCTGCTAAATTATCTTTAACAACATTAATGGTTAATGATTCTTGTGCTCCACTATCATCAGTAATTAATAAAGTTTTTAATCCAGTACTTCGATTAATAATTTCAACATTAAATAAATCATTAATTTTTTCAATACTTAAAACCTCAGTTCCTTCAATACTTATACTGTCAACTAATTCATCAATACAAGCAATTTGAATATTAGCGACACCTACAGTTCTAGTTATTTCAGTAGATAATATATCATTTTCTGAAAAGTTAAAAAGTCTATCATATAATTTGAAGTTTAATGTTTCAGTATAACCATTCTGCTCAATAGTAAAAGTATTAGTTCCGATAGTAGATGGTATAGCGTGCCATCTAATTGTTTTTGATATATATTCATTTATATTAGCTGGGGTGTCTTCTTCTTCGACTCTTGTATCCCATATATCATTTGTTCCATTAGTTGCTGAATAATTTATTAAATTATTTAAGTCATAAATTATTAATTTAAATTCTGCGTGGTCTTTTTTATCATAATCTGATAATTCAATTGTAAATGGCTTTTTAAGCTCATAATCATAAGAGATTGTTTCATTTAAGTCGTCACCATGAGATTTTAAAGTAACCTTATATTGACCTGCATCTAATATAGTAGTAAAATCTGTTAATACTCCATTAGAATCTGTTTTAAAGATAGTACCTTCTGGTATAATGGATTGTTCTTGGATTTCATTAGTATATACTGGTATTAAATTACCATCATCATCTTCTTCAAAAATTTGATTATTATTTTCATCATATGCCTCTACACTGACGGTAACTAATCCTTTTACTGATACTTCAACTTCTTTATTAGCTGTTGTATTATCTAATGGGTGATATTTAATGGTAGGAGTTATGTTTAAGAAAAATGCATCTTCATTTGGTATGGTGAAATTTGATAATATGTGTAGATTTGTTTTTGTTGAAGTTTCAAAATCTTCTCCATAGAATATCCAACCAATTGAATATTCTCCAGCAATTAATGAAGTTCTTGAATGAGATATTTTTCCGTTTTGTATAGTTTCTGTTGTTATATCGCCGTTTTCGTAGATAATATTAACACTTTGACCATCGTATGATGTATCTATTTGGTTAGTGTCCTCATTACGAATTTCTAAATCATATGTATAGGTTTTTCCAGCATAATTAGTAATATCAGTAGAAGTAGACAACATATTATATTTAATAAATATATTATATTCTAACTCAACATTAGTGTATTCTGTAGAGCTAGCATTTGTGATAAATTTTAATGGACACTGTCCAGTATCTCCTATTATTGATGTAAATATATATTTCCCATTATCATCTGTTTTGAATGTTCTATTAATACATCCACTTTGCAATTCTATATCAATATTACTTAATGGTGTACCTTTATAATTAAAGGCTTCGATAGTAAATTGCCATGTATCATCTATATATCCTATATCATGACTATTAACGTAACGACTACTATAATTAATATTTTCTATGTCTACATTAAGCTTAATTTTTGATGGTGTTATTGTTACATTCACATATACTGGGTCGTGCTGATAATAATTGTCAGAACCATGATATTCTAATTTTAATACTCCAGATTCATCAATATGTAATGGTGTAAATGTTATTTCATCTCCTGCTGTGAAGAAATGTACAGAACCTCCATATGTAAGTGTTAAGCGTCCTTCTGTTATATCGTTTCCATCTTTATCTTTTAATGTATATGGAACTGGTATTGCATATCCAAATGATTCGTTAATTTCGTCAACGTCAATAGTTAAGAATGACTTTTTAGTGATTTCTATCTTATCTATTAGACTAATAAGTTCTACTAATGTACTACATGCATTAACTTCATATGTTGGTATTCCTTTTAGTATTAAGTAGTATGCTATGAGTTTTTTATAATATACGATTCTTTTTGCTAAGCTTTTGTTAAAATCGGCTAATGACTTATCTATGATGAGTTCTGGTTTGTTAGTAGGTTTAATATTATTATTATTGATATATGGTTTGGTTTTAATTTCTTCTATCGCTGTTATGAGTTGGTCGAATGATAAGTTGTCGCTTTTTTCGACTTCGCATTTATTTAATTTTTTGATTAATAAATAACCTAATTGTTGAATTGTTTGATAAATTTTTTTGTACTCGTCGTAGATTGTCATTGTTTTGTACTCCTTTAGGGTATGAATGTTTATTGACTTATTATCTAATATTGATACTAATGTATCCCATACTATTTCACTTCCCATCTACAATAAAACCATCATCGTTTTACTCTGATATATAAGTTACAGAGGTTACTATAGCAGAAGATTGTCCATTCCCATATGCGAGACATATCTCCCCAGTACTTTTAATATTTAACTGTGCTGATTGTCCTTGTTGTGCCTGGATACTCCAATATATGTTAGGACTACCTGCTCCATCAGCTATTGTAGGCATATAACCACTAGGAACAATTCCAAGAATGTTCCATGTTAAGGTTAATAATACTTTTGATAAATTTAATTCCATGATTACGATTTTCCCAAATTTGTAAAAATTAATTGTCCCAGTATTATTTGTATTTGCTACTAGAATATATGTGTTTGTCAGAGACGGAATGGTATCTAATTTTGATTGAAGATTAGTAATATTACTGATACTGTGACTGTGACTACTGTTAGCTTTACCATTCAACTTAGTATTCATCTCTGTTTCAGTATAATACCTTTCATCATGATTATGTCCTGTTGCTGATTTACTATCCAATGCTGATTGAAGATTAGTAATATTACTGATACTGTGACTGTGACTACTGTTAGCTTTA